>Ga0209172_10001289_pt1 | contig 55038 bp, 61 predicted proteins | sample LarsenN4metaG_FD_184113 | JGI IMG/M metagenome (GOLD analysis project Ga0209172, IMG submission 184113) | Hot spring sediment bacterial and archeal communities from British Columbia, Canada, to study Microbial Dark Matter (Phase II) - Larsen... ...
CCGGCGCACGACACCCTTTTCCCTCAGGAGGCCGATGAGGCCTCCCGTCCCATCCTCTTCTGACAAGTGTCATCCCAAACACGAATCGGAGGGGGAGGGACTTCCTTTATGCTAAGTTAACAACACCCGTAGCCACCGACCCATACGCTTATCCGACTCCGGGGAATGGTCGCGGCGTGTTCGAGCTGCCCTCGATCCTTCGGTCCCAGGAACTTCTCGACAAGGCCTTCGGCCGCGCGGCGAAAGCTACCGCGAAGGGCAAGGACCGTCCGGCCCGGGCCCGGAACCTGGCGGTCGCTCGTGTACAGATCGCGGGCCAGGCGATCGAATCCACCCTGCACGGCTACGTGAAGGCCTTCCCGAACCTGGACGGCCTCCCTCCGTTCTATCGCGAGCTCGTGGATGTCCTCGTGGAGCGCGGGAAGCTCAAGAAACATCTCGGCGCGCTGGACTGGGCCGCGGACGCCGCTGCTCGGATCACACGCGAGTACGCCCGCCGCATCGGCCGCGCGGAGGGGAAGGACCTGTCGCGCCTGAGGCAAGAGGCGTTCGGCCGGCTCGCGTCCCTCGTCCATCAGGTCGGCGATGACCTCGATGCCCTCGTCGAGGCACGGACCGCCTTGCGTCGAGTGCCGTCCATCGACCCGGACGTGCCGACGATCGTCGTCGCGGGCTATCCGAACGTGGGGAAGAGCGCATTCGTCCGGGCGATCTCCACGGGCCGGCCGAAGGTCGCCGACTATCCGTTCACGACGAAAGGCGTGAGCCTCGGCCACCTCGAGATCGAAGGACGGCGGGTGCAGGTGCTCGATACTCCGGGCCTCCTCGACCGTCCGATGGAGCGGCGGAACCGCATCGAGCGGCAGGCGATCGCGGGCCTCGCATATCTCGCCGACGTCGTCGTGTTCTTGCTCGATCCGACGGAGACCTGCGGGTACCCCCTCGGCGACCAGCTCGGACTCCTCGAATCCGTCCGCAGCGAGTTCCCGGACGTCTCGCTCGTCGTCCTCGAGAACAAGTCGGACTTGAACGGACCTTCGAAGGGCCATCCCCGAATTTCGGCGGTGACGGGCGATGGCGTGCCGGATGCCCTCGACCGCCTTCGGGCGGCACTCACCAGCCGCGGTCCTGGAGGCGGGCCTCGACGGGGAGCGTCTTAGCGTCCATCCCCTTCATGGGGATGCCCAAATTCCGCGAAACCTCCGCGACCACCGCGGGATCATCGAAGTGGGCGACCGCATCGACGATCGCCCGGCCCCGGGCCTCCGGGTTCTCCGATTTGAAGATACCCGATCCGACGAACACCCCGTCGCAGCCCATGAGCATCATGAGGGCCGCGTCCGCCGGGGTCGCGACCCCGCCAGCCGCGAAGTTCACCACGGGCAGTCGCTCGATCTTCCTGATCTCCGTCAGGATCTGGAAGATCCCCTCCGTGATCGTGTCGAGGTTCGCGTCCGCGAAGACGATGTCCGCCTCGCTCACGGCGGTGTCCTCCCCGTGCGCGGCCCGGACCTCTTTCAGGAGGACCGCGTAGTTCTCCGCGAACTTCGTCGCGATCCCGTAGAGCCGGTCCTTGTTCTTGTCCTTCAGCTCCGCGATCGCCGTGTTCACGAGGCGCACGTGCCGAACCGCCTCGATGATATCTCCGGTGCCGGCCTCGCCCTTCGTCCGAATCATCGCGGCGCCCTCCCAGATCCGCCGGACGGCCTCGCCCAGGTTCCGGCAGCCGCAGACGAAGGGGACGTTGAACGCTCGCTTGTTCACGTGGAAGAATGGGTCCGCGGGCGTCAGGACCTCGGATTCATCGATCATGTCCACGCCGAGCGCCTCGAGGGCCCGGGCCTCCGCCTCGTGGCCGATCCGGCACTTCGCCATCACCGGGACCGTGATCGCGTCCATAATCTCCTGAATCTTCGCGGGATCCGCCATCCGCGCGACGCCGCCAGCGGCGCGGATGTCCGCAGGCACGCGCTCGAGCGCCATCACCGCGACGGCGCCGGCCTCCTCCGCGATCGCGGCCTGGTCCGCGTTGACGACGTCCATGATGACGCCGCCCTTCTGCATCTTCGCGAAGCCGCGCTTGAGAAGTTCGGTGCCGAATCGAAGCCGGGTTAGATCGAGTTCCAGGGGCATGCGGAGCCTCCCGGGCCGAGCTACGGGAAGTGGGTATTTCTAGTTTATGGAGCGGGCGTCAGGCCCCAGGGATCGTACGCATATGTGTTCATCGCATTCCCGGAGGCGTCGGAGATCCTCGTGATGGATCCGAGGCCGTCCCTCTGGTACATGAAGGATGGTCGCGCCGAGCACGCATCGACGACATCCACATTTCGGATCGGGTCTTCATGACGTGCAACCCGCGTTGAAGGGTGTCACCAATCGCTGGGGAGATGCGATACGTACTCGGCAGGGATCAATCGACGGCGGGCTATTTCGACTATTCGAGGCCAGACAGACGGAAAGGTGTCGGGAGATACCTCGTGCATCACGTCGAGCACGGCGATGCGTCTTCCCGGGTGGCGTAAGTCGACTTGCCGCACCTAGGCGCTTTGGATGGCAGCCCAAGACCCCAGGAGCCATAGTCCGCGGCGATCGAGACTAGCTCAGAGAGTTCCTTCCACACCGAATCTCTTCGTGGCGGGCTCCTCCCCGTCGGAACGCACGCGCGATGCGAGGCCGCGTTCGGCTTTGACTATAGGCTCACGCTTCCGTCCCCACGGACCCTAGGCCTTTCGTGGAGCCGAGACCGTGAAGTTATCCGTTGATAGCTTCGCGAACCGGCGGGCTCCGGCAGGAATTCTTCCACGAGGCCACGACGAGATTCGGCCGTTTCGTAGGGTCACCGACCGACAAGTCCACGGTCTCCACCGGGTCACCGTCGTATCTGCCGGAACGAGCAGCATAATCCGACAGACAACTTGGAGCACAGATTTCCGAGACCGCCGGACAGGAAACACTTAAGTGAGGCCTCTGGTTCCACGCGCCGCGACGTGACAACGATCCTCGTGACCGGGATGCCCGCCGCGGGAAAAGAGGAGTTCGTACAGGTTGCTGTGGCGATGGGCTTCGCGATCATCCGGATGGGGGATGTGGTCCGGGAGGAGGCCGCCCGACGGGGCCTGCCGATCACGGACGCCGCGGTCGGCGGGATGGCGAACGGCGAGCGCGAGGCCCACGGCTTCGGGATCTGGGCGGAGCGCACGTTGCCGAAGATCGCCGGGGACCGCGTCCTCGTCGACGGGCTTCGGGGGAAGGCGGAGCTCGACGTGTTCCGCCGGGCCCTGGGCGACCGCCTTGTGGTCCTCGCAATCCACGCGTCCCCGAAGACGCGCCTCGCGCGCGTGCTTCGGCGCCGGCGGCCCGACGACACGGCGACGGAGGTGGCGTTCTGGGCCCGCGACGAACGCGAGCTGCGCTGGGGCCTCGGGGACGTCATCGCGACCGCGGACCTGATGATCGTGAACGAGGGGGACCTGGAGTCCTTTCGAGCGGACGCGCGGGCGGTCCTGGAGCGATTCCATGGCTAGCCTCCCGATTCACTGGATCGAGGTGCGTGCATACGTCCACGCGACGGAGGAAGAGGGTCGCGTCTCGAAGGCGATCGAGACCGTCGCCGCGGGGCCCGACGTCGCGCGGGAGGTCTTCGAGGGCCATTTTGGCAACCCGATCGTGCGCCTCTCCCGACGGCTTGAGACCGTGGACGGGATCCGTGCGACATGGGAGCGGTGGCGCTCCGCGGGTGCCCTCTCCGAGGTTTCGAAGGATCTGCCCGGCCGGATCGACGAGGACGGCATCCTCCATGTTCGGTTCGATAAGCAGGCTGCCTACGGCGGCCGCTTCGCCCTCGGGCGGGAGGGCGACGCGATCGACGTCCGGATCAAGCTGAAGGTGTACCGCGTGAAGGAGGACGAGATCCTCCGCGTGGCGCGAAGCCTCCTGGAGGTGGCCTGAATCGAGCTCACCCCCGAGCAGCAGCGGCTGCTCGACGACGGGAGCCCAGCCCAAAGGAAGGCGATGCGGATCCTCGTCGCGATCGGGGATATGAGCCGGGCCCCGCGGCTCGTCCCCATCACGTCGGCCCACGTCTCGGGCGCGTCGTACAAGATGGTCGGGGATCCCGGGCTCGAGTTCCTCGAGGACTTCGCCCTCGAGGCTCGCGTCGCCGTCCCGACGACGGTGAATCCGCTGGGGACGGATCTGCGGCAGTGGCGGGAACTCGGCGTGCCACCGGATTTCGCCGAGAAACAGGAGAGGATTGCCCGCGCATACGAAACGATGGGCGTCCGGCCCGTGTACTCGTGCACGCCGTACCTCCTGGGCGCCCGCCCGGGAATGGGCGAGCACATCGCCTGGTCCGAGTCCAACGCGGTGTGCTTCGCGAATTCCGTGCTCGGCGCGAGGACGAACCGCGAAGGCGGGCCGTCCGCGCTCGCGGCCGCGATCGTCGGGGCGACGCCGGACTACGGCCTCCATCGGGATGAGGGGCGCCAGCCCACGCTCGTCTTCGACGTCGGCGCGAGGATCCGGGATTTCGGGTTCTCGCTCCTCGGGCTCTTTGCGGGGAAGGAAGCCGGCGATGGTCTCCCGTACTTCCGGGGGTTCCGGGCGACCGAGGAGGACCTCAAGTGGCTGGGCGCGGCCCTCGCCTCCTCGGGCAGCTGCGGCATGTTCCATCTCGAACGAGGCACGCCGGAATGGAGGTCCGCGAAGACGAAAGGACTGCGCACGGTTCGCGTCGCCGAAGGGGACCTCGAGGACGTCCGGCGGGAGTACACGACCGGCGACCGGCCGGACCTCATCGGCCTGGGCTCTCCCCAGCTCTCCGCGGACGAGCTCCGGGGGATCGCGCGCCTGGTGGATCGGACGCCCCCGCGCATCCCCGTGTGGGTGTTCGTCAGTCGCATCGTGCGGGACGCATGTCCCGAAGCGGTCGCGACGATCGAGCGGCACGGCGGCCGCGTGCTCGCAGACACCTGCCTCGAGGTCACGCTCCTTGAGCACCGCTTCGGGACCGTGGCGACACCCTCGGGCAAGGGGGCCTACTACCTGCCAAGCCTGTGCAAGCAGAAGGTTGTCCTCGACGACATCCGGGCGCTCCTGGAGCGATACGCATGAGGCTGCCCGCGCGACGGATCGCCCCGGGGCGGGCGGAGGGGACCGCCCTGGTGAGCGCCGTCCCCTTCTCCTTCGTGGGCGGCGCGGATGCCGCGTCGGGGGAAATCCTCGACGAGGCGACCGGCCTCCGCGGCGAGCGGTTCGGCGGGCGGGTGTTCGCCTTCCCGCACGGGAAGGGCAGCACGGTCGGCTCGTACGCGATTTACGGGCTCGCGAAACGCGGGCTCGGCCCGGGCGGGATCATCAACGACCGCGCGGAGACCATCGTCGCGGTCGGCGCCATCCTGGGTGGCCTCCCGATGGTGGACGACGTGGACGTCCGGGGCATCCTCACGGGCGACCGCATCGTCCTGGATGCGGACGCGGGAGAGGTGGTCCTGCCGGACGTCGAGGCGAAGCCGGTCGTGAGCGTCTTCCTCCGGAACCGGGGGCGGGTCCTCCTGGTCCGGCGGAGCGAGCGGGTGGGAAGCTTCCAGGGGCGCTGGTCGGCGGTCTCCGGCTACCTCGAGGGGGGCGAGGATCCTAGGGAGCGCGCGGTCCAGGAGGTGCGCGAGGAGACCGGGATGAAGGCCGTGACGTTCCGGGCGGAGGGCCGGGCCGTCGTCGCGCGTCACGGTTCCACCGCGTACGTCGTCCATCCCTTCCTCTTCGATGCTCCTCGACGCGACGTGCGTCTGGATTGGGAGAACGTGGAGCACCGATGGATTTCCCCTGACGAGATTGACGCATTTGACACGGTTCCCCGCCTTAAAGACGTCCTGATATCGGCCTTGCGGGGGCGGTAAATGCCGAAAGGTTAAGAAACGGGACCTCTCCTCACGGCCCTCCATGGTGAAGCGGAATCTCACCGGGAACGAGAGGCAGGTCTTGTATGGCCTCGTGCATCACCCGACCCTCAACGACCGAGAGCTCTCGGAGACCCTCGACATCAAGGTCTCGACCGTGACCGCAATCCGCCGACGCCTGCGTCGGGCGGACTACTTCCTCACGAGACGCCTTCCGATGATGCACCGCCTCGGGTGGGAGATCCTCGCCGCGGGACATGGCCGCCTGTCGCCCGCGAGAGGCGGCGCCACGGCGGGGCGCCTGAGGGAGATCCTCGGGGACCGCTTCCCCACCATCTTTTACCTCTCCGCTTCGCCGGACCACTTCCTCTTCCTCGCGTCCGCGCCAGACTACACGACGTACAAGCGGGATCTCGAGGAACTGCGGTTCTCACTGTACCGCGCGGACCTGCTCACGGACGGGGACGTGCAGACGAACGTGCTGCCCGTCGGCCTGAGCGTCCTGCCGAACTTCTTCGACTTCAGCCACGTCCTCGCCCTCGCCTTCGGGTACGAGGACCGGCCCGTGTTCCGCTTGGAGCCGACGAAGGTCGGCGACGTTGCCCTCACGCGGAAGGAGACGGAGGTCCTGAAGGGCCTCGTCCGGTATCCGGAGATGAGCGACAAGGCGGTGGCCCAGAGGATCAAGGCGTCCCGGCAGGCCGTCTCGAAGATGCGCCGGGAGTTCGAAGAAAGTGGTCTCCTGCGGACGGTCCGCTTGCCGAACGTCCGCGCGCTCGGCTTCGAGCTGCTCGGGGCCGCCTTCACCCGTTTCGCGCCGTTCGCGACGATCAAGGCGCGCGCGGACCTCATCGAGAAGGTCCTCCGGATGACGCCGCAATATTTCTTCGCGGCGTGCGCCTCGGACTCCATCCTCCTCGGGGCGCTCAAGAGCTACGAGCACTTCTCGTCCCTGCGGGCGAGCCTCGAGAAGGCGTACGGGGACAAGGGCTTCCTCTCCGGCGAACCGACGATGCACCTCGGCGTCGTGAGCATGACCGACATCGCGCGGAACTGCGATTTCGGCCCGCTCGTCCAGGGGCTCAAGGGGCCCGGGCCGCGCTAACGTCGATCACACCATCGACCTCCCGCTCCAGTAGCGTGAGCTGGTGGGTGTCCAGGGCCGACGGGTTCACGGAGAACAGGAGGACGGCGTTGTTGATCGCGACCTGGTCGCGGACCGCCTGGACGAGCCTCAGCACCGTGATGAAGTTGTTGTTCGTGATCAGGTACTCCAGCCCGTCCAGGAGGACAATCCCCTTCTCCCGACTCAAGAACCGCTCGATGGCGAGGGACAGCTTCTCGAGGTCCTTCGGTCGCACCGCATCGTCCTTCCCGACGTTACTCAGCCACAGGACCCGGACGTCCCCGAGGCGGTACTTCTCCCGGACCTTCTGCGGGTAGACGCGGGTCACGCAGAGCCCTCGCCGGCCGGCTGCCATCGCCGCCGCGAAGAGCCGGTAGGCCTCCTCCGGATGCCCCTCCTTGACGAGGTACGTGGAGGCATCCTTCAGGTCCGTTGGGGCCGGGACGCTCACCGACGGGGTCGGGCGCGCCGCCGAAGGGAGGGGGACATGGGCCGCGCCACAGGAGGGGCAATCTGTGGCCGACACGGGGATGAGCTCCCCACACGCGACGCATGGCTTCCGAGACGGACCGGTCTCCGCGGGGACCGCCTCCGCGACAGGGTGGCCGCAGATCCCGCACGCGTCCGCGCCCGGGGCGACGGGAGACCCGCAGCGGGGACAAGGCAAGACCTCCTGGGACACCGCCTCCCCGCATCGCGCGCACCGGCGAGCCGGCTGCTCCAGCGTGAAGCCGCACGTCTCGCAGGTCGGGGCCACGAGGGCGGGCGACGCGAGGGCCTCGAGGATCTGGTCCGCATCGTGCGGCTCCAGGCCTTTGACGTCCGCGAGCTCTTGGCGCGTCGCGGCTCGGAGGGCCGCGAGGCTCTTGTAGCCCGCGTCGAATACGGCCATCGCCTTCGCGGGGGTGATCCCGCGGATCCGGGTGAACTCCCGCAACGCCTCGCCCATGTGGAGCGGCGTCACCCCGATCGTGACGCTCTGCCCCTCCACGTCGTTCCATTCGACCACGTACTCCGCTTCGACGGACCTGTCCACGAGATCGAGGGTGCGCGAGCGCGTCTCGCGCATGATCTCTTCCTTCCGAGAGGCGATCGCTTCCGAGAGGTCCCGGGACGCTTTGATCGTCGTCGTGATGTAGTCGTCCACGTCCAGGTCGATCTCCTTGCGCATCTGTTGAATTCGCCGGATGACTTCCCGCCCGTAGCCCTCCGCCCGAATCTCCGGCGTGACGCGCATGTCCACATACAGTTCGCCGTACGCGGTCGTGACGGTCGCCACGTCGTCGGGCATGCGCTTCGAGAAGGTGACCATGTGCGGCTCGATCGTCACGATCTGTCCCTCGATCCCGATCTTGTAGTCTCCCTTCTCGAGGGCTTTCTTCACTTCCTCGGCGGGCCGGGACTCCAGGACCATGGCGATCTTGGGCCACAGCGCCCGGTAGGCCTTGCCGAGCGCCGCCTTCTCGGGTTTCAGGACGAGCGCCATGCCCGGGAATTCCTCGTTCGCCTGCAGGAGCGCGAAGTCTTTCGCGTTCGCTTGCGCGAGGAAGATCTCGCGGAGGGTATCCAGTGCCTTCGAGACCTCTGCCGTCGCCCCCTTCAGCGCAATGAGCCGCACGGGCCATCGCAGCTTCCGGCCGCCCTTCTGCCGCTCCTTCGCCACGATCTCGACGAGTTCCTGCACGACGGCCATCGACTTCTCCAGCTCCAGGTCGACGCGTGCCTCCTTGCGCTTTGGCCAGTCCACCATGTGGACGCTCAGGAGGCGTCCGTCTAGCTGCTGGTACACGGACTCCGCGAGGTGGGGGGTCGCAGGCGCTAGGAGCGCGGCGGTCGTGACGAGGGCCTCATGGAGGATCGCATACGCCGCCGTCTTTGTGCGATCGTCGGCCTCCGTCCAGGTCCGCTCCCGGACGAGTTTCACGTACCAGCGAGAAAGGTCCTCGAGGACGAACGACTCGACGGCCCGGAATGCCCGGTGCAAGTTGTAGCCCTCCATCTCTCGGTCGAACGTCGCCTTGAGGCCTTCCAATCGGGAAAGGAGCCAGCGGTCTTCCGGCCGAAGATGCGCGGACAGGCCCGACAGGGTCTCCTTCTGAGGGTCGAACCGGTCAAGGACCATGTACGTTGTCGCGAACTTGTGGACGTTCCAGAGGATGTTCAGAGTCTTCTGCGCGGTGCGGACGCCTTCTTCTTGGAACGTGATGTCCTCCCAAGGGGCGTTCACGGAGAGCATGTAGAACCGCAGCGCGTCGGCCCCGAACTTTTGCATCACCACGTCGGGCTCGATGTAGTTGCCGAGAGACTTGTGCATCTGCCGGCCGTCGGGCCCGTTGACCCAGCCGTGCATCATGACCGCCTCGTAGGGCGCTCGATCGAAGGCCACGACGCCCGCGCCGAGCTGGGAGCTGAACCATCCCCGGGTCTGATCCGGCCCCTCGACGATCCAGTCCATGGGCCACCAGCGCTTGAACTCCTCCTCCCGCGACGGGAACCCGAGGCTCGCCCAGCTCGCCACGCCGCTGTCCCACCACACGTCCAGGACGTCCTTGATCCGGGCCATACTGGCGCCGCACTTCGCGCACGGGAGGAGCACGGCGTCGATCCACGGTCGGTGGAGATCCATTCCATCGACGTATCCGCGGGCCTGGCGAAGTTCCGCGGTCGACCCGACGACGGTCCACTCGGAGCACTTCGAGCATCGCCAGATTGGGAGCGGGATGCCCCAGTACCGCTGGCGGGAGAGGCACCAGTCCCGGAGGTTCTGCGTCCAGTCGAACTGCCTCGCGGAGCCCGCCCACTCGGGGTACCAAGTCACCCGACGGACTTCCTCGAGCATCTTCGGCTTGATTTCGGAGACGTTCAGGAACCACTGGACGGTCGCGCGGAACAGGACGGGCGTCTTGCACCTCCAGCAGTGTCCGTACGGGTGGACGATCTCGTCCTCCGCGAACAGGGCGTGGACCGCCTTGAGGTCGTCGATGATCTGGAAGTTCGCCTGCTTCACATGCTTCCCCGCGTACGCGCCGGCCTCGTCCGTGAAGTGGCCGCGTTCGTCGACGGGAGAGAACGCGGGAAGCCCCAGCCGCTGACCGAGGTCGAAGTCCTCGGGCCCGTGTCCCGGGGCCGTGTGGACGAGTCCCGTGTACTCCGACTCCACCGTCTCCGCGGCGACGACCTTGTGGACCCAGGGCCCCTGGACGGTCGCCTGGAACGGCACCTTCGCCGAGAGCGGATGCTCGTACTCGAGCCCGACGAGCTTCTCGCCGGGCAGCTTCTCCAAGACCGCGTACGTCGTGATGCCGGCAAGGGCCATCACGGTCGGCACCGCGGACTCGAGGATCCAGAGGTACTCCGTCCGTGCCGCGTGAGACGCGCGCACCTTCGCGTAGACGAACTGCGGATGGACCGCAATCGCGAGGTTCGCGGGCAGGGTCCACGGGGTCGTGGTCCAGATGAGAAGGGATTCGTCCGGCCGACCCTTCACGGGGAACCGCACATAGATGGAGGGATCCGTCTCGTCGGAGTACTCGACCTCCGCGTCCGCGAGGGCCGTCTCGCAGCGGCTGCACCACTGGAGGGACCGGAGGGCCTCGTAGAGGAGACGCCGCTCGTGCGCCCGCTTGAACGTCCACCACGCGGCCTCGATGTACTCGTTCCGGATCGTCATGTAGGGACGGTCCCAGTCCATCCACACCCCAAGCTGCTGGAACTGGACGTTCATCTTCTGTAGGAGGTCAAGGGAGAAGTCTCGGCACGTCGTGACGAACTTCTCGATCCCGAGGTCCTCGATCTCCTTCTTGTTCGTGATCCCGAGGGTCTTCTCCACCTGGACCTCGATCGGGAGGCCGTGCATGTCGTAGCCTGGCTGGTCCCGGACGTGGTACCCTCGCATCCGAAGCCAGCGCACGACGCAGTCCTTGATCGTCTTGTTCAGGACCTGGCCGAGGTGGATCGATCCGGTCGTGAAGGGAGGGCCGTCGACGAAGTAGAAATCCTCGCCCTTCTCCCGGAAGCCGGCGACCTTCGGGTAGACCTTCGCGCGAACCCAGAACTCCCGGATCCGCTGCTCCAGTTCGACTGGACGGTACTCGTTCTCCGCCTGCTTGATCATCGCAGCCCCCTCCAGGGGGAAACGCGGCGCCCGCGAGGCTTGTTCATCGCCTCGGGGGGACAATCAACCGAACCGGTTACCACTATAAGAAGCTGTTCCGCGCAGTGCCGGACCATATTACGCAAGATCGCTCCATCGCCCGAGGCTTCCCGCGGTACATCCGGCGGACGATAACGGGCGCGAAACGGTATTATAGGCGTCGGTTGGGTGCGCAGCCTCCTTGGTCGACTGGACGGAATTCCTCAACAGCTACTCCGAATGGCATTATCTCTGGCTCGGCGTCTTCATCGGTTTCGTCGCGGGATTTGCCCTCGGAGTCCACATCCATCGCCGCTTGAAGGCGCGCGTTCAGGACGAAATCCTGCGTTCGCTCCGATCCCTGGGAGGTTGGACGGACGATGTCGAGGGTTTTCTCGGTCCGAATGACAGCCAGAGGATCATGGGCGTAAGTACGAAGCTGACAGTCCAAACGCTCGCGAGCGCAACCGACGGGAAGGATGCGCGGTAGGCTATCGACAACAGGACTAGCAGGACGCCGAAAGCAACCTCGGGGACGGAGGCTCTGATCGCGTCCCGGACTAGTAGCCGCCGCGCCAGCTTCCGGGACGGAAGCCAGGATGGCGCTCGCACTAGGGACTCAACGAAGCACCAGGCTACCCGGAGGCTCATGCTCAGGATGACGACCGTCTCGGCCAAGAGCATGATCCCGAACTGGATCAGGTCGACTCGGTTCCGCGGGACTGCGACGAGACGATGAAGAAACACGAACACGAGGAGCGAGCCGCCGAGGGTGGTGCTCCATCGATGCAGGGGCATTTCCGGAGGCGCGACAATGTTGACTAGGAGGAGGCTGATGAGCACCGGGGCCATCAGGTAGAACAGCAGTGGGATGGTCACATTCAACCGTACCGCGAAACTCGTCTTCGCCCGGATAACCGTGGGGAACAATGCTAGATTGGCCTTGCACCAACGCGTCGTGCGCTCTCTGAGGGAAAGAGCGTCCGGCGGGAAGCCCTCGTAGTTGTATATGTCGACGAGTGCGATTGGGTGGCCAGCAGCATCGAGGCTTGCAGTGAGGGCAAAGTCTTCGCAGATGTTGTTTTCAACCCATCCGCCGGAAGCGAGGACGACGTCCGGGCGCAGCAAGGCATTTGAGCCCCAGTACATCGCCTGACCGAAGATTCTCTGATTCGCCAGGGGCAGGATGCGTGAGCCCCACTTGACTCCCGGCCCGAGGATCCGACCGAACGCAGTGGGCGCAACGGCGGGATGGATCTCCATGAGGGTCTGGAATCCGGCATAGCGCCGGTTCGAGGGGTGCTCCGCGATCTCGACCAGAGTTCGGAGGGAACCGGGCGCAAGAATCGCGTCCGAATCCATTGGGACGACATAGCGCACGTTTGCCGCGTGGCTCCGCAGCCAGTCATTGATGATCCCCGCCTTCCCGCCGCGCCGACTCGGCCGGCGGAAAACTCGAACCGAGGGGGGCAGTGCTTCTTCGAGAGCGATCGCATCCGCGTGTGTCGAATCCGATAGCAACCAAATCTCCGCGTTCGGGTAGTCGACGTTCCGGAGGGTCAAGCGGATTGCCTGCGGCAGGACATCGTTGTAGGCGACGTAGAGGACGGCGACCCGTGGCCACGCGGCTACCGCTGCACGGGGAAACCGTGGCTGTCGGGTTGCGACATACACGAGGGTACTGAGGAAAAGGATGGAGACGGGCACCAGAGCGATGCTCAACAGGGACAAGTAGAGGAACTCCAGGGGCGACGACGGACGGATACGAATCCATTCCAGCGAGGCGAGTACCGCCGTGGTCGCTCCGACCGAACCCACGTAGGCGCTCGCCCGGCTCCCCTTCCTCACTGGCTCCCCCTCTTTTGTGGAAATGCGTTTGAACTGCTGTTCGAGGAACCCTTGGAAGAGAACCAGCATAATAGCAATTTGCCCAAGTTCGTGTCGAAGCGATGCCGTTCTCGAAAACGCAACTACGGGGTCGGAGGGCCGGGAGCGAGATTCGAACTCGCGTCAGGGGATCCACAGCCCCCTAGCTTAAACCAGGCTGGCCCATCCCGGCCGCGGGCTGTCCGATACAAGGGGCCGCTTATGTAATTTTGGTCAGGTCGCGGACAAGGTCCGTCACCAGCAGAAGCGCGACGGCGATCAGGAGTACGCCTACGACCATGAGTCCGAGGAAGGGAGCCGCGTCCGTCGGCGCGAGGACGACCGCGAGGCCACCGACGAAGAGCAGCAAAATGCCTGCGCTCCCAACTTGGACACTGAGCTTCCGCCGGCGCAATGCCGCCTCCCGGGCCTCCCGCTCCCGGTCCGCCGCGGTCATTTTCCTAGGTGCTTCGGGGTCCGCCACGAGAGTCCCCGCATCCGTGCTTCCTTATTTGACTGCTGCGCCCAATCGCTCCACGACAGCGACGACGGTCGTCCAATCGCAATGGGCCCGGAACCATGCCTCACCCTCGGAAGTGGCTTCGCCGCGCATCGATACACAAACGTTTTGTATGGCGCGGGGAATCGACGCGCCATGGCCGCGAAACGGGACCTCGTCTCCATGCTCGACGTGGAGAAGGACCTCGTCGGAATCCTGGAACTCGCCGCCACGATCAAGAACCGGACGAAGGCCGGTGAAGCCTACGAGCCGCTCCGCGGCAAAAGCCTCGCGATGATCTTCGAAAAGTCCTCCACGCGGACGCGGGTCTCGTTCGAGGTCGGCATGACCCAGCTCGGCGGACACGCGCTCTTCCTGAGCCCGAACGACCTCCAGATCGGCCGCGGGGAGACGATCGCGGACACCGCGCGGGTCTTGAGCCGCTACGTGGACGGGATCGTGTACCGCGCCTTCAGCCACGCGAACACGCGCGAGCTGGCGAGGCACGCGACCGTGCCCGTGATCAACGGGCTGGACGACAAGGAGCATCCGTGTCAGATCGTCACGGACCTGTTCAGCATCAAGGAATCGAAGGGCGAGTTGAAGGGACTCCAGCTCGCGTATGTGGGGGATGGGAACAATGTGTGCAACTCCCTCCTCCTCGGATGCGCAATCGTCGGGATGGACATGGTCGCCGGCGTGCCGGAAGGGTATGAGCCGGATCCGAACCTCCTTGCCTCCGCGAGACGCATCAGCAAGGAGACCGGCGCCACGATCGGCGTGGTCCACGACCCCTTCGACGCCGCAAAGGATGCGGACGTCGTCTACACGGACGTGTGGGTCTCGATGGGCATGGAGAAGGAACGAGAGAAGCGCGAGCGCATCTTTGCGCCGTACCAGGTGAACGAGAAGCTCATCCATGCGGCGAAGCGCGACGCGATTGTGATGCACTGCCTTCCCGCCCACCGCGGGCTCGAGATCACGGACGGCGTTATCGACGGCCCCCAGTCGATTGTCTTCGACCAAGCGGAGAATCGGCTCCACGCGCAGAAGGCGATCCTGGCGCGGCTCCTCGCCGGCGTTTGAGCGTCCCACGGCAAGCGTAAATAGAGCCTGCGTCTGGCGGGCGGCATGGCCTTCGCCCGAAGGAATCTGCGGACGCTCGCGTTGCTCCTCGTCGCCGGGGCCACGGCGTTCGCCCTCCTTGACCCCGCGTCCGCGGCGAAGGTCGTCGAGGTTACCGTGCTCGGCGTCTACTCGACCGCGCGGATGTTCGCAGCCTACCTCCTCGCGTTGCTCTTCTCCGTCGCTTATGGGGCTGCTGCGGCCTCGAACAAGCGGGCGGGTGCGATCCTCCTCCCCGTCCTCGACGTCCTGCAGTCCGTTCCGATCTTGGGATTCTTCCCCGCGGCCCTCCTGTTCTTCGTGAACTCGTTCCCCAGAAATCCAATCGGCCTCGAGATCGCGATCGTTTTCCTCATCTTCACGAGCATGGCGTGGAACATGGCCTTCGGGGTGTACGAGGCCCTCTCGACGATGCCCCAGGACCTCGAGGACGCCTCGAAGGTCTTCGGGGTGAGGGATTGGCTCCGCTTCCGCCGTCTCATGTTCCCGGCGATGGTCCCCAAGCTCGTGTACAACTCGATGCTCTCCTGGACCGTCGGCTGGTTCTACCTGGTCGCGAGCGAGGCGATCCAAGCGGGGACGGAACTCGGGACCATGACCACCCTGGTCCGGCCGGGCCTGGGGTCTTGGATCTTCTCCGCGGGCGCGCGCGGCGATGGCGCGGCCATTGCCATCGGCATCGGGGTCCTCGGGGCGGTGGTCCTGGCCCTGGACACGTTCGTGTGGCGCCCCTTGAGCGTCTGGTCCGAGCGGTTCCGCCTGGACGTCACGGCGGGCGGGGAGGTCCCAAGGGTCCCCGGGCCATACGAGCGCTTGCGCTGGTTGCCGCGCTTCCCGAGGATGCGGCGCACCTTACGCGTCTGGATCGCACCGGTCGCGCGCAGATGGGAACGGGTCGTGGCGCCTCTCGACCGCTACTACACGGCGCATCCGCACGTCGTGCGGAACGTGCGTCGGATCGACCTCGCGATGTTCCTGGTGATCTTCGTGATCGTCATCGGCGCGGGCCTCCTGGGGATCGCGAGCATGTTCACCCGGCCGCTCCCGACCGGTGTTTCGGCCATCCCGAATGCGATCCTCCACTCCCTTGCGCGGCTCGCCTTGGCGTATGCCCTCTGCGCCGCATGGACGATCCCCGTGGCGGCGTGGATCGTACGCAGTCCGCGCGCGTCGCGGTACGCGACGCCAGCGCTCGAAGTAGTCGCCTCGATCCCCGCGACCGCGCTCTTCCCCGCGATCATCGCATTCTCCGTCCTCGCGGTCTCCGCCTGGAGCCTCCAGGCAGAACTCGCCGCATTGCTAATCGCCCTGTTCGCGATGCAGTGGTACCTGCTGTTCAACCTGATCGCCGGCATGCGAAACCTTCCGGCCGACCTCGACGAGGCGGCCAGGGCGTTCGGCCTCCGAGGGTGGACCTATTGGAAAAGAGTCCTCCTCCCCGCGGTCGTCCCGTCCCTTCTCACCGGCAGCATCACGGCCTGGGGGGCGGGCTGGAACGCGCTCATCGTCGCGGAGTACATCTCCTACGGAGGCACGACCTACGAAGTCCTGGGGATCGGGGACCTCATCGCCTCCGCCACGTATTCCGCCTCGCCGCAGCCGGAGCTGCTATACCTTTCGATCCTCGCCCTCATCCTCGTGGTCCTCGCGATGAACAAGCTTTTGTGGAGGCCTCTCATCCGGCGCGCGTCCAAACGATTTCGGTATGAACTCGTATGACCAACCAGCACCCGATTCTGGAGGTGAAGGACGTCTCCAAGGCCTACTTCGAAGAGGGGAAGGCATTCCAGGTACTGGAAAGGGTCCGCTTCGACGTCAAGGACCGAGACTTCGTCTGCCTCGTCGGGCCGTCGGGGTGCGGCAAGTCGACCCTCTTGCGAATCATCGTCGGCCTGGACAAGCCCACCGAAGGAGAAGTGTCCTTCGAAGGGAAGCCGGTCTCCGCGGCGAACCCGAAGGTCGCGATGGTCTTCCAGTCCTTCGCGCTATTCCCCTGGCTCACGGTCCAACAGAACGCGGAGCTCGGCATGGAGGCCCACCGCGTCCCGCCCGACGCGCGGTGGCAGACCGCGAAGAAGTACATCGATGCGGTCGGCCTCTCCGGGTTCGAGAACGCGTTTCCCCGGGAGCTGAGCGGCGGCATGCGGCAACGAGTCGGCCTCGCCCGCGCGCTCTGCATGGAGCCGGTGCTCCTTTGCATGGACGAGCCGTTTTCCTCCCTGGATGCGCTCACGGCCCAGAACCTGCGGGACGAGATCCTCCAGCTTTGGTCCAATCCAGCGTTGCCGCCGAGGGCGGTCCTCATGGTCACCCACGGCATCGAGGAGGCGGTCTACCTCGCCGACCGGGTGTTCGTCATCTCGGCTCGCCCCGGTCGGGTCGTGGCGAACGTCGAGATCGATCTGCCGCGGCCGAGGAACCGGAAGGAGCCGGAATTCTACGGTTGGGTCGACGAGATCTACTCCATGATCGTCTGAAAGGGGGTCCCGAAGCGTCTAAGAGCTCGAAGGACGATGAACGCGGGAGGCGGCTCGCGGACATGCATCCGATCGCGAAGGTCTCCGTCGGCCAGATCATCGGCCTCGTCGAGGCGGTCGACGAGGTCGGCGGAGAGGCGGACGCCGCCACGATCGGGCAGGAGTTCGACATGGACCTCGATCGGCTCGGTCCCGTCGTCCGCGCGGCCGAGTTCCTCGGCCTGCTGTCCGTCGAGGAGGGCGACCTCAAGACCACGGACCTCAGCCGAAAGGTGCTGTCCGCGAGCCCGAGGGAACGCAAGGCCATCATCCGAGACATCATCGAGGATGTGCCTGTGTTCCGGGAGGTCACGGGAATGGTCCGGCAGGCCGGCCGGCCGCTGAGCCGCCAAGAGGTTCTCTCCATCCTGGCCGACAGAGTCGGCAGCCATCAGTCTCAGGACTTCTTCCGGGCCCTCGTCTATTGGGGCCGCTATGTCGAACTCGTGAAGTACGACAGCGAGACGGAGGAGTTCAGCCTCCGCACGCCGTCCTCCTGAGGTCACGTCGTCGCGAACCACTGCCGCAGGACGGGGTGCATCTCCATCATCTGCTCCCGGCCGATGGCTTCGTAGAGCTGGATCATGATACCGACCGCGAGGAGCACGCCCGTGCCAGAGGCGTTGCCCACCGTCCCGATCATGTCCGCGCCCGCCGCGAGGGCGCCCACCGCAGCTCCGGAGATCACCGTCACCACGGGAATGTACCGCTCGAGCACGCGCCGCAGGATCCTCGGGTCTCGACGGAATCCGGGGATCTGCATGCCGCTCGATTCGATCTGCTCGGCGACCGCTTCGGGTCCCATGTTCGTCGTCATGATCCAGAACTTCGCGAACATGATCGATCCGCCGATGAAGACAAGCAGGAAGATCAACAGATGGAGGAGGACCTGCCAGTACTCATGACCGCGCAGGTACACGCTGTAGGCCTGCGGGTTCAGCAGAGGCAGCAGCCAGTCCGTCACGCCGTTCACATTCGACACGTAATAGGCAATCCCGTCGACCGGCGTCGTCCGCTGAATCTGGCCGGACGTGACCGCGAACGCGTTCGGATCCGGGTAGGCGCCGATGAAACTGTTCCGACCGATCAGGGGCCATTCGGGATGCTGCCAGAACAGGAGGGAGAACATGCTGACGTTCGCGAGGACCGCCGCGACGAGGATCACGGGGATGTTCGAGGCGTACATCAGGCGGATCGGATAGCGGCCGCGCGCGCCCCGGGCCATGCCGTGCGCGAGCGGCAACTCGATCCGCGTCGACTCCGTGTACGCGACGAGCAGGAAGATGATCAGGGTGCCGATCAGGGCGATGAGCGGGTTCGGCGCCTGGAACATGATCTGCTCGAGCCCCTGCGACGAGAGGCTGCCGGCGGGGAGGTGCTGCAGGTAGTAGATCGTCTTCGGGATGGCCCCCGCGGGGACCGCGCTCCCCGCCTGCGCAGGCTCCCAGTTGAACGTCCCCGTGAAGATCTGCTGGGCCACGCCCGCGGCGATGAACAGGGAGATCCCCGAGCCGATTCCCCACTTCGAGACGACCTCGTCCATCAGGAACACGAGGTAGGAGCCTGCGAAGAGCTGGATGACGATGAGGATCTGTGCCATCAGATGACCGTTACCGCCGGGGATGAAGCCGAACAGGATGGGCCCGTTGAGGGCGGACACGAAGCCGGCGGCCGGGGTGAGGAACCCGAACACCTGGGGGACCGCCTCGACGAAGATCATGATGATTACCAGCAGCTTCTGGGTCCCCTGGTAGACCGACTTGTCTTCGTCATCCCTCAGGTTCAGGTTGATGATTTTCGCGCCCGCGAACAGCTGCATGATGATGGAGCCCGTGACGATGGGTCCGATGCCGAGGTGCATCAGGGAGCCCTGGGCCCCCGCCAAGATCGCCCGCAGGCTCGAGAAGAAATCGATCACGTTCGTGCGGTCGAGCCCGTAGATGAAGACGTTCGTGAGGACGAAATACAGGATCAGGATCGCGAAGACCCAGAACATCTTCGTCCGGAACGGGACGTGGCCCTCCGGCCGGGTGACCGCCGGAAGGCGGTCCGTGAGCGGCTTGAGCGCGTACAGCCGACTCCTCTTCTTCTCTTCGACGGGCATCGATGGGTCCCCTCACGCGGACGGGAGGACGACCTTGCCTCCCGCACCGGCGACCTTCGATACGGCGGATTCGGACGCCTGGGCGACCGTGATTTGCAGGGCGAAGGGAACGCGGCCTTTGCCTAGAAGCTTATCGATTCCCGCGGCGGTGAGGTCCACTTCGACGGTTGTCCCAGATCGCTTCGCATGGCCCTGGCTCTCGAACTCCGTCAGGCGGCGAACGACGTCCTCGAGGTTGATGCTCGAGGAATCCCGCGTCTGCGCGTGCCGCACGAATCCGTGTCGGCCGAAGTGGTCCGGCTCGTACTTGACCATCGACTTGAACTTGTGCTTGTGCAGCCCGGCGTTGCCCGTGCCCCCGCGCCCGCCGGCGCCGCGTCCGTGCTTCTTCCCCCGACCGTGCGTGCGGCTGCCTCGCAGCTTCCGCGTCCTACGTACCACGCCCGCTCGCCTCCTCGAAGACCATCCGTTGCAGGAGCGCGTTGATCTCCTTCCCGCGATAGCCGAGGTCCCCGCCCTGATGGTACCCTCGCTTGATGGCGCGCAGGCCTTTGACGGGCGGATGGAGCCGCAGGACCGGCCGAAGCCCGCGGACGTCGCGGAGGGTCGCTTCGCCCTTCGCGAGGGCCTGACTCAGGTCCCATATGGACTTGTAATCGCTGTGGGCCTTCACGAACGCATCGTCGATCGGCCGATCGCCGACCGCGCGGCCCCGCCGCAAGAGCAGCTTCGCGAGGACCTCCGCGTCCACCTCGCCCCAGGTGATGTGGTCCTTCACGAGCTGCAACATGCCGCGCACCGTGTCGCTCTCCGGGACGAGCACGCAGTGGTTCTGCCGGGTCAGATGGAGCATCCGAAGGGTGTCGTGGATCTCGTCAGGAAGGTCATGTTTCCCACGGAGCCGTACCACGGCGAAGGTCATGGCTTCTCGACCCCCTCGTCCTGCGGTTCTTCTGAGGGTTTCTCGCTCTCCTTGGCTTCCGTCAGGTCCGCACCCTCGACCTCGATCTCCTCCGGGAGTTCCACGGAAGCCTCGCCCTCCGCCGTTCCGCCGGCGACCTTGTAGACATACACCTGCTCCGCGCCGGCCTTGATCTTGAGACGCTCCGCCTGCTCCCCGCGCACCTTCATCCTGCCGGTGGCCGCGAGCGCGCCGAACGTCGCAATCGCGAAATTCACGGTCGTCTTCGTGTGGCCCTTCGTCAGGCCCCAGGCATCGGTGATCCCGGCGAGGCGCAGGACGCTCTTCGCGATGTCGCCGAGCGCGAGCCCGACGCCCTGTGGGGCCGGCTTCAGGACGACCTCGACGGACCCGCTGCGGCCCGCGACCTTGAAGGGGAGGGAGTGGGCGCGGTAGCAGCCGCACTCCCAGGAGCCGCACCCGCGGCGCACCTCGATCATGTTCAGCTTCGCGTTGTCGATCGCGCGACGGATCGAGGGCCCGACCTCGCGACCCCGCGCGCGGCCGAGTCCCACGAAGCCGTCTTTGTTGCCGACGACGCACGTGATCGCGAAGTTCACGCGGCGACCGGAGTCCGTCATCCGCTGGACCATGTTCACGTCGAGGACCTCGTCCTCCATCTCCGGGAGGAGGATGTCCACGATTTCGGGTTCGCGGATTGGGAGACCGGTGGCGATCGCCTGGCTCATCGTCGTCACGTCGCCCTTGAGCACCAGGCGGCCGAGTTTCGTCTTCGGGGTCCACTCGCTCAAATCGCGCTGCGGCCGTGCGTCCCGCGGGCGGGAGGACCGGTTCGGCATCAGAGCGCCCCCAGCTTCGCCTTCACGTCGTCCAGAGACTTCGCGAGGCCTTCGTGGATGTGCTCCCCGCGCAAGCGCTCCTTCGATGGCAGGATGTCTTCGCGGTGCGGAATCGCCAACCCTGCGTCCAGGAGGCCCTGAAGCGCGGCGAACACCCGCCCGCCCTTCGTGGGCTTATGCAGGCCGATATCGAGGATCGCCTCCGTGACGCCCTTTCCGGACGCGCGATGGCCCGCGAGGAACCCGGTCAGGTACGCAGCGGGCACGTTGCCCGTCCCGGCCGCCCAGCCGTGCTTCCTCAGCTCTCGCGACGTCGCGGACGCGACGATGCGATCTCCCACGGGGTCCGCCTCGACGATCTGGACGATCATTTGATTGAGCGTCTTCCGCACAACCGCCCGGGGCTTCTCGGACCGGAGGAGACGGGCCCGGAGCCGGTAGTCCGTCCGGCTCCCCCTGCGACGGCGGAATCCCACGCGGTAGTGGGGTCCCTGAGCCTTCACTTCGATGCCTCCTTCAACAGGCCGGCGGCCTGGAGCTGTTGGTCCAGGTGTGCCTTGGATTTGAACATGCCGCCCTTCGCTTGGGCGTAGAACCGTCGGTAGGTGCCGACTTCGATCCGGCCCTGGGCCTTCAGCTCGCGCAAGCGGGCGCGGAGCGATCGGATCGTGCCCATCCACCGGTCCTTCCCGCCGCCCCGGGCGTTCGATGCGCCCTTCCGCGAACCGTGTCCGCGCCGTCGGCCCTTCGCGCGCTGGGCCGTGCGGTAGCGGGCCCGGCCGCGGGAGACGCCTTTCGCCGGCCGCATCGTGATCACGTTTCGCTTGATCAGCTCCCGGATCTGCTCGCGCGTGATCGCGTCCAGGATGTTTTCCTGCTCCGCAGGATCCGTCGTGATCCGGACGCGGTTGATCCCACACCCGAAGATCTCGGAGGCGAGACGTCGCTGATGATCGAACCTCATTCCAGCACCATCCGGTTCAGCACACGGAGCTTCCTCTCGTCGCAGGCCTTCTCGATCAGCTCGCGCTTGCGCGCACCGACGGCATGGGCGATCCGCACCGCCTGCCGGGCGGGATCCAGGCCTTCGAGCTGTCTCGGGTTGTGAACGAGGACCTCCTGGAAGCCGCTCGGATGCAGGCCTCGGACCTCCTTGGGGCCTCGGTATCCAATGGACGGGAGGTTCCACCGGTACCCGAAATGACGACGGAGCTTCGACTGGCCGCCCTGGGGCTTCCGCCAGGAGTCCGGATCCTTCGAGAACCGGGCATACCGGAACCATTCCTGTCGCCGGAAGGGCGGCCTCTCCGCGGACTTCCGTCGGCGGATCGTGAGGAGGGTCCTCGTGCGCAGGTCGAGCTCGGGCTTGAGGCGGGCTTCGTGCGCTTTCGCTTCCTCCTCGGCCTCTTCCTCTTTCTTCTCCTCCGCCTTCCGCGGTTTCGCCGGCTTCTTCTCGGCGGGTTTCTCCTCCGACGGAGCCTCCGGTCTCTTCTCCTCGGCCCGCTTCGGCTTCTCTTCGACCTCGACGTGTTCGAGGAGGCGCTTGCGGAGATCGTCGACCTTGCCCTCCGTGGACAGCCCGAGCTCCTCGCACCATCGAACCAGGTCCGCCTTGTGCGCCTCGCGGACCTCATGGGGGGTCGGGCGTTTCGCTTTCACCGTCGGCTTTGGGGGCGGTGCCTCGAGCTTCGCCTTCTTCGCCTTCATCACGGGCTTCTCGCGGGCTTCCTCCTCCGGCATGCTCACGCCTCCCCGGCCTTCTTCGTGATGTGGATGCCGTCCTGGAAGATACGGGGGTCGAACCCACGGATGCGCGTGGCCTGCTCGATGTTCGCCGCGGTCTGCGAGACCGCCTCGAGGTCCACGCCCGTCAAGAGGACCTGATCGCCGCTCACCTCGACCTTCGTCCCCGCGAGGATCTTCGCCCTCCTCGGATGCTTCTCCCCGAGGAAGTTCTCGATCACGAACTCGGAGCCTTTCACCGAGGTCTTCATCGGGAAGTGGCTGTAGACGATCCTCATCTCATATCGGTAGCCCTGGGTGACCCCGCCGATCATGTTCCGGATGTGTGCCGCGAACGTCCCGACGAGGGCCTTCTCCCGCTTCGACGGAAATTCGCTTCGCACGAGGGCCTCGCCGCCCTCGATAGCAATCGCAATGCGCGGATGCACGAGCGTCCGCTGAAGCGTATGGCCGTGGCCCGATACGACGACGAGGTCGCCCTCGCGTCGGATCTGCACGCCGTCCGGGATCTTCACCCGTTCCTCCAAGAGACCGGCGACGGGCATGGTACCACCTCAGTAGACGTAGGCGAGAAGCTTCCCGCCCACGCCGATCTCCTTCGCCTTCGCCTGCGAAATGACACCTTCCGTCGTCGTGAGGATGAGCACCCCGAAATCCTGCGCGGGCAGGTAGCGGGCCTCGTATCGCTCGAGCTCCGCGCGCTTCACCGCGAACCGGGGTTTGATCACTCCGCAATTGTTGATGTTGCCTTTGAGCGCCACGCGGTACATCCCGCCGCGGCCGTCCTCGATGAACTCGAAGGACGCGATGTAGTCCGATTCCTGCATGACCTTCAGGACGCGGCCGATCAGCTTCGAGGCCGGCCGGAGGATGCATTCGCCCCGCCCCGCGGCTTCCGCGTTTCGAATCGCCGCCATGGCATCGTTGAGAGGATCGTGGAGCATGGGACCGCCTCAGCTATACTTCCGGAAGCCGAGCTCGTACGCAATCTCGCGAAAGCATTGTCGGCAGAGGTGCAGCCCGTACCGGCGCACGATGCCCCGCTTCCGCCCGCATCGCAGGCAGCCCTTCTTCCGCCCGAAGTCCTTCGTCCGCTTCACTCGACCACCTCGATCCCGAAGCGATCTTTCATGAACCGCATGCCGTCCGCTCGCGTGACCCGGTGGTGCGCGGAGATCCGCCGAGGTCGGACGGAGCGGCGGGCCACCCGCCACCCCGGACGCATCAGGCTCACCCCCACGTCCATTCCGAAGACGCCGATCTCCGGATCGTACTTCATCCCCGAGAAGTCCGTGTAGTCTGTGATGCCGAAGGAGAAGTTCCCGCGCGGGTCGAAGCTGTACGCCGGGAGGCGGTTGTTTCGGATGGCGAGGGCCTCCTTCAGGAACGCCTCCGCCTCCGGCCCGCGGAGGGTCACGATCGCTCCAATGGGCATGTTCTTGCGAACGCCCCAGTCGCGGACCGCACGGTGACTCAGGGTCTGGACGGACTTGCGCTTCGTGACGAGCTCGAGGACCTTCTGGGCCTTCACGAGCTTCTCGCCCGCCTCGCCGACACCGATGTTGACCACGACCTTCTCGATCCGGATTTCCCGCATTCCCGCCATGGTCCCACCTAGATGGCCGGCGCCTCCGGCACCTTCACCTCGGGCGTCTCCTTCCCAACGACGAAGACCTTGTCGATGTCCGTCGAGAAGCCCTCCTTGAACGAGACGACGTTCGCCCGCGGGTTCCGCGTCAGACGGATGTCGAGGACGCGCGCCAGTTCGCCGACGTGCTGACCTCCCGTGATCAGAGAGGCGGCTCCCGGGACGAGTTCGTAGTGCGCGACCACCTTCTGGTCCGGGACATGGATCTTGAGGGTCGTCCCCGTCTTGTACTGGTCCTTCGGAAGGAGGAGGTTGCGGCCGTCATGGAGGTTGAGCTGCGTCTTGCCGCCGCGCACGGTCGTCTTTCCTTCGACCCGGCACAGCTTCCACTTCGCATCGGCCTCATCGACCGGGACGAGGGCCATCCGGCCGCGGGTGTCAACGATCATGCGATAATGGGCCTTGACGTCCTTCAGCGTGAGCACGTCCATCAGGCCGACTGGGAACTTCGGGCTGACCACCGCTCGACCGTCCACGAGAACGCCCCGGCCGTTCAGGATGTGCCGGGCCTCCCTCGCGGTGTCGCAGAGGCCGAGCATCTCACGGAGGATCAAGCCGAGCGGGACGCTCCGCTCCGTCGAGTGCGGGCCCGCCGAAGGCTTCGTTGTCCAGAAGTGCGTCTTGCGCTCGATCTTCCAGCTCCTCGGTGCGGGCAGTCGCTTCAGGTGCTTCTTCACGCTCTCCTCACTCCTGGTACTTCCTGCGGCGCCAAGGGTCCGTGTCGTCCAGCTTGACGATAATCAAGTTCGATGCGTGGATCGGCCGCTCCACTTTCTTCTCGTCCACCTTCTCGATCGTGATGCCCTCGATGACGACGGTCCCCTTCCCGGTGTCGACGCGGACGACCTTCCCCTCGCGTCCGCGGAAACCGCCGCGGAGGACCCGGACCACGTCGCCCTTCCGCACGGGAAGGGCCCGCGGCATTCGGACCTTGGACTTCTCGTGGAGCTTGGGGTCGAGGTGCGCGGCGGTGCGATGTCGCCTCGTATGGAGGGCCGCCTCCGCCGCCCGCTTGCGTTGGAGCCGAGGCTTGGAACTCACCATCGCTTCACCTCACACGATCATGCTCGCCGTCGCGGCGATCCTCGGCCACCGCTCTGCCGCCTCGCGCGCGATGGGGCCCTTGATGTCGGACCCCTTCACCTCACCCTCCGGGGTGACGATCACGCACGCGTTGTCTTCGAACTGGACCATCGTGCCCTCGGGCCGTCGGAACGGCCGCCGCTGGCGGACAATCACCGCGTTCATCAGCTGCTTGCGGGTCTCCGGCGTGCCCCGCTTCACCGTGACGACGAGGATGTCTGCAAGTCCCGCGGACGACCGCCGGTGTCGCACGCCGTGGTACTTGGGGACCTCGACGATCTCGACGATCTTCGCGCCCGTGTTGTCGATGCACTCCAGGCGGGACCCCTTCTGGAGTCCGCGGGTCTGCCGCCCGGGGAGGCCCTTCATGCGAGCGCCCCCTTGTTGTGGATCGCGACGTAGGATACGGTCTTGTTGAGCGGGCGGCACTCCATGATCGTGACGCGATGGCCCGGGCTCAGGCCGAGGCACGGCGGCGCGTGCACGTTCATCCGCCGGGTGCGCTTCTCGAACCGCTCGTATTTCTTGATGTAACGCATGTACTCCCGTTCCACGACCACGGTCCTCTGCATCCTCGCAGAGACCACGACGCCGTCGAGGCTCTGGCCTCGCACGGACAGCGTCCCGTGGAACGGGCAATTGTGGTCCGTGCACGTCCGCTCCGGCAGCGGGACATCGATGCCGATGTCCCTCGCCGCGGGCTTCGTCTTCGTCTCCGTCCTCGCCTTCGCCATGGGAATCACCGTGCCTTCTTGATGCGGTTCTCCGGTCGGTAGCGGATCTCGTCGCCCTCGACCTCGGTCCCGCCTCGGACATCGAATCGGAAACGGCTGCCTTGCTTCGGAATCATCTTCTCACGTCCGGACACGTCCACGATGAGCATGTTGCGGGTCTCATCGACCACGCGGCCCCTCAGCCCGACCATCCCCGGGTTCGTCGCCCGGATGACCTCGACCTCGAGGCCGATCAGCTCATGCTTGCGGAGATTCAGGTCATCGCACCTCGACCTTGTAGCCCATCGACTCCAGGACCTCCTGCACCTTCCTTCGATGCTCTCCCTGCAGTTCGATGCGGCCGTCCTTCGCGGTCCCGCCGGCGGCACACCGGTTCTTCAGCGTCTTCGCCAGCCCGGAGAGATCGATGTCTCCCCCATCGAGCCCCTCGACGATCGTCACGACCTTCCCATACCGCCGCGTGTCCGTGCGGACCTGGATCCGCTGCTGCTCCTTCGCCAGCTCCTCGCACATGCATAGCTCATCCGGCAATCCGCACGTGGCGCAGATGCCGGCCATCAGCCCGTTTCCCCCTTCTCCGTGTCCATCGCCTTCGGCTCACCTCGACCGACTTTCTTCTCTTCCTCGATGATCGTCAGAATCCGCGCAATGTTCGTCCGAAGCGCACGGACCTTCCCGGGGCTCGGCGGCGCGCCGCCCATCGCCGCAACGCCCCTCTCGTGCATGAGCTCCTCGCGGAGCTCGTAGAGCTTCTTCTCCCGCGCCTCCGGGTCCAGCGCGCGGATTTCCTTCGTCCGCAAGAGCGGCATCTACTTCTTCCCCTCCTCGGCGGATTCGACGTCGACCTCGACGTCGAGGTCCTTCACTTCCTTCTTCACCTTCTTCAGGCGGCGCGCGGCGACTTTGCTCGCCTTGACGACGGTCTTCTTCGACGGGGCCTCCTCGGGGAGGGACGGAACCTCCGCCTCGTCGGCTTCCGCCGGGATCGGCGTCGGGGTCGGCGCGATTTCCGGCGCGGGGCCGGCCTCCGGGGCCGGTACCGGCTCCGGCCCGACCACGGCCTCCACGGCCGCGGGCACCGCGGCCTCCGCCGGCGCGACCCGGACCTCGATCTCGTCCGGGAGCTTCGCGACCGGGTCCATGATCTCGACCGTGACGCCGATGACACCGGGCTTGAGCTTCGCGACCGCGAAGCCTCGGTCCATCCAAAGGTTCCTGGGCTCGCCGCAGTACTTGATGTGGCCCGCCTTGAACTTCTCCGTGCGGTGCCGCTGGCCCGTGAGCTTGCCCGCGATCACGACGAGGCAGCCTTTCGCGCCCGCCTCCATGATCCGCCGGACGGTCGAGTGGCCCGCGCGACGGAAGTGCCATCCCCGCTCGAGCGCGTTCGCCAGCTTTTCCGCCATGATCTGGGCGTTCAGCGCCGGCTTCTCGACCTCCTGGACTTCGATCTGAGGATTGTCGAACTTGAAGTTTCGCTCCACGGCCTCCGTGAGACTCTTGATCGCGCCGCCTTTGCGGCCGATCACGAGGCCCGGACGTTCGGCGAGGAGCGTGACGCGCGTGCCCATGGGGGTCCGCTGGATGTCGAGCCCGCCGAAGCCCGCGCGACGCGTCTCCGACATCAGGTATTCCTTGAGGAGGACCCGCCGCACGTTCTCCGTGATGACCCTCCGGTCCTTTCGGCGATCCGCCTTCGCCTCCGCCACTCAGCTCACCTCTTCAAGCACGATCTCCAGGTTCACGGTGTCCTGGTTCCACGCGGTGCTGCGGCCATGAGCCCGCGGGCGATAGCCCTTCGTGATCGAGCCCTTGTGGGCGTTGACGACCTTGACGAGCATCGCGTCGGGATCTTCCTTCCCCGTGAACTCGGCGTTCGCCACGGCGCTCTCGAGCACTCGGAGGAATTCCTTTGCGGCCTTCACGGGATAGCGGGCGGGTCCCGCTCCAGCCTTGTGGGCCACCCATCGCTTGTAGCGCCGCATCGGGACCGCTTGCTTCAGGGAGGCGACGCGCTCGAGGTACTCCCGCGCCTGCTCCACGGTCTTCCCGCGGATCGACCGGGCGAGCTCGATGCTCTTCTTCCAGGCGATCGGCAGCTCGCGGCCGTAGGCGCGGGCCATCGTCTCGATCTTGTATTCCACGGTGTACCCGAGCTTCGCCATCGTCCGACCTCACTTCAGTGGCATAAACTTCGACGAGCGCGTCGCGCCTACGCCCGGGCCGCTGTGCGCGACGGGCTTGCGGGTCATCGCGAACTCGCCTAGGTAGTGCCCGATCATTTCCGCCCGGACCTCGAGGTTCACGAACTCCTTGCCGTTGTGGATGGAGATCTTCTTGCCCACGAAGTCCGGGAGGATCGGCACGTCACGGCAGTGCGTTCGGACCGGCTCGTCGGAGCCGTTGGCACGGAGTTTCTCGACGAACGTCAGGCGCTCGTCATCGAGGCCGCGGATGAACGACCGGCGAGGGCGCGCGGGCAGCAACTCGATGATTTCCTGGAGGCTCATCGCCTTCATCTCCTCGAGCGTGTACCCTCGGTATGTGAACTCCTTCTTCCGCCGCGTCTCGACGACGCCCGCGCGCTTCCGCAGCTTTCGTCGAGCCGCTTTCGCGAGCCCACCCATCTTCTTCGGCATGGTCTCTACCTCGTCCTCCTCGCCTTCTTGCGCCTCGGCTGCGGGGACAGCCGGCCGACCTTCTGGCCGGGAGGAGCGTCATAGCCGACGGTGGACGGACGGCCGACATGCTGGTGTGAACCGCCGCCGTGGGGATGGTCGACGGGGTTCATCGCGACCCCGCGGACCCGGAACGCGGGCTTGCTGAAGGACTGATACGCGCGGTGCTTCTTGCCCGCCTTCGTGAAGGGTTTGTCGCCCCGTCCCGCCCCGGCGATCGCGCCGATCGTCGCGCGGCAGGCCGGATCGAAGGAGCGGAACTGGCCGGAGGGGAGCTGGACGACGGTCCTCGCACCGTGGCTCACGACCACCGAGGTGGTGCCCGCCGCGCGGACGAACTTGCCGCCGTCCCCGGGCATCGCCTCGATGTTGTAGATGAGCGTACCTTCCGGGATGTCCCGGAGGGCGAGCGTGTTGCCGCGGTCCACGTTCGGTGCGCCGACGGTGACGACCTGGCCGACCTGGAGGCCGTCGCAGGCGATCATGAGGACCTCGAGCCCGTCATACTTCACCCGAGCCAGCGGGGCCGTGTGCCCGGGAGCCTGGAAGATGTCCGCGACAATGCCGGTCCCTCGGAGCCGGGGATGGGCCACGGGGCCCCAGTGACGGTGGCTCGGGGAGCGGTACGTCGGCGAGGTCCCCCGCCCGCGCCGCTGGGTCTGCAGGTTCTTCCCCATCTAGAACACCCCGATCCGCATGCCGATTTCCTCCGCGGAGTACTCCGGCATGAGCTTGATGATCGCGTGCTTCCCGTCCTTCCGGACGAACGTGTTGACGGCCTCCACCTTCACCTGAAAGAGGTCCTCGAAGGCCTTCCGGATCTCCGGCTTCGTAGCGTCCCGCCGTACGAGGAACTCGAGACGGTTCCCGTCCTTCATCTCCTGGGACGGGGTCCCCTGGAGCATGTTGAGGGTCTTCTCCGTCACGTAGGGATGCAGGAGGATCTCGTGAGGCTTCATGTGCGCCAACTCCGGAGGACCTCGAGGGCCCCCTCGCTGAACATTGTGAGCCGGCCGGGGTCGCCGCCTGGCGCGAGGACTTCCGCGTCGAGCCCCGCGGGGCTGACGACGTCGACCCCCGGCAAGTTGCCGAACGCCCGACGCACTTTCGCGGCCTCCTTGACCACGAGCAGGAGGCTCGTCGGCGTACGATAGCGGCGCCCGCGCATCTTCCCGCGACCCGCGCGGATGTGAATTCCGGACTTCGCGCGCTCGACGTCCGCGAGGAGGCCGAGCCGTTCCAGGATCTCCATCCCCTTCCGGACGGCGCCGTCCTCGATCTCGACGGACTCGAGGCGGTCCTCCACGATCACGGGGAGGGAGAGCGCCTGCCGGAACCGATGGCCGCGCTCGCGGACGATCGTCGACTCCTTGAGGGCCGCCAGCGCGGCGTTCCGCGCGAGGCGACGCTCGTTGTCGTTGAGCTTCTTCGACCAGATCGCGTCCGGGCGGGGCGGATGCGCGCGGCGTCCGCCGACGGTCCCGGGAGCCTGCGCGCCCGTCATCGTCCCGCGGATCCGGGGGACGCGGGACACGCCATGGCCCTTCCCCGACCATCGGACGGAGTGGCGCATGCCCGACGTCGCCGCGGGGCCGTACGCCTGCCGCCGGTTCGCCTGGAAGGCGGTGACGGCCCGGCGGATCAGGTCCACCCGGACCTCGGATCGGAACACGGGCGGCAGTTCGACCGTCTTGATCGCGTCGCCCTCGAGCGAGTATACGTGGACGTGACCGGGCTTCAGGGCGACGCCCTTCGCCGCGCCCTCCGGCTTGGCCTTCGGGGCCCTCGCCGCCTTCGCGGTCTTGGCGCGGCCAGGCCGGGCCTTCCTCGCCTCGGCCTCTGGGGCCTCCGTCGCGGCTTCCGTCGGTTCCGCCATTCGCCCTCACGCTCCCTGCTTCGATTCGCGCGAGACGTACGTCAGCTCGGGCGACTTCTCGAGCTTCACGTAGCCGCCGCGGGCCGCGTCCCGCAACCGGATGAGCCGCTTCGTCGGGCCCGGGATCGAGCCGTGGAGGAGAATGTATGAGTTCCGCACGAGGCCGTAGTTCAGGAAGCCGCCGTTCGGGGTGATCTCCTCGCCCTTCTCCCCCACCTTCAGGACGCGTTTGTTGTACTCCGTGCGTTGGTGATAACCGAACTGCCCGCCTTGGGGCACCGTCGGCCGGACATACCCGGGCTGGAAGTTCCCGAGGGTGCCGATGTTCCGCCGATGCTTCGAGTTCTTGTGACTGAGGAGCTTGGTGCCCCACCGGGTGTGGTGCCCCTGCCAGCCCTTGCCCTTCGTGATCGCGGCGACATCGATCATCGAGCCCTCGCGGCAGAACTCCGTGACGGAGATCTCCTTGCCGAGGAGGCCCCTCGCGTACTCGAGGCGCTGCTCGACGGTCCCGCCGCCCACACGGTTCTCCATGAGCTCGGGCTTCTTCTTCGGTACACCCGTGACGAGGGTCGGCTGGGTGTACGTCACGAGGCGGATCTCATCGACCTGCGTGGGATCGACCTTCTTCCAGGCCTCGTCGGCGTCGTAGTCCTTGGGGATCGGGAAGACCCGGCGCAGGTCGTCGTCGAGCTTCGCCGCCCACACCTCCGCGACGGACTTGAGGCCCTCGTGCGTCAGCCGGTACAAACGGATCGCTGCGACCTTCATCGGCGGGACCTCCACGACGGTCACGGGCACCTGCACCTCCTGGCCCGACGTCGTGGACGTCGGCCGGTAGTCGACGACCATCGCATGGGTCATGCCGGCCTTGTAGCCGGCGAAGCCTTGGACCTTCGGTCCTCCGTCGATGTCCGGCCAATGCGAGAAATGCGGGATCGGGCTTTCGCTCCGCTTCCGGGGCGAGAAGCCCATCGAACCGTGGCGTGGTCTGTGCTCCTTCGGCATGCACCGCTCCTCCTTCGAGGAAGGCCTCTCCGCCGACGCGAAGAGACGTGGGCATCGCGCGCCACCGTGACGCTTCCTGCGACCCGAGAAGGATTGGGCCTGCATTTCCGGGATCCCGGAGGGATTGCCCGGCGGCGCGTCTGGTCGGCGCGACGGAGCGTCCCTATGGAGGGGGTCTATTTAACGCTTTGGAACGCGAGCGGAACCCCGCGCGCATCTCAACGACCGCGACGTCCAAGGGAAGGATTCTGACCGAAGGCCAAGCAGGGAAGCGGCGAACGCGAGATGCCGACGGACACGTCGATCATCCGTCGCGCCTCAGCGCGTCAGCGCCCTCGAACGGGACCGCGTCGCCCCAGGAGGCACGCCGATCGTTTCAACATCGGCCCTCGCGGGACCGTTCTCGTCGGGGAGCGATCGAAGATCCTCCGAAAAGGCAATCGCACGCCGCCAGGCCCGGATCCGCTCTTCGTCCCATTCCTCGCACATCGAACCGCCTTCGCGGCTCGCTACGCGCGCTCGCCCCTATTTCCTTTCGCGAATTCGCGGGCCTCGACGGACCGCGCGGGCTCGACCGGTCAACCTCGTATCGGCCATGATAACATACCCATAACGTTTATGACAACTGGCCAGGGTACGACTCGTGCTTGGGCGGGAGCATATGGAATTCAGGCGGATGAAGATGAAAGTGTGCCTTGTGGGAGAGGCGGCCGTTGGCAAGACATCCCTCATCCGCCGTTTTGTGCTCGACGACTTCGACGACAAGTATATCCAGACCCTTGGAACGAAGGTGTCGAAGAAGGAGCTCAGCGCCCCGAACCCGGACAGCTCGGGGGAACTCAAGATCGACATGACGATTTGGGACATCATGGGACAGAAGGGCTTCCGGGAACTCCTCAAGGAGGCGTACTTCTACGGGGCGAAGGGCATCCTCGCCGTGTGCGATGTCACGCGCAAGAGGACGCTCGAGGACCTCGACGATTGGATCGAGGGCGTGTACTCCGTCACGGGCAAGATCCCGATCGAGTTCCTCGCGAACAAGGCCGACCTGAAGGACGAGGCGCAAATCGGCGAGGACGAGATGGTGCAAGCCGCCCGGGCGTACGACAGCCCCTTCCACTTCTGCTCCGCGAAGACCGGCGTGAACGTCGAGATTGCGTTCCAGTCGCTCGCGGAGCGGATCGCGAGGGACCGCTTCTCGAGGAAGCCCGTCGGCGAAGAGTGAGAATTATCAGCCACGATACTCGCGGCGTCAGCGTAATTAAAGGCGCGCCTCGTTGCGTGCCTTGATGGAGAGCGCGGCGATGGCCACGCAGAAGCACGTCAAGGCGAAAATCTGTCTCGTCGGAGATGTGGCCGTCGGCAAGACGTCCCTGATCAAACGCTTCGTCCAGGAGTCCTTCGACGACCGATACATCGCGACGGTCGGCACGAAGGTCACGAAGAAGACCGTCGACGTGATGTGGAAGGGCGTGCCCGCGACCCTCGACATGATGGTCTGGGACATCATGGGGGAAAAGGGCTTCCGCGCCCTCCTGCGCGACGCGTACTTCGAAGGCGCGCAGGGCGTCCTCGCGGTCTGCGACCTCACCCGCAAGGAGACGTTCTACGATCTGAGCAACTGGGTCGCTATGGTCCGGAAGCAGGTGGGCAACGTCCCGATCGTCTTCCTCGGCAATAAGGCAGATCTCGAGGAACGGATCGTCGTCAGCGTGGAGGAGCTCGAGAACCTCGGGCAGATCCACGGCGCCTCCACGTTCCGCACGTCCGCGAAGACGGGAATCGGAGTGAATGACGCGTTCAAGGCGCTCGCGGACGCGGTCGGCGCCCGGTCCGAGTCGTGACGCGGAGCCGGAACGACCCGGAAAAAGAGGCCGTGTTATCCCGGTAGATAATCGGTCAGGAACTCCTTTATAACCTGAGAATCGTCCGCCGCGCTGACACGGTCTGGGGTGCGGGATGGAACGTCCCAAGATGAAGGTGAAGATTTGCCTCGTCGGCGAAGGCGCGGTCGGCAAGACGTGCCTGATCCGCCGCTTCATCCACGACCAGTTCGACGACCGCTACATCTCGACGCTCGGCGCGAAGGTTTCGAAGAAGCAGCTCACCGTGAATGGCGCGAACGGCGAGATCGACGTCGACATGACGATCTGGGACATCATGGGCGAGAAGGGATTCCGCGAACTCCTGAAAGAGGCGTACTTCCACGGAGCGCAGGGCGTCCTCGCCGTGGCCGACGTCACAAGGAAGGAAACCCTCGACGACCTCCACGACTGGATCGCCGCCGTGGCGAAGGTGACCGGGGATATCCCCGTGCAGCTCCTCGCGAACAAGGTGGACCTGAAGGACCAGCAGGTCGTCACCGAGGACGACGTCCGGAAGGCGGCGGATGCGCACCACGCGCCCTATCTGTTCACGTCCGCGAGGACGGGCGAGAACGTCGAGGCTGGATTCGCGAACCTCGCGAAACTCATCGCGGCGCGATCCGCGTGAGATTCGGACGCCGCGCGAAGGTGTACGTTCCGCTTGTCTCAAGACGAACCCTCTGGTCAAAGTGTTTAAGTACGACCGGAGCGTATTCGAAAAAAGACAGAAGCATCTTCTGGGATTGGCACCGGTATGCCGGACGCTACTGAGAAGTCGGACGAACTGGGCCCCGTGGATGCGTGGATTGAGCGCCTCGATTTTCGAAGCACCGCGGAGGTCAAGATTCCGGAGCGGCTCGTAGACCAAGTCATCGGTCAGGAGCACGCGGTGGAGGTCATCCGCAAGGCAGCGGAGCAGAAGCGGCACGTGATGCTGATCGGCGATCCTGGGACGGGCAAGTCCATGCTCGCTCGGTCGATGACCGAGCTCCTCCCGAGGGACGAACTCCAGGACATCATCGTTTACCATAATCCGGAGGATCCCAACGAGCCGAAGATCCGCGTCGTCCCCGCGGCGAAGGGTCGGGAGATCGTGAACGCCCAGAAGGCGGAGGCAATGCAGCGCCGCGAACAGAAGGCCTCCATGATGATGACGATCATCTTCTTCATCATCGGTCTTTCCGTGATCCTATCGTACAACTGGAGCGGCGCTCAAGGGGTCCGGACGTTCGAGCCCACGGTGATCCTCTTCGGCATCCTCGTGGCGGCGATCATCTACATCGCGACGCGGTACACGGGCCACCGCCAGGAGAACCTGATGGTCCCGAAGCTCCTCGTGACCCATAGCGCGGACGAGATGCCACCGTTCATCGACGCGACCGGGAGCCACGCGGGAGCCCTCCTCGGGGACGTGAAGCACGACCCATTCCAAAGCGGCGGGCTCGAGACACCCGCGCACGAGCGCGTCGAGGCGGGCGCGATCCACAAGTCCCACAAGGGCGTCCTATTCATCGACGAGATCAACGTCCTCCGAATGGAGAGCCAGCAGTCGCTCCTCACCGCGATGCAGGAGAAGAAGTTCTCCATCGTCGGGCAGAGCGAACGGTCCAGCGGCGCCATGGTGAAGACGGAAGCGGTCCCGTGCGACTTCATCCTCGTCGCCGCGGGCAACCTGGACGCGGTCCAGGGCATGCATCCCGCGCTGCGCTCCCGGATCCGCGGGTACGGCTACGAGATCTACATGAAGGCCACGATGCCGGACACGGAGGACAACCGGATGAAGCTCGTCCGGTTCGTCGCGCAGGAGGTCGCGAAGGACAAGAAGATCCCGCACTTCGATCGGACCGCGGTCCTCGAGATCCTCCGGGAGGCGCAGCGCCGCGCGGGACGGCGCGGGCAGCTCACCCTCCGCCTGCGCGAGCTCGGTGGGCTGATCCGGGTCGCGGGGGACATCGCGCAGGAAGAAGGCTCCCCCCTCGTCACCGCCGCGAACGTCCTCGCCGCGAAGCGGATCGCGCGGTCCCTGGAGCAGCAGGTCGCGGACCGGATGATCGAGCGAGGGAAGGAGTACCAGACGATCGAGACGCGCGGCGCCTTCGTGGGCATGGTGAACGGCCTCGCGGTCCTCACAGGCGACCCCTCCACGGGGATCGCGGAGATGAGCGGGATCGTCCTGCCCATCGCCGCCGAGGTCACGCCGGCCCAGACGAAGCAGGGCGGACGGATCATCGCGACCGGCCGGCTCGGGGAGATTGCGAAGGAGGCCGTGGAGAACGTCGCTGCGCTGATCAAGAAGTACACGGGCGAGGACATCTCCAACCATGACATTCACGTGCAGTTCGTCGGTTCCCGCGAGGGGACGGAGGGGGATAGCGCGTCGATCTCCGTCGCCACGGCGGTGATCAGCGCCCTCGAAGAGGTGCCCGTGGACCAGGGCGTCGCGATGACCGGAAGCCTGAGCGTCCGGGGCCAGGTGCTCCCCGTCGGCGGGGTGACCGCGAAGATCGAGGCCGCGGCGGAGACGGGGATCCGCAAGGTTGTCATCCCTCGGGCGAACCTGAAAGACGTCCTCCTCGAGGACAAGTACATCGGCAAGATCCAGATCGTCCCCGTCGATACGCTGAGCGAGGTCCTCGACGAGAGCCTCGTGGGCCCGCGAAAGTCCGGACTAATCAGCAAGCTCGCGGCCCTCGTGCCGAAGGTCACGCCGGAGAAGCCGGGCGCGTTACCCCAGTAGGCGGGGATCGGCCATGGAGGAACTCCCGGAGGCCTTCGGGCTCTCGGAACCGATGCCCTGCTTCGAGTTCAATCCGGCCTTCGACGGCCGGCTCGACGACGGTCGGTGCGAGCACTGCCGGAAGTTCTTGACCCTCGAGTGCGAGTACATCGATCACTTCCTCGTGGAGGAGGACGAGTGAGCGGAGGCCGCGCGTTCTTCATCGGGCGGTTCCAGCCGTTCCACAACGGACACCTCGCGATGATCCGCCGGATCCTCGAGACGAACGGCGAGGTCATCATCGGCATCGGGTCCGCGCAGTACAGCCACACGGGCGAGAACCCCTTCACCGCGGGCGAGCGGTACGAGATGATCAAACGGGCCCTGGACGCGGAGGGGATCCACGACTACCATATCGTCCCGATCCCCGACACCCACGTGCACAGCGTGTGGGTGAGCCACATCCTCTCCCTGGTCCCGAAGTTCGACCTCGTGTACACGAACTCGGATCTCGTGATCCGCCTGTTCCGGGAGCACGGGCTGAAGGTCCTGTCGCCGCCCCTCGTGGATCGGAAGGCCCTCTCCGGCACGGCGGTCCGGGAACGAATGCGCAGGGGCGGCGACTGGCGGTCCCTCGTGCCCAAGGCCGTCGCGGGATACATCCAAGAGATCGACGGCGTCGAGCGGATCCGGGAAACGTACAAGTACTCCACGCCCTACGGGACGCGCGAGAACGCTACGGAGTGAGAAGAAAACCCCGTCCCACGCCTCAGGCGCACGTGAGGACGGGCCTGGGCAGGCATCCCCCCAGAACAGAGGCCGTTCTCCAGGATTCCTGCACGTGCAGGCACGGAGGAGGCAGCCTTAAGGGTGAGTTACCAACCGATTACCATCCAATGTTCCGTTGTGACCCTAGCTCCCGCCCGGATTACCATTCTAGTGTGTATCCGCAGTACGGGTCGCCCTTCAAGATGCAGGCGACCTTCCGGACGGTCCCCTTCACGCCTAGCAGCACGAAGGCGCCCTCGTAGCTGCCCAACCAAGCCATGCATCTCGCCGGGGTGCTCATCCAGTCGTAGTTCTTCATCAGCGCGCGGTGGTCCTCGATCTCGACCTCGAGCCGCCCATGGTTGAACTCCCGGGCGTACGCGTTCGGCGAGAGCTCGAGCAGCAGGGCGAAGGGCAGGACCCGGGCGACGAGCCGCGTCAGGGAGGGAAAGTTCCCGATCTCCTCGCGGAGCATCCGGCGGATCGTCTCGTAGGAGCCGTCGCCGTAGCGAGCCTCGACGATCTCGAGGAGATCGAGGACGTGTTTCAACGGATACCATCCATCCGTGTCGATCCGCCTCGGGTCCACGCCGACCTCACGCAGCGCGGCGTCCGCCGACTTCGCGCCGAAATGAGACGCGATCCAGTGATGGTAGTTGCGAAAGTGGGTCCCGCGGGCCATCGGGGCCACGAGCCGATCCCCCCGCGTGTCGGCGAGTTCCTGGAAGACCGCGCGGCCGAGGTCGGACGCCGCGTAAAGCTTCCCGCGCCGCTCTCCGCCGACGCCCGAGGCGAGTCCCGCGCGGACGAGCTGGGACAGGGCGCGGCTCACATGGGGGAACCGCAGGCCCGTTTGCTTCGCGAGGAGGGCGGGCGTCTTCGGACCCGGGATCACCGCCGCGAGGACCTTCTCCCGCTGCCCGCTCGCGAGGACAAACGACAGCGATTCGAGCACCTGGGGATCCCGCGTCGGCGCGAGCTGCATGCTGGGGCCCGTCCCGGATGCGATGGACCCGACGGGTCATTACCCTTTCCCTCCGGCTCGGTCAGAGAAAGCCCAGGAGGACGGGGACGAGGAGGGAGGCCATCAGGTGCACCCGGCGGACCCCCGCCACGACGGGGACCAGGCCGATTGCGGTCGCGGCCGCCGCCATGGCGAATCCCGCCGGGCCCGCCAGGAGAAGGAGCAGGGCCCCGAGCCCGACGAGCGTGGCGACCGCGAGCCGGCGCGGATCCATGGCGGACCACTTCGACGCGACACGCCGAGCGAGACGCACCGCGATCGGCGCGGAGACGCTCGCCGCGAGGACTGCGGAGCCGAGGAGCAAGACCAGGGCGGTCGGCACGGACGGCAGCTCCGACCACGGCGGCGTCGCGCCCAGCAGGGTCCGCACGGCGGCCGCGGCCCCGCTCCGCGCGCGACCGATCACGAAGAGGACGGCGACGCTCAGGACCGCGGTAGAACTCGACACACTGCCGAGGACGACCATGTACGACGCGGGATCCGACCCCCGGCGCGAGCCGAGGGTGGCCAGGGTCGCCGCGGCCCCACCGCTGAGGCCCGGGAGCCAGGAGACCGCGGCGCCCGCAAGGGATCCGCGGACGGAGGCGCCCAGCTCGCCCGGCGCGGGCCGTCCCTGCGTTTCGATGCGCTGGGACGGGATCGGGCCGACCCGTGCGCGAGCGGCCAGAAGGAGGCCCGGGAGGCCGAAGAGCCCCGAGAACAGCGGGAAGAGGACAATGTCCTCCGACACCCCGGAGGCTCCGCGGAGCACTGCCACGCCCAAGGCCGCCGCCAGGGTCTGCACCCACGCGGCCCGAAGGATCCGGCGGACCCGGCGGCCGCGCCGGAAGCCCTCCGAGGCGAGCAGCGCGGCGAGGAGGGCGATCAGGAATACCCCGGTCCAGGCCCGGGACCGATCCGCGAGGCCCACAGGGTCCGCGAGGACCGCGCGGAGGGGGACCAGGAGGGCCACGGAGAGGAGCACTCCGAGGAGCGCCCCCCGGGCCGCGAGCTCGACCGCCCGGGCGCCTTCCCCACGGAGGAGCATCCGGTGGCCCGGGAGCACGGACAGTGCGGTCTCTTCGGACGGCGCGCCGAGGAACGTGGACGGGATGAAATCGAAGATGCCGTGGCTCACGGCCGCGGCGACGATGAAGGCACTCAGCGAACCGGCGAGGGCGCCTGGGTCTGCGGCGAGGACCGGCAGGATCCCCGAGAGGCCAGTCGCCCACGCGCCCTGCGTCGCGACGACGAGCGCGGCGACGTTGTTCACGTGGAGGCCCGGGGCAAGGCCCGTGAGGATCCCAACGAGCACGCCGAGGCCGGAGAACAGGAGGAGCGTGCCCAGGGCCGCGAGGAGGTCCACGCACGCCCGGACACCGGAGGCTCGAGGTCAAGTCCTCGGATGCAGGTAGCGTACCTCCACGGCGGCTCGGGCGCCGCGGAGGCGGATCGAAGGCGGTCCAACGAGGCTCACGCGTTCCCGTTGTCCCCGAGGCGGCCCGCGAGGTACTGCGCGTAGCCCTCCATATCAAGGAGCCCGTGCCCGCTGTAGTTGAACGCGATCACGGTCTCCTCCCCCGTCCGCTTCGCCTGGAGCGCGAGGTCGATCGCCCCGCGGATCGCGTGGGCCGTCTCCGGCGCGGGGATCAAGCCTTCCGTCTTCGCGAAGATCTCCGCGGCTTGGAACGTGTCGATTTGGCCCACGGCCCGCGGCTCCACGAGGCCCTGCTCGACGAGCAGGCTCAGGCTCGGCGCAGCGCCGTGGTATCGCAGACCCCCGGCGTGGATCCGCGGCGGCATGAACGTGTGGCCGAGGGTCAGCATCTTCAGGAGCGGGGTCATCTCCGCCGCGTCGCCGAAGTCGTACTCGTACCGTCCCTTCGTCATCGAGGGCACGGACGTGGGCTCGATCGCAACGAAACGCGTCTCGGACTTCCCGCGGATCCGCCGCCCGACCATGGGGTACGCGAAACCCGCGAAGTTGGAGCCCCCGCCCACGGAGCCGACCATGAAGTCCGGCGTGATGTCCGCGAGCTCGAACTGCTTGAGGGCCTCCAGGCCGATGACCGTCTGATGCATGAGGACGTGGTTCAGCACGCTCCCCAGAGAGTACTTCGTGTTCTTCGACGTCACCGCGGCCTCGAGCGCCTCGGAAATCGCGATGCCCAGAGAGCCGGGGTTGTCCCCGTCGTCCTTCAGGAGCGCCCGCCCGAAGTTCGTCTGGTCGCTCGGGCTCGGATAGACCTCGGCCCCATACAGGCGCATGACGAACTTGCGATACGGCTTCTGGTCGTACGAGACGCGGACCATGAACACCTTGCACCGCATGTCGAAGTAGTTCGTCGCATACGCGAGGGCGGACCCCCACTGCCCCGCGCCCGTCTCCGTGGCGAGGGCCTCCACGCCTTCGCGCTTCGCGAAGTATGCCTGCGCGATCGCGGTGTTCGGTTTGTGCGACCCGACCGGGGACAGGTCCTCGCGCTTGTAGTAGATTCGCGCGGGCGTCTTCAGAAACGCCTCGAGGCGCTTCGCGCGGTACATTGGCGTCGGCCGCCCGAGGCGGAAGTACGCCTCCCGGAGCTCGTCGGGGATGGGCTCCGTCGGATTCGTCGAGACCTCCTGGCGGATGATCTCCATCGGGAAGATCGGCGCGAGCGCGTCGGGCCCGACGGGCTCCTTCGTCGCCGGGTTGAGGGGCGGGGGGAGCGGGGCCGGCAGATCGGGCAGAATGTTGTACCAGGCTCGCGGCACGTCGTCCACGCTCAGGATGATCTTCACGCCGTTCGAAGCGTCCGCGGCCTCCCGGATGGTCTGCATCGTCCACCTCGTGGTCGGCCTGCATGAATCGGACAATATATAACGATTCCGCACTCTGATGTCTAAGGTTATACATTAACAGACGAAAGGATTAACCTATAAGGCACGCATCCGTACATCGGAGGGTTTCTCGGATGTGGGCCCGATTCCGGCCGTACTTCAAGGGGTTCCCGGCGCAGGAGAAAGTTGCGCAGATCATGGTCTCGTGCGGCCTGCGGGTCCACGAGGGCCGCGTGTTCTGCGGCGCGATCAAGATTTCGGACACGGCGATGGCCCGTGCCGCTGGGGTGGACCGGCGCGTCGTCACGGCGACCGTGAGGACGATCGACAAGAACCCTGACCTTCGGGCCTTCTTCGACCGCCTGAAGCCAGTCTGCCATCTCGGCGAGATCGCTCCGCTCATGGATTGGGGGGCGATCGAGATCGTGCCGACGAACGCCTCGAAGCCGGGCATCCTCGCGGGCGTCGCGTCCGTGATCGCGGAGGCGGGCATCAGCGTCCGCCAGGTCGTCATCGACGACCCGGAGATCGTGGACGACCCGCACGGATTCATCATCACGGAATCCCCGGTCCCGGAGCGGCTCCTGCCGAGGATCAAGCAGGTGGACGGCGTGAAGTCCGTCGTCCTCCACTGAGCGACACCCTTTTCCCCGCGACGGGACGTGTCCCGCCTCGTGGCGTGGCGAGGCCTGCTCCGCGTGATCGATTTCCAGGCCGTCCTGACGAGCCAAGCGGTCCTCGCCGAAGCCCTCGCGAAGGCCGGGATGGGCTTCGGGCAGAGGCATCCGCACACGCGGGCGCTTCGGGACGGCTACCACCTCGTTGCGCGGATCCTATGGAGCCGGCGCGCCTCCATCCCGGAGGTCCATGACCTCGCGTGGCTCGACCATACGGTCGTGTCCGAGGGCGCGCGACTCGGGAAGCCATACGCGGGACCGGAAGACGCGGGGCGATGGGAGCGCCTCGGGCCGTCCGCGGGCGACACGACCCTCCGCGGTCTGGCTCCCCCGCAGGAGGAGTGGACCGAGGTCCTCGTCGAGGCGTTCGGCGGGACCGGGCCGCTGAAGCTCGCACGCGGCCGTTCCGGGTCGTTCGAAGTGGGGGTCCTCACGCAGCCGGAATTGATCGGACTCTCGGAGAACGTCGCGCGGGTCCGCCCGAGGGCAGAGGAACTTGGACCGGTCCTCGACGACATCGAGGCATTCGCGGCGGCGGCCCGCCGCGCCGGGAGGCCCGGCGTGGCCCTCGTGTTCGCCGCGTCCTCATTCGAAGGGGATGCCGCCGAATAGCCGCGCGTGCTCGCGCATCATGCACCGAGACTCGATGACGATCCGTCCGGCAGCTTCTGCCTTCTTCGCGGCCTCCGCGTTGCGGATGCCCAATTGCATCCAGATGACTTTTGCGGGCCCTCGCAGGGCCTGGTCCACGATCGGCGGCACGTCCGCTCCCGGCCGGAAGATGTCCACGACGTCGTAAGGGATCGCGATCTCCTCGAGGGATCTGTACGCCCGCTCCCCGAGGATCGTGTCCGCGGTCGGGTTCACGGGGAGGATCCGATAGCCGTGCGCCTGGAGGTACTTCGGGACCTTGTGGGCCTCCTTCGCAGGATCCTTGGAGCAGCCCACAACCGCGATCGTCTTCGCCTCCTTCAGGATCCGGAGGAGCGTCGCATCGTCGACCATCGGAGCCGCTTCCGCAAGGCCACACGGCCGGGCCGCTTAAGGTTTCCCGCCGAGGGCCGCGCGGATCGCCGCCTTCAGGTGCGGCATGAGGTCCAGCGCGTCGACCTCTCCGGGTCGAAACCACCGGAGCTCCGAATGCTCCTCGTCCGCGATCCGCGGGGTTCCCGTCCAGTCCGTCACCAGGAACAGATGATGGCGAAACGTCTCCCTCGAAGTCGGGTCCACATCTTCGTAGACCTCCAGGGGTCGCGCGGCGTTCACGCGGATGCCCAGCTCCTCCTGGAGCTCCCGGGAGAGCGCCGCCTCTGCGGATTCCTCCGCTTCGAGATGACCGCCGAACGCATCCCACATCCCCGCGAAGCGAATCGCGCTCGTCCGCTTGCCGAGGAGCACGCGGCCGTCGCGGACGAGGAGGGCCGTCGCGGTGACGTGAACCATGCGGGACCCGCGACCGCAGAGGATTAGAAAGGTCTTGCGGCCTCTCCATCGCCGCGGCGCAGTCCTCGAGATCCTGGTCGCTTAACTATGATTCCTGCGGACGCGGCCCGCCCCTGCCCCGGTCCCATCCTGCGACCCGCCCCAAAGGTTCATGTCCGGTGCCCTCCCTGAGGAACCCGGATGGAAGCCGTCGCCCGGGAGATCGCGGACCGCCTTCGATCCGCGGCTCGCGTGAAGATCGTGACGCACATCGACACGGACGGAATCGCCGGCGGAGCGATCGCCTCGGAGGCCCTCGACCGGGCGGGCGTGGAGCACGAGATCGCGTTCGTGAAGAAGCTCGACGAAGCGGTCCTCGTGCAGATCCGCCGGGAGGGCTGGCCCTTGGTCTGGTTCGTGGACCTCGGGGCAGGCAACCTGCATCTCCTCCATGGCCTCGACGCGGTGATCACGGACCACCATGTCCCGACGGAGCGGGAGATCCCGAAGGCATTCCGAGAGGATCTCGTTCGCCTCGCGGAGTCCCTCGACCGCGTGCTGATGCTCAACCCGCACGTCGAGGGAGAGGGCTCCGACGTCGCCTCCGGCGCGGGCTGCGCCTACGCGGTCGCGAAAGCCCTCGATCCAGGCAACCGGGATCTGTCGGCGATCGCGATCGTCGGAGCCGTCGGGGATGTTCAGGACCAGGAATTCCGGCGCCTCGAGGGCTACAACCGGAGGATCCTCGCGGACGGGATCGAGGTGGGCGTCCTCGGAGTCTCGACGGACCTCCGCCTCTTCGGCCGCGAGACCCGGCCCGCGTACAAGATGCTGCAGTACGCGACGGATCCCTGGATCCCGCGCCTCAGCGGGAACGAGGAGGCGTGCATCGCCTTCCTCCTCGAGCTCGGCGTGGACCTGAAACACGAGGAGACCTGGAGGACCTGGTCGGACCTCGACCGAGGGGAGAAGGCGCGGGTGGTCTCCGCACTCGTATCGCACATGCTCGAGCGGGGCTGCGGAGTCCGGCAGGCGGAGCGGCTCGTGGGCGAGGTGTACACGCTACTCAAAGAGCCCGTCGGCAGCCCCACGCGGGACGCGAAGGAGTTCGGCACGCTCATCAACGCGTGCGGCCGGTACGACGCGGCGGAGGTCGGCTACCGCGTGTGCCGGGGGGACCGCGAGGAGTACCTCTCCCAGGCCCTCCGGCTGCTGCGCGGGCACCGGGAGTACCTCGTCGAATCCTTGGACACAATCCTCGAGGCGGGGATCAACCAGATGGACGCGATCCAATACTTCCACGCGGGTGACAGAATCCGCGACACGGTGGTCGGCATCGCCGCGAGCATGGCCCTCAACCAGAACGGCGCCACGAAGGACCTGCCGATCTTCGCATTCGCGCGGGCGGAGGACGGCATCAAGGTCTCCGCCCGGACGACGCGCGCGCTCGTCGCGCGGGGACTCGACTTGGCCGCGGTGATGCAGGCCGCAAGCAAGGCGGTCGGCGGCCATGGCGGTGGACACCACGCGGCCGCGGGCGCGACGATTCCTCCCGGGATGGAGGGCGCTTTCTTGGAGGTTGCGAACCGCATCGTGCGCGAGCAGCTCGGCGGGCCGCCTCCGGCCGACCAGCGCGTGTCTCGCCCCGAGAACCTTTAAGGCCCCCCGTCCCATCGGAGGCCTCAATGCCCGAGGGCGAATACGATCTGGAATTCTTTCGGGCTCAGGGCTTCGTTCGGCAGACGTGCGCGAGGTGCGGCCGGAGCTTCTGGTCCCTGGGTACGCACGAGACGTGCGGCGAGACGCCCTGCCAGGAATACGATTTCATCGGCAACTCGCCGTTCAAGAAGAAGCTCACGTACCGCGCCATGCGCGAGGATTTCCTCTCCTTCCTCGAGTCGAACGGCCACGCGCGGGTGCGACGCTATCCCATCGTCGCCCGCTGGCGCGACGACGTGTTCTTCACGCAGGCGAGCGTCTATCCGTTCCAGCCGTGGGTCGTCGAAGGGCTCGCGAGCCCGCCCGCGAATCCCCTCGCCATCTCGCAGCCCTGCGTGCGCTTCAACGACATCGACAACGTCGGGAAGACCGGCCAGCACTTCACGATGTTCGAGATGATGGCCCACCACGCGTTCAACTTCCCCGACAAGCCCATCTACTTCAAGGACCGCACCGTCGAGCTCTGCCAACGCTTCTTGACGGAGCGACTCGGCGTCGATCCGACCGTGCCCCGCTACAAGGAATCCTGGTGGCAGGGCGGCGGCAACAGCGGGCCGTGTTTCGAGGTCACCTTCGGCGGCGCGGAGGCCGCGACCCTTGTGTTCATGCAGAACAAGGAGACGAACGGGACGCGCGTGCCCATGGAGACGAAGGTCGTCGACACGGGCTACGGCCTCGAGCGCCTCACGTGGATCTCCCAGGGCACGACCTCCGCCTACGAAGCCGTCTTCGGCGATGCGCTCGCCTACCTGAAGCGGGCCACGGGCGCGAAGAGCGTGGACGAGTCGCTCCTCCGCGAGTATTCGAAGGTCGCGGGGATGATGAAGGTCGAGTCCGCCGCGGACCTCCGAGAGATCCGGCGGCAGACCGCGGAGCGCCTCGGGATTACGGTCGAGGAACTCGTCGCGGCGATCGCCCCTCTCGAGGCCCTCTACACGATCTGCGACCACGCCCGCGCGCTCATGTTCGTCCTCGGCGATGGCGTCGTCCCGTCGAACAGTCGAGAGGGTTACTTCGCCCGCCTGCTCGTCCGGCGGGGGCTGAGGGCCCTCAAGAACCTCAACATCACCTACAGCCTCGGCGACACGATCAGCTTCCTGATCGACCAGAACCGGGAGGACTACCCGGAGTTCTTCTTCAACAAGGGCGACATCCTGAAGCTCCTCAAGGTCGAGGAGGCCCGCTACGGGGAGACGCTTGACAAGGGGCGCGCGACGGTGGGACGCATCGAGGCGGACCTGCGGTCCCAGGGCAAGGCCCTGGACCTCGAGACCCTCCTCGAGCTGTACGACAGCCATGGGCTCAATCCCGATGTCGTGCAGGAGTTCACGACCCTTCCCGTCGAGGTGCCGGACGACTTCTACGCGCGCGTCGCGGCCCGCCATGAGCGCCCGACCCCAGCGGCGGAGTCCCGGAGGGAGATCCCAGAGGGCCTGCCTGCGTCGCGGCTCCGCGTCTACGAGGACCGACGCAGACGGCGGTTCCGCGCGAAGGTGCTCGCCGTCCAAGGAGAGATCGTCGTCCTGGATCAGACATACTTCTACCCGGAGGGCGGCGGGCAGGAGGCGGACCACGGGAAGATCGGCGACCATGAGGTCGTTGATGTGCAGAAGGCGGGCTCGACCGTGGTCCACTTCGTCCGCGGGGATGCGAGCCGGCTTGTCGGCAAGCGCGTGACCTGCGAGATCGACGACGCGCGACGGCGCGCGCTCATGGCCCATCACACCGCGACCCACATCGTCCTCGGGGCCGCGCGCAAGGTCCTGGGGAACCACGTCTGGCAGGCGGGCGCCCACAAGGCCGAGGACATGGCCCGCCTCGACATCACGCACTACGACTCTCTCGACCCCGAGGAGGTCGAGCGGATCGAGACCCTCGCGAACGAGAGGGTCCTCGGCGCCACCCAAGTCCGCTCGAAGTTCCTTGCCCGCGACGTGGCGGAGCGGAAGTTCGGATTCCGCTTGTACCAGGGGGGCTCCGTGCCGGGCGGAGAGCTCCGGGTCGTCGAAATCCCCTCGTGGGATGTGGAGGCGTGCGGCGGTACGCACGTCTCGAAGACCAGCGACGTGGGCCTGATCAAGATCCTCCGAACGACGCGGATCCAGGATGGCGTCGTCCGCCTCGAATATGCCGCGGGCCGGGCCGCATTCGAGGCGGTGCAAGAGCTGTCACGGGAACTCGCGAAGACCGCCCTGGTGCTCGGGACGCCGGTCGGCCAGGCCGCGAGCGCGGCCGCGCGACTCGTCGCGGAGTCGAAGGAGCAGCGGAGCGAGATCCATCGTCTCCAGGCAGAACTCGCGAAGTACGAGACGGAGAAGGGCAAGAGCACGTCGGGCGGATGGACCGTCGTGCGACAGGAGGTCCCACAGGGTCGCAACTTCATGATGTCCCTATCCCGTTCCGTGTCGAGCCAGCCGAGGTCCATCGCAATCCTCTGGACGAAGGCGGAGGCCGCCGCGACGTTCGCCATCTCGCGCGCAGCCGACGTGCCGCTGGACCTGCTCGAGTTCCGCGAGGTCTTAGAGGGGGCGGGGGGCAAGGCCGGAGGCAAGCCCGACTTCATCCAAGGCAGCATCCCGCACGTCCAGGACGCGGAACGGGTCGCCGAGGAGGTCGAGCGGAGGGCCCGGGGGAAGCTCAGCGCGGCGAGCGGATGACATGGGCTACCGGGAATGGCGCAACCGGATCCGGGACTACGCCGAGATCACGAACGTGGGGCCGATCGTCCGCCGCTACTTCGTAATCGGCGCGTTTGACGGAGCGCTGACGATCCTCGCCATCATCATCGCCGCGAGGGCTGCCGGCGCAGGGGAGGCGGAGAAGAGCCTGATCCTGACGGCCTCCATCGCGGCGGGCGTCGGCCTCGCGGTGAGCAGCGCCGTGGGCGCGTACGAAGCGGAGCGCGTGGAGAAAAAGCTCGACCAATGGACGATCGAGCGGGCGATGCTTGCGAAGATGAGCGAGGAGCACCGCGACGCGTATCGCTTCGCTGCGATCGTCAGCGCGCTCGTCCACGGCGGCGCGCCTCTGGTCGCCGCGATCGTGCCCGTGATCCCATTCCTGGTCCTCTCCATGGACGAAGCGACGATCGCGGCGATCGTCGTCACCGTCGCGCTCCTCTTCATCATGGGGGCGTACCTCGGGAGCCTCGTCCGTGAACGGTTCATCCTCACAGGGCTTCGCTTCGTCGCCGCGGGCCTGGGGACCGCGCTCCTCCTGTGGATCCTCGGGCTTCGCATCGTGTGAGGCCCGCGTATCTTCATATATCAGGGCGAGATGGCATTCCATATGGTCACCGCGGACGCGGAGATTGAGCGCCTCAAGGCGGTCGTTGCCCGCTATTTCTCCGTGTACGGCGTCGTCGTGTCCCCCGTGGCCCTGACCTTCCAGATCGCCAAGGCGGAGGACCTTGATGCGCGCTTCGACGCGCTCCGACAGGAACTCGTGCCGAGGAACTACATCCCCAGCGTAACCCAGGAGCGCGGGGAGACCCTCGTCCACATCCAGCGGCGGCCGCAGTCGCGGTTCGCCCGTCGCGAAGTGAATCTGGTCATGCTCTTCCTGACGATCCTCACGACGGTCTTCTTCGGCGGTGCGTACAACTGGGCCGCGTACACGGGCGCCCCGATCCTCTCCCTCGAGTCGATTGGGATGGGGACCGTGTTCTTCTCCGTGCCTCTCCTCACAATCCTCGGCGCGCACGAGATGGGCCACTACCTGGTGGCGAAACGGTACAAGGTCCACGCGTCGCTCCCGTTCTTCCTCCCATCGTTCCCGCCCCTGGGCACCTTCGGGGCGTTCATCAGCATGCGCGATCCGATCCCGAACCGGAGGGCCCTCCTCGACATCGGCGTATCGGGCCCGCTGATCGGCTTCGCGATTGCGATTCCGGTGACGCTGGCGGGTCTCGCGCTCTCCGCCGGATCGCCGGCGGTCCCGATCGCCGCGGGCGGCGAGTTCATCCAGCCCTCGGCCCTCTTCGCGTTCCTGTCGTGGTTCTTTCCCCTGCCGGAATCCTACGCGATGCACCCGATGGGCTTCGCGGGATGGGTCGGCCTATTCGTCACCGCGATCAACCTCCTCCCGGCGGGGCAGCTCGACGGCGGCCACGTCGCCCGCGCGCTCCTGGGGCGGAACCAGCATTACCTGTCTTGGTCCGCGGTCCTCGTCCTGTTCGCATTGAGCACGGTATACTTCGGCTGGATCATCTTCGGATTCTTGATTCTCATGCTCGGCGTGCGCCATCCGCCACCGCTGAACGATATTACGCGGCTGAGCGCAGCCCGGAAACTGATCGGGGCGGCGGCCGTGGTCGTCCTCCTCGTCACGTTCATCCCGCAGCCCTTCATCTTCGTCGAGGCGGGGCCCGGGTTCGTGTTCGAGGACCTCAACGGAAACCCGATCGAGAAGTACGTCGGGAACTTCTCCGTCGGCGGGACGACGGACCTGCGGTTCGCGGTGAACAACACGGGCGGCATGTTCCAACAAATCCACCTGACGGTCGATGCACCGAACCTCTACGGATGGATCTTCCTCTTCGGGGACCTCACGCACGTCCGGGGGAACGTCACTTGGGTCGAGGTGATCTTCAGGGACAACGTGACGTTCCACCTGAACGAGTCGGAGCGGGTCCTCGTGCAGCTCCTCGCGCAGGCCCCTGCGGTCCTCAATCCCGTGCCCCCACTCGTTGAGTTCTCCGTCCAGGGCCGCGTCGTCCAACTCGACGACGAGCGCAGCCTCGACGTCGTGCTCAACCTTCGTTGACGAACGCGCAGAAGGTCCGGGTCAGGGATCGGTGGACCCGCAGGGAGTGCGATTCGACGAGTTCCATATGGCGCCCGCCGATCTCCACCGCGCGCTCGCTCGGGAGGACCACCGCCGCGAAGCGTCCTGGGGGAAGGATCGCCGCCGCGGCACCGAAGAACCGCTCGTAGAGGCGCTCCGTCGATTCCCCCCGGGTCGATGCGGCGCGTCCGTACGGGGGATCCGTCGCAATGCCATCGAGCCGGCCCGTGCGCCAGGGGCCCCGGCCCGCGTCCGCGAGGAAGAGGTCTGCGGAAGCGTCGAGGGCCCGCAAAGACCTCCGCGCGCCGAGGACCATTGGCCTCCGGAGATCGCCTCCGATACCGCACACGCCAATCCGATGGGCCTCGAGGAGGATCCCGCCCGTGCCGCAGAACGGGTCGAGGATCCGGCCCGCGGTCGGCACCCTAGCCAGGTTCACGAGCGCTCGCGCGTACTTCGGGTGAAGGGAGATCGGGAGGGAGAAGGGTCGCCGGGCGACCTTCCGCCGCTCCAACGCGGAGCGCTCGACGCGATGCATCACGCGGCCGAGGACGAACTCCTCGCCGACGAGCAGGCGGAAATCGACCCTCGGAGCGGTGAGGTCCACGCGGCCCGTCCGTCCGAAGTCCGCTCCGAGGGCGCCTTCGAGAGCCTGAACGTCCACGTCCGCGCCGAAACCGCTCGCGCGCACGCGGAACGTGCGGCCGGCAAGGTCTGTGTCGCGCGCGAACGCGCGGAGGTCCTCGAAGTCCCCGCGGGCGAGCTCCTCACACACCAGGTGGGCCAGGCCGAGCCGCCGGACGGCCCTCTCCACAGGCCCGACCGCATCCAGCCGCAGGACCTTCGCGTCCCACGCCGCCGTCCGAATCTCGACGCGTTCCGCTTCCATCGTCGCAAGGGCCTCCGCCCGGGGGAGAGTCGGGTGCTCCCCGGAGAGCTCGATGAGCACGCGCACGTCCGCGGATGCCGACGGAGGCTCATGAGCCTGCCGACGGGCGACACGTTCAAGTGGGCCTCCTCTTCTATTGAGCATCGTGCGGATCCGACCCTTCGTGCCGAACGACATCCCCGCGATCGCGACGATCGTGCGGGATGCCCTCCGGGAGAACTATCCGACCTCGATCTACCTCGACATCCACAAGTGGTGGCGCGAGGGGTTCCTCGTCGCGGACCTCGCCGGGAATCCCATCGGGTTCCTCGCGGCGGTGATCCCGAACGACGGCCAGGCGCGGATCCTCATGCTCGCCGTGGTCGCCGGCTACCGGTCCCGCGGGATCGGCTCGTTGCTCATGGACGCGTTTGTCCAGGCATGCGGACTGCGCGGGCTCCGACGGATCGAACTGGAGGTCCGCAAGTCCAACGAGGCCGCGATCCGCTTCTACCAGCGGTGCGGCTTCTCGATCGTCCACACGCTGCCCGGCTTCTACACGGACGGCGAGGACGGGTACAAGATGATCCGCGAGCTGTGAAGCCACCCGGCCTCACTGATACCCTTGGACGTCGTCGCCCTCGTGGACGTTCCAGTAGTGATAGGGCGATGTCTCCTTCTGCGCAGCGGAGATGTCCGTGCCCACGCCGGCGTAGTAGGAGCCGTAGCGCTCCTTGATCTGCTCCTCGATCGTCCGGGCGACCCGGATCGCACGCCGGACGTGTGCCGCCTCGATCGTTTTGGATCCCTCTGTGACCGCGATGTCCCCCGCGGACCGAATCAGCCCGCCGAGTTCCCGCAGGCGGAGCGTGAGGGCCTTTTCCTTGTTGTCGAGGGCCTTCGCGCGCCGACGGGATTCGTCGATCACGGCGAGGATGGCTTCCGGCGTGGCCGGCGGAATGCGCTTGTCCATCGCGATCTCCTGCGCGACGAACTGGGCCATCTTGGCTCGGTTCGCCCCGTTGTCCTCCATCGCGGTCTCGACGAGGACCTCGTAACCGCTTCCGCCGATGCGGGACCGCAGGGGCGAGAGGATGTGCGGCAGGTCCTGGATGTTGCATGCGCCGACGAAGATGAAATCGCACGGCACGGACTCGACTTTCACGCTGGCGCCCGCGCTCTGCGGGTTCCGGCCGGAGATCGGGAAGCGTTTCTCCTGCATCGCAGTCAGGATGTACCGCTGGAGATGGCCGAGCTGCGGGAGCTCGTCGATGAATAGGACGCCCTCGTGGGCCTCGTGGATCGCACCCGCCACGACGCGGTCATACGGCTGCGTGCCGAGCTGCGGGTGCCCCCCGTACGGGTCGTGCCTCACGTCGCCGAGGAGCTCCGTCTCGCTCGCCCCCGTCGCGAGGACGAACGGGCGGCGGGTGATCGGCACGAGGACCTTCCTCGGGCTCTCCTTCTCAACCTCGCGGCGCTTCTCGAGCGCCTTCTGGTCGAGCACCCGGATCATGTCGCCGGACCGCTCGTACACGACGACCTCCTCCTTGCCGAACTGCTGTCGCGTCGTCGTGACGCGTTCCCGGCCGCCGAGCTGGGCGTACGTGACCTCGAAAATGTTCCCGAGGAGGTCGCCGAACGGATTGCCGACGTTCGACTGGGACACCGCCTTCGGTCGTCCGCACTTCGGGCACATCCGCTCCGAGGCCGACGAATAGGTCCCGCAGTGCACGCACTTGTAGCCGAGGCGCTCCGCGACATTGATCGGGGCCTCCTTCGGATCGACCAGCTCGCCCTCCGCGCCGGCGAGGCGGCTCTGCTCCTGCAGGACCTCGTCCTTGCGCTTGACCTCCACGAGTGGGCGCTCCGGATTCTCCGGATTGTGCACGATGCGAATCTCCTCGGAGACGGACGGCAGGTGTAGGGCGAGGGCCTGCGCGATCATCGACTTGCCCGTGCCGGGCGGGCCGACGAGGAGGAGGTGCCGGCGCTGGAAGGCGGCAATCCTCGCAAGGCGGACGGCCTCGTCCTGCCCGATGACCCGCTTCAGCGGATCGTCCGGGATCGAGATGTCCGAGGTCGTCTCGATCTCGTCGAGGGAGAAGTCCGGGGCGAGCGGCTTCTCGGTCGCGATGGACGCCACCTCGCCTACGGAGCGAGATCGCTCCGGGTCCAGACCTCGATGCCGGCGGGCTGCTTCGTGATCGTCCCCATCTTTGTGCCCACGACGGAGTGCATTTTCATCTCGGCCGCGATGTCCAGGATCCTCTGCGTGATGATCCCGTCGAAGATGATCGCGCGGGTCTGCTTCGACGTCTTCAGCGTCTCGACGAGGTCCCGCACGGGCACCTCGGCCGATACGACGTCGGTATCATCGAGGAGGCGCGCCTTCGAGGACCCGCTCAGGGAGAGGAGCATGTCCCGATACTTCTCGAGCTTGGGCGTCAAGGTCTTCGTCGTCGGGGTGAGAGCGACGGGCGCCGCGGGCTCCCGCGGCTCCACGGGCCGGAATTCGGCGTGGGACTCTTGCGGCATCGGTCGCGGCGCCGGTGGAGGCCCGCGCTCCTGGGGCCCCCGCTCCGCCTCGGGCTTGTATACCTGGCCCGAGAGGCCGTACATCTCGACGTACTGGTCCGCGGGGATCTTGTTCCGCAGGGCCTTCATGATCTGCTTCTGCGTCATCTCCTCGACCTCCTTCCCACGCGGTGCGCGGGCGATGAAGTCGACTTCCGCGACTTGGAGCAGTTCCCTCAGGATCAGGTCCCCGCCGCGATCGCCGTCGACGAACGCGGTCAGGGCGCGCTCTTTGGAGAGTTCCTGGACGGTCCTCGGGACGGACGTCCCCTCGACCGCGATCGCGTTCTTGATGCCGCTCCGGAGCAGGTTCAGGACGTCCTGACGTCCCTCGACGACGATGATCGCGTCGCTGTCGGCGACGTTCGGCCCCGAGGGCAGGCGCTCGGGGCCGTACGAGACGATCTCCGACACCTGCACGCTCTGCCTGACCTCGTCGAGGAGGTCCGTGCCGGAGACCTTCGAATCCTCGACCATCGCCGCGAGCAGCTGCCTCGCGCGCTCGATGATCTTGTTCCGCTTCGTCACGCGCACGTCCTCGACCTTGTCGACCTTGATCGTGGCCTTGCACGGTCCGACGCGGTCGATCGTCTCGAGGGCGGCTGCGAGGATCGACGTCTCCACTTGGTCTAGCGAGGACGGGATGAGGATCGAGCCCTCGCTCCGTCCTTTCTTGCCCTGCACGTCGACCTCGATGCGGCCAATCCGGCCGCTCTTCTGCAAATCCCGAAGGTCCAGCTCCTCGCCGAGGAGGCCCTCCGTCTGGCCGAAGACGGCGCCGACGACGTCGGGCTTCTCCACGATTCCCTCGGCCTCGAGCCGGGCCTGGATTAGGTATTTTGTCGTGCTTGGATCGATGTTCATTCTCTCACGGTGGTCCGGGTTCAGCCTTCCGCGGTCTTCGTCCCTCTATCCGGACTTCTCTCAGCCCCGCAGGGCAATCTTCGGCCCCCGAACGGGGGCATGAAAGGGTGATTCGGATGAGCGGGATGGATGATGCACGGTCCGGCCGTGTTCCCGATTCCCCACTGGAGACGGCTCTATTTAAAGATTCTTTCAGGCCGTTCTCACCGCGGAGAACGTCCTGGCTCACCGCATTGGGCCGTACCATCGCTTCGATGGCTTCGCGTGGTTCCGCGAGCGGGCCAGCTCCGTCACCCGGTCGACGTACGTGTGGAGCGACTCGACGTCCGTGATGTCCTTGCGGCAAAGGGACGTGAGCCGCGCGCGGAGCTGGTCGTCGTAGCGAACGCCGTTCGCCGCGAGGCCGTCCCGGAGCTGGCGCGCGAGGCGTCCGCCGCGGGCGTCCCAGTCCGTGAGGATGATCGCCTCACGGTGGTTTCGTGCGACGGACTCGCAGATCGCGAAGAGGGTCGTCCCTCGGTTCAGCGAGATGATGTCCCCCCGGATCCCGAGGGCCCGAAGGGCGCGCCGGTCGCGCGCCCCCTCGACGAGGATCGGTGCTTGGCCGTTCTTCTCAATGAGGTCCTCGAGGACCCTCGTGAGGTCTTCGTGGAGGCTCTCGTAGTCTACGATCGTCCCACCGCCGAGATCCGCTCGAGCGCTGCCTTCCGGTCCAGGCCCGCGACGGCAATCCGCTTCTCCCTCGAACCGGCCCCCCATACGATCGTCACGTCCGAGGAAGGGACGCCGAGGAGGTCCGCGAGGAAGTAGACGATCTCGCGGTTCGCTTCCCCCGATCGGGCCGGCGCGGCCACGCGCAGGCGGAGGGCGTGGCGCCACGGATCCACGCCGCGGATCTCTGTCCGTGGGGCGCTCGTCATCACAACGAGATCGATCAGGAGGGAGCCCGCGGAATCCCGGAGGGCGCGCTGGAGCATGAGCGCGATTCCGATGGCACGCGGCCCGCATAAGGGTTGCGACCGCACGAGAAGGATGCTGTTAACTTAGGGCCGCCCTCAACGCCTCTCGGAACCTCTCCCATCCCGCGCCTCCGTACCGATCGAGGGGCGGTCGACCGCTTCTAGACAGGTGCGGCCGGACCCAGTTGTAGTGGAGCAC
>Ga0209172_10001290_pt1 | contig 54998 bp, 48 predicted proteins | sample LarsenN4metaG_FD_184113 | JGI IMG/M metagenome (GOLD analysis project Ga0209172, IMG submission 184113) | Hot spring sediment bacterial and archeal communities from British Columbia, Canada, to study Microbial Dark Matter (Phase II) - Larsen... ...
TTCAGGAACGAGCGAGGAGGCGGTACCGGTGGCAGAGGCGCTCCAGAACTCCATCGACGGCAAGTGGGTCGACGCCGCCGACGGCGAGCGGTTCGACGTGTTCGACCCGGCCACCGGCGAGGTGATCGCCACGGCGCCGAACTCGAAGCAGGCCGACGTGGACCGCGCCGTCGCCGCCGCGCGCCGAGCGTTCGACGAGGGGACCTGGTGGCCGGGGACCTCGGCCCGCGAGCGCGGCCGGATCCTCCTGCGCGCCTCCGCGATCATCCGGCGCGACCACGAGCGCCTGGCCCAGATGGAGTCGCTGGACTCGGGCAAGCCGATCGGCGACGCGCGCGAGGACATCGCCGAGGTCGCGTTCATGTTCGAGTACTACGGCGGGTGGGCGACGAAGATCGACGGCGACGTCCACCACCTCTCGCAGGACGCGATGTTCATGGTGTGGAAGGAGCCGATGGGCGTGGCCGTCGGCATCACGCCGTGGAACTACCCGATGATGATGGGCTCGCAGAAGGCCGCCGCGGCGCTCGCGGCCGGGTGCACGTTCATCCTCAAGCCCCCCGAGCAGACGCCGCTCACCTGCCTCGAGCTGCCGAAGATCCTCGAGGAGGCCGGGCTGCCGGCGGGGGTGTTCCACGTGCTGACCGGGTTCGGCGAGACGGCGGGCGCGCCGCTCGTCGCGCACCCGGGTGTGGACAAGGTCTCGTTCACCGGATCGAGGGAGGTCGGAAAGCTCATCATGAAGAGCGGCGCCGACACCCTGAAGCGCGTGACGCTCGAGCTCGGGGGGAAGTCGCCGAACATCGTCTTCGCCGACGCGGACTTCGACGCGGCGGTCGAGGGCTCGTGCAACGGCGTGTTCTGGAACCAGGGCGAGATCTGCTCGGCCGGCACGCGGGTGTTCGTCGACCGGGCGATCTACGACGACGCGCTGAACGCGTTCGTCGAGCGCAGCGCGGCGATCAAGCTCGGCGAGGGGCGCGACGAGTCCACCACGATGGGCCCGCTCGTCTCGAGGGAGCAGCTCGAGCGCGTCGAGCGGTACATCGAGATCGGGCAGCGGGAGGCCCGGCTCGCCGCCCAGGGGGAGAAGCCTGCTGACCCGCGCCTGTCCGGCGGGTACTTCGTCCCGCCGACGGTCTTCGCCGACGTCGACAACCGCGCCACGATCGCACGCGAGGAGATCTTCGGCCCGGTCATGTCGGTGATCCCGTTCGGCAGCGTCGAGGACGTCGTGGCGATGTCGAACGACAACGAGTACGGCCTGGCGGCCGCGATCTGGACCAGAGACATCAAGAAGGCGCTGAACACCGCGCGCGCGATCCGCGCCGGCATCGTGTGGATCAACGACACCCAGCCGGCGCCCACCGAGATGCCCTGGGGCGGCTACAAGCAGTCGGGCGTCGGCCGTGAGCTGGGGAAGGAAGGCGTGGAGGATTTCCTCGAGAAGAAGTCCGTGTACCTGAACCTCGGCTGAGGAGGCCGGCCCCGCGGCCGACGGTGCGGCCGCGGGGCCAGCCGTGTATCCTCGCCCCGCATGGCTGGCGGAGAGGTCGTCCTCGTCGATCTGGTCAAGCGCTTCGGCGATGTGACCGCGGTGGACGGCATCGACCTGAACATGCCGCCGGGCGAGTTCTTCTCGCTGCTCGGCCCCTCCGGGTGCGGGAAGACGACCACCCTCCGGCTGATCGCCGGGTTCGAGCGGCCCGACGAGGGGCAGATCCTGCTCGACGGGGTCGACATGGCCCAGACGCCGCCGCACAAGCGCAACGTCAACACGGTCTTCCAGAACTACGCGCTGTTCCCCCACCTGTCGGTGGCCGATAACGTGGGGTTCGGCCTGCGCTACAAGAACGTGACCAAGCAGGAGGCGAGGAAGAAGATCGCCGACGCGCTCGAGCTGGTGCGCCTGTCCGGGTTCGAGCGGCGGCGGCCCTCCCAGCTGTCGGGCGGGCAGCAGCAGCGGGTGGCGCTCGCCCGGGCGCTGATCCTGAACCCGGCCGTCCTGCTCCTCGACGAACCGCTCGGTGCGCTCGACGCCAAGCTGCGCAAGGCGCTCCAGATCGAGCTGAAGGCGCTCCAAGAGGAGGTCGGCATCACGTTCATCTACGTGACGCACGACCAGGAGGAGGCCCTCACGATGTCCGACCGCCTGGCCGTGATGAGCAACGGCCGCGTCGAGCAGGTGGGCACCCCCTCGGAGGTCTACGAGGAGCCCACCACGACGTACGTGGCGGACTTCCTCGGTGTGTCGAACCTGATGGACGCCCGAGCCGAGGGGGCCGACGCCCAGGGCCGGGCCAGGCTCCGGCTGGGGGAGTTCCAGCTCTCGGCCGCCCGCGGGGACACCGACGCGCTGGGCGACGTGAGGGTGGTGATCCGCCCCGAGCGGGTGGGTCTGGAGGATGCGGGGGCTACCGGCGAGAACCGGGTCCCCGGGATGGTCGAGCGCGTGGTCTACGTCGGCTCGACGATGCAGGTGATCGTGCACCTGGCTCCGGGACAGACGCTCCAGGCGTGGATCCCGAACCGGGGCGACGGCCTCCCGTACGCCCAGGGGCATCCGGTCGCGGTCCACCTGCCCTCGGACGCCCTGCGCGTCCTCACCGACATCACCCCCACCGCACCGGTCCGCGAGGGCGCGGGCAGCTCCTGAGGCCCGCCTCAGAACTCCCAGCGGGACAGCGATTCCACGCCGCCAGCCGCGGTCGGGTCCCGCCGCCGGAACAGCCGCAGCGACAGGCCGGCGAGCGTGACGGCCACGAGCGTGGCGAACAGCATCAGGCTGGCCAGCGCGTTCAGGGCCGGTGAGGGCGCCAGGCGCGCCGTGGAGTACAAGCGCACCGGGATCGTCACGCTGCTCTGCCCCGCCGCCAGGAACTGGCTGATCACGAAGTCGTCGATCGACAGGGCGAAGACGATCGCGAAGGCGGCGAAGATCGCCGGGGCGAGCATCGGGAGCAGGACGCGCCTCAGGGCCTCGAGCTGGGAGGCCCCGAGGTCCATCGCCGCCTCCTCGTACTGCCGTCCGATCGCGAACAGGCGGCCGCGGACGATGATCACCACGAACGAGATCGAGAAGGTCACGTGCCCCAGGAACTGGGCCCACGTGCCGAACGGCACGAAGTCGTACATGTGGGCGAACACCAGGAAGAGGGCCACGCCCATCACGATCTCGGGCGTGACGAGCGGGAACAGCATCAGGAAGTTCGCCGGCTTGGCCCCGCGCCCCCGCCACCGGGCGAGGCCGATCGCGAGCGCCACGCCGATCGGCGTGGCGACCAGCATCGTGAGCGCCGCCAGGCGCAGGCTCTGGATCAGGGCCAGCCACAACGATGGGTCGTGCAGGACCGACAGGTCGGGGTCCTGGGTGTACCAGCGCAACGAGAACCCCTGCCAGACGCTCCGCGACCGCCCCGCGTTGAACGAGAACTGGACCGCGATCAGGACCGGTGTGAGCGACCAGACGATGTAGCCGAGGGTGATCACGACCAGCAGGCGGGGCCGGTTCCACGGGTTCGCGAGCCATCCGCGCAGCCGGACGACCAGGCTCCGTCCAGGCGCCGGCACGCGCGCGGCGGCGGTGGTGTCGACGCTCATGCGGCCGCCTCCCGGGTCGCGCGAGCCACGCTCAGCAGGTAGTAGGTCATCAGCACGGCGACGAACAGCATCAGGACGATCGTGAGCGCGGCGCCCTTCCCGCCGGCGCTGGTGCTGCTCAGGATGAACAGGCTGATGTCGTTCCCGATCATGCGGGTCCGCGGCGACCCGGACAGCAGGTCCGGCGTGTAGTAGTCGCCGAACATCGGCAGGGTGATGATCACGGTGCCGGCCAGGATCCCCTGCTTGGAGAGCGGGAGGGTGACGCGGGCGAACGCCCGCAACGGCCCGGCGCCGAGATCGCGAGCGGCCTCGAGCACGTCCTTGTCGATCCGATCGAGGGCGGCGTACAGGGGCAGGATGAACCATGGGATGTAGCCGTAGACCAGCCCAAGGATCACGGTCTCGTGGTGACCGGCCAGCCAGTTCCTGGGCTCCTGGAGCAGGCCGAACGTCATCAGGAGACTGTTGACCTGCCCGTCGACGTCCAGCACGTTCACCCAGGCCAGCATCCGCATCAGGTAGTTGATCCAGAACGGTGCGAGCAGCAACAGGAGGAATAGCCCCTTCCACCGCCCGGCCCTGCGGGCCACGAAGTAGGCGACCGGGTAGCCCATCAGGATGCACAGGGCCGTCGCGGCGACCACGTAGCCGATCGTGCGTAGGAACGTGGGGCCGAGCGGCCCCCCGAAGATGTCGCCGAACACGTCGGCGAACACGCTGGGGTCCCAGTAGTACGGGTTGAACTCGGGGATCGGCGACAGGAAGATCGGGTCCAGCCGGCCCATCGAGACCGCGAGGATCGCGTAGAAGGGCGCGATGAACAGGAGGAGCAGCCACAGCACGCCCGGCAGCGCGAGACCCGTCCAGAGCGTCGGATGCTCCCCGACGATCCCGGTGCTCGTCGGCGTCCGGCTCCCGGCCAAGGCCCGCTACCGGCCCTCCGTGACCCGCACGATCCTCCCGGCCCCGGTCGTCAGCCCGACTGGACCCGGGACCAGGCGTCGAGCCACAGGAGCTCCACCTCGGGCGTCAGCTCCCGGGGGATGATCGCCATCGGCCGGTCGAAGTCCTCCTGCCGCACGATCGCCGAGGACAGCCATCCGGCCACCCAGCCGTCGGCGACCAGGCCGTCGGGATCCAGGCCCGCCTGCGGCGGCTGGTAACCGACCCACCCGAAGTTGTCCAGGGCGTTCTTCTCCTCCAGCATGAAGTTCAGGAACAGGTGGGCGAGCACCGGGCTCTGCGCGCCCCGGATGATCGCCAGGCAGTCGTTGCCGATCAGGCCGCCGACGGTCGACCCTGCCACGGCCGGGGGCCACGCGTACCGCGCGACCTCGGGGTCGTCTCCCTGCGGGAAGTAGTACGGCGTGGCCACCATGTCGCCCGACCACGCGTGGTGGAGCCCGAACCTCCCCTCGGGGAGCTTGGCGTAGGCGCCGTCGATCGTGAACCGCAGGTTCATCGCGTTGACCGCCTCCACCAGCGCGTCCGCTGCCGCGGAGATCTCCGTCTCGCCGGCCGTGAACGGGTCGGCCACACCGTTGCGGGCCATCGTGGCGGCGAGGGTCTCCTCGAAGTCGTCGTACATCCCGGTGATGCCCTGGTACTTCGTGTTCCAGAAGACGTCCCAGGGGTTGGAGGTCTCGACGTCGGCGGAGTCGACCATGTCGGTCCGCCAGCCGATCCCGGTCTGGTACACCGTGTACGGCACCGTGTACCGCGAACCCTTGTCGTAGAAGGGGTCGGCGAGCGAGGGCCACACGTTGGCCTGGAGGTTCGGGAGGTAGTCGTGGTTCAACGGCTGGAGAAGCTTGCCGGCCACGATCTTGCCGATGTTCTCCGAGGTCGGGAAGAACACGTCCACCTGGAGCTCGCCGGTCTGGAGCTTCCGGAACGCCTCCTCCATGTTGTAGAAGGTCGTGAGCTCGACCTCGACGCCGAACTCCTCGCCGAACCGCTTGTAGACCCGCGGCCACAGGTAGTCCGCCCAGTTGTAGATCCGCAGCGGCCCGGCCTCGGGCTCGAGGCCCGAGGCGATCGGCGGGTTGTCGTCGAAGATCGGCTGCTCCACCGGGTTGCTCGGGGTGCCCACGAGGACGCCGGGGGTATCCAGGCCGTTCCCGTCGGTCACCGGGCCCGTCTGTCCGGGCGCGGTCGCTTCCCGTCGGCCGCAGGCGGCGAGGATCGCACCGAGCGAGGGCAGGGCCACCGCCGTGCCCACGGACCTGTGAAGGAACTGCCGGCGGCTGAGCCGGCTCCCCAGGAAGGGGTCGCGCGGGTGGTACACCATGTCGATCCGCCTCCTCGGTCCGGTCGGGTGCGCGCGGGCGGTTTGACTCGAGGTTCAAACCTTGCCACAGGGGATGCGCGGACCGCAAGGCAGCGGCGTCCTGAACCGCGCTTCAGGCCGTCGGTATGATGCAGCCCGCATGGCCGCCCCCGCCCCCGAACCGGCGCTGCTCACCGAGGACCTCGGCCCCGTCCGCCGGCTCACCCTGAACCGCCCGCGGGTGCTGAACGCGCTGAACGGCGAGCTCCTCGACGCCCTGATGGACGGGCTCGAGCGCGCGGCCGAGGACGAGATGGTCCGGGTGGTGATCCTCCGCGGGGCGGGACGGGCGTTCTCGGCGGGCTACGACCTCGCGGAGGACGCCGAGGGTGGCGAGGTTGACTCGGCCGCCTGGCACCGGGTCCTGAAGCACGACAACGACCGCATGCTGCGCATCCTCGATCATCCGAAGCCGGTGATCGCCAGCGTCCACGGCTACTGCCTGGCGGGTGGGACCGACCTGATGCTCGCCTGCGACCTCGCGGTCGCCGCCGACGATGCGGTCTTCGGCTACGTCGACGTGCGGTTCGGCTCCGGGGTCGTCTCGATGTTCCTGCCCTGGGTCGTGGGCGTCCGAGCCGCGAAGGAGCTGCTGTTCACCGGGGAGGACCGGGTCCCCGCCCACGAGGCCCTCCGGATCGGCATGGTGAATCGGGTCGTGTCCCGCGACGAGCTCGACGCCGCCACGCTCGCGCTCGCCGAGGAGATCGCCAGGAACGAACCGTGGGTCGTCCAGGCCACCAAGCGCTCCGTGAACCGCGTGTGGGAGGTGGCCGGGTTCCGCGAAGCGATGGAGGCCAACGTCGAGATCGACGTGATGATCGAGGCCGCGAACCTGCCCGCCCGCGCGGAGTTCCGGCGCATCACGCGGGAGCAGGGCCTGAAGGCGGCGATCGCCTGGCGGGACGCCCGGTACCGCGAGGGGAACCCGTGACGACCTGGGATCTCGGCGCGCTCCTCGCGCCGAGATCCATCGCCATCGTCGGCGCCTCCGAGTCGCCGGACTCGTGGGCGCCCGAGATCCACCGCTCGCTGCTGCACCTCGGGTTCGAGGGCGAGCTGTACCCGATCAACCCGAAGTACGCGGAGGTCTGGGGTCGACCCTGCCTCGACGGCATCGACGAGCTCCCGCCGGAGGGCGTCGACCTGCTCGTGTTCGTGATCCCGGCGCGCGCCGTCGTCCGGATGATCGATGACTGCGCGCGCGCACGCGTCCGGTCGATCATGGTCGTCTCCTCGGGGTTCGCGGAAGCGGGCGAGGCCGGGAAGGCGCTCCAGGACGAGCTCCGGCTGGCGGCCCTGCGGCACCGGATCCCCGTGCTCGGCCCCAACGTCGAGGGCTTCGTGAACCACGTCGACGGCGTCGCCCCGTACGGGACGACGCCGCCGCCCGAGCCGCTCCCCGGTCGGGTCGCCGTGATCAGCCAGAGCGGCACCGTCGCGTGGACGATGGGGCAGCTCGCCTCCGACCGCGGCGTCGGGCTGCGGATCCTGCTCGGCGTGGGCAACGAGGCCGTGATCGGGCTGGGCGAGATGTTCGGGTGGGCCGCACGCGATCCTCACACGCGCGTGGTCGCCGCCTACCTCGAGACGATCCGCGACGTCGACGCGCTCGGCCGCGGGCTCGACGCGCTCCGCGCCGCCCGCACGCCGGTCCTCGTGTGCGCCCCCGCCGGGCGGAGCGAGGCGGCCCGGCGCTCGATCGTGGCCCACACCGGTGCGCTCGCGGGCGACGCCGCCCTCCGCGACGCGTGGCTGCGTGGCCGTGGCGCGATCCTCGTCGAGGACCCGGTGACGATGTTCGAGGCGGCCGTGCTCCTCACCCACCACCGCAGGCTCCGGACCCGCGGCGTGGCGGCGGCGTTCCAGTCGGGCGGCGCCTGTACGCTGTTCGCCGAGGCCGCCGGGGCGCAGGGCCTCACGCTGCCCGAGCTCGCGCCGGCGACCAAGGCTCGGCTCCGGGAGGTCCTGCCGCACTTCGCCTCGACGAACAACCCGCTCGACGTCACCGGCCAGGCGGCCGTGGAAACCGAGATGTTCGCGGGCGCGCTCGAGGCGCTGGCCGCGGACCCGCAGGTGGGGTTCGTCGCCTTCGACGCGTTCCCCCCCCGGCTCGAGGGCGAGGGCGTGTGGGCCGAGCCGGTGCTCCGCACGGCCCGGGCGCTCCAGCGGACCACCGGGGTGGCCTTCGCGTCGGTCGCGATGAGCGCCCTGTCCTACGGCGGCCCCGCTCGGCGCTTCGTGGCTCGCGCCAGGCTGCCGTTCCTCCAGGGGCACCGGGCGGCCGCGGGGGCGATCCGCGCGCTCGTCGATCTCCAGGAGGTGCGGACCCGGGCGGTCGCGCACCTGCCGCCGCACCCGAACCGCTCGAGGGCGCTCCGCGCGCTCCAGGGGCTCGCCGGCCCGCTCGACGAGGCCCTCGGCGCCCGGCTGCTCGAGCTCTACGGCATCCGGCGGCCGAAGGAGGCGGTCGTGCGGACGCCCGAGGCCGCCGCGCGGGCGGCCCGGTCGCTCGGGTTCCCGGTCGCGGTGAAGGCGCTGGCCGCCGAGCTGCCCCACAAGGCCAGGCTCGGCGGCGTGCGGCTGGGGCTGTCGAGGCCGGGCGACGTGGAGCTCGCCGCGGCCGACGTGCTCGAGGCGGCTCGCCGGGCCGGTGCGCGGGCACCGCGGGCCCTCGTGCAGCGGATGGCGAGCGGCGTCGAGGTCCTGGTCGGAGCGGTGGTGGACGACCGGTTCGGGCCGCTCGTGACCGTCCGTCCCGGCGGAGGGCTGGCCGAGGCGGGGAGCGCCGTGTTCGCACCGGCGCCGCTCACGCCCGCCCAGGCGCGTCGCTTCGCCGAGGAGCAGGCGGCCCGGTGCGGGCTCGACCCGGCGCAGCACGACATCCGCGCGCTCGCCCGGGCCGTCGCCGGGGTTGCTCGGGCGGCGCACGACCTGCGCGGCCGGCTGACCTCCCTCGAGGCGAACCCGCTCCTGGTCGGCGAGCGCGGTGCGGTCGCGGTGGACGCGCTCGCCGAGGCGCGGCCGTGATCTTCGGGCTCGGCGCGGCGTTCGGGTGGGGGCTGGCGGACCTGTTCGCGGCCCTGTCCGGGCGGCGGATCGGGTCGTGGGCGACCGTGACGGTCGCGCAGGTGGTCTCGGCCGTGCTCGTCGGCGGGCTGCTCCTGCTCGTCGGACCCGACCTCGGCGGGCTGGGCTCGGTCGCCGGATGGCTCGTCCCGAGCGCCGTCGTGGCGAGCGTGGCCTACGTGGCGCTCTACCGGGCGCTCGAGCTCGGACCGATCGCCGTGGTCTCGCCCGTCCTGGCCGCCTACGCGGTGATCCCGGTCCTGCTCGCCGTGGCCCTGCTGGGCGAGACGCTCGGCGAGCCGCAGCTCGCCGGGGTGGTGGTCACGATCTCGGGCGCGATCCTCACCTCGACGGACCTCCGCGCGCTGCGCGCCGGGAGCCACTCGATGCCGCCGGGGCTCCCGTGGGCGATCGTCTCGACGGTGCTGTTCGGCGCGGCCGCCTTCGTGTTCGCGTGGGCGGCGCAGCGCGCCGGCTGGCTCCCGGCGATGTGGCTCTCCCGCACCACCTCGGCCGCGGCGCTCCTGCTCGTGGTCGCGGCGATCCGCGGCCGCGGCGGCCGCACCCTCCCGCCGGGCCTCCCGGCGTTGGCGATCGGCCTGGCGGTGCTGGTCGGGCTCGTCGACCTGTCCGGGACGATGGCCTACGCGCGCGGCTCGGAGGTCGGGCTCGTCTCCATCGTCACGGCGATCTCGGCCACGTATCCGATCGTGCCGGTCTTCGGCGGCGTCGCGCTGTTCGGGGAGCGCCCGGCCCCGAACCAATACATCGGGGTCGCGATGGTGGTCGCCGGCCTCGTGCTCCTCGGGTAGAGGTGGGGGATCCGCCGGCGCCCGCTGGGCTCAGCCTACGGCCGGTGCCGGAAGAACGGGAGCGGCTCGGGCGACAGCGGCGCGTTCCCGAGGATCAGATCGGCGGCCTTCTCGGCGATCATCATCACCGGCGCGTAGATGTTCGCGTTGGTGATCGAGGGCATCACCGAGGCGTCCACGACGCGGAGCCCCTCCAGGCCGTGGACCTTCATCGAGTTGGGGTCCACCACAGCCATCGGGTCGGTCCCCATCGGGCACGTGCACGAGGGGTGGAGCGCGGTCTCGCCGTCCCTGCCCACCCAGTCCAAGATCTCCTGGTCGGTCTGGACCGAGGGCCCCGGGGAGATCTCGCCGCCGTCGTAGGGGTGCATCGCCGGCTGGCCGAGGATGTGACGGGCGACGCGGATCGCCTCGACCCACTCGCGTCGGTCCTGCGCCGTGGACAGGTAGTTGAACCGCAGGGCCGGATGGATGCGGGGGTCGGCGCTGCGGATCTTCACCGAGCCGCGCGCGTCCGAGTTCATCGGGCCGACGTGCACCTGGTACCCGTGCCCGCCCGCCGGCTGCGAGCCGTCGTAGCGGATCGCGATGGGCAGGAAGTGGAACATGAGGTTCGGGTACGCGACGTCCTCGTTGCTTCGGGCGAACCCGCCGCCCTCGAAGTGGTTCGTCGCCCCGGGGCCCGAACGGAAGAACAGCCAGAGGAACCCGATCCACGGGCGGTACCGCCACCTCAGGTAGGGCTGGATCGAGACCGGCTGGGTGCACGCGTGCTGGACGTAGACCTCGAGGTGGTCCTGGAGGTTCTCGCCCACGCCCGGCAGGTCGTGCACCACGCGGATCCCGAGCGCCTCGAGCTCGGCGGCGTTCCCCACGCCCGAGACCTGGAGGAGCTGTGGCGAGTTGATCGCCCCGCCGCAGAGGATCACCTCGCCGGCGAGCGCCCGCTGGCGCGAGCCGCGTCGGAGATACTCGACGCCCACCGCGCGGGTGCCCTCGAACAGGACCCGCGTGACGAACGTCCTGGTCAGCACCTCCAGGTTCGGCCGGTGCCGGACCGGGTGCAGGTAGGCGCGGGCGGCCGACAGGCGCCGGCCGCGGTGGACGTTCCGGTCGAACGGGGCGAACCCCTCCTGCCGGTACCCGTTCACGTCCTCGGTGAGCGGGTAGCCGGCCTGTTGGGCCGCCCCGAAGAAGGCACCGAACAGGGGGTTGGTGGCCGGCCCCCGCTCCAGCACGAGGGGGCCGTCGTGCCCTCGGTAGGGGTCGTCGGTGGCGGCGGCCAGGCAGGTCTCCATCCGCTTGAAGTAGGGGAGGCAGTGAGCGTAGTCCCAGATCTCCATCCCCGGGGCCGATGCCCACCGTTCGTAGTCCAGCGGGTTCCCCCGCTGGAAGATCATCCCGTTGATGCTGCTCGAGCCGCCGAGCACCTTGCCACGGGCGTGCGTGATCCGGCGGCCGTGCATGTGCGGCTCGGGCTCCGAGGCGTACCGCCAGTCGTAGAAGCGGCTGCCGATCGGGAACGTGAGGGCGGCCGGCATGTGGATGAACACGTCCCATCGGCGGTCGGGGCGCCCGGCCTCGAGGACGAGCACGCGGTTCGACCGGTCGGCGGACAGCCGGTTGGCCAGGACGCTGCCCGCCGACCCGCCCCCGACGATCACCACGTCGAACCGGTTCGACCTCGGGGCGGCTCCCATGGGTGGGGAGTGTGCCGCAACCGACACCGAAGCGCGCGTCGGCGTTGCCGAGGCCGCAACCGTTGCCTTGCGCGCATCTGCGAGGGCGCCGAAGATGCGGGCTGGGTCCGCGACGAGCGGCCGGCCGACCGCCGCCGCCGGGACCGAACGGGGAGGCGATCTTCGGCGTGACCGGAGCGCAGACGGATACCGACGTTACCGTCTCGTGTCGGGACGTCTGGAAGGTCTACGGGCCGGGCGCCAAGAGGATCGTCGGCTCGGAGGACGCCGATCTCCCCCGGGCCGAGCTGCTGCGTAGGACCGGCTGCGTCGCCGCGGTCCGCGGCGTGTCGTTCGACGTCCAGCGCGGCGAGGTCTTCGTCGTGATGGGCCTGTCCGGCTCGGGCAAGTCGACGCTCGTCCGGACGATCAACCGGCTCCACGAGCCGACGGCGGGACGGATCCTGATCGACGGTGAGGACGTCCTGGCGGCCAGCCCCGAGCGCCTGCGCGAGATCCGCCGCCGCAAGGTGAGCATGGTCTTCCAGCACTTCGGGCTCTTCCCGCACCGGCGGATCCTCGACAACGTCGCTTACGGCCTGGAGGTCCAGGGCGTCGAGCGTGCGGACCGGACCCGGAAGGCGGAGGAGGTGCTCGAGGTCGTCGGGCTCGCCGGATGGGGGAACTCCTACCCGGACGAGCTCTCCGGCGGGATGCAGCAGCGCGTGGGGCTCGCGCGGGCGCTGGCCACCGACCCCGAGATCCTCCTGTTCGACGAACCGTTCAGCGCGCTGGACCCGCTGATCCGGCGAGACATGCAGGACGAGGTCTGCCGGCTCCAGGTCGAGCTGCGCAAGACGATGATCTTCATCACGCACGACCTGATGGAGGCCCTCAAGCTCGGCCACCACATCGCGATCATGAAGGACGGCCGGTTCGTCCAGGTCGGCACGCCCGAGGAGGTGGTGGCCCACCCCGCCGACGACTACGTGGCCGACTTCACGCGGGACGTCCCCCGCGCCCACGTCCTCACGGCGCGCTCGATCATGACGCCGGCCGCCCACGGCGGCGACGGGCCGACCGTGTCGCCGGAGACCGTGGTGCAGGAGCTCCTTCCGCTCGTGGCCGATTCGGATCGCGCGGTGCGCGTCGTCGACGGCTCGCGGGTGATCGGCGTGGTCGACCGCCGGGCCGTGATGGCCGCGCTGATGGAGGAGCGATCGTGATCGTCGACCAGAAGCGCCCGCCCTCCGAGGTGCAGGCCGCCGAGCGCATCGCGGCCACTCCGGTCCGCCGCGCCGCGCCGAACCCATGGCCTCGCCGGCTCGTGGGGGCCGCCGCCGCGGTCGCGGCGGCGGCGATCGGCCTGCTCTGGCTCGCGCCCGGCTACCCCGACGGCCTGGTGGTCGACGCGCAGTCCTGGTTCGACTCGTTCGAGGTCTGGGTCCGCGACAACCGGAACGCGCACTGGCTGTTCACGGCGCTGCTGACGCCCTTGAAGGACGCGATGAACGCGCTGCTCGACGGGGTCGTCACGTTGCTCGAGCGGATGACGTGGCTCGGGCTGCTCGTGGGGGCGACGGCGCTCGCCGGGCTCCTGGCCGGGTGGCGATTGGCCCTGCTGACCGTCCTCGGGGTCGCCGCCTTCGGCGTGCTCGGCGTCTGGGGTCGCAGCGTGGAGACGCTCGGCCTCATGATCGTCTCGGTCGCCGTCGCGCTCGCGATCGGCGTCCCGCTGGGGGTGTGGGCCGGGCGACGGGCGGCCGTGGAGCGCGTGCTCCGTCCGCTCCTCGACGCGATGCAGACGATCCCGGCGTTCTCCTACCTGCTGCCGTTCGTGCTGCTGCTCGGGATCGGCGCCCCGCCGGCGCTGCTGTCGACCGTGATCTTCGCGTTGCCGCCGGCCGTCCGCCTGACGAGCCTGGGCATGCGAGGCGTCCCCGCCACGACCCTCGAGGTCGCCGATGCGTTCGGCTCGACCCCGCGGCAGCGGCTGCTGCGCGTGCAGCTGCCCCTCGCCAAGCCCTCGATCATGCTCGGTGTGAACCAGACGATCATGATGGCCCTCGGCATGGTGGTGATCGCCGCCATCGTCGGGGTGGGTGGGCTCGGGCGCGAGGTGCTGAACGGCCTCCAGCGGCTCAACGTCGGCGAGGCGCTGAACGGCGGCATCGCGATCGTCGTGATGGCGATCGTCCTGGACCGCGTGACCACCGCCTGGAGCCAGCGGGGACGTCGTCGGATCACGCCGCTCCGGATCGTCGGTCGCGAGGTGTCGCGCCGGGTGCTCGTGGGCGTCGCGCTCCTCGCGACGGTCGCCGCCGTGTTCCTGGGGCGCGAGGTCCTGCGCCAGCAGGACTTCCCCGAGGCCCTCACGGTCTCCGTCGCGGCCCCCACGAACGCCGCCGTCGAGTGGTCGCAGGCCAACCTCGACGGCGTGAGCGGAGCGGTCCGGGATCTCACGATCCGGTACGGGCTCGAGCCGCTGCTCGACGTGCTGGTCGGCGTCCCGTGGTGGATGGTCGCAGGGGCCGCGGCCCTGATCGCGCTCCGGGTCTCCGGGCCCGGGCTGGCGATCGGGGTCTTCGCGTGCCTGGCGACGATCGGCGCGCTCGGGATGTGGGGGATCGCGATGAACACGCTCAGCCAGGTGCTCGTCGCCGTCGCGATCACGCTGGTCTTCGCGGTCCCGCTCGGGATCTGGGCGGCGCAGAGCGACCGGTTCGAGGCGTTGATCCGGCCGGTGCTCGACGCGATGCAGACGATGCCGGCCTTCGTCTACCTCGTGCCGGTGCTGCTGCTGTTCGCGCCGGGGCGGGTCCCCGCGATCGTGGCCTCGTTCGTCTACGCGCTCCCGGTCGGGATCCGCCTGACGAACCTCGGGATCCGCCAGGTCCCGAGGGAGACCGTGGAGGCGGCGACCGCGTTCGGCTCGACACGGTGGCAGACCCTGCGCAACGTGCAGCTCCCGCTGGCGCGGCCGGCCCTGCTGCTCGGGGTGAACCAGGTGATCATGATGGTGCTCTCGGTCGTCGTGATCGCGGGACTGATCGGAGCGGGTGGCCTCGGCCTCGAGGTCGTGTTCGGGATCACGAAGGGCCAGATCGGCCGGGGCGTGGTCGGAGGCATCTGCATCCTGCTGCTGGCGATCGCCCTGGACCGGATCACGCAGGCGATGGGCTCGGCGCCCCGGTCGATGCGGGGGCCGGTGGGGATCGGTCTGGGCTGGTGGACCCGCGTGCGGGCGATCGCGGCGAGGCCCGCCGGGTCCGACGGAGGAAGGGGGGAAGGATGAGGAGACGCGCCTTCATGTGGGCGTCGCTCGCCCTGGTGTCGGCCTTGCTGCTCGCGGCATGCAGCGACGTCCAGGAGGACGGCGGCGGCGGCGACGGGGGCGCCACGGGCGGTGGTGGGGCGGCGGTCGCCCAGTGCGGCAGCGACCCGATCCGCATCGCGGTGAACCCGTGGACGGGCTCAGCCGTGAACGCGAACGTCGCCAAGGTGATCATGGAGCAGGAGATGGGGTGCACGGTCGAGCTCGTCGAGATCGACGAGTTCGCGCAGTTCCCCGCCCTGGCGCAGGGCGACCTGGAGGCCACGCTCGAGGTCTGGCCCTCGGGTCACGCCGAGGACTACGCGACCTACATCGAGGGCGACGGTAGCGTCGTGGATGGCGGCGAGCTCGGCGTGATCGGCAACATCGGGTGGTTCGTCCCGACGTACCTCGTGGAGGAGAACCCCGACCTCGCGACGTGGGAGGGGCTGCAGGGCAACGAGGTGATGTTCGCCACGGCCGAGACCGAGCCACAGGGCCAGTTCCTGGCCGGGGATCCGAGCTTCGTGTCCTACGACGAGGAGATCATCGAGAACCTCGGGCTGGACCTGGAGGTCGTCTACAGCGGCTCGGAGGCGGCCCTGCTCACCGCGCTTGACGCCGCCTACGCGAACCAGGACCCGCTCCTGATGTACTTCTGGAGCCCGCACTGGGCGCAGGCGAAGTACGCGCTGACGGAGGTCGGGCTCCCGGCGTACAACGAGGAGTGCGAGGACGCCGCGCTGAACCGCGACGGCGACGGCTACGCTTGCGACTACGCGGACGACATCCTGTACAAGGCGTTCACGGCCGACCTGGAGGAGCGCGACCCGGCGGCGTTCGCGTTCCTGTCGGCGATGTCGTACACGAACGAGGACCAGAACTCGATCGCTTTGGCGATCGACGACGGCGGGATGTCGCCGGAGGAAGCGGCGCAGCAGTGGGTCGACGAGCACGAGGACGTGTGGTCCGCGTGGCTCCCGACGGAGTGAGCCGCTGAGGTCGATCCGGTCGGGGCGGCCGTCCCTGGGCGCCGCCCCCGCCGGAGGCCGGAGGGCCGATGGAGGAGCTGGAGCTGTTCGTCGACGGCGCCTGGGTACCGTCGAGCTCGGGCGCGACGTTCGAGGCGTCGAGCCCGTCGACCGGCGAGACGATCGCGCGGATCGCCGAGGGCACCCGCGACGACGTCGCGCGCGCGATCGCGGCCGCGAACCGCGCGTGGCCGGGCTGGGCCGGCCGCTCGGCGTTCGATCGCGCGACCGTGATGCGGCGGATCGCCGAGCAGATCGACCGGCGCCGCGACGACCTCGCGCGGACCCTGGCGCTGGACCAGGGCAAGCCGCTGCGGGCCGAGGCGCACGACGAGGTCGAGGAGCTGATCGCGTACTTCGAGATGGCCGCGGCCGACGCGGTCCGGATGGAGGGGCTGCTGCCGCCCTCGCTCGACGCCGGCAAGCGCGTCCTGCTCCAGCGGGTCCCGCGTGGCGTCGTGGGCCTGATCAGCCCGTGGAACTGGCCGTACACGATGCCGGGCGAGGTCCTGGCGCCGGCGCTCGCGTACGGGAACTGCATCGTGTGGGCGCCGGCCCCGACGACCTCGGTCTGCGCGGTTCGGCTGGCCGATGCGATCGCCGCGGCCGACCTCCCGCCGGGCGTGGTCAACATGGTCACCGGCCCGGGCCCGGTGGTCGGTGACGAGATCGCGGCGAACCCCGGCACGAGCGCGGTCGGGTTCATCGGCTCGATCGCCACCGGCCACCGCGTCGCCGAACGCGCTGCGGGCAAGGACCTGCTGCTCGAGATGGGGGGGAACGGGCCGCTCGTGGTCTGCGAGGACGCCGATCTGGATGCGGCGGTCTCGGCGACGCTCACGGCGTGCTTCCTGAACGCCGGCCAGAGCTGCACGGCGGGCGAGCTGATCCTCGTCCACGAGGACGTGCGCGACGAGTACCTGTCGTTGCTCGGCTCGGCGATCGAGAAGGAGATCCGGCTCGGAGACCCGTTCGACGACGCGACCACGATGGGTCCGCTGAACAACCCGCCCACGGCGGAGAAGACCGAGCGGCACGTCGCGGAGGCGCTGGAGCGCGGCGCGACGCTCCTCTCCGGCGGGCGCCGGGCGCCCGAGCACGGCAGCGACCTGTTCTTCGAGCCGACCGTCCTGGACGGCGTGCGTCCGGAGATGGAGGTCGCGATGGAGGAGACGTTCGGCCCGGTCGTACCCATCGCGACGATCCGCGACGAGCGCGAGGCGATCGAGCTCGTGAACGGCTCGCCCTACGGGCTGCTCTCGGCGATCTTCACCCGGGACCTGCGCCGTGGGCTGCGGTTCGCCGAGGCCGTGCGCACCGGGTGGGTGAACGTGAACGAGGGCACCAACTACTGGGAGTCGCACCTGCCCTTCGGGGGTCGGGCGGGCTCGCGCAGCGGGATCGGGCGGGTCGGCGGCCGGTTCTCGATGGAGCGGCTGACCGAGCTCAAGACCGTGGTGATCGATCTGGGGTAGCGGCCTTCGACGGCCGGAGGGAGGGTGCATGGCATCGGACGGGCTCCCCGCGGACGCGCGGGCGGTGGTGATCGGCGCCGGGATCGTCGGCAACAGCATGGCGTTCCACCTGGCCCGCCTCGGGTGGCGGGACCTCGTGCTGCTCGACAAGGGACCGCTGCCCAACCCCGGCGGCTCGACCGGCCACGCCTCGAACTTCATCTTCCTCGTCGACCACTCGAAGGAGATGACCGCGTTCACGGTGGACAGCGTCCGGCAGTACCGGGAGCTCGGCGTGTTCACGCAGAGCGGCGGGATCGAGGTGGCTCGCACGCCCGAGCGGATGGAGGAGCTCAAGCGCCGCATCGCCTCGGCCAAGGCATGGGGCGTGGAGCCGGTGGAGCTCCTCACGCCGGCCGAGGTGCGCAAGCTCGCGCCGTTCGTCGACGAGACGGTGATCCTCGGCGGCTTCCACACGCCCGGCGTCGGCGTCGTGGACTCGCTCCGTGCGGGGACGCTCATGCGCGAGCGGGCGGTCGAGAGGGGCGCGCTCGAGATCTCGGCGAACAACGAGGTGACCGGGATCGAGGTCGAGGACGGTCGGATCGCGATGGTCCGAACGCTCCAGGGCGACATCCGCACCGACACGGTCGTCGTGTGCTGCGGCGTGTGGAGCCCTCGGATCGCCCGGATGGCCGGCGCGTCGATCCCGCTCACGCCAGCGGTCCACCAGATGATCGACATCGGGCCCGTGCCGATGTTCGCCGACAGCGTGGGCGAGATCGAGTTCCCGATCATCCGCGACGTCGACACGAACATGTACGAGCGGCAACACGGGAGCGAGCTCGAGATCGGCTCGTACGCGCACCGCCCGATCCTCGTCGACCCGGACGACATCCCGTCGAACGAGGCCGCCGCCACCACCCCGAGCGAGCTGCCGTTCACGAAGGAGGATTTCGACCCGCAGATGGAGGACGCGCTCGAGCTGATGCCCGAGATCGTGGGCGACGAGCGCGTCGGCGTGAAGTACGCGATCAACGGGCTGCTCTCGCTCACGCCCGACGGCAACCCGATCCTCGGCGAGTCGCCCGAGGTGAAGGGTCTGTGGTCGGCCGCCGCGATCTGGATCAAGGAGGGCCCGGGCATCGCGAAGACGGTCGCCGAGTGGATGACCGACGGCTGTCCCGAGATCGATCCCCACGGTTCGGACATCGCGAGGTTCTACGAGCACCAGCGCACGCGGACCCACATCCGCGCTCGGTGCGCCGAGGGCTACAACAAGACCTACGGGATCGTGCACCCCGCCGAGCAGTGGACGTCGAACCGGGAGGTGCGCGTGGGGCCGTACTTCTCGCGGCAGCAGGCGCTCGGCGCCGTGTTCGTCGAGGGCGGCGGGTGGGAGCGCCCGCACTGGTACGAGGCCAACGCCGAGCTCGTCGACCACTACGGCGAGCGCGTGATGCCGCGCGAGGCCGAGTGGGACTCGCGCTGGTGGTCCCCGATCATCAACGCCGAGCACCTGGCGATGCGCGAGCGCGTGGGCATGGTCGACCTGTCGGCGTTCGCGATCTTCGACGTCTCCGGGGCGGGCGCGCTCGGGTTCCTCCAGGGCGTGGCCGTGGCGCAGATGGACGTGCCGGTCGGCCGCGTGGTCTACACCTCGTTCCTGAACGAGGCGGGCGGGATCAAGGCCGACCTCACGATCATGCGGCTCGCGAAGGGCCGGTTCCGCGTCGTGACCGGCGGGGCCTCCGGCCGGATCGACCGGAAGTGGCTCGTCGACCACATGCCGAACGACGGCACGGTGCACCTGGACGACCAGACCTCGGCCTGGTCCACGCTCGGCCTGTGGGGCCCGAGGGCGCGCGACGTGCTCGCCTCCGTGAGCGACGACGACGTGAGCCACGAGGGCTTCCCGTTCGCGACGTGCCGGTGGATCGACGTCGGAACGGTGCACCTTCTCGCCTCCCGGATCTCGTACGTGGGCGAGCTCGGGTGGGAGCTGTACGTCCCGATCGAGCAGGGGGCGCGCCTGTGGGACACCCTCCGGGAGGCGGGCGAGCCGCACGGGATCCTGCCGGTCGGCGTCGGCGTGTACCTGACCACCGGGCGCCTCGAGAAGAGCTACCGCGCGCACGGCAACGAGCTCGAGCTCGACCACGACCTCGTCGAAGCCGGGATGGCACGCCGAACCGTCAAGGACGATCAGTTCGTCGGGCGGGAGGCCTACCTGCGGCAGCGCGACGAGGAGCCGGCGGCGCTCCTGTGCACGCTGTCGGTCGACGATCCGACCTCCTCGAGCGGCGTCAAGCGCTACATGCTCGGGCGCGAGCCGATCCTCACCCGCGACGGCGAGCCGCTCACCGACCGCAAGCGCCGCCGCTCCTACACGACGAGCGCGGGCTCGGCGCCCTCCCTCGGCACCCACCTGCTGATGTCCTACCTGCCTCCCGAGCACGCGACGGTCGGCACGGAGCTCGCGGTCGAGTACTTCGGCGAGCGCTACCCGGTGACCGTGCGGGTCGTCGGCGGCGAGCCGCTGTTCGACCCGGCCAACGAGCGGATGAAGTCCTAGCCGTCCGTGCGGATCCTCGTCTGCGTGAAGCGCGTCCCGATCACCGGCGGCACGATGGTGCTCACCGAGGACGCGCGCGCGATCGACACGCGGTTCCTCGGGTTCACCGTGAGCCCGCACGAGGAGTGCGCGGTCGAGGAGGCGGTCCGGCTCGTCGGGGCCCACGGCGGCGAGAGCGTCGTGCTCACGCTCGGACCGGCCGAGGCCGAGGAGCAGCTGCGCGACGCGATGGCGCTCGGCGTCGACCGCGGGATCCTGCTGCGGACCGACGGCGCCGAGTGGGACCCGCAAGCGACGGCTCGGGCGGTCGCCGCCGCCGTGCGTGCCGGGGAGCCGTTCGACCTGCTCCTGTTCGGGAACGAGTCCGCCGACGCCGGCAACTTCCAGGTCGCGGTCCGCGTGGCCCACGCGCTCGGCCTGCCCGTCGTGACGGGGGTGAAGGGGCTCGAGGTCGCCGACGGGCGCGTGACGCTCCGGCGCGAGGCGGGCAACGGGTGGGAGGTGTTCGACGTGGCGCTGCCGGCGGTCGTCGCGGTCCGTGAAGGGCTGAACCTGCCGAGGTTCCCGTCGGTGCCCGGCCGCCTGCGCGCGAAGCAGAAGCCGGTCGATACCGTGGCGGTCGCGCCCGAGGTCGGGGGCCTCGAGATGCTCCGCCTCATGCTGCCGCCCTCGGCGGGCAAGCGGGCCGAGGTGCTCGGCGCCGGGCCGGAGGCCGCGCCGAGGGTGGTCGAGATCCTCGAGACGATGGGGCTGGTGCGCCGGTGATCCTCACGTTCGTCGAGCACGACCGGGGCACCGTGAACGAGCTCTCGTTCGAGGCGCTCACGTTCGGCCGCCGGCTCGCCGAACGCGTGGGCGCCGAGCACCGCGCCGTGTTGATCGGGGATGCCGGGCGCCCGCTCGCGGATGGGCTCGCCGCGTACGGCGTCGCGACCGCGCACCTCGCGGTGGACGATCGGCTCGATGACTATGCGCCGGCGGCGTGGGGGCGTTCGGTGGCTGGGCTCCTGCGGACGCTCCGGCCCGCCGTGGTGGTCGCCGCAGCGAGCGACCGCGGTTCGGAGGTGCTGGCGCACGCAGCGGCGATGCTCGACGCGCCGCTCGCGGCGAACGTCACCGAGATCGCCGACGCGTCCGCGGATCCCGCCGCCCCGTGGACCCTCATCCGTCAGCGGTGGGGCGGCTCCCTGCTCGAGGAGGCTCGGCTCGACGCGCCCGTGAAGCTCCTCACGCTCGCGCCTCACGCCGTGCGGGCCGAGCCGGCGCCCGAGCCCGGTCCGGTCGCGCTCGAGACCTTCGCGCCCGAGTTCGACGACGGCGACCTCGCGGTCCGGGTCACCGACCGCGTGCCGGCTTCGTCCGGCAAGGTCTCGCTCGCCGAGGCGAAGGTCGTGGTGGGCGGCGGCCGGGGCGTGGGCGGGCCCGAGGGGTTCGTGGCGCTCGAGGAGCTCGCGGGGCTCCTCGGAGGCGCCGTGGGCTGCTCGCGCGTGGTGACGAGCAACGGCTGGCGCCCGCACAGCGACCAGATCGGGCAGACCGGGACGCGCATCGCGCCGGCCCTGTACATCGCGTGCGGGATCAGCGGCGCGACGCAGCACATCGTCGGCTGCCGGGCGGCGAAGCGGATCCTCGTGATCAACACCGATCCCGAGGCGCCGATCCTCTCGCACGCCGACCACGCCATCATCGGTGACGTCCGAACCGTGGTCCCGGCGATCACCGCCGAGATCCGGAAGGTCCTTGCCGCCACCGGCGGCTGACGAGGAAGGAGCGCACGCGCATGACCGTGATCGACAACCCGGGGATCCTGCTCTACACGAGGATCCGCAAGTCGCCCTACTTCTACGCGTCGCGGCGCCACGGAGTGGTCCGCTACAGCGTCTACAACCACACGTACCACCCGCGTCACTACGGCGACCCGATCGCGGAGTACTGGCACCTCGTGAACGGCGTGACCCTATGGGACGTGGGGGTCGAGAAGCAGATCCAGATCACGGGGCCGGACGCGTTCGACCTGACGAACATGATCGTCCCGCGCGACCTCCACAAGTGCGCCGTGGATCAGTGCAAGTACGTGTTCGTCACGGCGCCGGACGGCGGGATCCTGAACGATCCGGTCCTGCTGCGGGTCGCCGAGGACGAGTTCTGGCTCTCGCTCGCGGACTCGGACGTGAACCTGTACGCGCTCGGCATCGCCGCCGCGAGGGGCATGGACGTCACGGTGCGCGAGATCGACGTCGCGCCGGTGCAGATCCAGGGCCCGAACGCGAAGAAGGTGCTCGTCGAGCTGTTCGGCGACAAGGTGCTCGCGATCCCCTACTACGGCCTGATGAAGGCGGAGCTCGAGGGGATGCGCGTGGCCGTCTCGCGCACCGGCTACACCGGCGAGATCGGCTACGAGATCTACCTGCACGACGCGTCCCAGCACGGGACGCGCCTGTGGGACCTGGTGCTCGAGGCCGGGAAGCCCCACGGGCTCGAGGTGATCGGGCCCTGTCACATCCGGCGGATCGAGGGCGGCATCCTCGCGTTCGGTGCGGACATGTGGTACGAGCACAACCCGTTCGAGGTCGGCTACCACTACACGTGGATGGTGGACCTCGACCAGGAGGCCGACTTCATGGGCAAGGAAGCCCTGAAGCGGATCAAGGCCGAGGGCGTGAGGCGGAAGCTCGTCGGGATCGACGTCGACGGCGAGCCGCTCGGTTCCTACATCGATAACGAGATGATCGATTTCTTCCCGGTCTGGGTCGACGGGCGCGAGATCGGGAAGGTCACCTCGGCCTGCTGGTCGCCGAGGCTCGAGAAGAACATCGGGTACGCGATGCTGCCGATCGAGCACACCGAGCTCGGAACCGAGCTCCGGGTCGACACGCCCGTCTCCGGCCGCGTGAAGGCGACGGTCGTGCCGATGCCTCACTGGGATCCGGACAAGCAGATCCCGAAGGGGTAGCGGCGGGGAGGCGTCCGCCTCAGGCGGCGGGGAGGCGGAACCGGATCGTCGTCCCGCCGCCCGGCTCGCTCGCGGCCGAGATCGTGCCGCCGTGCGCGACGACCAGGCTCTTCGCGATCGCGAGGCCGAGGCCGGAGCCGCGGGACTCGCCGGACTTCGTGAACCGGTCGAACACATGCGCGAGCCGGTCGGCCGGGATCCCGGTCCCCGTGTCGGCGACGCGGAAGGCGACCTGTCCCGCTTCGGGTTCGACGGCCACGGTGATCGTCCCGCCGCGGGGCGTGTAGCGCAGCGCGTTCGTCAGGAGGTTCGAGAGGACCTCGCCGATCCGCACGCGGTCGACGTCGAGCTCGGGCAGGCCGTCGGCCACCTCGGCGACGAGGTCGATCCCGACCTCGGCCGCCTGGCCCCGGTGCGCCCCGACCGCAGCCTCGACCAGCTCCGCCGGGGGCAGACGCTCGCGGTGCAGCTGGAGCGCCCCCGCCTCGGCCCGGGACAGGAGCTGGAGGTCGTCGAGGAGCCGGCCCATGACCTGCGTCTGCTCGACCACGGATGCCAGGTGCTCGGGGTCCGCCTCGTACAGGCCGTCGAGCATCCCCTCGAGGCGCCCGCGGATCACCGCCAGGGGCGTACGGAGCTCGTGCGTGACGTCGGCCAGGAGGTTGCGACGGCGACCCTCGTTCGCCTCGATCCGCCCGGCCATCTCGTTGAAGGCCCGGGCGAGCTCCCGGACCTCCGGCGGACACTGGACGCGCGCCCTCGCCGAGTAGTCGCCGGCGGCCACACGTCCCGCGGCCTCCATCACGTCCCCGATCGGGCGCGCCGTGCGCCGGATCGCCCGGCCGAACGCCATGAACCCCGCGATCAGGAGGACGATCACGAACAGCCCACCGGGGAAGAACCCGCGACCGTCGTGCCGATCCCAGGCGCCGCCGAACAGCACCGCCCCGATCCAGCCGGTCAGGAACACGAAGAGGAACAGGCCCAGGAGCAGGAGCCCGATCCGGCGGAGGAAGTGGCCGCGCGTCGCGTGCCACCCGCCACGCGTCGGAGGGAACGGCTCCCCCTCGGGCCACCACGGGGGTCGGAACCCGTGGGGAGCTGGCCGGTCACGCATCGGCGAACCGGTAGCCGACGCCGTGCACGGTCAGCAGGTACCGCGGCGAGCCGGGGGTCGGCTCGATCTTTCGCCGGACGTTCTTCACGTGCGCGTCGATCGCGCGCTCGTACGACTCGATCGCCACGCCGTGGATCGCGTCCAGGAGCTGGGCCCGCGTGAACACCCGGCCGGGCTCGCGGACGAGCGTCGCGAGCAGCTGGAACTCGGTCGGCGTCAGCTCGACGGGGCGGCCGCCGACCGCCACGCGCATCCTCCCGGTGTCGACCTCGACGTCGGCGGCACGGAGGACCTCCTCGCCCAGGCGCGCGGCGCGGGTCCGTCTGAGCACCGCGCGGACGCGGGCCACGAGCTCCTTGGGGCTGAACGGCTTGACCACGTAGTCGTCGGCCCCCAGCTCGAGCCCGACGATCCGGTCGGTCTCGTCCCCGCGCGCGGTCAGCATCACGATCGGGGTCGTCGACCACCGGCGGACCTCGCGCGCGACGTCGAGCCCGTCGCGGCCCGGCAGGCCGAGGTCGAGGACCATCAGGTCCGGTCTCGTGCTCCGGACGCTCGCGATCGCCGAGTCGCCGTCTCCCACGACGATCACCTCGAACCCGGCGTTCCGCAGGTAGTCGCGCACGACGCGCGCGATCTCCATCTCGTCCTCGACCACGAGCACCGTCGTCACGAGAGCCTCCAGGACCATCGGTAGCCTGACCACGCGGACGGGCGGTGGCAACACGGCCACCGCCCGCCCCGGCGTCGGGAGCCCCGGTCAGCCCCCGGCGGGGTCGCCGCTCGGGGCCTCCTCGTGCTGGCGGCGGTGCCACTCGCCGAAGCGCTCCTCGAGGCGCGCCCGCCCCTCCTCCGACCATGGCCCGAAGCGCCCTGGGCCGTGCTCGTGGTTCCAGCCGCCGCGCGGGCCGCGGAACGCCGCCCCCACGAGCCAGAAGATGCCGAACAGGAACAGCGGGAAGAGGATCAGCCCGAACGGGAAGAACCCGCCGTGCCAGTACCCGCGGCCCACGACCTCGACGACCTGCCCGGCCTCCGCCCCCCGGCGGACGCCCTCGTCCAGGCCGACGTTGTACGCGCCCACGGCGATCCCGATCACCGCCAGGACCGCCAGGATCGTCGCCGCGACCATCCATCCGCGTCGCATCTGGTCGCCTCCTTCCTCCATCGGGTGCCTGGGACCAGCGTGCGTGCAGGATGTGAAGCGTCCGTGAAGGGCTCCGGGAGGGTTCGTGGTCGCCCGTTCAAGCCCGGTCGTCGGGCCTGGTGACGTCCGCGACCTCGGCGCCGAGGTGGCCGACCAGGTCGCGGCCGGCGAGGTGCAGGTTGATCCCGTGGCCCCCGCCGCCGATCGCGACCCGCTCGAGCTGTGGGACGCTCGGGTCGGCGATCACCGGCCAGGCGGTGGTCGAGCCGAACGGGGTGATCGCGCCCCGCTCGTACCCGGTCGCGCGCCGGGCCTCCTCCGCGTCCGGGAGCGAGAGGCGGCTGACGCCGAGGTGCGCTCGGAGCTTCGGCCAGTCGAGCTGACGGCCGCCCGGCACCAGGACGAAGACGTAGTCGTCCTCGCCGCGCCGGACCACGATCGTCCGGAGGAGCTGCTCGAGCCCGATGCCCTGGAAGCGCGCGCTCTCCTCGGCCGATCGCGCCCGCTGGGTCCGGACCACGTCGAAGGCCAGGTCCGACCCGGCGAGGGCGCGCAGCGCCGGCGTGTCGGGCTCGCTCATCCGGGCAGCGTAGCCTCGAGCCAGCGGACGAGCGGCTCGAACCCTTCGCGGATCAGGAACTGGTGGCCGCCGGAGGGGACCTCGATCCGGTCGGCGTGGGGCAGGAGCGTCGCCCAGCGCTCGACCGCATCCGCGAGGACGGTCCGGTCGTCGCGGGCGCGGGCGAGCAGGACCGGCACCGCGACGAGCGCCTCGCGGACCCGTTCCAGCTCGTCCGGGAGCTTCGGGTCGTGCAGCAGGGACCACATCGTCCGGGCTCGGGCGTGGAGGCGCTGCCGGCCGTAGTCGAGCGAGATCGTGGCCGGGTAGCCACGTGCGAGCCCCACCGGGAGCGCGAGCGCCGGCAGCAGGATGCGGAACCCGCGCGCCGCCAGACGCATCCCGGGGGGCGGTCGGCCCTCCCGCATCCAGGCGTGTCCGCCGTCGGCCGAGGGGAACGGCGCGGCGGCCAGGATCATCGCCTGGACCCGCTCCGGGCGCTCGGCCACCCAGAGCGCGGCGAGCGTCCCGCCGATCGAGTGCCCCACCGCGACCACGGGTCGTACCGCGCCCACCGCCGCGTCGAGGTCGTCGAGGTGGGCGCGCCGGTCGTAGCTCGAGGATCTCGGCTTGGACGAGGCACCGAAGCCCGCGAGGTCGGGGGCCACGATCCGGAAGCGGTCGGCCACGACGTCGGCCAGCCCGTCCCAGTACCGGCCCGAGCCGCCGAGCCCGTGGACGGCGAGCAGCGTCGGCCCGGAGCCCGCGGAGCGGACGCGCATGCGACCCCAGGGGCGCCGGAGCCACCGCGCTTCGAGTCGGCTCACGCCGGTGGATCGGGGCGTCGGACGCTCACGGCGGGATCCTCGGGCACCGGCGATCGCTCCCTCGGCGGCGAATGCCGCCCTCGTTGACAGGCTGCGGAGGTCGCGCGTAGCGTCGCACACGTTGCGGAGCGGAGACAAGGTGTTGCGCGATGCGGAACGGCGAGGGGGGGCTCCGGTCCGTCGCGAGGGCGGTGCGCTCCCTGGAGCTCATCGCCGAGGCGGGTGAGCTCGGCGTCACCGAGCTCGGCCGGCGGCTCGGGGTCCACAAGGCCACGGCGTCCCGGCTGGCGGCCACGCTCGCCGAGCGCGGCCTGGTCGAACGCAACCCCACGACCGATCGCTACCGGCTCGGGTTCGGCCTGATCCGCCTGGCGGGCGCGGCGATGGCGGGCTTGGACCTGGTCACCTCCGCGCGCCCGACGCTCGAGGACCTTGCCGCCCGGACGAAGGAGACGGTCACGATCGGGGTCCTGTCCGGCGAGGAGGTGGTCTCGATCGACCAGGTCACCGGGACGCGTTCGATCGTCAGCGTGAGCTGGGTGGGCAAGCGCACGCCGCTCCACACGACCTCGACCGGGAAGGTCCTGCTCGCGTTCATGGACGACGACGAGCGCGATCGGCGCCTCGGACGGCCCCTCGAGCCGACCACCCGGCGCTCGATCACCGACCCCGCCTCGCTGCGGGCCCAGCTGCTCGAGGCCCGCCGGCGCGGATACGCGCAGACCCTGGAGGAGCTCGAGGACGGGTTGAACGCGGTGGCCGCGCCGATCCGGCAGGCGAACGGCAACGTGGTCGCCGCGCTGTCCGTCTCGGGTCCGGCGTTCCGGATGCGGCCCGTCGATCTCCCGCGGATCGCGCGAGCCACGATGGAGGCGGCTGCCGCGATCTCCCGCCGTCTCGGCCACTCGGAGCGTCGGGCGCGCGCCGACTGAGCCCCGCTGGCGGCGGGCCGACGGTCCGCGGTACCGTTCGGCCCTTCACGAGGGAGGTGGGGGATGCCGATCGCGTGGGATGCGTTCCGACGCCCGATGCCGTCGATCCTCGACGCGATCGGGACGACGCCGCTCGTCCGCCTGAACCGCATCGCGCCCGAGGGCGTGGAGCTCCTCGTGAAGGTGGAATGGTACGGCCCGACCGGCTCGGTGAAGGACCGGATCTACCGCCGGATGCTCGACCGGGCCGAGGAGCGCGGCGACCTGCGCCCGGGGATGACGGTGATCGAGTGCAGCACCGGCAACGCCGGGATCGCCTGCGCGGCCGTGGCGGCGATCCTGGGGTACCCATGCGTGATCGTGATGCCTGAGGGCATGAGCGAGGAGCGCAAGCGCATGATCCACGCCTACGGTGCGCAGCTCGTACAGACGCCGGGGGCGGGCACCGACATCGAGCTCGCCTTCGCCAGGATGCGCGAGATCGTCGGGGCGGATCCGGGACGCTACTACTTCCCCGGCGAGTTCGAGAACCCGGACAACCCGGACGCGCAGACGGCCTCGGGGGAGGAGATCTGGGAGCAGACCGGTGGCGAGCTCGACGCCGTGGTCGGGGCCCAGGGGACCGGTGGCTGGATCACCGGCGTCGCCCGGGCGCTGAAGGCGCACGACCCCGCGATCCGGGCCTACGCGGTCGAGCCCAGCGAGTGCCCGCTGCTCACCGAGGGGCGCTGGGGCGTGCACGGGGTTCCCGGGATCGCCGACGGGATCGTCCCGCCGAACCTCGACCTGTCTGGTCTGGACGGCGTGGTGGTCGCCTCGACCGACGAGGCGCTGAACACCGCGCGCTGGCTCGCGCGTCGCGAGGGGATCCTGTGCGGTCCGTCCTCCGGGCTGAACGTCGCCGCGAGCCTGAAGGTGGCCGAGACGCATCCCGAGCTCCGGCGGATCGTGACGCTCGTGGCGGACACCGGGCAGCGGTACCTGTCGGGAGAGCTGTTCGGCGAACGCCCCTACGTCGACATCCCCGAGCGGGACCACGCGATCGATCCCGCCACGGCGGAGCGGCTGCGTCTCCATCGGGACCGGCTCGAGTTCATCTCGTGAAGTCCCAGCCTGCGTGCGCTTGAACGGTCGTTCAAGGCCCGGCGTATGCTTCGCGCGGAGGTGAGCGCGGCATGAGCACCTACCCGATGTCCGACGAGGACCGCGAGATCCAGGAGCGGGCCCGGCGGTTCGTCGACGAGGAGCTGATCCCGCACGAGGTCGAGGCCGAGATGAACGGCGGCCGGCTCCCCGCCGAGGTGCGCGAGCGGCACCGGCGCCTGGCGATCGAGCTCGGCCTGTACGCGATGAACATGCCGAGGGAGCTCGGCGGCGGCGGGATGAGCACCTTCCAGCAGGTCCTCGTCTCCGAGCAGATCGGCCGCGTCACCAACGGGCTCGGGTGGTGCGTCCACACGCCGGCGGCGTGGACGCCGGAGGTCGTCTCGCCCGAGCAGCTCGAGCGATGGATCGTCCCGACGATCCGGGGCGAGCGCCACGAGTGCTACGCGATCACCGAGGCCGGGGCGGGCTCGGACGTCGACGCGATCGAGGCCACCGCGCGCCGCGACGACGAGGGGTACGTGCTGAACGGCGTGAAGATGCACGTGACCTCCTACAACACCGCCGACTACCTCTTCTTCCAGGCCAAGATCGCCGAGGGGGCCCACGCCGGCGAGCACGCGATGTTCTTCGTCGACAAGGACACGCCCGGCGTGCGTCTGGTCCGCGAGCCGGCCTACTCGCACACGTACGCCGATTCGCACGCGGTGGTCGCGTTCGAGGGCGTCCGCGTCCCAGCGTCGAACCTGATCGGCACCGAGGGCGAGGGCCTCGCGTTCACCTACGAGTGGTTCCGGTACGAGCGGCTGATGATCGCGGCCCGATGCTGCGGCGCCGCCGAGCGCTTGATCGAGGAGGCGACCGCGTTCGCGAGGGAGCGCGTGCAGTTCGGGCGGCCGATCATCGAGAACCAGGCGATCTCGCACATGCTCGCGGACTCGCTCACCGAGCTGTGGGCGGCCCGTCTGATGACCTACGAGCTGGCCAGGAACGTCGACCGCGGCGTCGACGTGAAGGTCCAGCACGCCCAGTGCTCGATGGCCAAGCTGTTCGCGAGCGAGATGGCCGGTCGCGTCGCCGATCGCGCCGTCCAGATCTTCGGCGGCCGCGGCTACATGCGCGAGAACGTGGCCGAGCGGTTCTGGCGCGAGGTGCGGGTCGACCGGATCTGGGAGGGAACCTCGGAGATCCAGCGGAACATCGTCGCCGACCAGCTCGTCAAGCGCGGCGCCCGTATCCTGGCCGGCTGATGGACCGCGAGGAGCTCACCCGACGGGAGGCCGAGGCCTGGGCGGCCTTCTCAGCCGAGCTCGTGCGCGTCCCTGGGGACCGGCGCGAGCGTCCGGGGATCGGCGAGGGCGCGTGGACGGTGAAGGACCTCCTCTGGCACGTCGCGCACTGGTGGGACGACCTGGTCGGTCTGCTCGAGGCGATGCGGGCCGGGGCCTACGTCGAGGAGTCGTGGCCCGACGAGGTCACCGACGCCGAGAACGCCCGCGTGTTCGAGGAGGGGCGGCGGCGGTCGCTCGCCGAGGTCGAGCGGGCCACGGCCGCGGCCCGGGAGCGCATGCTCGCGGCGTGGGCGGCGCTCCCCGAGGTCGACGACGCCGCCCGGCGGGAGTTCGTCTCGGAGACGATCGAGCACTACGAGGAGCACCTCCCCGACCTGCTCCGGTTCGCCGAGGAGTTCGCGTGACGGCCACCTGGGAGGAGTTCGAGCGTCTCGAGCTCGCGGTCGGCGTGATCACGGGGGTCGAGGACTTCCCGGAGGCGCGGAACCCGGCCTACAAGCTCACGATCGACTTCGGCCCGCGCGGCACGCGCCGCTCGAGCGCCCAGGCCACGCACTACCCGAAGGAAGGGCTGCTCGGCCGGCAGGTCGTGTGCGTGCTTGGCTTCGAGCCCAAGCGCGTGGCCGGGTTCGAGAGCGAGGTGCTGGTGCTCGGCGCGTACTCGGACGCGCACGGGGTCGTCCTGCTCCGGCCCGACCGCGACGTCGAGCCGGGCTCGGCGATCGGCTGATCCTCGGGGCCGTTCCTCAGTCAGGTTCGAAGCCGAGCTCGCGGGCCGCGACCGCCATGCAGGTCCGGTGCATGACCGTCGGGGTGATCTTCGGGTCGTTCAGCACCACCTGGATCGCGAGCCCGTCGATCAGGCAGGCCAGTCGCAGCGCGAGCTCCTCGGCGTCCTCGGTCGCCGTGAACTCCCCGGAGGCCTGGCCCGCACGGACGACGTCGGCGATCTGCGAGCGCCAGCGCTCGTCGAGCACCTCGCGCTCCCTGGCCGTGTCGGGGTCGCGCAGGGCGCGCACCCACACCTCGATCCACAGCGCCCACTCGTCGAGCCGTCCGAACTCCGGCAGGTACCCGGGCACCGAGAGGTCGACGAGGCGCCGCAGCTGCTCCCGCGCGCTCGGGATCCGACGGATCTCGCGCGAGGTCCGCAGGTAGAACTGGTCGTTCGCGAAGGTGAGCGCCTCCGCGAGCAGCCGGTCCTTGGATCCGAAGTAGTAGAGGACCAGCCCGGGCGAGACCCTCGCCTGCTCGGCGATGTCCGAGATGCGCGTCTCGGCCAGGCCGCGCTCGGTGATCACGCGGGCGGCGGCGTCCAGGATCTCCTGGTGCCGATCCTTGCCCGGCCTGACGACCGTCCTCGGGCCCTGCCGCTGGCTCTGCGCGCTCAATCCGGCCCTCCCAGCCGCGGGGGCGACCCGCGAACCGCGCCATTGAACCACAGTTCAGAGGGTGCCGCCGCGCACAACCGTCCGGGTCGTGCGCGCATCGTCGAGCGTCGAGCTTGACCGGCGGTTCAAACCTGCGGCAGGATGGCGCCGTCCCTCATCCGAACCCCGAGGAGGCCGCGGCATGGCCAACGTCTACGACGCCATCGTGATCGGCGGGGGCCACAACGGCCTCGTGGCCGGCGCCTACTTCGCCCGGGCCGGCGCCCGGGTGGTGGTCCTGGAGGCGCGGGACAAGACCGGTGGGGCCGCCGACACGAGCCACCCGTTCCCGGATCACCCGGAGATCGGCGTCACCACGTACTCGTACGTGATGTCGCTGATGCCTCCGACGATCATCGACGAGCTGCAGCTCAAGCGGCACGGCTACGACGTCACCCCGTTCGGGCCCTACTACCAGGCGTTCCCCGACGGGACCTCGATCAAGGTCTACGCGGACGACGCCGCCAAGAGCTACGGGTCGATCGCGAGGTTCTCGAAGATGGATGCCGAGACGCTCCCCAGGTGGGAGGGGTGGCTCCAGCGCGTCGCCGACATCCTCGGCCCGCTGCTGCTCCACGTGCCGCCGAAGGTCGGTTCGATGGCGCTCGGCGACGTGCTCGACACCGTGTCGACGGCGTGGAAGGCGCGCAAGCTCGGCGTCCGCGGGGTCGGCGACGTCACGAAGCTGTTCTCGATGAGCGTGACCGACCTGCTCGACGAGTGGTTCGAGTCCGACGCGATCAAGGGCATGCTGGCCGTGAACGGCGTGATCGGGACGTGGGCCGGCCCGGACGAGCCGGGGACCGCCTACGTGATGCTCCACCACTCGATCGGGGACGTCGGCGACGGGCACCTGGGCTCGTGGGGGTTCCAGCAAGGCGGGATGGGCGCGGTCTCCGACTCGATCCGGCGCGCCGCCGAGTCCTTCGGCTGCGAGATCCGCACGGACGCGAAGGTGGCCAAGATCCTGACGCGCGGCGGCCGCTTCGTGGGCGTCGCGCTCCAGGGCGGCGAGGAGCTCCGGGCGCCGGTCGGCGTGACCACGATCCACCCGAAGATCGCGTTCCTCGACCTGATCGAGCGGACCGAGCTGCCCCCCGACTTCGTGTGGGACATCGAGCGGTGGAAGACGCGCTCGGGCGTGGTGAAGATCAACGTCGCGCTCTCCGAGCTGCCCGACTTCATCGCCGATCCCGGCAAGGAGATGCAGGACCACCACACGGGCTCGGTCGAGCTGTGCTTCAGCCCCCGCTACGCGGAGGAGGCGTTCCAGGATGCGCACATGGGCCGGAAGGCTGCCGAGCGCCCCTTCGTCGACGGCGTGATCCCCACGACCCTGGACAAGCGGCTCGCGCCGGAGGGCGTCCACGTCTTCTCGATGTTCAGCCAGTGGGTGCCCGACGACTGGGTCACGGAGCCGCACCGCGAGGAGCTCGAGGCCTACGCCGACCGGATCATCGACCTGTACACGGAGCTCGCACCGAACTTCAAGAGCGCGGTGATCGACCGGCAGGTGATCGGGCCCTACGACCTGGAGCAGGACCTCGGCCTGATCGGTGGCAACATCTTCCACGGCGAGCTCTCGGTCGACCAGCTGTTCCATATGCGGCCGGCGCCGGGGTACGCGGACTACCGCACGCCGATCCGGGGCCTGTACCACGGGAGCTCGGCCACGCACGCCGGCGGCGGCGTGAACGGGATCCCCGGCTGGCAGGCGTTCCGGCAGGCGAAGAAGGACCGCGCGGTCGGCACGAAGAAGTAGCGTTGGCCGCGTGAGCGCAGCGGTGGGGCCCGCGGACGGGCGGACCGCGCTCGAGCGCATGCTCGAGGCGCGGTCGGTCGCCGTGATCGGTGCGAGCGGGCGCGAGGGGACCGTCGGGCATCAGACGATGGTCGAGCTCGACAAGGGCGGGTTCGGCGGGCCGGTCTACCCCGTGAACCCCCGCTACGAGGAGCTGTTCGGCCACCGGTGCTGCGCCTCGATCGCGGAGGTCCCCGAGCCCGTGGACCTCGTCGTGATCTCGCTCGCGAGCGCGCTGCTCGAGGAGACGCTCGCCGCCTGCGCCGCGGCTGGCGCCGGCTCGGCCGTGATCTACGCGAGCGGGTACGAGGAGCCCCGGGAGGGCGTCGCGCCGCTCGTGGATCGGCTCGCCGCGATCGCGCGCGACGCGGGCATGGCCATCTGCGGCGGCAACTGCATGGGCTTCGTGAACGTCGAGCGCGGCCTGCGCGCCACCGGGTGGGAGGAGCCCGCGGTGCTCGAGCCCGGCGGCATCACCTTCGTCAGCCATTCGGGCTCGGCGTTCGCGGCGTTCCTGCACAACGACCGGAACCTGCGGTTCAACCTCGCGATCTCCTCGGGCCAGGAGCTCGTCACGACGACGGCCGACTACCTGCGGTACGCCCTCGGGCGCGAGAGCACGCGCGCGATCGGCCTGTTCATCGAGACCGTGCGCGACCCGGGCGCCTTCATCGAGGCGCTCGCGATCGCGCGCGAGCGGGATGTGCCCGTCGTGGTGCTGAAGGTCGGGCGCGAGGCGTTCACCCGAGAGATGGTCACGGCGCACTCGGGCGCGCTCGCCGGCGAGGACGGCGCGTACGAGGCGCTGTTCGAGGCGTACGGGGTCCACCGCGTGGAGTCGCTCGACGAGATGGCCGACACGCTGGCGCTGTTCGTCGCGGGCCGGCGCGCGGGGCCGGGGGCACTGGCGACCGCCCACGACTCGGGCGGCGAGCGGGCGCTGATGATCGATGCCGCGGCGGCCGTGGGGGTCCCGCTCGCGGAGCTCGCGCCGGAGACCGTGTCGCGGCTCGAGGGCCTGCTCGACCCGGGCCTGCCGGCGGTCAACCCGCTCGACTTCTGGGGGACCGGCCGGAAGGCGGGCGAGGTCATCACGGGGTCGCTCCGGGCGCTCGTCGACGATCCGAACGTGGCCGCGCTCGCGTTCGGCGTGGACATGGTCACCGACGACGCGGACGAGGAGGGCTACTTCTCGTGCTTCCTCCGCGTGTGGCCCGAGACCGACAAGCCGATGGCCATGCTCAGCAACTTCGCCGGCGGGATCGATCGGAACGACGTGCGGCGGATCTACGACGCGGGTGCGCCGGCGCTCGAGGGGACGCTCACGGGCCTGGCCGCGTTCCGGCACCTGTTCGAGCACCGGGACCACCGGGCCCTGCCGCCGGTCTCGGGGACGACCCCGGTGCCGATCGAGGTGCGCGAGCGCTGGCAGGCGCGCCTGTCGACGGGGGAGCCGTTCGACGAGCGTGAGGGGCTCGCCCTGCTCGCGGACTCCGGCGTGCCCGTGGTGCCCGTCGAGGTCGCCGAGAGCCTGGACGAGGCGGTCGCGGCGGCCGAGCGGATCGGGTTCCCGGTGGCGCTGAAGACGGCGAGGTCCGGGATCCAGCACAAGTCCGACGTCGGCGGGGTGAGGCTCGGCCTGGCCGATCGGACGGCGCTCGCCGACGCCTACGGGGAGCTCGCGGCGTCGCTCGGCCCCCGGGTGACGGTCGCGAGGATGGCCCCCGAGGGCGTCGAGGTGCACCTGGGCGTCGTGCGGGACCCGCAGTTCGGCCCGCTGGTGCTCGTCGCGGCGGGCGGGGCGCTCGTCGAGGTCCTGAGGGACCGGCGGATGGGGATGCCCCCGCTGGACGAGGCCCGGGCTCGGCGGCTCGTCGACCGGCTGTGGATCCGGCCGCTGCTCGACGGGGTCCGCGGCCGGCCGCCGGCCGACGTCCACGCGCTGGTGGAGGCCGTGGTGGCGATGGCCTGGCTCGCCCACGACCTCGGCGACCGGCTCGAGGCGCTCGACGCGAACCCGGTGATCTGCTCCCCGAGCGGATGCGTCGCGGTGGACGCGCTCGTGATACCGCGAGCGGGGGGCTGATGGAGAACGTCCGGATCGCCGAGGGGGATCGGGTCGCGGTCGCCGAGTACCGGGCGATCCGGGATGCGGTCGGCTGGGACGACGTGCCCGTGGGCGACGAGGATCTCCAGGTCGCGCTCGACCGGACGTGGAGCGTGACGGCGCGGACCGCCGACGGACGCCTGGTCGGACTGGTGCGGGTGCTCGACGACGGCGCCGTCTACGCGAGCGTCTGGGACATGATCGTGGTGCCCGAGCTCCAGCGGCGGGGCATCGGCCGCGCGCTCTTCGACCGGGTGATCGCGCGCATCGGCGACCGCCGGCTCGTGGCGCTGGTGGCAACGCCCGCCGGTGCGCCCCTGTACCGCGCGGCCGGCTTCACGGAGGAGGGCCGAGGCGCGGTCGCGTTGTTCCGCCGCTCCGAGGGCGCCTGACCGCTTCGACTCACGCCGCGAAGCTGAACGGGATCTTGAGGTCGAGCCCGTAGCGAACCCTCACCGGCTCCGGGTCGACCCCGTTCGAGCGCGGGTAGAGGAACTCCCCACGACCCCGCCTCACGCATCGAGATCCACATCGGAGGTTCGGTCCGAGCTCCTCGGTCCGATGGACAACCGCCTTGCCCTCGTCCGCCGGGAGGACGTAGAGGACGTCGGCGTCCGCATCGTACGTGGAGAGCACGGCTCCTACCTGCATCCACAGGGTGATGACGACCCGCGTCTCATCGTCGATCACGAGCGCCATCTCCATGGAACCGATCGCGACGAGTCCGCGACGGTGTCCGCGCTCATCGTATCCGAGCGTTCGCCCCGCCAGGAGCGTCTCCAGCAGCGCGCGCTCGGACACGGCTGGATGGGCACGCTGGATCCAGCGGAGGCGGTACCTCGCGTGACGGCCGAGCCGCATGTGCTGCGGGATCGCAGTGGAGGGTCCGACAACCCCGGAGCTCGGCATCCGGACATCACCCTCCGCCGGCGACCGGCGCGAGCGGTTCCTGGCGCTCCGCGGGCTCCAGACCTGGACGGCTCGGAGGTCGGGTGGCACGGCCGCGGTGGGATCAGGCCGCCGAGATCCTGGCCTGGCACCTCGGGGACCGGATCCCTGACCTCGACCCTGCCGGATGTCGAGCCGGAGCAGATCGCGGCGGCGGTCGCGGTCGCCACCTCGCGATAGGGTGGACGCTCGTTCCCGAGGGGCGGCGGGTTGGCGAGAGCGATCGTCTTCGACGTGAACGAGACGCTCCTCGACCTCGGCGCGCTCCGAGGGCCCTTCGCCGTGGCGTTCGGGAGCGCCGAGCCGCTCGGCGAGTGGTTCGCACGACTGCTGCACGCCTCGCTCGTGGTCACGCTGACGGACACGTACGAGGACTTCGGGACCCTCGGACGGCGTTCGCTCGACGCGCTCGCGCGACGCCGGGGCGTGGGGTTGCCCGAGGAGCACCGCGACGCGATCCTCGGGACGATGCGCCGGCTGCCCCCGCACCCGGAGGTGCCCGCCGCGCTCGAGCGCCTGCGATCGGCGGGGTTCCCGACCGCGGCCCTCACGAACTCGGCGGGCGAGGTCGCTCGGGCCCAGCTCGAGTACGCCGGGCTGATCGGGTTCTTCGACCGCGTGCTGTCGGTCGACGAGGTCCGACGCTTCAAGCCCGCGCCCGAGCCCTACCGGATGGCCGCCGAGCGCCTCGGCGTCCTGCCCGCCGAGCTGCGCCTGGTCGCGGCGCACGATTGGGACGTCCGCGGGGCGATCGGCGCCGGGTGCGCAGGCGCCTACGTCGCTCGCGGTGGGGTGCCCTTCGTGCTCGGCGAGCCCCCCGAGATCGTCGAGGTCGATCTGGCCGAGGTGGTCGACGCGATCCTGCGGATCGATACCCCCTGACGCGCGACCCAGGCGCGCGTGATCCGAGCACGCCGGGTCAGGGGCCGCCCTTCACGAAGTGGCTCTCGTCGGGGTCGGTGCCCTCGGGCCAGCCGGGGTAGTCGTCCCCGGGGTAGTCCCAGGGCGACCCGTAGCACGTGCCGATCCTCCGAGCCGGCCGGACGTCGGTCCGCGGCCCGCGCGAGAAGTCGAAGACGTGCTCGAAGTTGTGGGCGTTCGCGATCCGGTCGGTGAGGTACGGCAGCCCCCAGTTGTCCTCGATGAACCGCAGGGGCGAGCTGAACTCACCGACGGCATCGTCCACGTAGCCCTTCTTCGCGTACGGGGAGATCACGAGGGTCGGCACGCGGAACCCGAACCCGAGGTCGTCCACCTCCGGGGGCGGAACGTGGTCGTAGAAGCCACCCCATTCGTCCCAGGTGAGGAAGATCGCCGTGTGCTCCCAGCCCTCGCTCTCCATCACGGCGTTCACGACGTCGGCGGTCCAGTTCTGCGCGAAGCACGTGCTCTGCGGCGGGTGGTCGGAGAGCTCGAACCGCGGGACGACCCACGTCACGGCCGGGAGCCGGCCCGCACGGACGTCCTCCACCAGGCGATCCACCGGACGGATCCGCTCGGGCCGCCACAGGTCGGTGTGGTAGACGCCGGCGATCCCGTTCAGCGCGTTCCAGAAGTACCCCGGCTGGCCGGGGCTCGGCGAGTAGTAGGCCCAGGAGACGCCGGCCCCCTCGAGCTGCTCGGGCACCGTCCGGAAGTCGAAGCACGTGTCGTGCTTGGTGAGGTTCCCTCGCTCGTCCTTCACCAGGACGAACACGTTCTCGCCGACCGCGTCGCACCCCCAGCTCTTGAACCGCGTCCCGTCCTCCTCGACCCTGGTTTCGATGTTCTCCGGGTTGTCCAGGACCCCACCCGCCTGGCCCGCGACGAAGAAGAAGTGGTTGGGGTACGAGGGCCCCCCCACCGAGGCGAAGAAGTTGTCGCACAGCACGTAATCGCGGGCCCACGACCAGTAGATCGGCACCTTCTCCTCGTCGAACGTCGTGTACGCCCACGGGTCGCCGAACTGCCCGATCGCGAACCCGTCGTAGGTCCCGCCGTTCACGTTGTTCAGATGCGCGGCCCGGTCGTGGGGGATGTCGCCCGGGAGCCAGTGTGGGGCGGGCCGGAGCGGGACCTCCTGGCCCCACTTCACGCCCACGGTCGTGCCGTTCGCGCCCGGGAACCGGCCGAACAGGTTGTCGAAGCTCCGGTTCTCGAGCATCAGGTAGATCACGCGCTTGATCGGCCAGCGGGTGTCGGCGGCCGTGACGGAGGCGGTCGGGCTGGGTGGGCTCACCGCCACCTTCCGGCCCCCGCCCGTGCACGCGTACATCGTCGCGCCGGCCAGCGCGAGCGCCGAGGTCCGCAGGAACCGACGCCGGGAGAACCGGGGGTCCCGGTCGTGGTCGAGGCGGGCGTAGCCTTCCACGGGTTCGGCGTCTGCGGTCCGGTGGCCCATCGGGCGCCGGGGCTCGTGCGGGCGAGGCATCGGCCCCGGAGCCTACCAAGGCCCCCCGCGGGCGGTATCGTTCCGGGGCCCGACCGCATGGAGCTCCCGTTGCGTCTGCGTCGTTCGATCGCGGCGATGCTCGCCGCCCCGATCCTGCTCGCCGCCTGCACGGGTGGCGAGGACGCGGACCCCCCGCGCTCGTCGCCCACGCAGGCCCCGCCGCCGATCACGCCGACGGCCCGTCCCCCGACCCCGGTCTCGGTCGCGCCGCCGACGTTGCCCGCCGAGCCACCCCCTACGCGCGGGCCGGCGACCGCGGACTGCGTGAACGGCTGGGTGACCCCTCCCCAGGGCTCGCCGCGCTCCGAACGGGCCCTGAACGTGATCCGGCGGACCACGGGGGTGGAGGGTCCGCTGGTGGCCGTGGACCTGCGCTACTTCGAGGGCCCGGAGTCCCCGCCCTCGGACAAGGGGTATCTCCTGGTGGTGCAGCGGTGGTACGTCAAGCTCTACGCCGAGGACGACCCGGCGTTCCGGGGCCGGTTCCTGGTCGAGTCGCGGCGGTTCGGACGCGGGGTGGCAGCCGTGGCGCCGTACGGGACGAACGGGTTCACCTCCCCCGACTGGATCGGGTTCCAGTACGACAGCGCCGATCCGGAGCCGAAGGCCTACCCCGGCCTCCCCGGCACCTGGTCCGGCATCCCCTACGACTTCGTCGAGGGCGGGGCCGGCCTGGAGATCCCGGGTCTTCCGGAGGAGGTCGTCGGCTGCCTCGAGGGGACCTAGCGCGGGAGCCGGTCAGGCCCATCGGATCGCCCACCGCGCGAGCAGCAGTCGGACGACCAGGCTGAGCGCGGAGGTGACGGTGACCGCCACCAGCGCCAGGAGCGGGAGGCCGAGCAGCGAGAACGCGGTGACGAACAGCAGGCGAGCGTCGCGACCGCCGAGCAGGAGCCCGATCCAGCGCTCGGGCGCCGGCGGGATCGCGAGGGCGGCGATCCGGTCCTTCGTCGCCATCGAGAGCATCGCGCCGGCGGTGGCGGCCACCGCGAGCAGGACGGCCGTGGTCGGCGCGGCCCCGTCCGAGATCGACCAGGTCGCGACCCCCGCCAGGACCGCCGCGTCGCCCAGGCGGTCCAGGACACCGTCCAGCAGTGCGCCGCCCGCGCTGGCGCGGAGCCGGAGCCGCGCGATCTCGCCGTCGACCCCGTCGAGGACCGAGGCCGCGTGCACGAGCACCCCACCGACGACGCCCTCGCGAGCACCGAGGGCCCAGGCCCCCGTCAGCGCCACGAGGAACGCCAGCACCGATACGAGGTCCGGGTGCAGCGGGAGGTGCGCGAGGGCCATCGACATCCTCGTCGACAGGGGCCGGTTCACGTACCGCGAGACCGGTCCGTCCGTCGGCTTGGTGAGCGAGCGGCGGAGGCGGCGGGCGGCGCGACGCAGGTCGGCGGGGGTGTCGATGTCCTGCCACCACGCGTCCCTCGGCAGCGGGATCGCGGCCAGGGGCTCCTCGCGGGCGAGCTCGGTGACGACGCCGGCGAGCGACGCGTCCCCGCGCGCGGCCGCGCGCCGGTGGGCGTCGAACACGGCCAGCGGGAGCAGGAACGCTCCGCAGTCGACCGACGGGCCGCCGAGCTCCTTGGAGAACGCGACCGCCTGCTCCTCGTGCAGGCGGACGCGTGTGCCCTCCGCCCACGTCTCGGGGTCGGGGGCGTGGTCGACCAGCACCCCGGGGCGCCCGGCGGCGATCAGGGCGTCGAGCGCGCCATCGCTGAACAGGTGGTCGGTCGTCACGAGCAGGAACAGGTCCTCCTCGGCGACGTACGGCTCGGCGGCCGCGAGCGAGGCCCCGTTGCCCCGTTCCCAGTCCTCGGCGAAAGCGGCGCGGACGTGTCCGGGGGCCACCCGGTCGGCCACCGCCGCGACGGGTCCGGCCTGGTAGCCGACGACCACGACGACGTGCTCGATGCCGCTCGCGAGCAGCGTCCGCACGGCGCGCTCCAGCAGGCTGAGCCCGCCGACCCGGACGAGAGCCTTCGAGCCCCCGCCCGTGACGTCGGCCAGCCGCTCGGAGCGTCCCGCTGCGAGCACGACGGCGACCCGGGGGAGCCGGACCGGACCGGCGCCCGCGGACGGCGATGCCGCGGGGCGGGTCGAGGCGTGCTCGGAGAGGGTGTCGGACATGCCGCCCCCTTCGGTCGCGACGACCGCGGATAGCCTGACCCGCGGTCGGGAGTTTGGCAACCCGGCCGGTCAGGCGGGCCAGCCGGTGAAGGCCCGGTGCCCCCGCTTGCGGAGCTCGTTCAGCAGCACGAGCCGCTGGATCTCGGAGGTTCCCTCCCAGATCCGGTCGACGCGGAGCTCGCGCCACAGGCGCTCGACGGGCTGTTCGCGCATGTAGCCGCGCCCCCCGTGGATCTGCACCGCCCGGTCGGCCACGCGCCCGGCCGTCTCGGAGCAGACGAGCTTCGCCGCCGAGGCGAGCGCGTGCAGCTCCTTGCGGTCCACGCCGCCGCGCGCCGCCTGCCAGCCCACCCGGTAGAGCATCGCCCGTGCGGCCATGATCTCGGCCGCCATGTCGGCGAGCATGAACCCGATCGCCTGGTGCTCGACGATCGGCCGGCCGAACTGGACCCGGTCCTCCGCGAACGCGAGCGAGAGGTCCAGGCATCGCGTCGCCGCTCCGACGGTTCGCGCGCCGATCATGATCCGCTCCTCGACGAACCAGTCCTTGGTGAGCTCGAAGCCCTGTCCGACCTCGCCGAGCACGGCGTCGTCTCCCACGCGGACGTCCTCGAAGGCGAAGATCGGGTGCTCGAACACGAACGTGTGCGTGTACTTCGGCGTCCGGACCAGTCGCACGCCGGGCCCGTCCTTGTCGACGAGGAACACGGTCGCCTTGGCCGGATCGCCGTCCACGTGCGCGTGCACGAGGAAGAAGTCCGCCACATCGCCCGCGGTGACGTGCCACTTCGTCCCGTTCAGCACCCACCCCGCTCCCTCGCGAACGGCGGTCGTCGCCACCATCGTCGGGTCCGAGCCCGCGCCGGCCTCGGTGATGGCGTACGCGTCGCGACGCTCGCCGCGGATCGCCGGCCGTAGGTACCGCTCCTTCTGCTCCTCGGTCGCGGCGGCGAGCGGGATCGACGGTCGCCACGGGATGTCCCACAGCGCTCCGGTGGCCTTGCCCCATTCCTCCTCGATCAAGACCTGCTGGAAGACGTCGTACCCCTGCCCGCCGTCCTCGATCGCGTGGTTGATCGCGTTGAACCCCCACGCGAGCACCGCGGCCTTCGCGCTCGCGAAGCTCGCCTCGGAGAGGCCGTCGAGTTCCTCGCACTCGAGCTCGAGCGGGAACAGGATCTCCTCGGTGAACGCGCGGGCCCGCTCCTTCAGCTCGCGGTCGGCCGGGTCCAGGCGGATGTCCATTCGGCGGCTCCCTGCGCTCGCGACGGTCGCCGCAGTCTAGGCCGGGTCACGTGCCCGGCGGGCACGTGCGGCCGATCGCGGCGAACGTCCGGCGGCCCGCCGCGACGTCCCGATGACCGACCGCGAGGACGGTTCCGTCGGGCAGGGCGTCCACGCCCGTGAACGCCTCGGAGCCCGGTACCCGCGGTGCCGAGGCGAGCTGCCAGCGCTGTCCGTTCCACCGCAACGCGAACCCCCGAGTGGAGGTGCCGTCGGGCGTCGGATGCGACCCGACGGCCCAGACGTCGGCCGGGACGACGGCGGCGACCCCGCGGAGCTCGCCGCCCCGCGGCGCCGGCGTCGGCTCCTCCCACGCCACGCCGTCGAACCGACGGATCCCCGCGCCCACGGCCCAGGCCTCGGTCGTGGCGACCGGCTCGATCGCGATCAGGGCGCCGCGGCCGTCGATCTCGGAACGGCTCCAGGCCTGACCGTCGAAGCGGATCACGAGCGGCCGGTCGTTGCGCAAGTACCCGGCGGCCCAGACATCGGTCGGTGAGATCGCGACGACGTCGTGGAGCAGGCTCCTGCCTCTCCCGACCGCCCGTCCTGGGTCGACGACGGCCCACAGCGCGCCGTCCCAGTGCAGGAGCAGGGCTCGCTCGAGGGAGGCGGCCGGCTCGCCGGTGTACCCGACGATCCACACGTCGGTCGGCGAGATCGCCGAGACCCCGGTGAGGACCCCGGTCACCTCCGAGGGCAGCTCCACCTCGGTCCACGCCGTCCCGTCGAACCGGATCGCGAGCGGACGGTCACCGAACCCGCTCGCGGTGCGTCCCACCGCCCAGACATCGTTCGGCTCGGAGGCGTCGACGGCCAGCAGCTCGTTCCGCTCGCTGCCCGGGCTCGGGGCCTCGACCGCGGTCCAGGCCGTGCCGTCCCAGCGCTGCACGAGGGCGGTGATCGGCGTGAGCGGATCGAGCCCGGTGGCGCCGACAGCCCAGGCCTCGCCGGCCGAGATCGCCGTGACGGCGAGGAGGGCGTTCGAGGCCTCCGAGGGATCGGCGCTCGCAACCTGCTCCCAGCTCGGGACGCAGACCGGCGCCGTCGGCGAGGAGGTCGGGGAGGGGCTCGGCGAGGGGCCGGTCGCGGACGGTCCACCGTCGGAGACGGCCGCGACGATCCCCGAACCGACCAGGAGGGTCAGCAGGGCGGCCAGGCCGCCGTTCCTCAGCGCCCGCAGCCGGAGCTCGTCCACGCGAGCGGCGCGGGTCGGGGACCTTCGGGGTCGCGCCACGCTCGGTGCCGGCGTCCCGGTGGCGGCGTCCCGCGTCCGCCGTCCGCGGTCCGGCGTCCGCCGTCCGCGGTCCGGCGTTTGCGGTCGGTCTTCGGCGCCCGGTACCCTCGGGCGCGCGTGGGCGTGTTCGAGCGCGACGTGGTCATCATCGGGGGAGGCCACAACGGCCTCGCCTGCGCAGCCTACCTCGCCAAGGCCGGCCTGGACGTCCTGGTGCTCGAGAAGCGCGACATCCTGGGCGGGGCGGCCGCGACGGAGGAGCCGTGGCCGGGCTACCGCGTGTCGAGCGCCTCGTACGTCGTCTCGCTGATGCCGCCGCGGATCGTGCGCGAGCTCGACCTGAAGCGGTTCGGCTACGACGTCTCGATCATCGCCCCGGACTACTTCGTGCCGTTCCCCGACGGCACCGCGCTCACGCTGTGGGGCGACGTGGAGCGGGACGCGGCCGCGATCGCGCGGTTCAGCGAGGAGGACGCGGAGGCCTACCGGAGGTTCGACCGCTACTTCGATCGCGTCGCCGGGCTCCTGAAGGACCTGCTGTTCGTCGTCCCGCCGAACCTGAACATCCGCGAGCTCCCGAAGTGGGCGGCGACGGCGGGGCGCTTCCGCAAGTGGAGCGGCCGCGACATCCACGAGGTCGTCCGGCTGTTCACGATGAGCGCGGCCGACTTCCTCGACGAGTGGTTCCGCGACGAACGCGTGAAGGGCGCGCTCGCGACCCAGGCGATCATCGGCGCGTGGTGCGGCCCGATGACGCCCGGCAGCGCGTACGTCCTGATGCACCACTGGATCGGCGAGGTCGACGGGCACGCCGGGGCGTGGGGCTGGGTGAAGGGCGGCATGGGCGGCGTCGCGCAGGCGATGACGCGCGCCGCGAAGGCCGCCGGCGCCGAGATCCGGACGGACGCCGAGGTGGACCGGATCGCGATCAACGCCAGCGGGCGCGCGGTCGGCGTGGCGCTGCTCGATGGCACGCTGATCCGCTCGCAGCGCGTCGTCTCGAGCGCGCACCCGGTCACGACGTTCCTCTCGCTCGTCGGCGAGGAGCGCCTCCCCGGCGACGTGGTCCGCGACGTGAAGCGCTACCGGTCGCGCTCGGGCTCGGTGAAGGTGAACGTCGCGCTCTCCGAGCTGCCGGCGTTCCCGAGCTGGGACCAGGACGGCGACCTCCACCGTGGGCTGGTCGCCGTCTCGCCGTCGATCGAGTACCTCGAGCGCGCGTGGGACGACGCGAAGTACGGGCGGATGTCCGAGCACCCGTACGTCGAGGTCGTGTTCCCCACCGCGCACGAGCCCGAGGGGCTCGCGCCCGAGGGCAAGCACCTGATGCTCGCGTTCAGCCAGTACGGCCCGTACGAGCCCCGCGAAGGCTCGTGGGACGAGGGCGGGCGCGAGGAGTACGCCACCCGGGTGCTGAAGGCGCTCGGCGAGTACGCGCCGAGCCTCGAGGGCGCGGTCGAGCAGATCGAGGTTCTGACGCCGAAGGACATCGAGACGCGGTTCGGTCTGGTCGGCGGGAACATCATGCAGGGGGAGCTGACGCCGGACCAGATGTTCAGCTTCCGCCCGATCCCCGGATCCGGCGACTACCGCTCGCCGATCGCCGGGATGTACCTGTGCGGGTCCGGCACGCACCCCGGCGGCGGCGTGATGGGCGTCCCGGGCCGGAACGCGGCGAGCGTGATCCTCCGCGACCACAAGCGCGGGGAGTTCGTGGACCGAATCAAGAGCTTCGGCCGCTAGCGGAGGGCTCGGGGTGCTCGCCGAGCTCGCCGCCGCCGTTCGAGACCGGCAGGTGTCGGCCGTCGAGCTCGTGACGGAGTCGCTCGCGCGGATCGAGCGCTGGAACCCGTCGCTGAACGCCGTCACGGCCGTGCGGGCCGAACGCGCGCTGGAGGAGGCCCGCGCGATGGACGAGCGGGGCGCGGACGGACCGCTCGCGGGGCTGCCTCTGCTCGTGAAGGACAACACGGATCTCGCCGGGGCGGTCACGCACTTCGCGTCGCGCTCGATGCTCGGGCGACCGCCCGCCGAGCGGAGCGAGATCACGGTGGAGCGACTGGTCGACGCCGGCGCGATCGTCGTCGGCAGGACGAACATCCCCGAGTTCGCCTTCCAGGGCTGGACCGACAACGACCTGTTCGGGCCGACGCGCAACCCGTGGGCGCTCGACCGGTCCCCGGGCGGGTCCTCGGGCGGCTCGGGCGCGGCGCTCGCGGCGGGGCTGGCGCCGCTCGCCACGGCGACGGATGGCGGCGGGTCGATCCGGACGCCGGCGACGTTCTGCGGGCTCGTCGGGCTCAAGCCAACCGCCGGGCTGATCGGGCGGCGGCCGATCCCCTCCTGGCTCGAGTGCTCGACCCAGGGGCCGATGGCGACCACGGTGGCCGACGCGAGGCTCCTGCTCGAGGTGATGCGCGGTCCCGTCGAGGGCGATCCGTCGGCGGCGCCGGAGTGGACGTTCCGCGGCGGGATGCCGGTGCGAGTGCTGGCGACGACCCGGACCTGGGACTTCGGCCCGCTGCCGCCCGAGGTCGAGGCGCCGTTCCGCGCGGCGCTCGAGGCGATCGAGCGGGACATGGGCCTGCCGGTCGAGGAGCTCGAGCCGTCGTCGCTGTTCCCGACCGCGACGGCGAACGGCGGGGACCCGGGCCGCGACTGGTACGTGACCGTGGCCGTCGAGGAGCTGCACCGGCTCGGCCGGTCGTTCGTGGAGGAGAACCTCGACCGGTTCAGCGCGGTCTTCCGCGCCGAGATGGAGCGTGCGCTCGGGTACACGGTCGAGGACTACCTGGCCGCGCGCCACCGACGGTTCGACTACGCGGCGGACCTGGACCGGCTGCTCGGGCAGGGCGCGGTGCACGTGTGCCCGACGCATGGGTACCAGGGGTGGGCGCCCGAGGGGACCCTGCCGGGCACGGATCGGGTCGCGGGACCTGAGGGCTACAACACGGGCGAGTTCAACCTGTCGGGCCATCCGTCGCTCAGCGTTCCGGCCGGCATATGCGCGAACGGGCTCCCGTTCGGGATCCTGATCAACGGGCCGCGCTGGCGCGACGACCTCCTGCTCGGGTTCGGCGAACGGTGGCAGCGGGTGCGGCCCTGGCCGGTCGTCGCCCCCGGGTACGAGGCGTTCGGGTGAGCCCTCGACGCGCCGATCGTGAGCCCTCGAGGTGCGGTCCGGGGGACCCTGGGGCTCAGGACGCTCATGGCCCGGCCCGCGGGTACCCGCCGTGCTCGTCGTGCGTCTCGTCGCCTCCGAGCGCCGGCGCGAACACGCAGATCAGGCGCGTCGGGGCGAGCACGCGGACCCGGTGGCGGTCGTGCCGGTCGAGCGCGTACAGGGTCCCCGGCCCGACGCGGTGCACCTGGCCGGTCTCGAGGTCCTCGACCTGCATCTCGCCCTCCAGGCAGTAGCAGGCCTCGAGGTGGTTGCGGTACCAGAGGTCGGCCTCCATCCCGGGCCGGAGGGTCGTGTCGGTGATCGTGAACCCCATGCCGTCGGCGCGCGTGAGGAGCCGGCGGCTGCGCCACCCGTCCCCGCTCGCGTCGGACCTCGTGCCCTCGACCTCGCTCACCTCTCGGACGATCACGCGCTCCCTCCCCGTCGGTTGACCGGGCGATGATGCGGCAGGAGCGCGCCGGGCGTCTACGCGTGGAGGTCGCGCCGCTCGAACCCGGCGAGCGCGAGCGCGAACGCCACGGCGGCGATCGCGAGCAGCACGAGCGCGTGGACCGGGTCGAGCCCGTTCTTCACCGGCACGTTCGCGTCGTAGTAGTAGAAGGGCGAGAGCTTCTGGAGCCACGCCACCGCGTCGAGCGTTGGAGCGAGGGCGTCGATCAGGTAGGTGGCCGCCCCGATGCCGCTCGCCACGCCGATCGCGAGCGCCCGGCGCCCCGTCCACGCCCCGACCGCGAGCGCGATCGCGCCGAACGCGACCGCCAGCAGGAACGTGGCGGTCACGGCCGCTGCGAGCTCGCCCACGCCGGGGGTGAGGTCGAACGGGGGACCCAGCAGGACGAGCGCCACCCAGAGCACCAGCGCCAGCACGCCGGCGCCGACCACGAGCGCCACCGCCTTGTCGACGAGCACGCGCCGCCGGGAGACCGGCGTCGAGAGCAGGACGTCCAGGGTCTGGCGCTCCTCCTCGCCGGCGATCGCGCGGGCGCCCGCTCCGATCGCGAAGACGAGCAGCAGCAGCGGCCCGAAGAACCCGAACAGCTCGGTGTGCAGGTACCCGCCCGGCGACACGAAGTCGGCGTCCGAGCCGAAGAACGCGTTCTTCAGCGCCTCCGGGAAGCTCTCGAGGTAGCGGGTCAGGATCTCGGCGTTCTCCACGATGCTCGGGTAGAAGACCGCGTACATCGCGGCCGTGGCCACGAGACCGACGCCCCACCACAGGAGCGCACGGCGCTGGTCCCGGATCGTCTTGGCGAGCACGCTCCCGAGCATCGGCCGGGCGAGCGCGGTCGTGGCCATCTCGGTTCAGCCTCCTGCGACGGCCGAGGCGTCTGCGGTCTCCACCCCGTCGCTCCCGTAGAACGCGAGGAAGATGTCCTCGAGGCTCGGCTCGTGGCTCACGAGGTCGAGGACCTCGTGCCGCGCCAGCGCCTTCACGACGGGGTCCATCGACCCGGCCACCGTGAGCCGCAGCAGATCGCCCTCCGAGACCACCTGCTGCACCCCGGGCACGTACGCGAGTTCCTCGGCCGCGACGTGGTCCGCCATGTGGACCTCGAGCGTGCGGAGCTCCTTGGCCCGGAGCTCGCCGACGTCCTCCACGGTGACCAGCCGTCCCTCGCGGATGATCCCGACGCGGTCGCACACGCGCTCGACCTCGGGCATCACGTGCGAGGAGAGGAACACCGTCCGTCCCTCTCGCCGGACCTCGGAGATCAGCCCGTAGAACTCGTGCTGCATCAGCGGGTCGAGGCCCTGGGTCGGCTCGTCGAGGATCAGTAGCTCGGGCCGGTGCATGAACGCCTGGATCAGGGCCAGCTTCTGCCGGTTCCCGTGCGAGAGCGACCGGATCCGAGCGGACAGGTCCAGCCGGAACCGCTCGGCGAGCTCGCGCACGTGCTGCTCGTCGACGTCCCCGCGGAGCGCGGCCAGGTACGCGAGGTACTCGGCCCCCGTGAGCTGGTCGTACAGACCGAACTCGCCGGGCAGGTACCCCACCCGCCGGTGGATCTCGTGCGCGTCCCGGCGCGGATCCATCCCGAGCACGAGCGCGCGGCCGCCGGTGGGCCGGATCAGGTCGAGGAACGTGCGGATCGTCGTCGTCTTGCCGGCGCCGTTCGGACCGAGGTAGCCGAACACCTCGCCGGCCTCGACCGAGAAGGTGAGCTCCAGCACGCCCCGGCTGCGGCCGTAGAGCTTCGTCAGGCCCTCGACGCGGATGACCTCGGACACGCCTCCAGCTTACGGCCCGATCCGGTACCCGAGCCTGCGCGGCAGCCGGGCGAGCGCCCACAGCGCCGGGTTCGGTCGCCGGCCCCCGTCCCGCGCTTCGTCGGTGCGGACGATCGCCTCGTGGACGAGCGTCGCGCCCGTCGAACGGATCGGCTCGGGCGGGAACCGCCTGGGCGGCAGCCCGACGAGCGGGAGGGTCGTCGCCTCGTCCTCGATCCCGAGCGCGAGCCCCGAGAGGATCCGTCCGGCCAGGTGGCAGGGCCCGACCCCGCCGCCCGTGAACCCGAGCCCGTAGTGGATCCCGCCGGGCTCGAGCGTGTCGAAGAACGGGAGGTGCAGCCCCGTCACGTCGATCGGGCCGCCCCATGCGCGCTCGAAGCCGACGCCCTCGAACGAGGGGAACCAGCGACGGAAGCCGCCGATCAGGCGGCGGATCGAGACCGGGTCGTACGACAGCCGCGCGCCCAGACCGGTCCCCAGGCCGGTCCGCGAGCTCGCCGAGCCGAACGCGATCCGCCCGTCCGGCGTCGTCCGCAGGTAGTGCAGGGCCGTGCGGAAGTCGTAGACGCCCTCGCCGCCCGTCCACCCGATCGCCTCGAGCCGCTCGGGGGCGGGCTCGGTGAGCAGGATGTAGCTGCCGCGGGGCAGGATCGCGCGCCGGAAGCGCCGGAGCCCGGCCGCGGACGCGCCGAGCGCGAGCACGCCGGCCCCGGCCTGGACGGTGCCGCCCGGGGTCTCGACCTCCACCCGCGAGCCGCCGCGGAACCGGAGGACGGGGGTGCCCTCGTGGATCCGCACCCCGCGCTCGAGCAGCGCGCGGCGGAGCCCCCGCGCCAGGCGGGCGGGCTGGACCATCGCGGCGTGCGTCACGAACACGCCGGTGCGGGCGATCGGCGAGGAGAACCGCTCGCGGACCTCCCCCGAGTCGAGCGGCCGGTAGACGTCGCCGTAGCCGTTCCGCACGGCGGAGGCGAGCGCGTCGGCCAGGGCGGCGTCCTGGGCCCTCGAGGTCGAGATCCCGAGGTTGCCGGTCGGTGCGTGCCAGGCGTCCACGCCGTGCGTCCGGCACCACACGCCGATCGCGTCGATCGACCCGGCCGCCAACCCGACCGCGCGCCGCCCCTCCTCGCCGAAGCGCTCGAGGAGCAGGTCGGCGTCGTCGTAGAGGCCGTTCACGAACCCGCCGTTCCGTCCCGAGGGACCGCCCCCGCAGATGTCCTGCTCGAGCAGCACCACGTCGATCCCCGGCTCGCGCTCGGTCAGGAACCAGGCGGTCCACATCCCCGTGTAGCCGCCGCCCATGACCACGACGTCCGCGTCCGTGTGGCCGCCGAGCGGCGGGGCCTCCGGGCCGGCGAACGCCGGGTGGGCGAGCGCCTCCTCGAGCCACCAGCTCCGCCGGGCGGGCGGCGGCAGGTCGTCGGGAGGGCTCATCGCGGGCCGAGGTTGTAGCCGAGCCGCCCAGGGATGGTGGCCACGAACCGGACGAGCGGGTTCACGGGCCGCTGCTCGTCCTCCGCGTCGTCCTTGCGCCGGATCGCCGCGTTCACGAGCAGCATGCCGGGGTACCGGATCGGGGCGGGCGGGAAGCGTTTCGGCCTCCGCGTCACGACCGCGAGCCGCGTGAAGCCGTCGTCGGCGTGGGTCGCCAGGGCAGCGAGGATCTTCCCGCCGAGGTGCGAGGGCCCGACGCCGTTGCCGGTGAACCCGAGGCCGTAGTGCACGTTGCCCGAGGGCAGGGTCCCGAAGAACGGCATCGTGAGCCCCGACACGTTGATCGGGCCGCCCCAGCCCGCCTCGAGCGGGACGTCCTCGAAGCTCGGGAACATCCTGCGGAAGTCCTCGGCGACCTCGCGGACCATGCGGGGGTCGTGGTCGTACCGGCCGTCGATCCGCGTGGCGAGGCCTGGCTGGAGCCCGCCGAGCCCGAAGGCGATCCGCCCGTCCGGCGTCGTGCGGAGGTAATGGATCGAGGAGCGGAGCGAGCGGACGGCCTCACCGCCGGTCCAGCCGATCTCCTTCAGCCGCTCCGGGGCCGGCGCCGTGATCACGATGTAGGAGCCGCGCACCGTGAGGTGCGCGCGGAACGCCTTCCACCACGTGGCCCACGCACCGAGCGCGATCACGGCCTCTCGTGCGCGCACCGATCCGTTCGGCGTCTCGGCCACCGTGGGCGGCCCCGGGCGGAACCGGCGGACAGAGGTGCCCTCGAAGATCCGGACCCCGCGCTCGACCAGCACGCGGCGGAGCCCCCGTGCCAGCCGAGCTGGGTGGAGCGTCGCCGCGTCGGCGATGAACATCCCGCCCCCGAACATCGGCGAGGCGCACCGCTCCCGGACCTCGTCGGGCGACAGGACCGCGAACTCGTCCTGGAGGCCCAGACGTTCGGCGGCGCGCAGGGTGGTCTCCCAGCGCCCTTCGGCGGCCGGGCTGGTGGCGACCGCGAGGTCGCCGCCGTGGCGGAACCACGCGTCGACATCGTGGGCCCCGCACCACGCGCCGATCTCGGCGGGGGAGCGCCCGGCCGCCATCAGCAGCTCCATCGCGTCGGCCTCGCCGTAGGTCGCCACGAGGTCGGCGACGTGCCCCCACCAGCCGTCGCAGAACCCCCCGTTGCGGCCCGACGGCCCGCCCCCGCAGATGTCCCGCTCGAGGATCACGACGTCGAGCCCCGGGTCCCGCTCCTTCAGGAACCACGCGGTCCACATCCCCGTGTAGCCGCCGCCCAGGATGACGACGTCGGCCTCCCTGTCCCCGTCCAGGGGAGGGGCCGGCGGGCCGGCGAACGCGGGGTGCGCCAGCGCCTCCTCGAGCCACCACGAGCGCTCGCACGGCGGTGGGACCTCGGAGGTCGCGTCGCGGCTCCGCATCGGGCCCCATTCTGGCGGGCGGGGCACCCGTCGACACCGCCGGGGTCCCCGGGACCCGAGGGTGCGCAGCGGTGGGCCCGGCGGAGCTCGCTCTTCAGATCGCGGTCGGGTCCGCCGTCAGGATCGGATCGGTCGTCGGGGCGTCGGGACAGCTAGCGGGCTCGATCGTGACCGCGAGCAGCTCGGCCGTGCCCACCTCGGCGTCGAGGGGCACGATCACCGTGCCGTTCTCGGGCGCGAAGCACCCGCCCGACGTGGGCCGACCGTCGCGGAAGAGCCACAGCTCGTACCGCCTGCCCTCCTCCGGGGCGGGGAGGTCGGCGCCGAGGAGGTAGGCGCCGGGCCCGGTTCGGCGGAAGGCCACGGCGAGCGTGCCCGCCCCCTCCCCCTCGAAGCGGACGATCTCGGCCTCCGCGAGGAACCCGGGCGGCGGACCGGTGGGTCGCTCGGGGAGGGTGAGGTCGCGCAGCACCCAGCCGCCGACCAGCAGGATCGCCGCGGCCGCGACCATCGAGAGCCGACGCCACCGGACGGGCCGTGCCACCGCCGTCCCGCGGGTCGCGCCGAGGGCGCGGGCGACCACCTCGTCCTCCAGACCCTCGCGGACGGGGACGGGATCGAGCGCGAGGCTCAGGTTCCCCGCCACGAGCGCGAACCCGCGCTCGAGGCGCGCGCACTCCTCGCAGCCGGGCCCGTGCTCGGCGCGCTCGCGCGCGAGGAGCTCGGCGTCCTCCGGGTCCAGCCCGCCGAGCGCCTGGGCGGCGAGGAGCACCTCGACCCGCTCGTGGTCCCTCATCGTTCCATCCCCACCAGGTCGTCCCGCAGCCGTCGCATCGCGAGCACGGTGCGGGACTTCACGGTACCGAGCGGTAGCGAGAGGTGTTCGGCGATCCGGGACTGTGAGAGCCCCCCGAAGTACATCAGCTCGATCACGCGTCGCTGCTCGGGGGGCAGGTTGGCCAGGGCCGCCCGGACGCGGGCACCCTGCTCCGCCGAGCCGAGCTCCTCGACCACGCGGTCCCCCGGATCCTCGAGGACGACGAGCCTCGGCTCCTCCACCCTCCGGCGCTGGGACTCCTCGCGCCGGACCAGGTCGACGGCGCGGTTGTGGACCATCCCCATCAGCCAGGTACGGACCGAGCCGCGCCCGGGGTCGTACGAGCCGGCGTCCCGCCAGAGCGCGAGGAACGCGTCCTGCACCGCTTCCTCGGCCAGGAACGCCTGCCGGACCACGCGCAGGGCGAGCGCGTGGGCGTGCGGGGCGTGACGGCGGAAGAGCCGGCGGAAGGCCTCCTCGTCGCGGCGCTCGATGCGCCGGAGCAGGTCGAGGTCCCCGGGCTCCACCGACCCCGTCGTCGCCGGTACGGTCCCGTCCACGTCAGCCTCGTGCTCGAGCGCCCGGCGGTCGCCGGGGAGGGACGCGAGCCTACCCCACCGGGAGGGGCCGGCACGAGCGCGGGCGACGGCGATCGGGTTCACAGGGCGAGGAGGGCGCGCGCGGACAGGCCGAGGCCGAGCACGACCAGGGCGCCGGCCGATGCGGTCGGCACCACGCGGGCCAGCCGGTGCGGCATCCGGCGCGCGAGCAGGTCGCGGGCCCGGAGGGCGAGCACGCCTACGACCGCGAGCGCGGCCGCGAGCCCGAAGCTGAACGCGCCGACCAGCGCGAGACCGTACCCCACACGGCGCAGCGCCACCGAGGCGAGCAGCACGACGAGGGCGGTCGGGGACGGGAGGATCCCCCCGGCGACGGCCACCGCGGCGAGGCCCTTCCTCGACAGCACCCGTGTGTCGGGGGTCGGGTGCGGGTGCGCGTGCGCTCCGGGTCCGTGGTGATGCTGCGTTGGATCGGCGCCGCCGCCGCGCCGCCGGCCGCTCGGGAGGACGACGCGCACGACGAGCAGGCCGATCCCCAGGCCGAGCGTGATCAGTCCGGAGACCAGGCCGAGCCACGGGTACACGCGCTCGGGCGCGAATACCTCCGTCGCGAACAGGACCAGGAGTCCGAGCGCCAGCACCGAGGCGGTGTGCATCACGGCGACCGAGCAGGCGACGGCCGCCGCGTGCCCGATCCGCGCGTCACGGCCGACGAGGTAGGCCGCCATCAGGGTCTTGCCGTGCCCGGGACCAAGCGCGTGTATCGCTCCGAAGCCGAACGCCAGCAGGAGCGCGAGCAGCATCAGCGGCCCGGTGCGTTCGACCAGGTCGGCGAAGGCGCCGCCCGCGAGCCCCGGCCGAGCGGACGATCCCGGCCGCTCGGCCGTCGTCGGCGACGCGAACGCGCTCTCTCGCGGCGCGAAGGTCAGGCGGGCTTCCCGGACGTCCAGCGGGCTGGAGAGCAGGTCGGTCGGGTAGCTGCGCAGCCGGTCGGACGGACTGGACATCGGCACCGTCGACGCCTGGATCCCTACGCCGTCGGAGCCGATCGCGGTGACCTCGTGCCAGCCGACCCGGCCCTCGAAGTTGGCGTCGCGGAAGGCGAGCTCGCCCCGGGGGCCCACCTCGCCGGAGAAGATGGCCTCGAGCCGCAGGACGTCGAGCCCGCCCTGTCCCGGGAGGAGCTGGAGGTCCGCCGATGCGATCCTGAGCGCCACCGGCTCCCCATCCACCGCGAGCTCCAGTCCCGAGAGCAGCTCGGCGGCGCGCTCGGCGGCCCACGCCGAGCCCTCGTCGTCGGACACGTCCCCGCTGCCGTCGGCGTCCAGCTCCGGCATCGCCTGGACGGTCGGGATCTCGGCCATGTCGAGGACGTAGTCGACGCGGACGGTCCCGGGCGAGAGCACGATCCCCGCGGACATGTTGACGGTGAAGTTCCCGAGCGGGTGGGCGGACGCGACCGCCGGAAGCAGCAGGATCCCAGCGACCGCACCGAGGAGGACCGGCAGCGAGCGCCGGGGCGGCCGTCTCATCGTCGTGCCTCCAGCTCCGCGAGCGCCGTTCCGGCCGTCGCCGCGTGCAGGATCGAGAAGTGGGGGTTCGTCGCGATCGCCTCCCGGAGCAGTCGGCGGGCGGCGTCGTCGCGGGCCCGGGCGAGCTCGATCATCCCGGCGTGGAACAGGAACAGGGCGTTCCGGGTGCCGAGCGCGAGGGCCCGCCGGGACATCCGTGCCGCCTCGTCGAAGCGACCGTTCGCATACAGCGCCCAGGCGTAGGCGTCGGCGACGTGGACGCCCTTCCTGCGGGCCCACTCGGCCTCGGCGGCCGCCAGGGCGCTCGCGGGGTCGCCGTGGTCGGCGTCGAACAGCGCGACCTCGAGGTCGACGTTCACCCCGCTGGCCCGGGCGATCGCGCGGGTCGCCTCCACGACGGCGTACTGCTCGGCCGCGAGGCCGTCGCGCCCGAGCGTCGCGTACAGGTCCCCCAGTGCCGCGACGTGCTCGACCGACGGGTAGCGTTCGACCACGTCCCGATACCGCTCGAGCGCGCGATCCACATCACCTCGGGCCCACGCGACCCTCGCGAGGCCGGCGAGGTTCGGGACGTAGGTGGCATCGAGCTCGAGTCCGCGTTCGTACCGGCTCGCGGCCGAGCGAACGTCGCCACGGCCGAAC
>Ga0209172_10001291_pt1 | contig 54955 bp, 50 predicted proteins | sample LarsenN4metaG_FD_184113 | JGI IMG/M metagenome (GOLD analysis project Ga0209172, IMG submission 184113) | Hot spring sediment bacterial and archeal communities from British Columbia, Canada, to study Microbial Dark Matter (Phase II) - Larsen... ...
GGCTTGGCGAAGATATTGGGCGCCCCCATGCGTTTGAGCGAGCGGATCTTCTGCTCCACCAGGACGTCCATGGTGTGCGCAATGTCGGTGTCGTCCTGGGGCATCAGGAAGCGGATCTCGCCGAATTCGGCGAGCCGCTTGAGCTTGGTGCGGTCGCGCCGCCGCGTCGCCGACGAACGCTTGGCCTCGTAGAAGCTCTCCCACGTCCCGGACAGGTCCGCGACATAGGCGTGGCTGGGATTGAGCCCGACCGGCAGCGCCAGGAACGGATTGATCTGGCCGCCGACGCGCGCGCCCATCTTGGTCAGTTCGACGAGGTCGTGGCGGTGCTGCGGATCGGCCTGCAGGCAGGCGCGGATATCGCGCCACAGGCGGCGGAACGTCTGCGCAGGCACGCGCGACGAAAACTCCGCCGCCAGCAGCGGGCCGTTGTAGTCGCACAGGTCGCTGCCGAGCCAGGTCAACCGCCTGACCGCTCCTCCGGTCACCACCAGCGGCAGGATGAACAGCGTCGCTCCGTCCTGCCGGCGGCCGACGACAATGGCAGGCCGCGCCCGCAGATGCGGACCCACCTCGTCGCACCAGGTTGCGAGCCAGTCATAGGTCTGGAACGGCGTGCAGTCGGCGTGCTGCTCGAATTCCCACCATTCGCGCTCGACCGCGTCGAGGCGGTCGTAGACGGCCAGTCCGATCTCGGCGAGCCCGGCCTCGCCGTCTGCGTGCTGCGCCGCCGGGTGGCGTCGCGCGACGCCCCGGTCGAGGACTTTCGTGTCGGACATCCCACCGCCTTCGGCTCGAATTCACGCGCGAGCCTCGCAAACAAATCTCAACAAAGCGTTGGCCGCTAAGTCGTTGAGGAATAAGCCGTCCCGGCCGCCATGCTTAACCCTTCCTTAACAGCGGAAAACTACCATCGGTGGTGCAAGGGCTGCGTCGCGCGAGCCCTTGGGTAGCACCATGCTTCGCATCGACTTCAATCGTCTGCGTTTCCTCGTCATCGACGACAATGCGCACATGCGGCGCATCCTGCGCACCCTGCTGCACGGCTTCGGCGCGCGCGAGGTGTACGAAGCGGAAGACGGCGCCTCCGGCCTCGAGGCCTTCACTCACTATATGCCGGACATCATCCTCGCCGACTGGGCGATGCCGATCTTCGACGGCCTCGAGCTGACGCAGATGATCCGGCAGCCGGGCGCGAACTCCAACCCGTATGTGCCGATCATCATGCTGACCGGACATTCGGAGAAGAAGCGCGTCACCTCCGCGCGCGATGCCGGCGTCACCGAATTCATGGCCAAGCCGATCTCGGCCAAGGCACTCTACCAACGCATCCTCAATGTGGTCGCCAACCCGCGTCCGTTCATCAAGACCAAGACCTATTTCGGTCCTGACCGGCGCCGCAACGTCAACCCCAATTATGTCGGACCCGAGCGCCGCAAGGGCGGTAAGGCGGACGTCATCCGCCAGACCGCGCTGATGGACAAGGCCAAGGTCGCAGGCTGATACCGACCACGGAGCATCGCAATGGCCAAGGACAAAGGCGGCAAGCCCTCGATCGCCACGTATGGCGACTACGAGATGATCACGCCGCATAACCCGCTGCGCATGGCGGTGTCGCAGGTGTCGGACAAGGACGCCCATGACGATCCGGTTGCGCGCGCCGAAGAAGCGCTGGCGCAGCTCTCGAGCGAATTCTCCTCCTGGATGGACTCCGAATGCGAGCGCCTCGATGCCGCGCGCCGCGACATCAAGGCCAAGGGCTTCACCAAGAAGACCCACCAGGCGCTGTTTCACGCCGCCCACGACATCAAGGGCGAAGCCGCCACCTTCGGCTACCCGTTCGTGGCCGCGTCGGCCGACAGCCTGTGCCGGCTGATCGAGCACACCCCGGACATGGCACGGATTCCGCTCGCGCTGGTGGACCAGCACGTCGATGCGGTGCGCGCCATCATCCGCGAGAAGGCGCGGCCCGACATCGTGCAGATCGCCGATCAGCTGACCCGCAAGCTGCGCGAAGTCACCGACGACTTCCTGGCGCGCGAGAACAAGGACCGCCCCGACGTGCTGGCCGATATCCTGGCACCCCCGCTGTCGCCGGGCGGCCAGGCGGCATAGGCGCGCCGCGCCGGCTGCCGGGCGGCAAGTACACAACCGACCGCGCCGGCCCCTTGACGATATTCCTGTTAACTGGTATATAGTCCCAGTCTCGCTCACCGAGGGCGTCGTCCGGAGACAGCCGATGGCGGAGCGGGATGCGGCCCTGCGGGCAAGGCATGTCACCTTGCACCCGGGCGGCTTCGGGGCTCCGCCCGGCTGGCCACTACGAGCCGCCTGCCAGGAGCTGGCTGACGGCCGAGGCTGGAATACCTCGGCGAAAGCGCGGCCCGGAGCTGAGGACGAGCGATCGTCCGAGAGCCGCGGTGAAGCGCCGAAAGGCGCGCCGGCGAGCGTCATTCGCCGGTTGGTCCTTTCCGAAGAAAGGACCGGCCTGCTCGCAAGACAGGCCACGAGGTGCGGCGCTCCGCACCAGCGCGTTTCGGCGCTTCGCCCCCCTCACCGTTGAGGGGGAGGAAATGCAGGCGGACCCGGCGCCTGACAAACAATACGGGCGGCGAAGCTTTGCCCATTTGGCAATCGTAATTGACGGCGGGCTGTGATTAGGTCGGTCCACAGCTGTCACAGGACCCTATGAGCAACATCAATCCCAATGCCTTCACCACCCGGCCCGAGATCGACGGCACGTTCGGCGTCGTCGCCTCCACGCACTGGATCGCGACCGCGGTCGGCATGGGCATCCTGGAGCGCGGCGGCAACGCCTTCGACGCCGCGGTGGCGACCGCGTTCACGCTCCAGGTGTGCGAACCGCACCTCAACGGCCCCGGCGGCGACGTGCCGGTGATCCTGCACGACACCCGTAAGGGCCGGGACGCGATCGACGTGATCTGCGGGCAGGGCCCGGCGCCCGCCGGCGCCACCATCGCCCATTACCGGAACCTCGGCCTCGATCTCGTGCCCGGGACCGGACTGCTGGCCTGTTGCGTGCCCGGCACTTTCGAGACCTGGATGCTGCTGCTGCGCGACTACGGCACCATGGCGCTTGCCGATGTCCTCAAGCCCGCCATCTACTATGCCGCAGAAGGCCAGCCGCTGGTCGAGCGCGCGAGTTTCACCATCGGCACCGTCGCGCAATTGTTCCGCCAGCATTGGCCGACCTCGGCAGCGGTGTATCTGCCCGGCGGCAAGGTGCCGGCCCCGGGCACGATGTTCGTCAACGAAAGGCTCGCCGAGACCTATTCGCGCATCCTGCGCGAGGCGGAGAGCCAGGGCGGCAACCGCGACCGCCAGATCGAGCACGCCCGCAGGATGTGGTCGCACGGCTTCGTCGCCGAGGCGATCGACCGCTTCTGCCGAACCCACGAGGTGATGGACTCGAGCGGCGAGCGCCACCGCGGCGTGCTCTCGGCCGACGACATGGCGCGCTTTGCGCCGCGCGTCGAGGCGCCGCTGTCCTACGACTACGGCCGCTACACCGTCTGCAAGGCCGGTCCCTGGAGCCAGGGGCCGGTGGTGCTCCAGCAACTTGCCCTGCTCAAGGGATTCGGGCTCGACGGCGCGGATGCGACCAGCGCGGACTTCATCCATACCGTCGTGGAATCCGCGAAGCTCGCCTATGCCGACCGCGAGACCTTCTATGGCGATCCCGACTTCGTTGAAGTGCCGATGGATGTGCTGCTCTCGGACGCCTACAACGACGCACGTCGCAAGCTGGTCGGCGGGGAGGCATCGCGCGACCAGCGCCCCGGCAACATCCCGGGTTACGGCATGCGGCTTCCGATCCGGGTGCCGGGCGGAACGCGCATCGCGGCGGCGGCCGGCGCCGGCGAGCCGACGGTCGGGCGTCAGGATGCGCCGGCGTGGACCCATGACGACGTGGTCGATCCGAGCCTGGTGGGCGGCGACGGTTCGCGGCTGGCACGTTCGGGCGCGATGCGCGGCGACACCGTGCATTTCGACATCATCGACCGTGCCGGCAACATGGTGTCGTCGACACCGTCGGGCGGCTGGCTGCAATCATCGCCCACGATTCCCGAACTCGGCTTCTGCCTCGGAACGCGCGCGCAGCAGTTCTGGCTCGACGAGGGTCACCCGAATGCGCTGGCGCCCGGGAAGCGGCCGCGCACCACGCTCACGCCCACCATGGCGCTGCGCGACGGCGAGCCGTACCTGGCCTGGGGTTCGCCCGGCGGCGACCAGCAGGACCAATGGATCGCGCAGATGTTCCTGCGGCATGTCCATTGCGGCATGAATCTGCAGGAGGCGATCGACGCGCCGGCGTGGCATTCCGAGCACTTCCCGTCGTCGTTCTGGCCGCGCGAGGCGCGGCCAGGCGTGCTGGTGGTGGAGGGGCGGTTGCCGCCGGAGACGATCAAGGAGCTGCGCCGCCGCGGTCACACCGTCGAGGTCGGGCCGGACTGGTCGGAAGGCCGGCTCACCGCCGCCGCCAAGGATGGCCGGCGTCGCAAGGCCGCCGCCAATCCGCGCGGCATGCAGGGCTACGCGGCCGGGCGGTGACGTTCCGTCGCGAATTGCTGACCAACCTGCCGACCGGCTGGGGTATCGCCGGGAACGGGACGGCACGCAGATCGTTGAGCTATGCCGTTGTCTGCGAGCGTGTTCGATGCGAGCCGTCACCGCTTCCACGATCCTGGTCGCCGTTAGCGCGATGTCCGGCGTCGCCCCGGCGCAGACCGGCACCGCGCCGTTCTGCCTGCAGGGGCCGGCCGAAACCCGGTGCGTGTTCGGCACTATGGGCGAGTGCGAGCGGGCGCGCGGAGATGCCCCCGCCAGCCAGTGCATCACGCGGGCGGATGCGCAAGGCACGACCGGCCTGGGCGAGCCGCCGACGCAGGCGCCGAGTCGGCCATTCGGGCGGCCGCCGCCGGCAGAGCGCGCAACGCCCGGCCGGTAGTTGGCGTCGCGATGCTACTGCGATTTTTGTATGAAATAGCGGCCTTCGCTGTCGCGCTCGATCGTCGTCTTCGCCCGCAGGTCCTCCAGCGCGCGCACGATTTCGCGCCCGTCGCGGCTGCCGACGGCGCTCATCAGGTCCTCGAAGAATTTTGGACCGTCCACGAGCGCGGCCTCGATCGACGGGAAGCGTTTGCCCAGGAACGTCGGCGGCGCCGGCACCTGGAGTTCGAGCTTCTTGGTGGCGCCCGGCGGCCAGGTCAGATCGAAGCCGGCCTTGGCGCCGGTGCGGCTGCCCATCAGCGACGGATCGATCGGCACCGCGCGCATGTCGGCCATGGTCACGAGGTCGCGGTCGGCCTGGAAGCGGGTGGCGAATGCCCAGTCCATCTCCGCGTCGGAGAAGATGTCGATGTCCGGGTCGACCACGAACACGTGCTTGACGTTGGTGATGGCACCGAAGCAGGCAGCGATCGCGTTGCGCGCTTCGCCCGGCACGCGCTGGCGGATCGCTACCCGCAGCGTGAACATGCCGCCGCTCGAGGTGGTGGCATAGACTGCGACCGGCTCGCGCACTGCGGTCTCGAGCGCGCGCCAGACCATGACCTCGGTGCGCACGCCGTTGAGCTGGGCGGTGTCGGTCATGCCAAGCGACCGGCCGCCGATGGTCGAGGTCTGGAAGATCGCGTCGTGACGGCGCGTGACGGCGGTCAGGTGAAACACCGGGTTCTTCTTGACCGCGCCGTAGTAGCCGAGGAACTCCCCGTAAGGTCCTTCCGCCTCCACATGGCCGCGGGCATCGAGGTAGCCTTCCAGCACCCATTCGGCATCGGCCGGCACGCGCACGTCGTTGGTCACGCATTTGACGACCGGCAGCGGCGCCTCGCGCATCATCGATATCAGCGCAAGGTCGTCCGACGGCAGCCGCATGACCGCGGCGAGATGGTCGATCGGGTGCGAGCCGACGACGAATGCCACCGGTACCGGCTTGCCGGCGGCCGCGCTCGCCTCATAGAGCGCGCGCAGGTCGCTCGGCGAATTGAGGTCGACGCCGGCCTCGGTGCGCCCGCGCAGCATCAGACGGCGGATGCCGACATTGGTGAACCCGGTCTTGGGATCGACGACGAAGTCGGTGGACGACGAGATGTAGGGCGCACCGTCGGCGCCGTGCTGAAGATGAACGGGCAGGGCGGTCAGGTCGGCATCGCCTCCGGTGAGAACGACCTGCTGCGCCGGCGCCTCGGTGCGCGACACCTCGACGATCTCCGGCCTGTTGCGCATGCGGCGCTGCACCTCGCGCAACAGATCGGCCGGTGCGACGCCGAAGGCATGTGCGATCCGGGAGCGGCTGCCGGTGACATTGCCGGCGAGCGGTTGCCGGTCGGGTCCCGCCGCTTCGAACAGCACGGCGCGCGCATTGCCGTCCAGGGCCTGCGCCACGTCGGCGAGGTCGGTCACGCCGGCGCGAACGTCGACTTGATCGGCCGGAAGCTCGTCGAGGAAACGGCGCAGCCGGAATCGTTCGAGATCGGCGGCCGCCGAGACGGCAATGGTGTCTTTGTCGATGATGTTCACGAGTTCGCCTCCGAAGTTGGAATTATAGCGCAAACCGGTCGGACAGCTACCGCAGTGGCCCGACTGTCGTTCGTGGCCGTGTCCTGCCGGCGCGCGCGCATATTGTGAGCAGGCGCGCCAGCACGCTAATATGCGGTCGTGAACCGGTACGGGGCGAAGCCGGTCCTCTTGTGGGCGGGGAATGGACGTTCCTGCGCCCGAATCTTAAGGAAATCGTTGATGACCTGCATCGCTCGATTGGCCCTTGCGCTCGCCTTGCTTGCATCGGCGCTGCCGGCTGCGCCGGTCATGGCCGAGACCTTCGGCCCGACCGGCACGCCGGGAACCGGCCCCGCTCCATCCGGCCCGGTGTTCCGTCCGACCAGCCCGGGCACGCCGGCCGCGCCGGCGGCCGCGCCGCCCGCCGCCGCGGACTGGGGCAACTCCCAGGTCGACATCGCCTATCGCGAGCCCAAGGACCCGCAGTTCAGCCCGATCCGCGAGCGGCTGATGAAGCGGCAGGTGCTGGAGCAGCTGCGGCTGTTTCTGTCGCCGCTGAAGCTTCCGCGCAAGCTGCTGGTGCAGACCGATCAGTGCGGCGCCGACCGGCAACCATACGAATCCGGCGGCGCGGTGACCATCTGCTACGAATACGTCGCGCGGATCGAGCGCATGGCGCCGCGCAATCAGGAACCGGGCGGGTTGCCGCCCGAGTTGATGGTCGTGGGCGCGTTCGTGCAGACGGTGCTGCACGAGGTGTCGGTGGCGATCTTCGACATCTTCGAGCTGCCGGTCTGGGGCCGCGAGGAGGATGCCGCCGACAAGCTCGCAGGCTTCATCATGGTGCAGTTCGGCAAGGAGGTGGCGCTCAAGGTCATGATCGGCGCCGCCTGGTTCTTCGATGCGTCCGACCGCACCTGGACCGGCAACGATTTCGCCGCGGTGCAGTCGACCGAGGCACAGCGGTTCTACAACTATCTCTGCATCGCGTTCGGGTCCGACCCGGCGACGTTCAAGTTCCTGGTCGATCAGAATCTGCTGCCGGTCCGCCGCGCGCAGCGCTGCACGGCCGAGTACTACAAGCTGCGCTTTGCCTTCATCAGGACCATCCTCCCGCACGTGGATCAGCAACTGCTCAAGCGGGTGCAGTCGGCCAACTGGCTGATGCTGGACAATCCCAAGTGAAGCGGGAGCGGTCATGGTGTCATTAAACGTAATGGTGGCGAGGTTGCTGCCGATGAATGCGAAAACGATTGCCGCGACCCTGACGCTTGCCTGCGCGGCGCTCTGGCCCTTGTACGGGGCCGCCCAGCCGCGGCCGCCGGAGCTTGCGGCCAACAGCCGGGTCGCCATCGACTACATCGATCCGCGTTTGCAGAAGTCGCAGGTGACGCTGGACCGCTTGCGCAAGCGGCAGGTGCTGGAGGAACTGGCGATGTTCCTGTCGCCGCTGCGGTTGCCGCGGATTCTGCGGGTCCGGACCAAGTCCTGCGGGCAGGCGAACGCCTTCTATGTACCGTCGGAGTGGTCGATCAATCTCTGCTACGAGTACTACGAGAACCTCGAGGCGATCGCTCCGCAGGGAACGTCGCCGCAGGGTTTCACACGCGACGAGGTGGTCGTCGGTGGATTCGTCGATGCGATCTTCCATGAGCTGGGCCACGCCCTGTTCGACATTCTCAATGTCCCGGTGTTCGGACAGGAAGAGGACGCCGCCGACCAGATTTCGGCGTTCACGATGATGCAGTTCGGTCCGGAGGTCGCGCGCGTGACCATCCGCGGCGCCGCGTACACCTACCTGAACTCAAAAAATCCGCGCACCCGCACCGAATTCTCCGACGAGCACGGCGCGCCGGCGCAGCGATTTTTCAACTACATCTGCCTCGCCTATGGCGGCGATCAGGTCACGTTCAAGGACGTGGTCGACAAGGGCCTGCTTCCGCAGGACCGCGCCGCCAACTGCGTGCGCGAATTTCAGCAGGTGCGCCGCGCCTTCGCCAAGACCATCCTGCCGCACGTGGACCTGGAGCTGATGAAGAAGGTCCAGTCCGTGAAGTGGCTGCGGGAAGGCGACGGACGCAAGTAGACGCTCAATTCGGCTTGGCGCCGGATTGCCGCACGATGCGTTCCCACTTCACCGCGTCCGCCTTGACCAGCGCGGCGAATTCCGGCTGCGTCAGGGGCAGCGGGCTCACAAAGCTCGTGGCGATCTTTTTCGACAGTTCGGGGTCGTCGTGAATGCCGCGTGTGTAGCCGTTGATCTGATTGAGGATGGCTTGCGGCGTTCCGCGCGGCGCGAACAGCGCAAACCAGGTCTCGGCCACGAAGCCGGGAAAGCCCTGTTCGCCGAATGTCGGAACATCGGGCATATGCGGCAGGCGTTTGGGGGCGGCGGCGCCAAGCACGCGCAGCACGCCCTTCTTGACGAACTGCATGTGCGGTCCCATCGACACGAAGGTCGCCTGCACGTCGCCGCCGATCACCTCCCGGGTGGCCGGCCCGGTGCCGCGATGCGGCACTACGACGAGCTTCAGACCGGCGCGGCCCGCGAAATCGTGCCAGGCGAGGTCGGGCGTGGTGCCAGCCCCGGCACCGGCGTAGTTCACCTTGTCCGGATTGGCCTTGGCATAGGCGATGAATTCCTGGAGCGTCCTGGCCGGGACTCTGTCGGCATTCACCACCAGGAACAGCTGTACGGTCCCGATCGGGCCGACGGGAATCAGGTCGTTGAGCGGGTCGTAGTTGAGCTTTGCGAACAGGAACGGGTTGATCGTGATATTGCCGGTATTGGCGAATCCGAACGTGTAGCCGTCCGGGGCCGCGCGCGAGACTTCGCTCATTGCGATGTTGCCGGAGCCTCCGGCGCGATTGTCGATCACGACGGTCTGGCCGGTCTTGGCGGTGATGTGGGCGCCGAGGAAACGCGCAAGGATGTCGGTGATGCCGCCCGGCGAGGTCGAGACGACGATCTTGATGGGCTTGGTCGGGTAGTTCTGAGCGGACGCCAAGCCTGCGCTCGCGATGACCAGCGCGACCGTCAGCAGCTGTAGCACCAGCGACATGCCTGTTCTCCTAGCGAGGTTGCGCGCGTGCGGCCTTCAGGTCCTTCAGATAGTCCTCGAAGGCGGACTGTAGCGTGAATGTCGGCTCCCAGCCGAGGTGGCGCTTCGCCGCGGAAATGTCGAGCGGCGCGACCTTGGAGTGCGGCGGCTCGCCCGGCTCGACCTCGTAGCGCACGGTCGGGCACAGCGTCCTGAGGGCGGCGAGCACCTCCTCGAACGAGGAGACATAGCCGTTACCGATGTTGAAATGGATCTGCGGCGGCAGCTTCGCAGTCACTGCGGCGTCGACCGCGCGGCCGACATCCTTCGCATAGATGTATTCGTTCGCCATGGTCTCGGAGGAAGGGATGCGCGCGGTGCCGCCGTCAAGCCCGGCCTCGACCAGCTTCTGCATCTTCATCCCGCCGCTCGACCCGGCAAAAAAGTGCCCCAGCCCGAACACGTTGGCGGGCCGCAGCATGATCACCTCGAACTTGTAGGCCTCGGCATAGGCCTCCAGAATCAACTCCTTGCAGGCCTTGAACGCGCCATAAGCACGCGACCCGCCGCGCGGGAAATCCTCCGCCACCGGCGCGTTGCCCGCCTCGCGCCGGCGGTCGTAGACCCCGAAGGTCGAGATGTGGACGAGCCGTTTGACGTCGGTGGCACGCACCGCCTCGGCCACGTTGCGGGTGCCGCCGAGGTTGATATCGAAGCCGGCATTGAGCGATTGCTGCACCCGGTTGCCGATCAAGCCGGCGGTATGCACCACGGTGGTGGCGCCATGCTCCTTGATGGTGGCGATGAGCGCCGGCAGGTCGCGCACATCATAACGCGCCAGCGCATAGCCCTTGTCGCCCAGCTTGAGTTTCAGGAAGTCGCCACGCGGCTCGGGATCGACGAACACGACCTTCTCGCCGCGGGCGATGGCGTTCCGAGCAAAGGCCGTGCCGATCAGGCCTGCGCCGGTGACGAGTGTGGTCATGTGTATTGCTCCCTGCGCCCCTTGGGCCGGCGCGGCCGGCCATGTCGGCGTGCATAGTAGTCAATCCGAATGGGGCTGACGACGCGGGATTTTCGATGCTATAGAACCATTCCAAAGGAGACCCCCGGCATGCCCGAATGTTTCGTCGCCAAGGCGTCCGAGCTGAAGGACGGAGACCGCCGCATCGTCGTCAACGGCCAGCACGAGGTTGGCGTTTTCTTCAAGGACGGCAACTACTACGCCTATTCAAACTACTGCGTGCATGCCGGCGGGCCGGCCTGCGAGGGCATCCTGGTCAACAACGTGGTCGACATCCTCAACCCGGACAAGACCTATGAGGGGCAGACCTTCGGCGACAATGTGCATTTCGCCTGCCCATGGCACGGCTACGAATACGATCTCAAGACCGGCGAGTGCATCGGCGACCGCAAGTTGAAACTCCGCAAGTACAATGTGGTCAAGCGCGGCGACGACGTGTTCGTCGTGATCTGAAGAAAACGGCGAGGACAACGCTCATGGACATGGTGCGAAACGAAGTCCGCCAGCTCAACCCCGAGCAATACACCGAGACCAAAGCACTCGACCACGCGGCGCAGCAGGCGCGGGCGCGCAACTATCAGGACTTCCTGATCGTTGACGTCGACGCGCACCACTACGAGAGCGAGTCCTACAAGGAGGTGTTCAGCTACATCGAGAATCCCGTCATCAGGATGGAGGCGATGGATTCGATGTCGCGCGCCGGCCGCTCGGGTTTCCTCAACAACCAGGTCGGCTATCAGAGCCTCGGCGGCCGCATGACGCGGCACAAGAACCGCGCCTACTTCAAGGGCCGCGGCCAGCACCACCGCGACATCGACTGGACGCTCGACTGGATGGACGCCATGGGCGTCGACTACTCCTGCATGTTCCCGACGCCGATGCTGTTTCTTGGCCTGCACCCGCAGACCGAAATCGAGGTCGCGCTGTGCCGCGCCTATAACCGCTGGCTGTGCGAGCGCATCCTGGCGCAGGAGCCGCGCATCGTCTCGATGCTGTACCTGCCGTTCAACGATCCGGAATGGGCCTATCGCACCGTGCGCGACTTCGGCGACAAGAAAGGCGTCGTCGGATTCATGGTCACATCGCCGCGCTACAAGCCGGTGCACGATAATGCCTACATGAAGACCTACGCGCTGTTGCAGGAGATGGGCAAGCCGATCTCCTTCCACGCCGCCTACAGCTGGGACGACCGCGCGCTTGCCACCACCAACCGGTTCATCTCGGTGCATTCGCTCGGCTTCATGTGGTTCAACATGATCCACATGACCAACTGGGTGATCAATGGCATCCCCGAGCGCTTCCCCAAGCTCAAGACCATGTGGATCGAGTCGGGCCTGACCTGGGCCTACTGCCTGATGCAGCGCCTCGACCACTCCTACATGATGCGCACCTCGGACTGCCCGCAGCTCAAGCGCAAGCCGAGCGAATACATGCAGGACATGTACTATTCATCGCAGCCGATGGAGGTGCCGGCCGATCTCTCGATCCTGGAGGCGACCTTCAAGATGATCAAGGCGGAGACGCAGCTCGTGTGGTCGTCGGACTATCCGCACTGGGACTTCGACCTGCCGTCGATCATCTATGACCTGCCGTTCCTGAAGGAGCAGGCCAAGCGCAACATTCTCGGCGGCAATGCGGCGCGGTTGTTCGGACTCGACACCAAGGTGGTGAAGAAGATCCCGTAAGTTGGACATTGGTGTCGGGCGCGCTCCATTCTCCGGTGTCATTGTCCGCGAAAGCGGGCAATCCAGCGGGGCACGATCTTGGAGAGGGGGGTACGCTACTCCGATCCGGCCAGTCCCGCCTGCGTCACCACCTTGCCCCAGCGCGCGGTTTCGGCAGCGACGTACCGCTTCAGCTCCGCCACCGGGGGCGTTGCGATCGCGCCCATGCCGCGGCCGACGAACAGCTTGCGCACATCGGCGTCCCTCGCTACAGCGTGAAACCCGGCGTTGAGCCGCTCCACGATCGCCGCCGGCGTGGCGGCTGGCGCCACCACCATATGCCAGGCGGCGGCATCATAGCCGGGCAGGCCGTCTGCCAATGGTGCGATGTCGGGTGCCGCGTCGTTGCGCTGCGCGGTCGTGATTCCAAGCGCGCGTACCTTGCCGGCCCGCACCAGCGCCAGGGCGCTGCCTACGTCGCCGAACATCATCGATACGTGGCCGGCCACGACGTCGCTCAATCCCTGGGTGATGCCGCGATAGGGGACATGGGTCACATCGATGCCGGCCATGCTGCGGACGAACTCCATCAACAGATGCGCCGCCGATCCAGGTCCGCTGCTCGCGAAGCTCAAGGTGCCCGGCTTGCTTTTGGCATGGGCCAGGAAGTCCGCCATCGAATGGATCGGCAGCGCCGGATTGATCACAAGCATGAATGGGACCGTCGCCACCAGCGCGACCGGGACGAAATCCCTGGCCGGATCGTAGGGCAGCTTCTTGAACAGCGTTACGTTGATTGACAGGGTCGAGCTGGTGGCATGCAGCAGCGTGTATCCGTCGGCGGGGGCACGCGCCACATGGGCTGCGCCGATGGCCGATGCCGCGCCGGGGCGGTTCTCGATCACGAGCGGGCGGCCGAGCCGCAGCCGCTGCGCAAAAATCCGCGCGACCGTATCGGTGGAGGCACCTGCGGTATAAGGCACCACATAGGTGATCGGCTTGGCGGGATAATCCTGCGCATGCGCAGGCCCGTGCAGCGCGGTAAGGGCGAACACGAATGCCGCCGATTGTGCCCTCATTGCCGATCTCCCCGTGCGTGCTTCTTCGTTGCGGAAAGCCTCGCATCCCGCTGCGCGGCGCGTCAACAATGGCGGCCGCCGGCGACCGTCCCGGACTTGTCCTGGGCCCCCATTTCACTAGAACAGGCCCATGGGCGTTGACCGCAGCAGCATTCCGTCGGTCGTCGAGCGCGCGCGGCCGGTGACCGCGGGTGCCGGCGTCGTGGCCGTGCATTTCCTGAAGGACACGGCGGTCTTCGTGCTGGGCGAGGAGGCGGTCGTGCTGGCGCGCGAGGGCGAAACGCGGCGCATCGCCACCCACGGCGGCGCCATCCTGTCGTCAGCCGGCGACGGCAACCGCGTCGTCACCGGTGGTGACGACGGCAAAGTGTTGACAGTCGACGCCACCGGCGCGGTCGAGGTCGCGGTAGTCGACCGGAAGCGCCGGTGGATCGACCACGTTGCAACCGGACCCAGCGGCGCCATTGCCTGGTCGGCTGGCAAGGAAGCCCATGCTCGCGCGAGCCGGAGTGCGGAGAAGATGTTGGAGGTCATCTCGACGGTGGGCGCTCTTGCGTTCGCTCCAAAAGGCTTTCGCCTCGCCGTTGCGCACTACAACGGCGCCACGCTGTGGTTCCCCAACGCCAAGGCCGATCCCGAAATGCTGGAATGGAAGGGCTCGCACCTCGCCGCGCTGTTCTCGCCGGACGGCCGCTTCCTGGTCACCTCGATGCAGGAGCCGGCGCTGCATGGCTGGCGGCTCGACGACAGGAAGGACATGCGCATGTCGGGCTACTCGGCGCGCGTGCGTTCGCTCGACTGGACCGCCGACGGCAAATGGCTCGCCACCTCGGGCGCGACCCAGCTCGTGCTGTGGCCGTTCTCCGGCAAGGACGGGCCGATGGGCAAGCAGCCGAAGCTTCTCGCGCCGGCCGAGCAGCCACTCGACGTGGTCGCCTGCCATCCGAAGCAGGGCGTGGTTGCACTGGGCTTCGCGGATGGGATGATCCTGCTGGTGCGCACCGACGACGGCGCCGAGATTCTGGCCAGGAAGCCGGGCGGAGCGCCCGTCACTGCGCTGGCCTGGCGCGCCGACGGCAAGTCGCTCGCCTTCGGCACCGAGGCCGGCGAGGCGGGCGTGGTCGACCTGGGGTGAGGAGACGTGGATGCTCGTCAAGCTGACCGCCGATCACCGCGTCCTGCTGGAGGACCGTGACAACTTCCGCGCCTTCAAGCTCGTGGTGGAAGGCCGCCGCGAGGAACTCGCTGCCGTCCGCGCGTCGCTTGCCGGCACCGCCGAGCTTCCCGATGCCGGCACCGCCTGGGTGTCGCAGGCGGCGCTGCGCGCGCGGGCCGAGGTGGCAGGGGATGCAAGCTGGCAGGCCTCATTCGATGCCATGATCGAGAAGGCGCGACCGCACGGCTGGATCGACGAGGCGCGCGGGGCCATCAAGGCGCATGTGGAGTGGATGGGGTAGGTCTTCGCCCATCCTCGCCGGGCTTGCCTCGGCCATCCCGCGCACGGGTGCGCGCGATGCCTGCCGCAGCCAGATGCCCGGCACCAGGCCAAGCACGACGCGCAATCTCAGATCACGTATTGCCGCAGCGGCGGATAGCCGTTGAAGCCGACCGACGAATAGGTCGTCGTATAGGCGCCGGTGGCCTCGATCAGCACCTTGTCGCCGATGGCGAGCGAGACCGGCAGCGGGTAGGGGTTCTTCTCGTACAGCACATCCATGGAGTCGCAGGTCGGGCCGGCGAGCACGCAGGGTGCCATCGCGTCGCGATCCTTCGGCGTCCTGATCGGGTAACGGATCGACTCATCGATAGTTTCCGCCAGCCCGTGGAACTTGCCGATGTCGAGATAAACCCAGCGCACTTCGTCCTCGGGATTGCGCTTCGCGATCAGCACGACCTCGGCTTCGATCACGCCGGCATTGCCGACGAGCCCGCGGCCCGGCTCCACGATGGTGTTTGGGATGGCATTGCCGAAGTGCCTGCGCAACGACCGGAAGATCGCCTTGCCGTAGGATTCAAGCTTCGGCGTCTTGCGGACGTATCTGGCCGGGAAGCCGCCGCCAAGGTTGACCATCGACAGGTTGATGCCGCGCTCGGAGCAGGTGCGGAACACCGCGGCCGTGTTGGCGAGCGCCCGGTCCCAGGCGTCCACATTGTTCTGCTGCGAGCCCACGTGGAAGGACACGCCGTGGGGGACCAAGCCCCGCCGGTGGGCGAATTCCAGGATATCGGCGGCAAAGGCCGGCTCGCAGCCGAACTTGCGAGACAGCGGCCAGTCGGCGCCGGCATTGTCGCAATGGATGCGGCAGATCACGCGAGCGCCGGGTGCCGCGCGGGCGACCTTCTCGGCCTCCGCCTCACAGTCGATAGCGAACAGCGCGATACCGAGACGGTGGGCGGCGGCAATGTCGCTCTCCTTCTTGACGGTGTTGCCGTAGGAGATGCGGTCCGGCGAGGCGCCGGCGGCGAGCACCATCTCGGTTTCGGCCACCGAGGCGACATCGAACGAGGCGCCGAGCTCGACCAGGAGCTTCAGCAGTTCCGGCGCCGGATTGGCCTTGACCGCATAGTAGACGGTGCTGTCCGGCAAGGCTTTGGCAAAAGCGTTGTAATTCTCGCGGACCACATCAAGGTCGACCACGAGGCAGGGCCCTTCATCGGTGCGGCGCTTGAGGAATTCTCGGATGCGTGCGGTCATCGCGACCTTGCTCCCCTGATCCGATGGGCGGCGTTGCCGCCCTGACCGTGAACCTTCTGTGATGCGGGCAGCCCGCAGCGGCGAGCCGGATGCATCACGTCGATGGTTGCCGTAGTCCGGATGAGGGAAGACCCGTTCCGCACCGTTGGCAAAGAAGGACAAGCCTTTTCAGTCACGTCCGGCATTGGCGCCGGTGTTGCCAAAAAAGCCCGTTCCGTCGTTGCTTTAAGCCGCGTCCCCCGTTGAGCGCGGGGTGCGCCGGTTTCGCCTCCGGCTGCCGATCACGTCGGCGTCGCTCGGGACATGTCCCTTGGACACCTAGCCAGGAAGAGAGACGTCTCGTCGGAGAGGTCTTTCTTCCGGAGGCGGCTGTCCGGCCTCTTGTCCGGACCCCACCGATCGGCACGCGGCCACAGGCACGTGCGAAATTGGGCACGCAACGAATCAATCGAATCGGTCTGTGTGTCAACCTTTTTTGGAGTCAACTCGCCGAAGCGCCACGGCCGCAATCTGTTCACAAGTTGGAAAGGATTGTGTCACCGCGCCGACACGCAAACGGCGGGCGCTCATCGCGCCCGCCGCCGCCGCTCAGGTCTCGCCGCACGTTTTCAGGTGACCAGCACGTTCTTGAATTGCCAGGGATCGCTTTCGTCCACGTCCTCCGGGAACAGGCCGGGCCGGCCGGTGAGCGGAGTCCAGTCGGTGTACTGGCCGATCACCGGGCCCAGATACGGCCGCTGGATTTCCAGGCAGCGCCGGAAGTCGAGTTCGTCGGCCTCGACCACGCCGCGGTCGGGGTTCTCCAGCATCCAGACGATGCCGGCCAGCACTGCCGAGGTCACCTGCAGCCCGGTGGCGTTCTGGTAGGGCGCCAGCTTCCGCGTTTCCTCGATGGAGAGCTGGGAGCCGTACCAGTAGGCGTTCCTGGCATGCCCGTAGAGCAGCACGCCAAGCTCGTCGATGCCGTCGACGATCTCATGCTCGTCGAGGATCTTCCACTCCGGCTGCCGCTGCCATGCCGCACCGCCCATTTCATGCAGGGACAGCACCGCGTCGTCGCAGGGATGGTAGGCGTAGTGGCAGGTCGGCCGGTAGACGACCTTGCCGTTTTCCCGCAGCGTGAAGTAGTCGGCGATCGAGATCGACTCGTTGTGGGTCACCAGGAAGCCGTGCTGGGCCTGCGCCGTCGGTGTCCAGGACCGCACCCGCGTCCCGGCCCCGGGCCGGGTCAGGTAGATTGCGGCGTCGCAGCCGAAATCGTGGCGATGCCCGTTGGCCGGCATGTGCTTCTCATGCGTGCCCCAGCCGAGTTCGGATGGCTGGAGGCCTTCCGAGCAGAAACCTTCCACCGACCAGGTGTTGACGAACATCCCGCGCGGCTTTGGATCGCGGGCGCGCTGGGTGTCGCGTTCGGCAATGTGGATGCCCTTGATCCCGAGCCGCTGGGCCAGCCGGCCCCATTCCTCGCGGGTCGTGGGCTCCGGTACAGCCGCCCCGGTGTCGCGGGCGATGTCGAGCAATGCCTGTTTGACCATCCAGGACACCATACCGGGGTTGGCCCCGCAGCAGCTCACCGCCGTGACCCCGCCGGGGCGGCGGCGGCGGACGTCGAGCACGCCCTCCCGCAGCGCATAGTTCGAGCGCTCCGAAATGGAGGCGTTGGGGTTGGTGTAGAGGCCGGGCCACGGCTCGCACACCGTGTCGATGTAGAAGGCGTCGATGTCCTTGCAGAAGTCCATCAGGTCGGCCGATGAGGTATCGACCGACAGGTTGATGATCATGCCGCGGCCCGGCCCGCCGGTGAGCAGCGGGGTCAGCACCTGCCGGTAATTCTCGCGGGTTATCGCAAGCTTCTCAAAGCGCAGGGCGCGCTCGTCGAGCAGTCGCCGGTCGGTGTCGACGGGGTCGATCACCACGAACTTCGAGCGGTCGAAGCCGATGTGGCGCTCCAGAAGCGGCAAGAGCCCGCGGCCGATCGAACCGAAGCCGATCAGGACGATCGGGCCGGCGAACTGGGCGTGCAGCAGGTGGCTCTCGTTCATGCGGGTGAGTGCGTTCATAACAGTGGCTCCCAGGCAAGAGGGGTCACGCCGCACGAGCGGCTGCGGGTTGGCCGGCGCGTGCGACCAGGGCGGAGTGGTCCGGCTTCGGTGCCAGCCGGCCGGTCGGAGACACGAGCCCACGGGCGCCTGCAAGCGCACCCGGCTGCAATTCGAGCGCCAGGAGGCGATGGGCGTGGTAGCGCCCGGGCAGCCACAGCCCGTCGGTCGTCCCGGCTGAGAAGCCGAAGCGCCCGTAATAGGACGCGTCGCCCACCAGCAGGATGGCCCGGTGGCCGAGCCGACGAGCGTCGGCAAGCGAGCGCTCCATGAGCGCGCCGCCGATCCCGCGGCCGCGGAAATCGGGATGCACGGCAAGCGGGCCGAGCAGCAGTGCCGGCCGCGATGGGCCGGCGGAGACGTTCCACAGCCGCGCGGTCCCGATCACGCGGCCATGGTCGGATGCCACGAAGGCGAGCCCATGGGCCGGCAGGCGGCCCTCGCGCAGCCGCTCGGCCGCCTTCCGGTGACGCGCCTCGCCGAACGACAGGTCGAGCAGGGCCTCGCGTACGTCGGTATCCCGGAGGAGTTCCTTGCGAATCATGATCATGGTCGTGTCCTCCCGCCTGCGGCACTCCCTGCGCCGGTACGGAGCTTCAGGGGTCGGGGAGTCGGTCAGGGCCGGCTCCCGGCGAGCTCAGATGTGGAAGGTCCGCAGGGGTGCGAAGCCGTTGAAGGCCACCGAGGCGTAGGTCGCCGTATAGGCGCCGGCGCCTTCGATCAGCAGCTTGTCGCCGATCTCGAGCGACACCGGCAGCGCATAGGGCTGCTTCTCGTACAGCACGTCGGCCGAATCGCAGGTCGGCCCCGCCAGCACGCAAGCCCCCAGCGCGTCGCCGTCCTTCGGCGTGCGGATCGGATAGCGGATCGACTCGTCCATGGTCTCGGCGAGCCCGCCGAACTTGCCGATGTCAAGATAGACCCAGCGCACGTCGTCCTCGTTGCTCTTCTTGGAGATGAGCACGACCTCGGATTCGATGACGCCCGCATTGCCCACCATGCCGCGGCCCGGCTCGATGATGGTCTCCGGGATGCGGTTGCCGAAGTGCTTGCGCAAGGCGCGGAAGATCGCCGCGCCATAGGTCTTCACCGTCGGCACGGTCTTCAGGTACTTGGTCGGGAAGCCGCCGCCCAGGTTGACCATCGACAGCACGATGCCGCGCTCGCCGCAGTCGCGGAACACGGCCGCAGCCGAGGCCAGTGCCCGGTCCCAGGCATGCGGGTTGCGCTGCTGGGAACCGACGTGGAACGACACGCCATAGGCTTCCAGCCCCAAACGATGGGCGTGCTCCAGCACGTCGGTGGCCATCGCCGGCTCGCAGCCGAACTTGCGCGACAACGGCCATTCCGCCCCGACGCAGTCGGAGAGGATGCGGCAGAACACCCGGCTGCCGGGGGCGGCCCGGGCGATCTTCTCCACCTCGGCCTGGCAGTCGACCGCGTAGAGGCGCACACCCAGCTTGTAGGCACGCGCGATGTCGCGCTCCTTCTTGATGGTGTTGCCGTAGGAGATGCGGTCGGGCGTGCAGCCGGTCGCCAGCACCATCTCGATCTCGGGGATGGAGGCGGTGTCGAAGCAAGAGCCGAGCTTGGCCAGCAGGGAAAGCACCTCTGGTGCCGGATTCGCCTTGACGGCGTAGAACACCCGCGTGTCCGGCAGGGTCTTGGCGAAGGTCATGTAGTTGTCGCGGACGACGTCGAGGTCGACGACCAGGCATGGTCCGTCGTCCAGGCCGGCATCGCGGCGGTTGCGCAGGAAGCTGCGGATGCGCTCGGTCATTGGCGCGCTCCTCACCCAGGCTCAAGGGGCGGCTAGGCCGCCCGGATTGCAGTTCAGGTGCGCAAGCGCACCCGGCGTCAGCGGGTGAGTCGCCTCGCGACCCGCGCGGTGGAGACGCGGCGGCGCGAAGGGTTCTTCACCCGGCGATGCTGCCTTGGTTTGGAGCGGGATGACCCGTCCGCACGGCCGGCAAGAACGAACAAGCCTCTACGGTGTCGACCTTTGGAGGGCCGACGAGACCAGAGAAGCCCGCTCCGTCGTTGCTTTAAGCCGCGTCCCCCGTTGAGCGCGGGGTGCGCCGGTTTCGCCTCCGGCTGCCGGTCGCATGGTAAGGGAGCCAGGTTCGCTCCCTTGGCGGCTGTCCGGCCTCTTGTCCGGATGCCCACCGACCGACACACGGCCACAGGCACGTGCGAAATTGGGCGATTGCGCAGATAAGTAAATTCGCGCCGGGATTCAAGAAAAAAATTTCGGATGCTGAATTTTTGGCAGGCGCGCAGCGCGCCTGGCTCGTTCACTCGCGCCGGGTGAACGGCTCCACCCGCGACGCCTGGCGAATGAAGGACATCATCACGGCGATGCCGGTCGCGAAGAACAGCACCCGCAGAATGATCACGCCGAGATCGCCGAGCCCGAGCAGCATGGCGACCGCCCAGCCGCCGGCATAAGCGGCGCCGAACACCTCGGCGCCGATCAGAACGGCGGCGCTGAGCACGGTGTTCACGTGCAGCCAGTTGATTCTGCGGCGCTGGCCCAGCTCGGGGGTGGTATTGGTCATCGGGGCTCGTCCTTTGGCGGCGCAATGTCCACAATATGGGTGGTCCGATCAAGCCCGTGGCCGCTCCCGCCGGCGGATCATGAATGATGGATTACCGGACATCCAGCGAAAGCCCGATGGAACTGGCCCGTCGAACCCGTGCGCCCCTGATCGCTGCGATTGCCAATGCGGCGCTCGCAGCCGGGCCGGCGGCGGCCAAGGATCCTCTGAACAAGGCGCCGTGCAGCGTGTTCGATCCCGCCCCCTGTGCGCCATCATTCTGCGGCGTATTCGGCCAGTGGCCGTGCGTCCCGGAACTGCCGCCGATCGGACAGGACCTGCGCCTGACCATCCGCAGTCGCGGCAATGACGGTGGCCGGTCGCCGGAAGCGCCGGTCGATTCGCTGCGGGCGCTTTACGCGGCGTTGCGGGCCTGCTGGGAACCGCCGCCGTTGAGCGACGCCCGCGCAGGCACGCAGATGTCGGTCCGATTCAGCTTCAAGCGGACCGGCGAAATTGTCGCCCCGCCGCGCCTGACCTACGCGACGGCCGAGGCCGGTCCGGAGACGCGGCGCGTCTACCGTGGCGCCATCGACGCCGCGCTCGCCCGCTGCACGCCCATGCCGTTCAGCCGGACAATGGGGGCGGCGGTGGCCGGGCGGCCAATCGCCGTCCGATTCATCGACGACAGGGGAGACGAACGGGGACCGCGGCATTAGGATCGCCCGTCCGCAAGGGGAGTTTCAGCCATGAACGTCGTGACCGCCATTGAAGCCGGCGCCGGTGGCCGCGCGCTGCCACAGGCGCGCGTCGGGCTCATCATTCCCTCGGTGAATACGTTCAGCGAGCCGCAGTTCAACCGCTATGCTCCCGGGGGCTTGGGCATTCACGTGGCGCGGGCGCGGGTTGCCGGCAAATGGAAGCGACCCCTGCCGGAGATGGCGGGCGAGATCGCGGCTTCCGCGCAGCTTCTGGCCGACTGCGCGCCCGACCTGATCGTGTTCCACTGCACCGATACGTCGATGTCGCAGGGGCCGCAAGGCGAAGGCCGCATCCTCGACATCGTGCGCGATGCCACCGGCATCGATGCTGTGGCTACCAGCCGGCTGGTGCTGGAGGCGCTCCAGGTGCTTGGCCTGAAACGGGTCGTGCTGCTCACGCCCTACCAGAGCAACAAGTCCATCATCGATTACCTGAATGCCTCGGGGATCGGGGTCGTGCGCGACGTCGCGCTGAAGCTGGCGCCTCACGACTTCGGCAAGGTCACCCCGGCGGAATGGGCCAGGCTGGCGCAGGAGAATGACGGGTCCGACGTCGACGGCGTCTTCCTGTCCTGTACCAACACCACCCAGATCGAGGCCATCGCCGACATCGAGCGCAGCCTCGGCAAGCCGGTGGTCAACTCCAACCAGGCGGTACTCTGGGGCTGCCTGCGCAAGCTCAGGTCGGCGCTCGCCCCGCTGCCGGCGATGCCGGAGCTGGGACGGCTGATGCGGCACGTCTGAGAACTTACGCCGCGACGCGCTTGCCGGCGGCGTCGAGCAGGCCAGCTTCCACGAGCGCCGCACGGATACGGTCGATCTCGGCGCGGCCGAGCTTCACCAGCGGCGGGCGCACCACGGCGCGGGGAAGGCGTCCCAGCAGCACCAGCGCCTCCTTCATGCGGTTGTGCATGTCGGCCCAGGGCTCGGCATAGAACACCCGCGCGGTCGGGTAGATGCGGTCGTTGAGTCGCTTCGCTTCGGCGAGGTCGTTCTTCTGCACGGCGCGGAACAGCTTCGCCTGCAGGTCGGCGATCACACTGCCGGAGCCGGATAGGAGCCCGTTGCACCCCAGCACCAGCGAGGAGAACAGCCAGGCCGAATGGGTGGTCAGCACATTGACCGGCCGCGTCCGGCTTTGCAGCGCGCGGATGTGCATCTCGTGCTGCGGCACGTTGCCGGCCCAGTCCTTGATGGCGCGGATCGTCGGAACCTGGTCGCACATCGTCAGGAGCGTATCGCGCGGATAGCCCTGGCCGGTGGCGAGCGGATACTGGAAGGCGATGATCGGCAGGTCGGTGGCATCGGCGATGCGCTTGAAATGGGCCACCGCCATTTCCGGCGACTGCTGGAGCGTGAACGGCGCCGGCGGGAACACCAGCAGCGCGGAGGCGCCGCCCTCGGCCGCCATCTTCGCGATGCGCGCGGCTTCAAGCGAGCCGTCCGCCCAGACGCCGTTGATGATGGGGAGCCTGCCGCCGATCTCGTCCTGGGTGATCGCCAGCACGCGCTTCTGCTCGTCGAAGGTGCAGGAGGCGACCTCGGTCGAATGCGCATTGATGGTGATCGCGGAGATGCCCTCGATCGCGCCCACGTCGCGCAGATGGGCGCGGAAGCTCGCCTCGTCGATCGAGAGGTCGTCGTGGAACGGCAGCAGCACCGCCGGAATGACGCCGTGGGGGATGTAGGCTGCGTGGCGAGGCATGAGTGTCTCCGTTCCCGTGTCCCGGCCCCTGGGTCCCGGGCCGCGCTTCGCTCGCCCGGGACACGAACCGGCAAACTTCAGCTTGCCCGGGACTGCCGTGGGCTCCCATATAGCAGCCATGACCAGCGAGAACCATCCGGCCGCAGACGCCAACCCATTCTTCGAGCCCTGGACCGGCCCGTTTCAGGCGCCCCCGTTCTCTCGCATTGCGCCGGAGCACTTCCGCCCGGCGTTCGCGCGCGGATTCGCCGAGCACGATGCCGAGATCGAGGCGGTGGCCGTGCAGGCTGACGCACCGACGTTCGCGAATACCATCGCCGTCATGGAGCGCAGCGGGCGCCCGCTGGATCGCGTCTCCAGCGTGTTCTTCAACCTCGCCAGTGCGGATACCAACGAGGCGCTTCAGGCGATCGAGCGCGAGATCGGGCCGAAGATCGCCGCCCACCACTACCGTATCCTTCAGGACGAGCGGCTGTTCCGTCGGATCGAGGCGCTGCACCAGGCACGTGAGTCGCTCGGCCTCGACCCCGAACAGCGGCGCGTGCTCGACCGCTACCACACGATGTACCGCCGCGCCGGCGCCGGCCTCGACGGCGCCACCAAGAAGCGGCTGGCCGAGATCACCGAGCGGCTGGCCACCCTTGGCACCACGTTCAGCCAGAACGTGCTTGCCGATGAGCAATCCTACACCTTGGTGCTCGACAGCGAGGAGGAGCTTGCTGGCCTGCCCGATTTCGTCCGTGCCGCCGCCCGCGCGGCGGCTGCCGAGCGCAACATGCCGGGCAAGCATGTCATCACGCTGTCGCGCTCGAGCGTCGAGCCTTTCCTGCAATTCTCCGCGCGCCGCGACCTGCGTGAGAAGGCGTTCCGTGCGTGGATCGCCCGCGGCGACAACAACGACAAGACCGACAACAAGGCCGTTATCGCCGAGATGGTCGAGCTGCGCGCCGAGCGCGCCAAGCTCCTCGGCTACGAGACCTTCGCGCACTATCGGCTCGACGACGCCATGGCGAAGACGCCGGCCGCCGTGCGCGACCTGCTGGACCGCGTCTGGGCGCCGGCGCGTGCCGGCGCGCTCGCCGACCGCGATGCCATGCAGGATCTGGTACGGGAGGAGGGCGGCAATTTCACCATCGCGCCCTGGGACTGGCGCTACTACGCCGAGAAGCTGCGCAAGGTGCGCTGCGATATCGACGAGGCGACGGTGAAGCCATACTTCCAACTCCACCACATCATCGATGCCGCGTTCTACACCGCCTACAAGCTGTTCGGCCTGTCGTTTACGCCGCGCAAGGACATCGAAACCTGGCACCCCGATGTCATGGTCTGGGAGGTGCGCGGCGCCGACGACAGGCACGTCGGCACGTTCTTCGGCGACTATTTCGCGCGACCCTCCAAGCGCTCGGGCGCGTGGATGACCACGCTGCGTGATCAGGAGAAACTCACCGGCGATGTCCGTCCGCTGGTGGTCAATGTGATGAACTTCAACAAGGGCGGTGACGGCGCACCGACGCTGCTCTCCTTCGACGATGCCCGCACGCTGTTCCATGAATTCGGGCATGCACTGCACGGGCTGCTGTCGGATGCGACCTATCCAATGGTCGCCGGCACCAGCGTGCTCACCGACTGGGTCGAACTGCCCTCCCAGCTCTATGAGCACTGGCTGGAGCAGCCCGACATCCTGCGGCGTTTTGCAATCCACGCCCGCACCGGCCGCGCGATCCCGGACGACCTGCTCAAGCGCCTGCTTGATGCGCGCAATTTCAATCGCGGATTTGCAACGGTCGAATACGTCGCCTGCGCACTGTTCGACCTCGATGTGCATTCGCTGCCGGACCCGCAGGGCTTCGACGTGGCCGCAGCGGAGGATGCATCGCTCAAGCGCATCGGCATGCCGCCGGAGATCGTGATGCGGCATCGCCCGACGCAGTTCCAGCATCTGTTCTCGGGCGGCGGCTACGCCGCGGCCTATTACAGCTATATGTGGTCGGAGGTGCTCGACGCCGACGCCTTCGAGGCGTTTCAGGAGACCGGCGACATCTTCCATCCGGAGACGGCGAAGAGGCTCTACGATCACGTCTATTCCGCTGGCGGCAAGGCCGATCCGGAGACGCTCTACACCGCCTTCCGCGGACGGTTGCCGACACCCGACGCGCTCTTGCGTCAGCGCGGCTTCGCGCCGGTCTGAGCGGAGCCATGGACCTCCACACCGCCGGACATCGCCGTGGCGTCGTCTGCGCGCCGCATGCGGCTGCCGCCGAAGCCGGCCGCGCCGTGCTGGCCGAAGGCGGCAATGCGATCGAGGCGATGGTCGCGATGGCGGCCTCGATTGCGGTCGTCTATCCGCACATGAACGGCATCGGCGGCGACGGGTTCTGGCTCGTGCGTGAGCCGTCCGGGCGCGTGCGCGCGCTGATGGCGGCGGGGCGCGCGGGCGCGCAGGCGCGGCCCGAGCTCTATCGCGACTACGGGTCGATTCCCTCGCGCGGGCCGCTGGCGGCGCTCACCGTGCCCGGTGCCATCGGCGGCTGGATGCTGGCGCTGGAGGCGGCAAGGGCCCAGGGCGGTACGCTGCCGCTCGACGTGCTGCTCGGCCACGCCGTCAGGCAGGCGGCGGAGGGGACGCCGGTGGTGCGCAATCTTGCCGTCATGATCGCGGCCGTGGCGGACGAATTGCGGTTTGAGCCGGGGTTTGCGGATACGTTCCTGCCGGGCGGCAAGCCTCCCGCCACGGGCGCGCCATTCAAGCAGCCGGCGCTCGCGGCTACGCTCGAACAGCTTGCCCACGCCGGCCTCGCCGATTTCTACCGCGGCGACGTGGCACGCGAGATCGCCGCGGATCTGGAACGCGTCGGCTCGCCGGTCACCCGCGCCGATCTGGCGCGTGCCGACGCCTATGTCGCGGCCCCGCTCGCGGTCGAACTCGGCGCCGGGACGATTTACAATACGCCGCCGCCGACCCAGGGGCTGGCCTCGCTGATCATTCTTGCGCTGTTCGACAGCCTGGGTGTCCAGGGGGCGGAAGGGTTCGATCACGTTCACGGCCTGATCGAAGCGGCCAAGCGCGCGCTGCTGCTGCGCGACAGATACATCGCCGATCCCGACCGGCTGCCGCATTCGCCGGATCGCTATCTCACCGACGAATTCCTGGCTGCCGAGGCGGCGGCGATCGATCGCCGCCGCGCTGCACCATGGCTCGCGCCGTCCGGCCAGGGCGACACCGTCTGGATAGGAGCCGCCGATGCCTCCGGCCTTGTCGTCTCCTACATCCAGTCGCTGTACTGGGAGTTCGGCTCCGGTGTCGTGCTGCCGCGCACCGGCGTGCTGATGCAGAACCGCGGCACCGGTTTCAACCTGCGGTCCGGCTCGCGCAACCGCGTCGCGCCCGGAAAGCTGCCGCCGCATACGCTCAATCCGGCGCTGGCGGCGCTGCGCGACGGCCGCATCATAGCCTATGGCACCATGGGTGGCGATGCGCAGCCGCAGATCCAGGCCGCGCTGTTTACCCGCCACGTGCTCTACCGGCAGCCGCTTGATCATGCGCTCGACCGGCCGCGCTGGTTTGTCGGGCGCACCTGGGGCTCGGCGCACGGCAACGTGCTGATGGAAAGCCGCTTCGACGGCAACCTGATCGACCGGCTGATCTCAGCCGGTCACGAGGTCGATGTGACGGCGCCCTATGCCGGCAATATGGGGCACGCCGGTGCGGCCATCCTGCATCCGGACGGCATGCTGGAAGCCGCCCACGATCCGCGCGCCGATGGCGGTGCGGCCGGGTTATAAAATTCGCGCGTGGCGGCCGCGGCCGGCAGCGCCGAGGGCCTCCATTCCGCCGCACTCCGTGCTATGTTGATCGGCATGATCAAACAGCTTGTCACGATCGCTGCCGCCACGCTCGCCGCTCTCGTCGCCGCCGCCGTTTCGGCCTCTGCGCATCCGCACGTCTGGGTGACGATGCGGAGCGAAGTCGTCTACGGGCCGAACGGCACGATTACCGGAATCCGTCACGCCTGGACATTCGACGACATGTTCTCGGCGTTCGCGACCCAGGGCATCGACTCGAAGCAGCGTGGCGTCTTCACGCGCGAAGAATTGATGCCGCTGGCCAAGACCAACATCGAGTCGCTGAAGGACTTCGAGTACTTCACGCTTGCCAAGGTCAACGGCAAGAAGGCGGAGCTCGGCGATCCGCCCGGCAACTACTACCTGGAGTTCAAGGATCAGATCCTGACCCTGCACTTTACATTGCCTCTGAAGGCTCCGGTGAAGGCGCAGAGCGTTGAGTTCGAGATCTACGATCCATCCTATTTCGTCGACTTCTCGTTCGAGAAGCAGAATCCGGTTGCCTTGGTCGGCGCGCCGGCAGCCTGCAAGCTCGTGGTGGCGCGTCCGGAGGAACTGGATGCCGCGCTGGCGGCCCAGCTTTCGCAACTCGGTCCCGACACCAAGCTTGACCCCTCGCAATTCCTCGGTGCGCAGTTCGCCAACCGCATCTTGGTCAAATGCACCTGAGCGGAGCCACGCGCCGGCTGTCGATCGCCGTCACGGCGGTGATGCTGGCGATCGCGGCGGCAGGTGCCATCGATGCGGTGATGGCGCAGGGTTCGCCCTTCGGTGTCGGCACGCCGAAGGGAGCGCCAACGGGACCGTCGACCGGCCTCGTCGGCTGGATCATGGTCAAGCAGGCGGAGTTCTACAAGGGGCTGTCCGGCGCGATCCGTGCGGCGCGCACCGACGGGTCGGCGCTGTGGGTGCTGTTCGGGCTGTCGTTCGCCTATGGCGTGTTCCACGCCGCGGGGCCCGGCCATGGCAAGGCGGTGATCTCCTCCTATGTGGTCGCCAACCGGGAGACGTGGTGGCGCGGCGTCGTATTGTCCTTCGCCTCGGCGATGGTGCAGGCGGCCGTGGCGGTTGCGGTGGTGGGCATCGCCGCCGTGCTCTTGAATGCGACTGCGGCCACCATGCGCACCGCCGTACGCTGGATCGAAATCATCAGCTATTCGCTCATCATCGCCATCGGGCTGCGGCTGGTCTGGGTGAAGGGCCGCGCCGGGATCGCGGCGCTGCGCGACCTGCGCCGGCCGAAGACCGTGGGTGCTGCCGCGACGCCGGCGCACCTGCACCATCACGATCATGGGCACGGCGCCAACGACCACTCCCACGACCATTCGAATCACGGCCACTCGCACCACAATCACGGGCAGGGCCATGACCATCACGACCATGCCTCGGCCTGGGGGCACGCGCATGCGCCCGAGCCGCAGGAACTGGCGGGGCCGGGCGGCTGGAAGCGCGGATTGACCGCCATCGTAGCGGTGGGACTGCGGCCATGCTCGGGAGCGATCCTGGTGCTGGTGTTCACGTTGGCACAGGGGCTGTTCTGGGCCGGCGTGGTGGCGACCTTCGTCATGGGGCTCGGCACCGCGATCATGGTGGCGGTGATCGCTGTGTTTGCGGTGATGGCGACCGGCTGGGCCGAGCGCTTCGCCTCCACGCGCGGCGGCTACGGCATGGTATTGATGCGCGGCATCGAGGTGGCGGCAGCCTTGCTGATTACAGCCTTCGGCGCGCTCCTGCTGATGGGCTATATGGCGAGCGAGCGGCTATTGGCCTGACGCCGCTTTCGGCCGCGCTACGGTCGGAAGTCCTCCGGCTTCAGCTCGATCGGCTGGCCGTGCGGCGTGCGGTCTGCGGCATGGTCCCAGGCCTCGCGATAGCGTGCGAGCGTGGTGGTATCGGTCGCGCCCTTCTCGGTCACGAGACGCTCCAATGTGTTCAGCCAGTGCCGGTAATACGTTTCGCCGGTGTCGGGATCGCCGGCCGCCTGCGCGCGCTTGATCTCGTCGGCGAGCGTCGCCGCCCATTCCGGCCAGGTGAACAACCCGCGCGCGTGCAGCGCGAGTGCCATGGCAAAGGCTTGCGCCTCCCACGGCTCGCGGAAGACCGGCCCCTCGGCATCGCGAGGTATGCTCGGCACGGCTTGCGCGGCGCGCTGCGCCGCAGCGGGATCGATGTCAGGTCGGGACAAGGTACGGCTCCCAGGCTTCGATCGAGACCTTCGACCTTGGGTCGGCTGCTTCGCCCCACAGCTCGCGCGCGTCGAACAGCACTGTGTAGAGCCATTGCGGGTCCTCGCCCCGGCCGATCGCGATCGAATCCGGGAACACGTGGAAGCCACGCACGCATTCGATCGTGCCGACTTTGTCGCGCGCGTAGCGTGGCAGACGTGTATGGCTGTGCGGATGGATGTTCTTCGTGCGCACGCGGTCGCCTGTCTTGAAGCGTGCCGGCCCGGTGGGCTCGCGCGAATAGCTGCCGCGCGATAGTGCCTTGCTCACGTCGGCAGCGGGAAGAAAGCGCGGCAGCGGCTTGCCCGGGCGCAGCGCGTGTCCGGCTTTCACCTCGTCCTCGCCGAGATAGCCGTATTCCACCAGCAACTGCTCCAGCCGCTGCGCCCATTTTTCGTAATAGGTCTTGGTGAGATAGTCGGCGGGCGGCATCTCCTCGATCTTCGCCCGCGACTTGTCGATGCTCCAGATCTTCGCGTAGCCGAGCGCGCGGTTCATCGCCAGCGCGCGGCCCTCCCATGGCGCGTGGAAAGGCGGCTCGTTCGGTTCCGGTTTGACCGGTCCGAAGCCCTCCATGCCGCCCATGTCGTGGATGCCGTTCATGACGCGTGTGCCTCGTGGTGATGCTCGTTCGCCGCCCGTGCCGGATAGATGTGCGCGCACGGCACAAGCCCGTCCGGGATCGGCTCGGTGGCGGCGTGTGTGCGCCCCTGTCGGAGCAGCGCCGGCAGCACGTGGGTATGCGGGCCGTCGGGACTCCGGCCGTGCGGTGGCGGAATCGGCTGGAACACCTCAATACGGCCGACCCTGCTGACGAACACGCGATGCGGGCTCGCAGGAACGATGATCCCCATGGCTGCACTGTCGAAGACAGGCCGGCCGCAGTGTGTGCGCAACTGCGCGGCGATGGCGGGGTCGGCGACCCGCACGCAACAATCGACTTGCAAGGCACCGAGTCCGAGATCGAACAGGATGGCGTCGCGATCGCATTCACGCAATGCGTCGCGGTCGGGTCCGAGTTCGGTCAGCACGGTACGGCGGCTCATGGCACAGGTGTCATCCGAAAGGCACAATGCGACGCGCCGGCTCGGGCCGGCCTTCGTTGCCACTTCGAAGGCGAAGGGCTGCATGCCGGAGACCGGGTCGATCCGGATGGCGCCGCGGGCCGTCACCGCCGAGGCGGGCAACAGCGCCACCGGTTCGTCCGGGTCGCGTGCGAACTCCGCGATGGCGCCGAAGGTGCCGAGGCTCCACTGGGTCTCGGCGTCGGCCAGCTGCGCGCTCAGGAACGCCGCGAAGCCCGCCGTCATGAGGCGGAGCCCGGCGCCTTCGGCAGGCCGGTCCCGATCATGGAATCGCGCGTGACGAGTTCGGCGAGCTTGTCTTCGCTCCAGCCTTCGGTGCCTGCCGGCCGCATCGGCAGCACGATGAAGCGCGTCTCGGCTGTGGAATCCCACACACGGATTTCGGTGTCCGCCGGCAGCGTCACCCCGAAATCCTTCAGCACGCCGCGCGGATCGATCACGGTGCGCGACCGGTAGGGCGCCGACTTGTACCAGGTCGGCGGCAGGCCGAGCACTTCCCATGGATAGCAGGAGCAGAGCGTGCACACGATCATGTTGTGCAGCTTCGGCGTGTTCTCGACCGCGACCAGATGGTCGCCAACCCGGCTGACGAAGCCGAGCGAGCCGACCGCCTTGGTGGCGTCGGCAAGGAGCGCCTTCTTGTAGTCCGGATCGACCCACGCTTTCGCGACCGCCTTGGCGCCGTTGTGGGGACCGATCCGCGTTTCGTAGGCCTCGACGATGGCGTCGAGCGCCTTGGGGTCGACGTAGCCCTTCTCGGTCAGAATGGTTTCCAGTGCCCGCACGCGCAGCTGCGTTTCCGACAGCTCCGAACCATGGTCATGATCGTGGTCGTGGTGATGATCGTGTCCGGCCATGGATGCTTGTCCGCATTCTCTTGTGTCATCATCCGCGAAAGCGGATGATCCAGTATCCCTCGACTTGGCATTCAAGTCGAGCGTCCGGTGATTGCGGGAACGCCCGCCTCGCCGGCATGGCGCACGGGGGAACAATGGCCGCAGCCGACCTTTTCAACCTCACCGGCCAGGTGGCGATGGTCACCGGCGCTTCCGCCGGCCTCGGGGTGCGTTTTGCCGAGGTCCTGGCGGATGCGGGCGCAGCGGTTGCGCTGGTCGCCCGCCGTGCCGACCGGCTTGCCGCGGTGCGGGACAGCATCGAGAAGGCCGGCGGCCGGGTGGTTGCGGTTGCCGCCGATGTGCTCGACCGTGCGGACATGATCCGCGCCTTCGACGAGGCCGAGCGGGCGCTCGGGACGGTCACGGTACTGGTCAATAACGCAGGGGTGGTGTCGGCGAGCCGTGCCGTCGAGCTTGGCGAACAGGAGTGGCGCCGTGTCGTCGGCACCAATCTCGATGCGGTATTCTACTGGTCGCAGGAGGCGGCAAAGCGCATGCTCGCCGCCGGCAAAGGCGGCGCGATCGTCAACATCTCGTCGGTGCTCGGACTCAATGTCGCCAAGGGCGTCGCGCCCTATGCGGTGTCGAAGGCCGGCGTGATCCAGCTCACCAAGTCGCTCGCGCTGGAGTTGACGTTCCGGGGCATCCGCGTCAACGCCATCGCGCCGGGCTGGATCGTCACCGATCTCAACCGTGGTTACCTCGAAGGGCCGCACGGCGCTGCGATCAAGCGCGAGATTCCCGCCGGCCGCTTCGGCGAGGCGCGCGACCTCGACGGTGCGCTCCTCCTGCTGGCGTCGGACGCCGGCCGCTTCATCACCGGCGCGACGCTGGTGGTCGATGGCGGACAGGTGGTCGCGATCCGCGGTTGATCAGCCGTCCGCACCCGCCAGCGCGCCGCTCGGCGGCGCCGCCGGCCGCCTCGCGTACCACATGTCGTGCCCGACCATCCCCGCGGCCATTGCAATGCAGAAGACGATGACCTGCGGCGACAGGGTTGCAAGGTTTTCCAGTGCGGGCCCGGGACACAGGCCGACGAGTCCCCAGCCAAGCCCGAACATCGCTGCGCCCGCGATCAACGGGGCATCGACGGTTGTCTTGGTGGCGAGATCGAATTTCGGGGCCAGCACCGGCTGCGCCCGCTGCCGCGCCAGCACATAACCGACACCGGACACGGCGAGCGCCGCCGCCATCACCACCGCCAGGCTCGGGTCCCAGGCTCCGAAGATGTCGAGGAAGCCGAGCACCTTCGTCGGCTGCGTCATGCCGGAGATCAGCAGCCCCAGGCCGAAGATGAAGCCGCAGGCGAGACAGGCGAGGATCAGCATGATCAGGCTCCCACAACGTGCCGCATCGCTGCGACCACGATTACGGCGGTCGCCATGAACACCGCGGTCGCGACGATCGAGCGCTTGGAGAGCCGCGCGATGCCGCAGACGCCATGGCCGGACGTACAGCCGCCGCCGAGCCGTGCGCCGAAGCCGACCAGGAGCCCGGCGACGACGATCAGGATCCAGCTCGCAGGCATCTGCGGCGTGGGTACCGCATAACCCGCGAGCATTGCTGCGACCGGCGCCCCGATCAGCCCGGCGATGAAGGCACAGCGCCAGGCGCGGTCGCCGGTCCCCAGTCCCAGCGTCGCGCCCAGGATGCCGCTGATGCCGGCGACGCGGCCGGCCAACAGCATCAGCAGCGCCGACGCGAGTCCGATCAGCGCACCGCCGATCGCGGCCGAGAGGGGGGTGAAATTGGCCATGGCTCGCTCCGTCAGGGGCCGGTCGGAGCGTCGGTCCGCAGCGGCCTCTGCTCCATCATAACGACTGCGATGAGCGAAATGGACAGGCATGCCGCCACCGCAAAGAACGCCCGCTTGAACGCTTCGGCGGCCTCGGCACTCTCCGCCGGCAGCACCCCGCCCAGCTCGCGGGCGCTGCCGGGGCCGAGCGACGATGTCGCCGCCAGCACCAGCGCGCCCAGGATGGCGATCAGGATGGTGCTGAACAGGTTGCGCGAGAAGTTCATGGTGCCGAACGAAATCCCGAGATGGTGCCGCTCCACCACGTTCTGCACGCAGACCGATGCCATCGAGGGCGTGGGGCCGAATCCCACGCCGATCAGGAACAACAGCACTTCCAGCGACAGGAGCGTCAGCCGGTCGGCCCACAGCGCCAGCAGCAGCACGGACCCGACCGCCAGCACCTGTCCGGCGATCGGGAGTGCCTTGTAATGGATGACCCGGCACAGCACCTGCCCGCCGATGCCGGCGCTGACATTGAGGCTGACCATCAGGACGATCAGGCTCAGCCCGGCGTCGGTCGGCGACAGCCCCACCACGACCTGGAGATAGATCGGCAGGAAGATGTTGAGCCCCACGATCGCGCTCCAGCCGGTGGCATTGGCGATGGTGGCCCAGCGCACGATCGGCTCTTTCAGGATCGAGATCGGGATCAGCGGTTCCGGCGCCGCCAGCAGCCGCCACGCAAACAGGCCGGCGCCGGCCAGCGCGCCGCCGAACAGCGCGATCACCGGGACGGACAGCCAGGGATAGCGCACCCCTGCCAGATTGAGCCCCAGCATGAACGACACGCTCGCCGCCACGATCAGGGCGGCGCCGATCCAGTCGAGCCGGTGCGGGCGCTCGTAGCGGGGCAGGCGGCGCAGCATCCGCCAGATGACCGCCAGCGCCAGCAGATCGAGCGGCAGGCTGAGCCAGAAGATCGCCGACCAGTGCACATAGTCGGAGAGGAAGCCGCCGAGCGCAGGACCGCAGGCGCCGGCGCTCGTGTACACGACGGCGAAATACGCGGAGTATCTGCCGCGCTCCTTGGGTGCAGCCACGTCGCCCAGCACGACGACCGGAATCGATGTCAGACCGCCGGCCCCGATGCCCTGGACCACGCGCCCCATGATCAGGACCGTCATCGACGGTGCCAGCGCGCAAATGAGCAGGCCCGTGATGTGGATGGCAATGGCGATGGCGAGCGTCAGACGGCGGCCGTAAATGTCCGCGATCTTGCCGTACAGCGGCGTGGCGGCGGTGGAGGCCAGCAGGAAGACGGTGATCAGCCAGGGAAGGTTGCGAGCGTCGCCGAACTCGCGGCCGATCGTCGGCAGCGCGCTGGCCAGGATGGTGTTGTCCATGGCGCCGATGAATACCGGCAGCATGGCGCCGATCACGAACAGCCGCAGGTCCTTGTGGGTGAGCGGCGGTGCCGCCGCAGCGCGGGAGTCCATCCTTACTTGTTCTCCGGCGCGACGCCCGATTGCAGCGGTCTCTCTTCGATCATCACGATGGAGATCAGCGCTACTGTCATGGTCGCCGCCGTGGCGAAGAACACGCGCCGATAGGCTTCCGCCGCCAGCGCCGCATCCTGTGCCAGCGCGCCGCCGAGCTCGCCCGGCACGGCGCCTCCGGATCGAATCGCGACGCCGGCGACGATGGCGCCGTACACGGCGACCATGAACGTCGCCAGCAGGTTGCGGTTGAACGTCATGGTGCCGACCGAGATGCCGAGCTGGTGTCGTTCGACCGAATTCTGCACCACGACCTGCGTCAGCCCCGGCATCGCCCCGAATCCGAGTCCGATCACCACCAGCAGCACCTCGAACCAGATCAGGCTGAGGCCGTCCACCTTCCAGGCCATGACCAGGATTGCGCCGATCGCCACCGTCAATCCGGTCATGGGCAGGAGCTTGTAGTGCACGACGCGACCCAGGACGTAGCCGGAGAGGCCGGCGCTGACGTTGAGTGCGATCATGAAGATGACCAGCGTCAGCCCGGCCGCGGTCGGCGTCAGGCCGGCGACGTTCTGGAGGTATTGCGGCATGAAGATGTTGAGCGCGACGATCGACGCCCATCCGAAGGCGTGCCCGCCGGTGGCGAACCGCACCTGGCGGTTGCGCAGCACCGCGATCGGGATCAGCGGCTCCGGTGCCGTCAGCAGTCGGCGCACGAACATGAGTGCAATCGTGGCCGCCAGCACGAACAGCCCGAGAATCGGCGGCGAGGTCCAGGGAAAGCGTACGCCGGCAAGATTGATCGCCAGCATGAACGAGACGCTGGCGGCGACGATCAGCACCGCGCCGATCACGTCGAGCTGGTGCGGACGCTCGTGCCGCGGCAGCCGACGCAGCAGGAGGGTGGTGACAGCAAGTGCGGTAAAGCCGAGCAGGATATTGAACCAGAAGATCGCCGACCAGTGCAGATAGTCGGACATGAACCCGCCCAGCGCCGGCCCGAGCGCACCGGCGGACGTGTAGACCACCGCGAAATAGGCGTAGTAGCGCCCGCGTTCCTTGGGCGCGACGATGTCGCCCAGCACGACCGCACCCATGGTCGAGAGCCCGCCGCCGCCGAGGCCGTGCAGTGCGCGCCCGAGGATCAGCACGAACATGTTGGGCGCCAGCGCGCAGACCAGCGAGCCCGCCATGTAGACGATGATGGCGATCCGCAGCGTGAACTGCCGCCCGTAGATGTCGGCGATCTTGCCGTAGAGCGGAACCACGGCGGTAGCGGCCAGCAGGTAGGCAGTGATCAGCCAGGGCAGGCTGTGGGAATCGCCGAGATCGCGGCCGATGGTCGGCAGCGCGGTGGCGAGATTGGTGTTGTCCAGCGATCCCATGAACACCGGCAGCATCACGCCGAAGACGATGACCCGCGCTTCACGGTGCGAGAGCGAAGTCATCGGGGGCGGCGAGGCGCGGGCGTCCATTCAGGAACCTGATCTGTCACTCCGGGGCACGGGCGAGGCCCGCCAGCCCGGAATCCGATAGCCGTTGTTCGTCAGTTTCTTCCTCGCCGGGCATGATCTCCAGACCGACGCTGCACGGTCCGGAATGACGATGGCGTGTCGGCAATTTGTTAGAACAGCTCGTTGCCCATGACCAGCGGTGGCCGGCATGCGCACCAATGCCGGACACGCATGCGGCAATGCAGCATGGGCAATCCATGCGACCGGAACTGATAACGGGACAGGGATGCGTTATCATGGCGGCCGTTCGCCAAGTTTGAGGATAGTCCTTGGGGGATGATGATGATGCATCTCGGGCGCGCCGCCGTCCTGCTGGGTCTTGTTGCAATGGGCGTCGCCGCCATGCAGGCGAGCGCCCAGGACGTGTTCCCGTCCCGCAATATCCATATCATCGTGCCCAATGCGGCGGGCGGCGGTCTCGACTACTTCGCCCGTCTGGTCGGCGCCAAGCTCGCCGACCGCCTCGGCAAGCCGGTCGTGGTGGAGAACCGCCCCGGCGCCAACGGCACGCTGGCGGCCGCGCAGGTCACGAAATCGCAGCCCGACGGCCACACGCTGCTGCTGGGCTCGATCGGGATGCTGACAGTCAACCCGGTGGTGGTGCCGAACCTGTCCTACGACTCGCAACGCGACTTCGCCCCGATCGCCAGGATCGCAAAGTTTCCGCTGATGCTGACGGTGAACGCGAAGGCGCGGGTGCGCAACGTGCGCGAACTGGTCGCCTATGCCAAAGCCAATCCGGCCAAGGCCAATGCGGCGGCGTCGGGTCCGATCTTTCAGGTCGTGCAGAAGATGTTCGAGCAGCGCACCGGCACGAAGTTCGAATACATCGCCTTCCGCGCCAATTCCGAGGCGATGCTGGCGCTGATCCGGGGCGACGCGCTGATGTCGCTCTCCGACGTGGGGCCGGCCACCGGCCCGCTCCAGGATGGGCGCGTGCGCGCGCTCGCGGTAACCTCGCCGACGCGGCTGCCCTCGCATCCGGACGTCCCGACCATGGCGGAGGCGGGGTTCAAGGACATGGAGGTCGAGTTCTGGACCGGGCTGCTGGCGCCGGCCCGGACGCCGCCTGCGATCGTCCGGAAGCTTCAGGACGAGGTGATCGCGATCGTGAAGCTTCCGGACGTGGTCGAGAAGCTGCGCGCCCACCAGACCTATCCGGCTGGCGACAACGCGGAGGAATTCGCGAAGATCATCGCGCGCGAGCTGGCGCAGTGGCGTGAGGTGGTCAAGGTGAGCGGGATCAAGCTGAAGTAAGGCAGTGCAGCGCCGATCTGGATGTCGCGAAGGCGCGCAACGTCATCCGTCGCTTTGCCACCGCCGCACCGTTACGTCATCGCCGATCTCGAAGCTCATCAGGTCCTCGCCGACGACCAGCGGCCCACCGTAGGTCTGCCGCGTCTCCGCGATCACGTCGTCAAGCGTCGGCGGAGCGATCGTGTCACTCGCCGGAAGCACGAGATGCGTAAACACGGCGAGTTTCGGCTTCGCCGCCGCGAATACCTTTCCCGCCTCATGCGGCGTGGTGTGGTGCGCAATGATGCGCTGGATGTGCGCTTCCTGCATCAATGCGGGACGCGCATGCGCCACTTCGTGAATGAGAAGGTCGACGCCAGTGCCGTGTTTGATGACGTTGGCGTTGTAGCGGGTGTCGCTCGAATGCACCACCGCACGGCCGCCGTAGTCGAAACGGTAGCCGTAGGCCGGCTTGATGACGTCGCCGTGGTCGACCTCGAAGGCGGTGACCTTCAGCCCGCCTCGGTCGTAGACCACGCCGTCGGTGTCGAACTCCGTGACTTCGACCTTGACGCCCGCAGGCGGAAGCTGCTCGTCGATAAGCCTGATCCTGATGTCGGCGGCATAGGCGCGTTCGAGATTGTCCATCAAGGCTTTCGCACCGGTCGGACCGATGACCCGGAACGGTGACGACCGCCGCGCATAGAACGACTTCAGCCAGCCGGTGAGCCACACATCGGGCAGGCCGTTGGTGTGGTCGGAATGGTAGTGCGTGAGCAGCAGCGCATCGATCCGTCCGATTGGCACCTTGAGCTGATAGAGCCGGATGGTCGCGCCGCGGCCGGCGTCGATCAGGAGCGTCTGCTCGCCGGCCTCGACCAGCGTCGAGGGGCCGAAACGGTCGGGGCGGGGGATCGGCGTGCCGGTGCCGAGCAGCGTGATTTTGAAATCGGTCATTTCGGATTCGCCCCGGCATCGTCACTGCGGCGTGACGCCGGCAGCCTTGATGACAGCCGCCCATTTCCTGATTTCGCTTTCGACATGCCGGGCAAGGTAGTCGGGCGCGCGGCGCTGCGCGGGCACGACGATCGCGCCGAGTTCCCTGAGCCGCTCCTGGACGGCCGGCGTATCCATGGCTCCGGCGGTGGCCTTGTTCAGTTTCGCAATGTTGCGCGTGGGCCAGTCCTGCGCCGCGGCAGACGTGGCGACGGCAGCCAGGGCAATGGCGGCGAGTCCGATCCGCGGCATATCTCACTCCGTTCGCTTGGCTTTATCCCAGCTCCACGATTTCCTGCGGGAACGCGTGCAGCCGCTCGGCGCCGCTCTCGGTGATCAGGAAGTTGTCGCAGATCCAGGTGTAAGTGTCCTTGGAATGGTACATGGGATGCACCGCGATGTTCATGCGGGCGGCAAGCAACATCGTTTCGTCGAAGCGCACCAGCGGGCGCTCGACCAGGTGATAGCCCTGGCCGTGGCAGTAGAGCCGGTTCTCCTTCGGGCGGCCGTTCCTCGCCATGAAATCGTTGTAGGCATTCCACACGTCGGCGCAGGATGCTCCCGGCGTCAGCATGCCTGCGGTGAACGCCTGCGCCTCCATGGCGAACGCGAACTCGTCCTTCATGCTCTGCGTCGCCTTGCCGAGCACGCAGGTGCGGCCGATCTCGCAGAAGAAGCCGCCGGGACCGGTGGTCTCGACCAGCAGCACGAACTGATCGCCCTCCCGGATAGCACGGTTCTGCAAGTGCCGCGGCTGGATCATCACCGACTGCCCGACCGGCGAGGAGGCGCCCATCAGGAGTCCATATTCTGCGCCCGCATTGCGCGTGTAGGTCTCCGCGACCGCGGTGACCTCAATGTCGCGCATGCCGGGCCTGATGGCGTCGAAGGCGGCGCGCATGGCGCGGTCCTGCAAGTGCGCGGTGGCGCGGATCTTCTCGATCTCCTCGTCGCTCTTGATCACCATGATCTGGTCGACAAGCTCGGTCGCGTCCACGAAGCGCGCATTGCCGAGCTTGCCGTGCTTGAGGTGCTCGCCGAGCGCGTGCCCCATCGAGCCCTGCGCCACGAGCCCGATGGTGGCGCCGGAGAACTCCGCCATCGCCTTGTCGATGTTCTCCAGATCGAGCGGCACGGTGGCCGATGCGCCCATGAAATTCGGCGAGGCGAGGAAGCGCTTGACGCCGCGTCGAACCGGATCGCCGGCTGGCGGCCGGCTGTCGATCCCGAATGGCCCCGGCGCGACCACGGTCATCAGGTCGTCCTTCGGGAAGACGACCGTCGTCATGGTGCCATTGCCGGACGGCATGTCGGTGAACCATTTGACATAGCCGCCGGAGAACTCGTTGGAGTTCTGCATCACCAGCACGTCGATCTTGCGCGCCGCCATCGCGGCGCGCACGGCGGTCCAGCGCCGCTCCAGTTCGGCGGTGGAGATCGGCGAGATCAGGCGTTCGGCCATGTCGGACATCGGAGGCACTCCTGTTCTCCCACGATAGCGCGATTGGTCGGGGGCAAACAGGTTTTGCGAAGCGCTATCACTGCCTGAATCGACTGACGAACCGCCACAGTTCCTCGGCGGCCTCGATGTCGTGATTGCGGATGCCAAATGTCTTGATCCATCGTGGCGGGCTTTCGTCCTCGCTCGGTGCCTGATGCCCGCCGCCTTCGATCCGATAAAGCCTGACGCTGTCCGGCTGCCGGCATCCGGTCCAGAGGATCAGCCGGACTTTGCTCTCCGATCGTCCGCTTTCCGGCAGGGACTTGTCGCTTTGTCCGGTGCAGCCGTGCTGCCGGCGCCAGAAATCCATGGTCTCCGGAACGGACAGCAGCCGGCCATTGGGAAGCACCCAGCCATCGTAGGGCACGCTGCGGTCCGCCGTTCCCGCGATGACCGCGATCGGGACCGCGCGCGCCGGCTTGCAGGCATCCCGCTGCGCTTCCATCATCGTACCTGCCATCGCGACGGCGGCGGCGAATGTGTCCGCGTGGCGGCACAACACTTCGAAAGCCATGAACGCGCCGCGCGAGAAGCCCGCAACGTAGACGCGGTTGCGATCGATGACCTGTTGCGTGGAAAGGCGATCGATCAGGCGCGTGAGAAAGCCGACATCGTCGGCAATCTCGACGCCGGCGCGAACGGGCTTCGGCAGGCCCGCCATGTAGTTCCACCGGCCGTCGATGGCGCCCGGATAGACCGTTACGAAGCCTTCCTTCGAAGCCAGCGTTTCGAGCTTGCCCCACAGGATTCGGTCGAGCTGGCCTTCCGCCGTGATCTGTTGGCCGGGCGGTCGAAACCCGTGCAGTCCGATCACCGCCGGCCTGGGACCGGCCTTCGCCGTCTCCGCATTGTGAATCAGATAGCTGCGGCTGACGCCCTGATGGTTGAGCGTTCGCAGGTCCTGTGCCGCGGCGCCCGGCAGCAGCAAACAGCAAATTCCCATGCAGCAGATTGCCAGGCGACCCATCCACGATCCCTAGCAGATTTACGCGCGACCCGGATGGGTGCTCCCCGCTTCCTGCTGCATTGCGCCAAAATGCGATAGGTCGGCGCCCGCCGACATTTTCTTTCACCGCGGCAAGCCGCGGTGAAATGGCAAGCCAACTCAAGCCGTTAGCATTGCCGTTCCGGGCCGCGCGGCCTATCTCAGGAGGGCCGGCGCACCCCTTTCGGCCGCCGCGCCGCGGGGGCAAACTGCACGGCGGAGGCCGCGCGATGGCGCTCAGACCCGTCACGCTCGACGACAAGTATGACCTGACCAAGGACCGGATCTTCGTGACCGGCTTCCAGGCGCTGGTGCGGCTCTGCCTGATGCAGAAGGAGCGCGACCGCCGTGCCGGGCTCAACACGGCTGGCTACGTGAGCGGCTATCGCGGCTCGCCGCTCGGCGGCCTCGATCAGCAGTTCCAGCGCGCGGAACGATGGCTCAAGCCGGCCGACGTCGTATTCCAGGCCGGCCTCAATGAGGAGCTTGCCGCAACCGCCGTCTGGGGCACCCAGCAGGCCGAGCTTCGCGGAGAGGGCAGATACGACGGCGTGTTCGGCATGTGGTACGGCAAGGGCCCCGGCGTCGACCGCTGCGGCGACGTCTTCCGCCACGCCAATTTCGCCGGCACCTCCAAGCACGGCGGCGTGCTCGCTCTGATGGGCGACGATCACACCGCCGAGTCCTCCACCACCGCGCACCAGTCCGAATTCCATTTCGTCGACCTGATGATCCCCATCCTCAACCCGGCGGGAATCCAGGAGATCATCGACTACGGCCTCTACGGCTGGGCGATGTCGCGTTTCACCGGTGCCTGGACGGCGCTCAAGTGCATGCACGAGACGGTGGAGACCACCGCCGTCGTCGATGGCTCGCTCGACCGCGTCAACATCGTCATGCCCGACGATTTCGCCATGCCGGAGGGCGGCCTCAACATCCGCTTGGGCGACACAATCCTCGGCATGGAGGCGCGGCTCACCGACTACAAGCGCGACGCCATGATTGCCTTCGTGCGCGCCAACAGGCTCAACAGGTACATCACCTCGGGCGGGCGCAACCCGAAGATCGGCGTCATCACGCTCGGCAAGTCCTATCTCGACGTGCGCCAGGCGATGGATGAATTGGGGATCGACGAGGTGCGGGCGAACGATCTCGGGCTTCGCATCTACAAGGTCGGGTGTCCCTATCCGCTCAGTCGACGCGAACTGTCGGAGTTCGCGGCGGGGCTTGAGCTGATCATCGTCGTGGAGGAGAAACGCTCGCTGGTCGAGGTGCAGGTGCGCGAGGAGTTGTACGGTACCGCCAACCAGCCTACCTGCATCGGCAAGAAGGACGAGCGCGGCGACTGGTTGTTCCCGCAAAAAGGTGCGCTCGATCCCAATGAGATCGCGATCTGCATCGGCGAGCGGCTGCTCGCACGCGCGCCCAACGAAGAGCTGGCCGGCCGGGTTGCGCGGCTGAAGGAGGCGCAGCGGGTGCTGGCGGAAACCGCCGACATTGCCGTGCGCATTCCCTATTTCTGTTCAGGCTGCCCGCACAATTCCTCGACCGTCGTACCCAGAGGCATGCGCGCCTATGCCGGTATCGGCTGCCACTACATGGTGCAGTGGATGGACCGCTCGACCTCGGGCTTCACCCAGATGGGCGGCGAAGGCGCGAACTGGATCGGGGAGGCCCCGTTCTCGAAGCGTCCGCATGTGTTCCAGAACCTCGGCGACGGCACCTACAACCATTCCGGCTCGATGGCGATCCGCGCCGCGATCGCTGCCGGAACCTCCATCACCTACAAGATCCTGTTCAACGACGCGGTCGCCATGACCGGCGGGCAACCCAATGAAGGTGGACTCACGGTTCCGGAGGTTGCGCGCCAGGTTGCCGCCGAGGGCGCCAGGCGCGTCGTTGTCGTCACCGACGAACCCGACAAATATCCCCCGGGCACCCGGTGGCCGGACGGCATCAGCATCCACCACCGCGACGAGCTTGACGCGGTGCAGCGCGAGCTTGCCGAAATCCCCGGCTGCACGATCCTGATCTACGACCAGACCTGTGCCGCGGAGAAGCGCCGCCGCCGCAAGCGCGGCACCTATCCCGATCCCGACAGGCGCGTGCTGATCAACGAACTCGTCTGTGAAGGTTGCGGCGACTGTGGCGTGAAATCGAATTGCGTCTCGATACAGCCGTTGGAGACCGAATGGGGACGCAAGCGCACCATCGACCAGTCGAGTTGCAACAAGGATTTCTCCTGCCTGAAGGGCTTCTGCCCCTCGTTTGTCACGGTGAGCGGCGCGAAGCCGAAGAAGGCCACGGCGCTTATCCCTCTCCCGCAGGGCGCGGCGGCGTCCCAGCCTGAATTGCCCGAGCCCACGCTGCCGCCGCTCGGCCTGACTTACGACATCATCATCACCGGCGTCGGCGGCACCGGCGTGACTACGGTCGGCGCGTTGATCGGCATGGCGGCGCATCTCGAGGGCAAGGGCGTCGGCGTACTCGATATGGCCGGTCTCGCGCAGAAGGGCGGCGCGGTGCAGAGCCATCTGCGCATCGCGGAGAAGCCGGAGCTGATTCATGCCATCCGCGTCGCCGCGCGAGGCGCCGACCTTGTGCTCGGCGGTGACATCGTAGTCGCCGGCAACAAGAAGGTGCTTGCCGCGCTTACCCCGGGCAAGAGCACGGTCGTGGTCAATGTGGCCGAGGTGCTGCCGGGCGAGTTCACCCGCAACGCCGATTATTCACTGCCGATTGAGCGGCTCAAGCGCGCCATCGCGGCGGCGGTCGGCAATCAGCAGCACTATTTTTTCGATGCGTCGCGCGTCGCAAATGCCGTGGCCGGCCAGTCGATCGCCGCCAATATCGTTATGCTCGGCTATGCCTACCAGATCGGAGCGCTGCCGCTATCGGCCGAGTCGATCGAGCACGCGATCGCCTTGAACGGCGAGGCGGTGGCGATGAACGTCGAGGCCTTCCGCTGGGGCCGGCGCGTCGCTGCTGAACCTGCGGTACTCGACCGGCTCGGCATCGTGGCGCCCAGCGAAGCGACGGATGCGCGACGCCTGTCGCAGAATTTTGACGAGACGGTTGCCCGCCGCGTCGCCTTCCTGACCGGCTATCAGAACGCCGCCTATGCCGCGCGCTATCGCGAGCGCGTGGAACAGGCACGCGCGGCCGAGGCGGCGAAAGCGCCGGGCAAATGCGGCTTGGCCGAGGCGGTCGCACGCAACTTGTTCAAGCTGATGGCGTACAAGGACGAATACGAGGTTGCGCGGTTGTATTCGGACGGCGCGTTCCTGCGCCAGGCGGCGGCCGAGTTCGACGGCGATCTGACGTTCACGTTCCATCTGGCGCCGCCGTTGCTTGCGCGCAAGGACCCGGCGACCGGCGAACCGCGCAAGATGAGCTTCGGGCCGTGGATGATGACGGCCTTCAGCCTGCTGGCGCGACTCAAGTTCCTGCGCGGAACCGCTTTCGATCCGTTCGGGCGCACCGAAGAGCGCCGCACCGAACGAAGGCTCGTCGCCGACTACGAGGCCGTGCTTGAAGAGCTTCTCGCAAAGCTCACGCCGGACAATCACCACCTCGCGGTCGGTATCGCCGCCATTCCGGACAAGATTCGCGGCTTCGGCCACATCAAGCTGGCCACGCTCAGGGTGGCGAAAGCCGACGAGGAGGCGCTGCTCGACCAGTTCCGATCCGGCACGCCGCCACTGTTGAAAGCGGCTGAGTAGCTACCGGCGCGGGTTACTTCGCCAGCGCCTCCACCAGCGGTGCCACGTCGGAGCTTCGTTCGATCTCCCACAACTGCTCCGCCAGCTCCTGCGCCTTGGCGCGGCCGTGCACCGGCTCCACCAGGTCCAGAAATTTCGCCTTCAGCCCGGCATCGTCGAGCGGCAGGAGGCGGGAGCCGAGCGCCTCGTCGGCCTGGCGGGTGAATTCATGCCCCTCGGTCATGACCGTCACCCGCGCCGGCCGCAGCCGGGGGTAGAGCCGGTCGATCTCCGGCGGCGCCGAGATCTCGAACCTGGCGGCGAGCGCGGCCCAGCCCGGATCGCTGCGGACGGCGTCGCTGAAATGGTCGAACCGGATGGTGCGGAACTTGAGCGCCAGCGCCATCAGGTATTTGAAGCTCAGCTGCGCGCTTGCGAAGTCCTCCCAGCCGGCCGCCGCATGCTCGGCGGCGATGCGATAGGTCTCGACCCTGACGCGCCTGACCTCCTCGCTCGCGAGCCTCTCGTCGTTGAGGATGCCGATCAGCGCCTCCACCGCCGGCTGGATGTGGCGGCAGCAGGGGTTCGGCTTGATGTAGCAGTCGGTGATGCCGAACGGCACCGCCGGCGGCAGTTCGACCGGGCGGGCGCGCTGCGCATCATAGGCGAAGCACTGCATGAAGCCGTCGGGTCCTTCGATCACCGCCGGCGGGCCTTCCAGGCCGGCCTCCGCCAGCAGCGCCGCCTGGAGGCCCTCGCGCGCAGCGTGGCCGGCGTGCAGCCGCTTGATGTCGGCGCCGCCGTTGACGAAGGCGAACAGCCCGCCCGAGCTCGAGGCCGCGATCCCGAGCGCGTTCGACAGCTGCCGCGGCGAGAGTCCGCGCAGCCTGCCCACCGCCATCGCCGCGCCAAACACCGCCACCGCACCGGTCGGGTGGAAGCCGCGGTGGCGCAGGTCGGGATGCACGGCGCGGCCGATGGCGGTCACCGTCTCGTAGCCCGCCACCATCGCCTCGATCAGCTGCGCGCCGCTGGCCTTGTTGACATAGCCGGCCGCGAGGATCGCCGGCACCACGGTGCAGCCGGGATGCACCGAGCCCTTGGTGTAGCCGTCATCGAGCTCGATGCCGTGCGCGGCAGTGCCGCCGAGGAAGGCGGCGTCGATCAGGTCGGCGCGCCGGGCGCGGCCCGGGACCGGAACTTGTCCCGGCGGCCGGGTCGCGATCAGCACCGCTTCCGCCTGCGTCGCCACGTTGCCGCCGGCACCGGACATCATCACGCCGACGGTGTCGAGCAGGTGCCGCCGCGCATAGTGGCGCACCTCGCCGGGCAGCGCTTCGTGGCGCAGCCTGCTGACAAAGCCGACCACGGCGTCGGTCGCGCCCGCCGCGGGATGCTGGACGTTCCTGTGCAGGTCTTCGGCGTGGGACATCGGAGAAACCCTGGCAGATGGGCAGGCGGAAATGGCATTATGCCTCGCCGTCGCCCGGGCGGCAAACTCAGGCAAGCTTCACCAGCGCATCGACCGCCACCACGCCGTCGGTGCGCACGATCATCGGGTTGATCTCGGCCTCGGCGATCGACGGTTCCTGCGCCAGATTCGACAACGCCACGATCGCCCGCGCCAGCGCCTCCAGGTCGCCTTTCGGCTTGCCGCGATGGCCGCCGAGCAGCGCAAAGCCGCGCACCTCGGCGATCATCTCGCGGGCGGTCGGCAGGTCGACCGGCGCGATCCGCAGGCTGCGGTCGCGGTAGATTTCCGTGAACACGCCGCCGGCCGCGACCATCACCAGCGGGCCGGCATCGGGATCGACGCGATAGCCCACAAGCGCTTCGCCGACGCCGTCCACCATCGGCTGTACCAGCACCCGGCGCAGGCGCAGGAGCGAACGCTGCTGGACGAAATTGGCGCGGACCCGCTGGATGGCGTCGAGCAACGCCACGCCGTCGGCGACGCCGAGCACCACGCCGCCGACCTCCGTCTTGTGCGCGATCTCCGCCGACAACGCCTTGACCGCAACCGGGTAGGGGAACGGCAGCGCAGGCGCGCGGATCGTGCCGACATCGAGCACCACGGCGGGCGCCCGCGGAATCCCGGCCCGCTCGATCAGCGTCCCGGAATCGAATTCGTCGAGCAGGCGTCCCCGGCCGCCGCCTGCCTGCAGCTGCGGAAACGGCGGCGGCCGCGGCACGCGGCGCCGCAACGCCGCGGCCACCGCGTCGGCGCAGCTCTCGGGCGTGCGGAAGCCCGGCACGCCGGCCTCGCTCAGCATCGCGAGCGCAGCGGGGGCGTCGGGCACCAGGCAGGCCGCGAGCGGCTTGGCGGCAGCGGCGCAGTCGACGATCGGCTTCACCGCCAGCTCCGGATGGAAGCGCGCCGACGAGCCGATCACCGCCAGGATCAGGTCGTACTCCGGTGCCGTGGTGAGGATGTCGAGTGCCGGCTTCATCACATCGTAGCGGGTACCGGCGAGCGTCACGTCGACGATCCGGGCCGGCTTCACGTCGATCCCGGCGCCAGAAAGCCGCGCCAGCGTGTCGGCGCTCGGCGGCTCGATCGCGATGCCGCGCACGCTGAGCGGATCGACCACCATGGTCGCGCCGCCGCCGGTGGTCGTCACCACGCCGACCGCGGCGCGCCGGCCTGCGCCGGCCGGACGCGGCGGCACCCGTCCCAGCAACGGCAATCCCTCGATCAGGCCGTCGAGCGTCTCGACGCGGGCGATGCCGCAGTCGGCGAGGAACGCGCTCGCGACGTCGTCCTCGCCGGCGAGCGCCCCGGTGTGCGACACCGCCAGCTCGCGGGCCGCCTCCGAGCGGCCGAGCTTGTAGGCGATGACCGGCTTGCCGCATTCGGCGGCCGCCCACGCGAAGCGGCGCAGCGCGTCGGCGTTGCGCATGGTTTCGAGGAACAGCATGTAGCCGTCGATGCCGGGATCATCCAGCGTCGATGCGCAAATCTCGCCGAGCGAGAGATCGACCTCGTTGCCGACCGACACGAGGCCGGCAAAGCCGATGCCGCGCGCCTTGCCGCGCGAGATGAGCGAGCCGATCATGCTGCCCGAATGCGATGCGGCGAAGATGCGGCCGACCGGCAGATCCTCCTCGTCGAAGGCGGCGTTCGCGGTCAGCATCGCGCGGGTGCGCAAATCGACGATGCCGAGGCTGGAGGGGCCGACCACCCGGATGCCGGTCGACGCGCAGATGGCGCGCAGCCGCGCCACCCGCATGTCGCCCCATTCGCCGGCTTCGGTGAAGCCGTCGGCGAGCACGGTCGCGACCTTGACGCCAAGCCTGCCGCATTCGGCCACGGCCTCGATGGCGGCGTCGGTCGGCGTGACGATATAGGCATGGTCGGGCGCCTCCGGCAGCTCGGCGAGCGAGCGCCATGCGCGCATGCCCAGCACGGTCTCGCGGCCCGGATTGATCGGATAGATGCGCCCGCCGTAGCGCATCTGCTTGAGGAACTTCAGCGGCCGTCCGGCGGTCTTGGTGAAGTCGTTGGACTGGCCGACGATCGCCACCGATTGCGGCGCGAACAGCGCCTCGCGCAACTGACTCATTGCCGGCTTCTCACTCCGCGGCTTCCGCGCGGCGCGGCGGGCGCTGGTCGAAGCGGCGGTCGAACACGTGCTCGGCGATCCGGTTCTTGAGCATCTCGATCGAGCCGCCTGCGATCATCCAGCCGCGGCAGCGCCGCATGCAATACTCCACCAGCGCCTCGCTCGAGTAGCCGAGCGCACCCATCGCCTGCACCGCCTCGTGCGCGACCTCGAAGCCGGCCTGGTTGCAGGCCGCCTTGGCGACCGCGGTCTCATAGGCGGACGGCAGTCCGCGGTCGGCATTGGCGGCGGCGCGGTAGAGCAGGAGCTGCGCGCCTTCGAGCTTGATCGCCATCTCGGCGAACTTCCATTGCAGGCCCTGGAACTCGCACAGCGGGCGGCCGAATTGCTCGCGCGTGAGACAGTGGTCGCGGGCGGTGTTGTAGGCGTAGCGGCCGAGCGCGAGCGAGCGCGCGGAGTTGCCGAGCCGCTCGATGTTGAAGCTCGCGATCTGCTTCTTGAAGCCGCCGGGACCGAGCAGCACGTTGCCGGCCGGGATGCGGCAGTTCTCGAAATGCAGCTCCGACCATTCCTCGCCGCTCATGAAGCGCGACGGCGCGCCGACGGTGAATCCGGGCGTGTCCCGCTCGACGATCACCGAGCCGATGCCGTCCAGCCCGCGGCCGTAGCGCACGTAGACCAGGAAAACCTTGGCGTCCGGGCTGAAGGTGGAGAACACCTTCGCGCCGTTGATGACGTAATGGTCGCCGTCCGGCCGGGCGCTGGTGGTGAGTTCGGTCACCGCCGAGCCGGCATGCGGCTCCGACATGCCGAGGCTCATGACCATGCCGCCGGTGAGCAAGGGCGGCAGCCAGCGCGCCTTCTGCTCCGGCGTGGCGTATTCCGCGAAGGTGCGGATCGGGCCGAAATTGCCGAACTGCACCACGTCGGCCGAGCGCGGGCAAATGAGCGCCACCTGTTCGATGGCGATCACCGCATCCATCAGCGTGCCGCCGAGCCCGCCGTCCTTCTCGGGGATGGTGATGCCCATCAGCCCCTGGGTGCTCATCAGTTTGGCGACCTCGAACGGGAAGCGGGGGTCGTGCGCGCGCTTGAGCGCGCCATCGGCGAGATGGGCCTGCGCGAATTTTCGCACGGACTCGGCGAACAGCTTCTGTTCTTCGGTGAAGTCGAAATTCATCGGTCAGACCGCTGTCCGGATGTCGTGCCCGCGAAGACGGGAATCCAGTATACGCAAACGGCCGATCCAATGCACAGCCAAGACGTGCTTCCCCGCCCGACCGAGCCAATTGACTCAATTCGCTTGGCCATGCTGGCTTCAGCAACTCGGCGGCAGTCGGAAATTCCCGGTCGCTCCGATGGACGGTTGGAGCTGTCGATCTTTCAGCGTCGTGAAGACCGCCGAAAAGCCGATTACGGCTTTAAGGCGAGCAGCGAGATGCTCTTCACGCCGAACTTCTTGCTGGCCCCGCGCGCGTTGTCCGAGATGAACTGGTAGCTGGGATTGTCTTCCACCTTGATGACTTTCAGCCCAGCGCCCTCGATCTGGCTTCGATAGTTGTCCTGTTGCGCCGCACCGCCGATGCACGCAGCCCATAGAGTGGAGTTGCAAACAATCGTCTCGGGGAGCTGCACTTCGGTCACGATGTCGGAGATCGCGAATCGCCCGCCCGATTTCAACAGTCGCGCAGCTTCGCGGAAGACACTCGACTTATCGGTTGCGAGGTTGATGACGCCGTTGCTAATGACGACATCGGCCGTCCCGGCGGACACCGGCGCGTTTTCGATATAGCCCTTGAGATAGGTCACGTTCTTGAAGCCATCGCGGTCACGCAACCGCTCCGCCTTGGCACGTTGCTCGTCAGTCATGTCGATACCGATGACCTTGCCGCTCGGGCCGACCTTCAAAGCGGCGATGAAGGTGTCCATTCCCGAGCCGCTGCCGAGATCGACAACGGTTTCGCCTTCCTTGATAGCAGCAAGATGAAAGTAGTAGCCCACGCCGGCAAAGGACTCGATTGCCTCCGCCGGGATGCGGTCGAGATCGGCCGGCGGGTAGCCAAGCCGCTCCGCCATTGCCCGACCCATTTCGAAATGAAACTCGCCATGCGGATTTTCGGCAACGCTGCGGTACATCGCCTTGACCTTGGATTCCAGATCCTTCGGATCGAATGCTACGGTAGTTGCCATGACGTTCCTCCTCGATCTAGGTTCCACCGTACTATCCCACCAACGCCCGCCGGAACCGCTCGCGGCAATAGGCAGCGTCGAAATTGCGCTTGAAATGTGGCGGCTCGGTCGGCTTGACCCGCAGCAGCACGAAGCCCGTTGAGTTGCCCTCGCGGATGAAGCGCGAGGCCGGCGCAAGGTCGGCCGCCGTCGACACCGTCATGGTGCGCCGGATGCCGCAGCCGATGGCGATCGTCTCGAGGTCGACGCCGAGGCTGGTATGGCTCTTCTGCCAGCCGGTCTCGCCGTAATGGCCGTTGTCGACGCAGACGATGGCGAGATTGGGCGGGTTCATCACCGAGATTGTCGCGAGCGCACTCACATTCATCAGGAGATCGCCGTCCCCGGTCACGACCAGCACCTGCTTCTTCGGCTGCGCCAGCGCGATGCCGAGCCCGACCATGCAGGGCGCGCCCATGGCGCCGCTCAGCGGAAAGACGTGCGCGCTGTCGCCGGTCACCGACCCGACGTCGTGCGCGACGCCGCCCAGGCCCGACACGATCAGGAAATCCTCGTGCCGGCCGATCAGCTTCGGCACCGCATCGCCGCGGTCGAGCACGACGCCCGGCAGCGCGGTGAGCAGCGCGACCTTCCGGGCCTTCAGTTCCTGCGGCGTCAGGGCCATGGGTCAGAACGGCTTGGCGCCGATCAGGCGCTGGGTCAGCAATACGGCGACGGACTGGCCGCTCTTGAACACCATGGTGAGGGCTGCGCCGACCACGTCGAGCACCTCTTCCGGCCGCTCGGCGCGCAGCACGATCACGCCCATCGCCTCCAGCACCGCCGGCGTGGCCTGCCCCATGGCGTATTGCCACGGATTTCCTTCGCCGAAGTCGCCGCGCATGCTGACCAGGGTCAGGAACGGAAAACGCCCACCCTTGATCAGCGACAGCATGTTGATGCAGTTGCCGACGCCGCTCGATTGCATCAGCAGCACGGCGCGTGCGCCGCCGAGGTCGGCGCCGGCGCAGAGCGCCACGCCTTCCTCCTCGGTGGTCAGCGCGATCGAATGCGCGCCGGGATCGGCGAGCGAGCGGTCGATCAGCACGGCGTGACCGGCATCCGGCACGTAGCAGAACTGCGTGATGCCGTGCCGGCGCAGGAGATCGTAGAGATCGTGCTGCCAGGCGGCCGCGCTGACCCCCTTGCTGTCGACCTGTGCATCCATGGCGCCGATTCACTCACGCTTTCGCGCTCCGCGCAAGCGGAGGCGGGCGGGGCGCGCTATTTCTTCTTCTGACCGGCGCGGGCGCGGGATCGGACCAGCCGAGCATGCCGGCGATCAAGGCCGCGATCACAAATCGAGACGTTGTTCTTGTTGATTGCAACGCCAGTGTTCCTCACTTCCCGGCCAGGCCGAGATCCTTCACGATCGCCGACCAGCGGATTTCTTCCTTGTCGATGTCGGCGGCGTATTGCTCGGGCGTGATCGGCGTGGGCTCTGCGCCCTCGTGCCGGATGCGCTTGACGACGGCCGGGTCGGCGAGCGCGGCGTTCAGCGCCTTGTTCAGCCGCGCGACGATCGCCGGCGGCGTGCCGGCCGGCGCGGACAGTCCGTAGCGCAGCGAGTAGTCGAAGCCCGGCAGTCCCTGTTCGGCCAGCGTGGGCACGTCCGGCAACACGCTCGACCGCCGGGCGGTCGTGACCGCGAGCGCACGGATATGCCCGGCCTCGATGGCGCCGCGCGACACCGGGATCGGATTGAAGCCGATCTTGACGTGACCGGCGATCAGGTCGGTGTTGAGGCCGTTCGACCCCTTGTAGGGGATCGCCATCAGCTTGACCTTGGCGGCGCGTGCGAACAGCTCGGCAGCGAGATGATTGAACGTGCCGACGCCCGGCGAACCGTACTGGAACGGCTCGCCCATCTTCTTGATATAGGCAATCAGCTCCGGGATGCTCTTGACCGGCACGTTCCTGTTGGCGAGCACCAGGCTGGGCGACACCGCGATCAGGCCGATCGGCGCAAAATCCTTGCGCGGATCGTAGCCGGCGTTCTTGTACATGCTCGGGCCGGTCGAGAAGGTCGAGGTGTAGCTGAGCAGGATGGTGTAGCCGTCCGGCGCCGCGCGCGCGACCTGCCGGGTTGCGACCGTGCCGCTGCCGCCGGCGGCGCGGTTCTCGACCACGATCTGCTGGCCGAGCAGCTTGGTCATCCGCTCGCCGACGATGCGCGCCATGATGTCGTTGGTGCCGCCCGGCGGCAGCGGCACCACCAGCGTGATCGGGCGCGCCGGATATTGCTGGGCGGCGGCGGGGACGGCCAGTGCGGTGAGCAGTGCCAGCGCCGCCACTCGAGTCATGGTCTTCATGGATTTCGGCATCATCGCTCTCCTTGCGCGTCGCTTGCTGCGCCAATGTCGGTCACCGCGCGCTCAGGCCGATGCTCTTGAGCAGCTTCGACCAGGCCCGCTCCTCGCGGTCGATGTCGGCGGCATACTCCTCCGGCGTCGACGGCTGCGCCTCGGCGCCCTCGGTACCGAGGCGCTTGAGCACGTCGGGAGATGCGAGCGCGGAGCGCAGTTCCTTGTTGAGGCGCTCGATGATCGGCCTGGGAGTGCCCGCGGGCGCCGCCAGCCCGTACAATAGCCCGGCCTCATAGCCGGGCAGCCCCGACTCCGTGGCGGTCGGCACCTGCGGCATCATGCTCGACCGTTTGGTGCTGGCCACCGCCAGAGCCCGCAGCTTGCCGCCGGAGACGTTGCCGTGCGCCACCGGCACGTTGGTGAAGGACATCTTGATGTGGCCGCCGAGCAGGTCGGTCATCATCGGGCCGGAACCCTTGTAGGGGATGTGCGCCATCTTGACTTGGGCCATGTGGGCGAACAGCTCACCCGCCAGATGGCCTACGGTGCCGACGCCGGCCGAGCCGTATTGAAACGGCTGCGACTCGCTCTTCGCAAGTTTGATCAAGTCGGCAACCGATTTCGCCTTCACCTCGGGATGCACCACAATCACCATGGGCGTCGATCCGATCCGGCCGATCGGCGCGAAATCCTTGCGCGGATCGTAGCCGGCCGCGGCCTGGAGGTTCGGGCCGATCGCCATGGTCGCGGTATAGCTGAGCAGGATCGTGTAGCCGTCCGGGGCGCTCTTGGCGGCCGACCGGGTGCCGACCGTGCCGCCGGCACCGCCGCGGTTGTCGACCACGACCGTCTGACCGAGCGTCTCGCTCATCTTCTCCGCGATGATGCGCGCGACGATGGTGGTGCTGCCGCCCGGCGGGAACGGAACGATCAACGTCACCGGCCGGCTCGGATAGGTCTGCGCCGCGGCGGGAGTCGGTGTTGCGGTGAGCGCAGCAATCAGAACCACCGCCGCTGACGGGAATCGTGCATGTGACATGGGTGTCCTCCTGCGAAGTTCGCCTATTTCTTCGCCTTCAGTCCGATCGCCTTGACGAGCGCCGATCCCTTGGCTTCCTCGCGCTCGATATCGGCGGCGTGCTGCTCGGGCGTCGAGGGCGTGATTTCGAGGCCTTCGGCGGCAAGTCGCCGTCGGACATCCTCGTTCGCGAGCGCCGCATTGAGCTCCCGGTTGAGCCGCTCGACGATGGCGCGCGGCGTGCCGGCGGGCGCCACGAAGCCGAAGCTGAGCGACATGTCGTAGCCCGGGAAGCCCGACTCCGCGACCGTCGGCACCTTCGGCAGCATGGACGAGCGCTTGGCGCTGGTCACCGCAAGCGGCCGCAACGTACCGACCGCAATGTGACCGTGGACGTTCGGCACCGCGCTGAACAGGAGCGGGATGTGGCCGCCCAGGAGGTCGTTGAGCGCCGGACCGGCGCCGCGGTAGGGAACGTGGGTCAGCTTGATGCCTGCGCTGCGGGCGAGCAGTTCGCCGGCCAGATGGTTGACCGTGCCGATGCCGGGCGTGCCGTATTCGACCGGCTTACCGGAACCCTTGGCGACGGCAATCAGCTCCGCGAGCGTGCGCGCGGGATGGCTCGGCTGCACCAGCAGCACGTTGGGCACGGCGCCGATCAGGCCCAGCGGCGCAAAATCCTTGCGCGCCTCGTATCCGACGTTTGGATAGATGCTTGGCGCCGTCCCCAGCGTGGCATTGGTCGCCATCAGGATCGTGTAGCCGTCGGGTGCGCTCTTGGCGACCGCGCGGGCGCCCAGCGTCGAGCCGGCGCCGCCGCGATTGTCGATCACGATCGACTGGCCCAGCCGCTCGCTCATCCTGTCGGCGACGATGCGCGACACCACGCTGGTGCTGCCGCCCGGCACGAACGGGACCACAAGCGTGATCGGCCGGCTCGGATACTCCTGCGCAACGGCCGGCGCGCCGGCGATCGCGAGACAGACTGCCATCCCGGCCAGCGCACATCGTGGGACCATGGGGCTCCTCCGATCGCTTTCGCATTGTCACGGTTCTACCGCCGCGGCAGCAACTGTCGCCGATCCGCCGTGATAAGGAAAGGCGACAAAATCGCCGACAGCGGGTGCGTTCGCGCTCGGTGCAACGCGAGTCGGATCGATGACATGATCCGATGCCTTCCTTGACGTTCCGAAGACGAACGACGTCCGGTTCGTCGGCGATGTGCCGGACAATGTGTGCCGACGCCGCTGATCAAGCGCAACGGGCTCTGCCAGACTGCCGGCAAGCAGGCGACCGCGACCGGCAACAACACCGACATCGTGGCGGTGGCGACGATGCACCGGGCTGCCGGATCACCCGCCTTCGCGGAGGATGACGGCAGAGCGTGTTGCGCAGCCTTGTAGAAGATCAACGCCCATCCGTGGCCGGCAGCAGCACCGGCGCTTCGCGCGCCTTCGCCGCCGCCTCGTTCGGCGCCAGAGCATCGTCCCACA
>Ga0209172_10001294_pt1 | contig 54881 bp, 50 predicted proteins | sample LarsenN4metaG_FD_184113 | JGI IMG/M metagenome (GOLD analysis project Ga0209172, IMG submission 184113) | Hot spring sediment bacterial and archeal communities from British Columbia, Canada, to study Microbial Dark Matter (Phase II) - Larsen... ...
GTAGCGTTCGGACACGGCAGAACACACTTTCCACGACATACCTGCAACTCCTGATACAAGCAGACAGTCGTTTTAATGTGTCACCGATGTCCCCGCACACCTGTCACCGATGTCTCCGGTCCATACACAAATGCCGGGGCTATGTGGGGGCGGGTCGCGTTGCGGCCGCCGCTATGCGGTGGGGGGTGAAGTTGGGCGTTGAAACAATTTCTCGTGGAAGATGCCGGTGATGCCTTCGATGCGGATCAGGCCTTGCCCAACCAACTCCGCTACGCGGTAGTTGCGGCCGATCACAAGGCCGCGCTCGCGCAGCTTGGCCGGGCTGCAGGCGAGATAAGAACCTGCAGAGCGCTTGTCTGTCCAGAGCCCGATCTCTAAAGGTCCGGACTCCATCGGAAGCGTGAGGGTTCCTGCTTCGGTCAGCCGCACTTCTTCGTGCTCACGCATATCGCCCTGCACTTGGATCGAGGCGACCGGCATGAGCAGATAGCGTGAGACGGTGCGCGGGATTTGAGAAGCATCGCCAAGACCGCGCGCGACGCACTGCATTGTTTCGGGGTCATAAGATTCGATACGGCAGGCTTCAAGAACACAAAACGGCAAGCGCGAGGGCGTGGTCAGATCGAAGTGATCGAAAAAGTGATCGATCGGTGCAAAGACCGCGAGATCACCCGGGATGAATGGTTCTATCGGTGGCACGGCGTAATCTCCGCTGCGTCAGGCGTTCGGCCAGAAATACTTCGGCGGCTTGTTGGCACACGGGGTGGCGGTGGTGGGATCGTATTTCGCTTCAGGGCGGGATTTGAGGTGGTCGGCTAGCAGCGCGCGCATCGGTTGGAGCAAATCGCTGTTGGCGCTGAGGTCGTGAAGTTCGTAGGGATCGCTGTAGAGGTCGAAGAGTTGTTCTTCGTTGGTGCGGCCGAACCAGCAGTACTTGTATTGGCTGCGGATGATGAAGTGGTTGTTGTCGCATTCGCCGAAGAGCTGCTCGCGCACCGTCTTCTTCTCGCCACGCAGGATCGGCAGCAGCGATTTGCCTTCGAGCTCGCCATCGAGTTCGCGCGGGATCGGCACGCCGGCGGCGTCGAGGGTGGTGGCGACGATGTCTTCGAGGCAGACGAGTTGGTCGCTGGTGCCGCGGGTGAATTCTTTGCCCATGTTGCGCGCGGTGATGAAGAAGGGGACGTGGGAGGAGCCCTCATAGGGAATGGACTTTCGCCAGAGGTGATGATCGCCGAGCATCTCGCCGTGGTCGGAGGTGAACATGATGAGGGTGGGGGCCTTCTGGCGGTCGGAGCCGTATTCAAAGCAGCGTGAGAGGACGAAGCGGATGCGGTCGTCGATGTGGTTGATGAGGCCGAAGTAGCCGGCGGCGGCGGCGTGCATTTCTTCTTTGGAGAAGGGGCCGACCTGGGCGTCGTCGGCGATGCCGCGCGGGATGCGATCGAAGCGCGGCGTCCAGTCGGACATCACGGGCGTGTGGTTGTGGCGGCCGAAGTATTTGTCCCAATAGGCCTGCGGCGGAATAAGCGGCGGGTGCGGGGCGAAGAAACTCAGGTGCAGGAAATAAGGCTGCGACGGATCACGGTACTTGGTGAGGAAATCGACCGCGCGGTCGGCAAGCCAACTAGTCTGGTGGTAGCGTTCGTCTAGGTCCCAGGGGCGTGCGACGCGGCCGTTGCCGTTGATGCCGGTGTTGTTGGGATGCGTGATGCCTTGTTCTTTGAGCCAGTCGGCCCAATCGTTGACGTGTTGCTTGGTGTCCCAGCGGTCGTTCATGGATTCGGTGCGCCACATGTGGTCGTAGCCATAGCGTTTGCGTTGGGGGTGGAGGTGGAGTTTGCCGACGAGCGCGGTGTGATAGCCGGAGTTTTTGAGGAGGCCGGGGAGTGTGAAAGGCGGATCCCAGTCGAGGAAGTCTTGATAGTGGCGCAGGCCGTGGGTGTGGGGATGCAGGCCGGAGATGAGCGAGCGGCGCGCGGGAATGCAGACGGGGCAGGTGGCGTAGGCGCGGGTGAAGTTGGTGCCGGTGGCGGCGAGTTGATCGCAGATGGGGGTTTGGAGCGAGGTGCTGGGGTTATTGATGCCGAGGGCGTCGAAGCGTTGCTGGTCGGTGGTAATGAGGAGGATGTTGGGGCGCGTTTGCATGGAGGAAATATACGGCGCGCAATGACGAATGACGAATGATAAATGACGAATGGGGATCTCTCAAAAGCCTTTTAACCACCAAGAGCACCAAGGGCACCAAGGATTTCTTGTGGACGGAAGGCCCATTCGCCTCCGACTTGCCTTCGTGATCTTGGTGAACTTGGTGGTTAATCAGAGGTCTTAAGTGGGAGTAGGGCGCGGTAAAAACGAAAGCCCAGGCGCGTGGGCGCCTGGGCTTTCGGGGTATTTGCATCGCGTGATAGGGGTGGTTAGATGGCTTCGCCGCCGGTGGTGCCGTCGGAGATGCGGACGGTCTGTTCGAGGGGGAGGACGAAGATCTTGCCGTCGCCGACCTGGCCCTTGCCGCCTTCGCCGGAGCGGGCGCCCTTGATGATGGCGCTGACGGTGGGCTGAACGAAGTTGTCGTTGACGGCGATGTCGAGGCGGACTTTGCGGATGAGGTTGACCTGCATGGGCTGGCCACGGAAGTATTCCGTGTGGCCCTTCTGGCGGCCGTAGCCTTGGACGTCCGACACGGTGAGGCGGAAGACTTCGACTTCGGTCAGGCAGGTTTTGACGGCCTCAAGGCGGTGGGGCTGAATGATGGCGACGATCCATTTCATGGAAAAACTCCTTCGAGCAATGTCGCAGCCCGACGTGGGCGGCGGGGGTGGTTTCGTATTCTAACGCGGCAGACATCGTACGTGCGAATCGTGGTGCGGTTTGCGGCGAAATCGAGAGCAAGAGAATCGGGCGCGGCGGCGACGCACCGCCGCGCCCGAGCGAGTGAATCAGGATTAACGAGCCTGGTGGTAGCCTTCTTCGCCGTGGAGTGCGACATCCATGCCCTTGTCTTCCTGTTCGGGCGTGGCCCGCATGCCGATGGTCTTGTGGATGATCAGGCAGAGCACGAGGCTGACGACGAAGGCGTAGATCGCGGAGATCGCCATACCCTGGAACTGGAGCCAGAGTTGGCTCATGCTGCCGGTGACCGGGCGAATCGCGAAGATGCCGACGAGGAGAGCACCCAGGGCGCCGCCGATGCCGTGGACGCCGAAGGCGTCGAGGGAGTCGTCGTAGCCGAAGATGTACTTGATGCGGCACCCGAAGAAGCAGACAGCGCCACCGAGGGCACCGATGATGAGGGCGGCGGTCGGGGAGACGTGGCCGGCACAGGGGGTGATGGCCACGAGACCAGCGACGAGGCCGGAGGCGAAACCGAGGGAGGTCGGCTTGCCGGTGAAGGCCCATTCCACGAGGAGCCAGACGAAGGAGGCGGTGCAGGCGGCGATGAAGGTCGTGGTGAAGGCGAGCGCGGCGACTTCGCCGGCGACGGGGTGTTCCGAACCGGGGACGGCGATGGCGGAGCCGGCGTTGAAGCCAAACCAGCCGACCATGAGGAGGCCAGCACCGATGAGGGTGAGGCCAATGCTGTGCGGCATAGTCGGCGTCTTGCCGTCATAGCCTTTGCGTTTGCCGATCACGAGGCAGGCGGCGAGGCCGGAGACGCCCGCGAGGACGTGAACGACGGTACCACCTGCGAAGTCCATAACGCCTTTCTGGAAGAGCCAGCCGGAGGTGTTCCAGACCCAGTGCGCGACTGGGTTGTAGACCAGGAGCGCCCAGAGGCCGACGAAGAGCAGGAACGGTCCGAAGCGGACGCGTTCCGCGACGGCCCCGATGATGAGGGCCGGGGTGATGATGGCGAACATGCCTTGGAAGCAGAAGAAGACAATCTCGGGGACGCCGGTGGGCACCGCGCCGACGGTGTCGCCGCTGGTGACGATGGCCTTGTAGCCAGCGCTGCTTTCTGAAGGAGCGCCAAAGTGTTTCAGGAACATGAGGTTGGAGTCGAAGTTGAAGTAGGTCGGGGTGACGAATTCTTTGCCATCAGCACCCTTTTCGGTGGGGGCGACGGCGAAGGTCATCGCATAGCCAACGGCGGTCCAGAGAACGCCGACGAGGCCGATGCAGGCCATGACCATGAGGAACGTGTTGACGACGTTCTTGGCGCGGACCATGCCGCCGTAGAAGAACGCCAAGCCGGGGACCATGAAGAGGACCAGGGCGGCGGAGATCATGAGCCAGGTGGTGGAGCCGGTGTTGACGGCCGAGGCGGCCGGCGCGGCCGGAGCTGCGGCGGTGATGGCCTCGGCAGTGGTTTTGGCGGCGTCGGTGATAGCCTGAGTCGTGGCGGCCGTATCGCCATAACCCGTGGAGGTCATAAGACCTGTGAAGGCAATGCCTGCGGCGAGCGCAAGACTGCCACCTGCTGCTTTGAGCAACCAACCCATACGCGTTTCCTCTTGAGTAAGAACTTCGAATAATGCCTGACCGGCCAGGGCCAAGCTCTGCCGAACCCTAAGGCAATGGCCATACCACAGGCGGTTGGAGTGACTTATCCACGTCTCAGTTTGTGTTGTAATGGGTTGTTGGGAATGGGTTTAGGATGATGTGCCGCGCATCTACTCACAGTGGGGTGGCCGCGGGGCCGGGGGTTCTGAACTGCTTAAATAGTGTGCAGTCGGTGGTTGGATCGCCCGGTCGCCGATGGGGCTGCGCGAAAATTAGGCGTCAGGGGTGGCGGGGTTGTCGGCGGCGGCATCGGGGTTGTTCTGGGTGCGTTGGCGGATCTTTTCGAGCTTAACGACGCGCTCGACGTAATCGCCGCCGACGGTGCCTTCGGCTTCGAGTTTTTGGGCGACGAGTTCGGCCGCGTGGAGGAGGTAGGTGGTGATGGCGTTGGCGCGGTCCTGGGCCTGGGTAAAGATGCGCATGGCCTCGCGGCGGCGTTTGGCGCTGGGGCCGGTCTGCTGTTCCATGAGGGCTTGGAGTTCGACCTTGATGCGTTCGCGGTTGCGCATGCGGCGCAGGGGGCTGGCGCGGCCGGCGAGTTTGCGCTCCACCGCCGTACCCGTGAGCCACAGAGTGACTCGGGCTTTAACGTCGTCGCGCGAGAGGACGATGTCCGTCGAAGCGAGCAACGGATCGGCACTAACCTGTTTGACCTTGAGACCGAGATGAACTGCCGCCACGGCCTGTCCGGCCGCGTAATACAGATATGCTTTTTGCATTTCTTTCCGGCTTTCTTAGTCCGAAAGCATAGCACGAGTTCGGCCAAACGCCAATAGACAAATGTACCCACACGCGCGGGTCCTTACCGAAGCTGAACATTCATTTGGCGCCATAATGATGCGGGGACGGACGATGTTGCGAAGCCAGCGCGAACGTGAACCGAATACCGAACGGGTGTGACTATCCGCGACGTTCGACAATAGATTAAACGCTCTTGCGGTCGATTGTTTGCGTAAAAAATCGAATGGCTGGTTCGCGGCGGGCGCGCGTGGTAAACTATTGGGCTAAGTTTTTGCGGAGAAAGCCATGAGCCAGACGTTTCGCGCCGCCATCATTACGCCTGAAGCTGTTGCCCTGGACACTGACGTGACGCAGGTGCAGTTTCCTGCGCATGACGGGCAGGTCGGTATTCTGAAGCATCGCGCGCCGCTGCTGGCGAAGCTGGGCACGGGTGTGTTGCGGCTGGACACGACCGGCGGCGAGCAGCGTTACCTGGTTGCCGGCGGGTATGCCGAGATGAAGGCAGACAAGCTGACGATTCTGACGAGCGAAGCTGTGCCGGCGGCCAACATCACGGCGCAGACGATTTCGGCGGAGGAGCAGAAGCTTGCGGGCATCACGGGGACGGATGCGGCGGCGATTGAGAAACGCCAGAAGCAGCAGGCGCGTGTGCAGGCGATGCGGATGCTGGTGAGCTAAGACACGAGTGTCGGAGTATCGGCGTAGGGGAGTATGGGAGTGAGATACTCCGATACAATGCATATATGCCCGCACGTCCTTTATCACATCCACTGTGTTTGTCGCGCCTAAGTGAGGCGCGGGATATGGGGGGGGCGGAGGGGGCGGTCGATCCGCTGCGTGCGGCGATTGCGATTGCGACGAATCACCGGCCGACGCTGAAGCCAGAAGCGATTCTGAAACAACTCGACATGTATGCGCACCAGGCGCAGCCGATGCTGGCGCACAAAAACAACGCGCTGGTGGGGGTGGTGAATCATGTGCTGTTCGACCGGCAGGGCTTTACCGGGAATCGGGAACAGTACAGCGATCCGCTGAACTCTTATATGGATGAAGTACTCAAGCGCCGGCGCGGGTTGCCGATTCTGTTGGCGCTGGTGTTCGTGGAGACCGCGAATCGTGCGGCGATGCTGGCGGGGCGGGCGGATGTGGCGCACGGCATCGGGTTGCCGGGGCATTTTGTGGCGGCGGTGGATGTGGCGGGGGATGAGGACCAGCGGGTGTACGTGGATGCGTTTGGTGCGGGGGAGATCCTGAGTGCGGACGATTGCCGGGAGCTGGTGGTCAGCCATGGTGCGGGGTGGCGCGATGCGTATTTGGAGCCGGTGACGGGCGAGGCGTGGGCGCTGCGGATGCTGACGAACCTGAAGAATGTGTACCTGGAGATGCACGACGTGGCGAATGCGGCGGCGACGCTGGAGCAGATGCTGGTGATCGAGCCATCGCGCCCGCGGCACAATGAGTTGGTGCAGTTGTATCAAGTGATCGACAAGCACATTGCGCGGAACAACTAATTGGGATGTGCGAATGCGCGCTTGGACGTTGTCGCGAATGCAACGAGCAGGCAGATGATGAGGGGGAGCGCGAGGCCGATGGCGCCGATGAGTATGTGCAGCGGCCAGAACAGGTATTCCTGGGGCGGGTGCCAGCGCAGGAGTTCGAGCAGCATGGCCACAAGCCAGAGCAGTGTGAGTGCGCTGATGGTTATGCCGAAGTACCACGCCGCGATGCGGAAGAGGCGGGCGATGCGGGGTAGGTGCTGCAGCGTGGCGATGCGGTGCAGGTGAGTGCCAAGGGAGACGGCGACGAGGACGCGGCAGAAGAAGGGGACGGGCGTGGCGTACACGGCGACGCCGGCGGCGGTGGGCGTGTACTGGGCGAGTGCGATCCACACGACCATGATGCCCATGCTGCCGACGATGGCGCCGACGCGGGCGATGTAACGCCAGTGATTGCCCGGGCGGCCGGGAAGGAGCGGTGAGGCGAGAAACGTGCCAACACACCAGAGCGCGTGTTCGATCGCCACGAGCACCGCGCCGAGTGTCAGCAGTGATTGATCGACCGAGGGGCGGTCAAAAAAACGAAGATTGGTGAGCAGCAGAAAATAGATGAACGTCATCAGGATGCTGGCGGCGAGGAGCATTGTGCCGATGCGGACGCGGCGGAGGGGCGATTGACCGAGTTGGCCGTCTAAAGAGTCGGCGACGGCGGCGCCGCACTCGGGGCAGCGGGCGTTGTGGGCGAGGGTGCGGAGGTTGTAGCCGCAGTGGATGCAGGGGAGGTCGTGATCGATCGTGGCACTCGGCGGCAGCGTGGTGGTCATAGCACCATTCTACCGCCGAGCGCCCATGTGCGGTTACGCCTGTCTCCGCCCCCAGGGGTTTTTGACCGTATTAGCCCCCGCCCAGCGCACGCATGCCGCTGGCGGTGTTGAACACGGGCTGCACGGGGAAGAGAAGGTTTTGCATCGCCACGCCGACAGCGGCGAGCGGATTGAGCGGCACGTAGACGATGTCGTCCTGCTCGATGAGGACATTGGCGCTGGCGTCGCCGGTCTGGAACATCTCTTTGAGATTGACGACGGTGACGTGGCGCATGTCGGGATCGGCGCTGGGTTTGATCACGTAGACGCGCTCCGGCCAGGCGAGTCGCGTGGGCTGGGCCGCGGCGAGAATGGCGACGAGCGTATCGCGGCCGGTGTAGCGCTTGGGGCCGGGGTACTGGGCTTCGCCGAAGACGTAGTACCACTGGCTCTGGTATTCGACATCGACTTTGACTTTGGCGCCGCGGTAGAAGGTTTCGAGTTTCTGGGTGAGCAGTTCTTCGACTTCGGTCGGGCTCATGCCGGCGACGTAGACGCGATTGAGCAGGTCGAGGTTGACGGTGCCGTCGGGCGAGACCTGGACCTTGGCGTTGTTGATTTCGGGGGCTTGCGGGGCCTTGATGAGGATGACATCAGGCGGGGCGATGGCGTAGCGGTCGGTGCTGGTCTGGCGCTGGTAGGACTTTTTGAAGTATTGGAGCTGGGCACGTTCTTTCTCGGTGGGTCCGCACCCGACGAGCGAGGACACGAGCATCAGCAACGCGAGCGAGAAAAGTATTTTCATGATTGTCTCCACGGGGCGCATGCTGCCCCCACTGCACGCTACGCGGGCCTGAAGAGCACGGTTTTATCGGGCACGGCTGAGCAGAGGAGGGACTGGAAGAAGCCAGGGGCCAGAAGCCCGGAGTCAGAATGCAGACAGGGAGGGGCGGGGCAACTTTTGCGGCGCAAATTAACTCGGGCTTGGGCCTGACCGATAAACCTAGCGAGGCACCCGTTCTTTTAGGTCCAGGGACCGTTATGGACATCGCAACAATCATCGGCTTCCTGATCGCTTGTGGCGGCATCTTCTACGCCATGTGGCACGGCACGCATGGCGCCTTCGGCATCTTCTACTCGACCGAAGGTTTCGTGCTCGTGATGGGCGGCGCTATCGGCCTGGCCATCATGTCGATGCCGTTTCACGCGACGAAGGAACTGCCCAAGTACATCATGAAGTGCGTCTTCCACAAGGAAGTGCACGCGAAGCATCTGATCGAACAGATCGTGCAGTTTGCCGAAGTGGCGCGCCGCGATGGCGTGCTGGCGCTGGAGAACTCGGTGAAGTCGTCGGACGATCCGTTTCTCCGCAAGGGCTTGCAGCTGGCGATCGACGGCGCGGATCCCGCGGTCATCGAGCAGGTGCTGAACATCGAGCTTTCAGCGATCGAAGAACGGCACCATCACGGCAAGAAGATGTTCGAATTGATGGGCAAATACGGCCCGGCACTTGGTCTGACGGCAACGCTGGTCGGCCAGGTCGTGATGTTTAAGAATATGGCGGCGCCTTCGGGCGGCGACAGTCACGGTGGTGGCGGCGGTGGTGGGGGCAGCCAGGCTGGCGCCATCGCTCAAGCCCTGCAGATCGCGCTGCTCGGTACGCTGTACGGCACGGTGTGGGCGAACCTGATTTGTGGCCCGCTGTTTGACAAACTTTCCGTCCGGTCGAAAGAAGAACTCTTCAACAAGCAGATCATCATCCAGGGCATTTTGTCGATTCAGGCGGGCGACAACCCGCGCATCGTGGAAAGCAAACTGCTCTCGTTCCTGTCGGCGAAGGAACGCGCCGGCATGGCCACGGCCGCGAAGGAAAAATAAGTTTCGGTTCTCGAGCTTCAGGCATTCAGACAGCCTAACGCTGTTCTGTACCTAAGCGCTTGAGAAGCGGAAGAAACTGGAAACTCGCAATGGCACAGCAGAAGAAAGCAAAACCGCCCGAACCCGTCGGTGAATCCGCACCGATGTGGATCGTCTCGTTTGCCGACCTCGTCACGCTGATGATGTCGTTCTTCGTGGTGCTTTATGCCATGGAACTCGACGGCAACAAGGGGAAGAAGGACGAGTTTTCGGCGGCGGTGAAGATCATGGCCGGCGTACAGCCGGACCCCGCTTCGCTCGATCCGGTCGATCAGATTGTGAACAACTACCTCGGCCGGCCGCGTCCGCCGCAGCTGGATCGCAACAAGGGCAACGCGGACAAGACTGCCAAGGGCATCGAGGGGAACAACCCGGAAGTGACGACGATTCGGCCGGGCAAAGAGATGACCACGGGCGGCAAGATTTTGTTTGAGGCCGGCCAGGCGGGTCTCAGCGATGAGGCCAAGGTCGTGGTGGAGAAGATCGCGGGCCTGGTCCGCGGCCACAACAACGTGCTGATGATCAAGGGGCACATTTCGTCGGACGAGCTGGTGTTGCGTCCGGACGATCCGCAGGGGATGGGCCTGAGTACTCGCCGCGCGATGATGGTTGCGGATGAACTGGTGAAGCACGGGATCGACCGGCGCGTATTGCGGCCGGTGGCGTGCGGGCCGTTCGAGCCGATCAAGGTGGGCGTGTACGACGCGCAGGGCTTGCAGCAGAACCGTCGTGTCGAGGTGTATTCGACGGACTACACGATCTCGGAGTATGCGCCGATCAACACGGTGCCCGCGCCGGGCGAAGAGGGGAAGCACGAAGCGCCGCACACAGCGCCGACGCCCACGAGCGAGCCGGCGCCGGCGAAGAAGCACGAATCGTCGTCGCACGCGCACTAAGCGGCGGTGGGCGATAAGCACGAAATTACCAAAGCCTGCGTCGAAGGGGCAAGCAGCCACCGGCGCTACCGCTGTAGCATGAGCCTCGTTCTGGAAGCGAGGTTTTTGTGCGGCATTACTCATCACTGGCGGTTGGTAAGGCGTCGGATCTGCTGTTTGGGCAAGCCCCGAAGCCACTGCGCACGCGCAAGGGCATGACCATTGGCGGGGGGCTGGTTTATCCGGAGCTGAACTTCACGCTGCCGACAATGCCGGTGGAAGAGAAGACGATGCCGGATGTACTTTGGCATTATCGTGACATCATTACGAATGCGACGAAGCGTGCGGTGGAGTTGGAAACGCCGGGGCTGGTGGTGGAGTTTGAGACGCTGCCGCCGATGACGGAGAACCCGCAGTGGGGGATTGATTGCACGAAGGTGTTGGTGGACGGCCTGGAGGAGGCGTGGGCGAGGCATGGTTTGAAGAGCGTGTTGCGAATCACGCCCAACGACACGCGCGAAATGGATCGGCCGCCGCGGATGCGCGACGGGCAGCTTTATGAAAACATGATCAAGACGTTTGAAGGCTGCGCGGCGGCGGGTGCGGAGTTGCTGAGCATTGAGAGCGTGGGTGGGAAGGAACTGCATGATGATGCGCTGCTGGCGTGCGATATTGGCGGGGTGATTTTCTCGCTGTGCGTGCTGGGCGTGCGCGATATGGATTTTCTGTGGGGGCAACTGGGCGCGGTGGCGAAGAAGCACGGCGCGCACTGTGCGGGCGACACCGCGTGTGGCTTTGGCAACACGGCGATGGTGCTGGCGGAGCAGCGCATGATTCCACGGACGTTTGCCGCGGTGGTGCGGGCCGTGACGGCCGTGCGCACGCTGGTGTGTTATGAACAGGGCGCGGTGGGACCGGGCAAAGACTGCGGTTACGAGAATCCGATTTTGAAGGCGATCACCGGTTTTCCGATGGCGATGGAAGGCAAGACGGCGGCGTGTGCGCACTTGTCGCCGGTGGGGAACATTGCCGCGGCGACTTGTGATACTTGGTCGAATGAATCGGTGCAGAATGTGAAGTTGCTGGGGGCGATGGCGCCGACGTGTTACCTGGAGCAGCTGATTTACGATTGCCGGTTGATGAATTTGGCGATCAAGGATGGCCGCGCGGCGCAGCAGATGTATCAGAGCTGGATGGTGCGGAGCGATGCGGCGTTGGATCCGCAGGCGTATGTGCTGACGCCGGAATCGGTGGTGGCGATTGCGCGGGCGATCGTGGAGGCGGATTCGCACTATCACGCGGGTGTGGCGGCGGCGCTCACGGCGGTGCGGTTGCTCAAAGACGGCCTGGCGGCGGGCAAGGTGCGCATCGCGGAGGTGGAGCAGCCGTGGCTGCAGACGATCGAGGAAGCGCTGCTGGCGTTGCCGCGTGATGAGATGCAGTTTATTACCGAGCAGGTGGCGCTGAGTGATGCGAGCAAGCTGCGCTTTGGGGATTATGGGATTGATGCGTGATGGTGGGCTTTAATTGGATGCGGCGGGTACTTCGAGGCGCTTGAGTTCGTTGGTCAGTACCTCGGCGGCTTTTTCTTCTTTGCCGTCTTTGTGGCGGATGAGGTAGGGCGTGCCGGTGCCGGAACCGCCGGCGGAGCAGATCTTCACGAAATCGGCAGCGCATTTGATCTCATCGCTTTTCCACTCCCACTTGCCGCGCATGAATTTGGCGGCGGCTTCGCAGCTGTAGGCGGTGCCTTTGCGGACGAACTGGGCGTCCTTCATCTCGCCGACGAAGGTGATGAGTTTTTCGATTTTTTCGCGCTCGGCGGCGGGGAGATCGTCGGCGCGAGCAGTCGCTGCGCTTGCGAGCAGCACCATCGCCAGTGCACTTGTTTTCAACATTGCGTGAGTCATGTTCATCATGCCGTGGTTAGGTTCAAACCCTGTGCCAACGTCGGATCAGGAATTGATGCGGCCGTCCCAGGGGGAGCTGGCGGTGGCGTAAAGCTTGCGCGGGATGCGGCCGGCGCGGGCGGCGAGGAAGCCGGCGGTGGTGGCGGCCTTCATGGCGTGGGCCATGGCCAGCGGGTCTTTGGCACCGGCGATCGCGGTGTTGAGCAGCACGCCGTCAACGCCGAGTTCAAACGCCTGGGCGACATCGCTGGCAATGCCGACGCCGGCATCAACGATCACCGGGTAACTCGCGTCCTGGCCTTTGAGCTCTTCCATGATGATGCGGATGTTGTTGGGATTGAGGACACCTTGGCCGGAACCGATGGGCGAGCCCGCGGGCATGATGGCGCTGGCGCCGGCCTCTTTGAGGCGCTTGCAGAGCATGACATCATCGCTGCAGTAGACGAGGACGTGAAAGCCTTCTTTGACGAGGGTTTTGGTGGCCTCGAGCGTGCCGACGGGCTCGGGCAGCAGTGTCTTGGTGTCGCCGAGGACTTCGAGTTTCACCCAGTCCGCGCCGCGGTAATCGGAGTACTTGATGAGCTCGCGGCCAAGGCGGGCGACGCGCACGGCATCCTCGGCGTTGAAGCAGCCGGCGGTGTTGGGCAGCAGGATGTAACGCTTGGGATCGATGTATTCGAGAATATTACGGCCGGAGTTTTTGTCGAAGATGCGTTCGCGCCGCACGGCCACGGTGACGCAGTCCGCGCCCGAAGCGTCGTGGCACTGCTGCATGAGCTCGAGCGACGAGTATTTGCCGGTGCCCACGATGAGGCGCGAGTGGAGCGTGTGGGGGCCGATTTTGAACGGAGGGGGTTGCATGCGAAAACTCAAAACTCAAAACGCAGAACTTAAAACAGAACCGTGGGAAGCGACCTCAGCCGCCGCCGACCATGACGACGATTTCGACCTTGTCGCCGGGGGCGAGTTTGGTTTTGTCGTGCAGCGGGCGCGGGAGAACTTCCTTGTTGAGTTCGACCGCATAGGCGGGTGTGCGCAAGTGCCCAGACTGCTGCCGCAGCGTAACCAGTGCGGCCACGCTGGCGCTTTCAGGCACATCAAATTCCTGGCCGTTGAGAGTGATCTTCATCCGGGCATTATAGTGCGCGGAAACGTGGTTAAGTAGTTATCCGATCACTTTGCCCAGGCGGCCCGCCGTGGCGGCGCGGGTGCGTTCGACGAGCATCTGCTGGGCGGCGCGTTCTTTTTCGCCTTCGGCGGGTTGGCGTTGGCGCCAGGTGCCGTCGCTCTGCAGGTCCCAGGCCTGGCGATTGTCGGTGGCCAAGATGTCGAGAATCTCTTTAAGGCGGGCCTGCAGCGCCGGCTCTTCGATCGGCACGGCACATTCGACGCGGTGCGTCAGGTTGCGGCTCATCCAGTCGGCACTGGCCAGATAAAACTCTTCCTTGCCGCCGTGATTGAGGAAGTAGAAGAGACGCGAATGTTCAAGGAAACGGCCGATGATCGAGACGACGCGGATGTTTTCGGAAAGATCTTTGACGCCGGGTTTCAGGCAGCAGAAGCCGCGGACGTAGAGGTCGATCGACACGCCCGCATTGCTGGCCGCATAGAGCGCGTTGATGACTTCGGGATCTTCGAGCTGGTTCATCTTGGCGATGATCTTCGCGGGCTTGCCGGCACGGGCGTTCTCGGCTTCGCGGTTGATCATCTGCAGAAAGCGCGGCCGCATCGCAGCCGGAGCAACGAGCAACTTGCGGTAATCGCGCTTCAGCGAACGGCCCGTCAAAAATGCAAAGAGATCGACGACATCTTCACAAATATCGTCGCGGCACGTGAACAGGCCAAGATCGGTGTACACCTGCGCCGTCTTGGAGTTGTAATTGCCTGTGGCGATGTGGCAGTAGCAGCGCAGGCGGTCGTCTTCGCGCCGCACCACGAGCACCGTTTTGGTGTGTGTCTTTAAACCGAGAATGCCATAGACCACGTGAGCGCCGGCTTCTTCGAGTGTGCGCGCCCACTGGATGTTGCGTTCTTCATCAAAGCGGGCCTTGAGTTCCACCATCGCGGCGACTTGCTTGCCGCTCTCTGCAGCGCGGGCCAGCGCCGGCACAAAGGGTGAATCGCCGGTGGTGCGATAGAGCGTCATCTTGATGGCGACGACCTTCGGGTCCTTCACCGCGGTGAGCACGAAACGTTCCACCGATGAATCGAAACTCTCATAGGGATGGTGCACCAGGATGTCCTGCTGGCGGATCAGCGCGAACATGTCGGCTTCGGGATCGGCGAGGGCCGGGGCTATTTCGGGGCGGAACGGCGCAAACTTCAGGTCGGGCCGATCAACACCGTTGGCAATCGTCATGAGGTCGGCCTTGCCGAGCGGCTCGGGCAATTCGTAGAGCGCCGACTCGGTGGTTTCGAGGCCATCGATGAGGAACTGCCGCATCTCCTGCGACATATTCTTGGTGATCTGCACGCGCACGGTGTCAGCAAAGCGGCGGGCTCGCAGTTCTTCCTGCACCACTTCGAGCAGATCCTCGGGGTCTTCAATGTCGGCCTCAACTTCAGCGTTGCGCGTCACGCGGAAATGCTGATGCTCCAATATCTCCATCCCTGGGAACAGCGTTTCGAGGCGGGCCTCAATCAGCGATTCAATCGGCGTGAACACATACTCGCGGCCAGTCTGAAACGTCAGCCAACGCGTCAGCACCTGCGGCACCTTGATGCGGGCGAAGAGATGCTCGCTCTGACCGGGCTGGCGCAGCAGCACGCCAATCGAGAGGCTCAGATTGCTGATAAACGGGAACGGATGGCCCGGATCAACCGCCAGCGGCGTGAGCACGGGGAAGATGTGAGCCTTGAAGTAGTCATCCGCCTTGGCACGCTGCTCGGGGGTGAGCTCCACATAGTCGCGCACGAAGATGCCTTCGCGCTCGAGCGCGGGCCGCAGGGCGTTGTTCCACTGGTCCACGACATCGGTGGTGAGCTTCAGGATCCTGCGGTTGATGGCGTCGAGATGTTCTTCTGCCGTGAGCCCATCGTGCGAGCGCTCTTTCGATTTCTGCGCGATCTTCCGCTTCAGCAGGCCGATGCGCTTCATGAAGAATTCGTCGGAGTTATTGGAATAGATGGCGAGGAACTTGAGACGCTCCAGCAGCGGCGTGCGCGGGTCGGCGGCTTGCGCCAGCACGCGCTGGTTGAAATCGAGCCACGACAGGTCGCGGTTGAAGAACGGGTAGGCCGAGGGATCGGTACGAACGTCCTTCACCGCGAGGGGCGGCACTTGCGGCAGGTTGTGACGAAGCTCATCGGGCATAGGCATGGCAGACTAATGTTACGCCCGCCCACGCCGCAACGCACGGCGCAGAGGTTTAACCGAACGTTAGCGCCGCCAAAACATGATATGGCAAAACGCGGCCCGGTTTGCATGCTCAGGCCGACTTCGACGTTATTATCTGACGGTTTGTTTCTCTTCTCGCAAAGGGTTCCCATGAAGCATGTATTGTTTGCCGCGGTTCTCGCTGCCGCACCGGCTTTCGCGCAGTCGATCGATATTTCCAAGGGCTTCGACGCCGGCGGGCAGTCGTCGAACAAAATCAACCTCGACCTGGGAACCAAGCGGGTCAACTGGACCAACGCCCGCTGGGCCGTGATGACGCCGGAGAAGCCGCTGGACCTTTCGCAGGCGAAGGGCGTGCGGATCTCGGTGTCGACCGATCAGCCGCGCGGCGATGTGGGCGTTTACCTGGCCATGAAGGATGCGAACAACTGCTGGTACTACGTGCAGTATGCCGTGGACCTCACGCAGAAGGACAACACCGGCGTGGTCTATTTTGATGACTTCACCACGGCCGATTACGTCAACCCGCCGGGCGGTGGTTATACCGACCCCAACGGGCGCTTTGATCCCAACAGCATCGGCGCCATCGCCGTGGGCACGATCAATCCGCTCGGCGTGGGCAAGGTGGCGTTCACGGTGAACAGCATCGAGGCCGTGCCCGCTGACAAAAAAACCACGCCGACCGTGAATGCGACGGTGTCGGGCAAACTGGTGGACATCAACAACACCACGATGGTGCCGGCGGGATTGTTCGGTGCGTTTAATCTGAAAAATCTCGAAGACGGCAAGCCGCGTGTGAAGCACTATCGCCTGGCGCAGGATCGCCGCATCAACCCCGGCGCGCCGACCCACGGCGATGCCGTCACCAACATCATGATCAACACGATCGGCGATCGCACGGCGACCTCGCCGCGGCTGAACAACCCGAAGTGGCGCGAAGATGCCATCGCACAGGGCACGCGCTTCGGCGAGGCGGCCAAGAGCTCGGGCAAAAAGGTTTATGTGGAGTGGTGGAACGAACCCTACCTGAACTGGGCGAACATCAACCGCAAGAATTTTGATCCGGCGCTCTTTGATGAGAGCAAGGCTGCCGAGGGCGGGCCGGTGACGTTGAAGCATGACGGCACGGTAATGCCTTTCATGAAGTGGACCAAGCAGTGGCCGGTGCCGGTGTGGAACTGGACCGAGAACCTGCAGCAGTGGCGGCGCGGCCGCGATGAAAAGGGCAGCTGGTCACTGCCATACGCCATGCCTTATATGAAGTGGACGCCCCCGCGCTGGCGGCAGGAGTCGGCCCGGCTGAACCCGCCCGACAGCGTGAAGGACGGCGAGAAGTACAAGGTCACCAGCACCGACGCCAAGACCGGCAAGGTCACGGAACGCGAGTTCACGGCCTTCACACCGTGGCACATCTATGATGAAACGCAGTTCACGTATTGGTCCGGCAAGGCCATGGCGCTGCCGTATAACGACCCGATGCTCGCCTTCGGCAAGGCTTTCAAAGAAGCGGCCGGCGATGCGAAGACGGTGTACATCGCGGGCTGGGGCAACCGCCCGAGCGAAGACCACTGGGCCGGCTTCTCGCAGGTTTACAAGGACACGATCGACCTGGGCATTCAATATATTGATGGCGTGTGCGATCACGATTACGGCGGCGATCCGCGCAAGATGCCGGCGAACTATGAATTCATCACCGCCTATGGCGTGACCAAGCACAACAAGTGGCTCACCAGTTGGAACACCGAAACCGCGATGGGCGGCGACACGCAGGCGTATGGCGATGCCACCGTGGCGGCGGGCGCGCAGTTCGACCAGGCGAAGTTCAACTGGCTCGCGACCAAGCTGCTGCACGCGCTCGTCACCGTGCCCGACAAGGCGCGGTCGTTCTCGTGGTTTGGCATCGGCGGCGGCTGGTTCTCTGACACCGGCGAGGGCCAGGCGCTCTTGCTGCTCAACAACCTCCGCGGACAGTTGCTGCACGTGGACAACAGCGACCCCGAGGTGTACGTCGTCGCCGCGGTGGACGGCACCGATCCGGAAAATCCGCGCCCGGCGAATATGCCGCAGCGGAAAGAACTCGTCGTCGCCGTGATGAACGATGCCAAGGCCCCGCGGGCGATGAACCTCAACATCACCGCGCCGGCCGGCACCAAGTTTGACCAGGTGATCACCCGCAAGGCCGACATGACGGCCGAAGGCATTAAGCTGACTGAGAAAACCGATGCGGCGAGCGGCGCATATGCGTTCAAGGCCACGCTGCAGCCGAAAGAAATCACCGTGCTGACCTTCCCGCTCACCGGCGAAATTGCCGGCGCGGCGACGGTGACCCAGCGGCAATTCTTCAGCAAGGATCTGCTGGTCGAGGTCACGCCGGAGAAGCCCAGCACGCAGAAGATCGACATCGCGGCCGATGCGCTCAGCGGCGCAGGCAAGGCTTGGCTGACCTTCGCTGCCGAGCGCCTTTCACATGAAGAAGGCACGCTGGTGCTCAACGGCAAGGAATACGTGATGCCGCCGGCAGTGACGCCGGAGAACGCGGCGTTCGTGCGTCGCCTGCCGCTGAATGTCGCCGATCTCAAGGCCAGCAACACGCTCGTCTTCAAGGCGAAGGACAAGACTGAAGGCTACCTGTTGCCGACGGCGAGCATTGTGGTTGAGAAGTAATCGCCACGACGCGATGCAAAAACGAAAAGCCCCGGGTGGAAACCCGGGGCTTTTTTGTTTGCTGTATCCGGCTTACCGCTTCAGTGCCTTAAACAACCCACGCATGCGTTCCAGCACGTTCGGCTGATGCGTGCCGACGGGCGCCGGCGCTTTCTTCGCACCCATGTCCGCCATCTGCCGGTCGCGCTCCGCCTGCCGCTGCGCAATCACGTGCGAAATGTGCGTCATCAACTCCGGATCCTTCTCAAAGATCGGCACCAGATCCTCGCGCCCAATCTCGATGCAGGTCACATCGTTCTTCGCCCGGATCGTCGCCGGCCGCGGCTGGCCGGTCATCGCGGACAGCTCGCCAAAGAAGCTGCCGGCCTCGATATCGCCGACATCCACGGCCTTGCCGTCGTCGCCCTTGATGAACACATCCACCGCCCCCTCCTGCACCAGGAACAGCGTGTCGCCCATCTCGCCCTGGCGATAAACCGTCTGTCCGGCGCACAGCACCACATCGCGCGAAACCTTCGCCAGGTGCCGCAACTGCTCCGCATCCAGCTTCGCAAAAAGCGGATTCTTCTTGATCGCCAACTCGCGCCGCGCTGCCGCCCTGTCGGCCTCCTTTTTCATCTTCCGATCGAGATTCACAAACTCCACCGTCTGAATCTGGAATGGAATGCCAAAGCCCTTCCGCTTCAAGCGGTACCACGCGTTCACGCGCACGGCATTTTCGATCACCACGTGCCGGGCCGGGTGATCAATCCAGAACTTCACGCGGTACACAATCGCCGAGTCGGCGTAGTTGTCCAGGTACACGATCGGCGCCGGATCGTGCAGCACGCCCTCGGTCTCCAACGCCGCTTCCATCAGCACTTCGCGCGCCTCGTTGGGCGTCAGCTCATACTCCAGCCCCACGCTGATGCTCCGCGCCGTCGCCTTCGTCGGCGAATGAAAATTGATGATCTGTTCCTTCGCCACCGTTCCGTTCGGCACAATGACGTAATTGTCCTCCGCGGTGTGAATCGTCACGGCCCGCCAGTTCATGTCCACCACCCGCCCCTCCAGCCCGCCCACCTGGATCCAATCGCCGATCTGAAACGGCGAACTCGCCTGCATCACCATGCCGCTGAAAAAGTTGCCCAGCGTTTCCTGTAATGCCAAGCCCAGGATGATCGAGATGACCGCCGAGCCGGCCAAAATCGCCGTGACATCCACGCCGAACGCCCACGAGATGTACGCCATCCCCACGAAGAGGCACACCACGAACACGACGATCTGATGGATGAACTTCGACAGGTGCACCTTGCCGCCGCGGGTCAGGATGTTCACGATCACCAGGCGATCGAGAATGCGGATGCCCATGACCAGAATCGCGGCCGCGACTGCCTTGTGAAAGAAAAGCCCCAGCAGATCGTGCGCATCATTCAGCCGGCCCGGGTGCCACACGAATACCGCGAAATAGATCCCCAGCGCCAGCGCGCCGAGGTTCACCGGCCGGGTCAGTTTGTTCTTCGTCAGGTAAGTGCGGAACACCCGCACGATCAGCCATCCCAGCAGCACCATCAACAGCAGCGCTGCCGTCGCCGGGATGAGATTCTGCGGACGCAGTTCAAGCCAGCCACGGCCAATGTAGTAGTCGCCCCGCACGTACAACGCCGTCGCCAGCTGCGGATTTTCTTTCTTCCTGCCCTCACCCGAAGTGGCCGTGGCCTGTGCATTCTCCGCGGGTGCGTTTTCCATCTGGTCCAGCAACCGCTTGAACTTCTCAAGCGTCGCCTTGTCCAACTGCTCGATCCCCGCTGGCTGCGAGGTCGCCGGCGCCGTCGTCGCGGCCAATGTCGCAGCGCCCGCCGGTGCGGACGCCTGTGCAAGCACGTACTGCATAACAAGATTCCATTCCGTAAAGCTTGCGCAGCGTTTTAGCCGCTGTCGCCAAAAATCGAAAGCGAAAAATCTTCGCCGGGCCGGCTCAGTCCGCCCACACGCCCGTGAACACTTCCGTCGCGGGACCCGTCATATAGACGCAATCGTCGCCGCCGCTGTCCGCCGTCTTCCATTCCAGCGTAAGATCGCCGCCGGGCAAGTGCGCCAGCACCTTCGCATCAGACTTGTTCATCAGCACGCCCGCCACGCACACCGCGCTCGCGCCCGTGCCGCAAGCCAGCGTGATGCCGCTGCCGCGCTCCCACGTGCGCATGATCACCTCGCCGCGCGAGACCACCTGCACAAAATGCACGTTGATCCGCCGCGGAAACGCCTTGTGCTTCTCCAGCACCGGGCCGACCTTCTCCAGGTCGATCTTCGCCACGTCATCCACAAAAATCACCGCGTGCGGGTTGCCCATCGAGACAAACGTCGCCGGCACGCCGAGCGTCGTGTCCATCGGCACCTGGAACAGCCGCGGGTTGTCCGTCGCGCCAACCCACTGCCGATCGACCGGAATCTTCTCCAGGTCCAAGATCGGCGGGCCCATGTTCACCGTCACCTGCTGCACCTTGCCGTCGCCGCCCGTAAACAGCTGCAGGCTCAGCACACCGCGCCCGGTCTCCACCTTCATCGGGTTCTGCTTCGACAGCCCGCGATCGAACGCAAACTTCGCCACGCAGCGCACGCCGTTGCCGCACATCTCCGATTCGCTGCCGTCGGCATTGAACATCCGCATCCGCACGGTGGCCCCCTGCGCCTTGGCCGCATCGGTGGGGGGCGCCACCAGGATCAACCCATCGCCGCCAATCCCAAAGTGCCGGTCCGCAACCTTGATGGCCAGCTTCTCCGGCGCCGTCACCCGCTGGTTAAACGCATCCACGTAAACGTAATCGTTACCCAATCCGTGCATTTTCACGAAATTCATGATTCACCTGCTTTTGCGCAAGCCACACATCATACGAAAAATCCAGCAACCAGTCGCGATCACGGCTTCTTATTCATCAGCGCCTCGCGCCGCGCCCTTTCATCCGCGATGCGCTTCTCCCGCGCTGCCTTCTCCGCCAGCGCCTGTGCCTGCGGGGCCAACTCGTTACAACGTCCCAGCACCCGCCGCGCCACCGCCAACTGGCTCGACAACAACGCCCGGTCCACCGCCGGCATCTCCGGCTCAAACTTCACTTGCGCCGACAACACCGCCATCGCAAACAGCGATTTCTCGCGCAGCTCCAACGCATTCCCCACCGTGATCGACGCCAACTGCTCCTTCGTCGGCTGGCCCACCGCCCCGTTCGCACCCATCGCCCCCATAAACGGCCGCAACGGCGCCAACGCCGGCTCCGTCTGCGCCCGCAAAATCGCAATCAACGCCGGCTTCTCGATCTCCAGCACGCCTGGGTCGCCCCAGTTGATCGATCCGCCCCGCACATTCTTGCTCGCCACCGCCCACCGCGCCCCCGCCAGCCACACGCCAAAATCCACCCCCTTCACCCGCCGGCTCACACCGTTCAACCGCCCCGGCTCCTTCGCCATCAACCCGTGCAACTCCAGCAGCGCATCCACCACCTCCGCGTGCTTGCCCTGCAAATCCGCGTTGTAGGCTTTGTTGAGCGCTGTCCGCTGCGCCTCGTTCAACCGTGCCGGGCTGTCCGGCCCCTTGCCGGTCGCACTCGCCAACAGTTCGCGCATAAAGCCGCGCATTGGCGCTGCCGGCGCTGTGGTCGCAGGCGTCGCCGGCTTCGTCGTGGTCGTTGCCGGCGCTGTCGCGGGTTTCGTCGCCGCCGCCGCGCTCTCTTTTTCAACGTACGCAATCTGGTCCGCCGGTATCGCCACCGTGACGCGCATCCCGTTGTCATCCATGCGCAGCCGCACGCCAGCGTTGTCCTGCGACACCACCGTGCCGCTCCGCCGCGTGCCGTCCTTCAGCACAACCGTGTCGGCCAAAGCCCCCCCGGCCACACTCGCGACAGTCATCCCCAGCAAAATGATCATCCAATTACGCATAGCCCTCCATTATACGCTCGCCCGCTTCTGCCTTCCGCCCTCTTCGCTTACAATTCTCTCTCTTAAAACCACCAAGTGCACCAAGTTCACCAAGGCAAGTTCAATGCGATCCAAACTTACCCCAACGACCAAACCTTCGTGACCTTGGTGTTCTTGGTGGTTAAGAGTTTTCTGCGTCCGCTCCCATTCCTTACGAAAGGCTTTCCATGGAACGCACCCTCATCATCCTCAAACCTGACGCCGTCCAACGCGCCCTCGTCGGCGAAATCATCACCCGCTTCGAAAAGAAAGGCATCCAGGTCGTCGGCATGAAACTCATGATGATCTCCGAAGAACTCGCCGCCCAACACTACGCCCCCCACAAGGGCAAACCCTTCTACGACGGCCTCGTCCGCTTCATGACCTCCTCCCCCGTCGTCGTCCTTGCCCTCCAGGGCAAAGGCGTCATCGATGTCGCCCGCAAAATGATGGGCGCCACCTTCGGCTTCAAAGCTGAGCCCGGCACCATCCGCGGCGACTACGGCGTCTCCTCCTCCTTCAACCTCATCCACGGCAGCGACTCGCCGGAATCGGCAAAGGCCGAACTCGCCCTCTGGTTCAAACCCGAAGAACTCGTCAACTACGACCTCGCCAACCGCGTCTGGACCTACGACTTCTCCAAGGGCAACCCCGAATAACCCCTCTTTGCTAACCGCGAAGACACGAAGGCGCAAAGAGTAAAAACAAAAAAGGCCGCGATCTCCCGATCGCGGCCTTTCTCTTTTTCAACTTCGCGTCTTCGCGCCTTCGCGGTTAGACCAATGATGCGGCGGTCTTCACAATGTCCGCCTCGCTGAGGTGGCAGTACGCCAGCACATCCTCCGGCGTCTTGCCGCTCTTGGGAATGTTCCGCACGACCATGTTGTGAACCTTCACCTTGCCGGTCTTCGCGGCCTCTTCGGCCACTTCGCTGGCCACGCCGCCAACATAGTTATCCTCAACCGTCAAAATCACGCTGCCTTCAGCCTGCTTCAACAACTCTTCAACCTTGAACGGCAAGCAATACGCATCCACCACCGCCACGTCCACGCCCTGCGCTTCCAGCTGCTTGGCCGCGCTCAGGCTCGTGTGCACCAGGTAACCATTGGTCACAATCGTCACCTTCTTGCCCTTGCCCGTGTGCTTCTTCACCGTCTTAAAGCTGAAGAACGGGAACGTCTCGCCCTCACCATAGATCGGCGCCGTATCGGCACGAAGCGCCCGCAGGTACACCGCGCTGGGCCACTCGGCCATCTCCAGCACCATCTGGTAGGCGCTGATCGCATCGCACGGCGTCAGCGTCGTGCACGCCGGGTTGCCGCGGTGATCCCTCGCATGCCCAAACGTCCGCATGAACGCCACGTCGGCGATCGCCATCTGCGAGGGGCCGTCGGCTGCCAGCGTCACGCCGATGTGCGTGCCCACCAGCTTCAGGTTCGCCCCGCTAATGATGCCCATCTCAATCTGGTCAAACGCCCGCACAAAGAACTTGCCGAACGTGCTGATGAACGGAATCTTCCCCGCAGCCGCCATGCCGGCGCCCACGCTCACCATGTTCTGTTCCGCGATGCGGCACTCAAAGTAGTGCTTGCCGTGCGTCTTGGCGAAGTCCTGCGCAAACGTCGAGTTCTTCACGTCCGCGTCCAACGCCACCACGTTCGGGTTCGAAGCGCCGAGCGCCTCGAGCGCCAGGCCAAACGCACGCCGCGGCGACAGCTTCTTCTTCAACGCATCGGTCAGCTTGTACTTCTCGGCCATTTCGGCCAGCGTCGCCGCCTTATGGGCATGACGATGCGCCGGTGCGTGCAATGCCGGGTGAATACGCAACACGCGATGCAGGTCTTCGCCCGTCACGCGGTCGGCCTGCAGGTCCTGGGCCGTCTTGTCCAGCTCGGCCAAAATCCCCGCCAGGTCCTTCTCCGGCACCGGGTGGCCGTGGTAACCAAGGCCCTGCTTGCTCGGGCTGCCCCAACCCTTCACGGTGCGGGCGATCACGCACAGGGGCTTGCCCTGCACGTGCGCTTCTTTTTGTTGCTTCAACGCATCCCGCAACGCCGTCGGGTTGTGGCCGTCAACCGTCACAACCTTCCAGCCGAACGCCTCGGCCTTCTCGGCCAGGTGCTCGGCCGACTGCGCCGGGCTCACCCAGTCGCTCTGGCCGATCAAATTGCAGTTGAAGATCGCGATGACGTTCGTCAGCTTGTGCTCGGCGATGAAGTCCATCGCTTCCCAGATCTGCCCTTCGCGCGACTCGCCGTCGCCGATGATGCAGTAAATCAACTTGTCGTGATGGTCCACGCGGGCGGCAGCGCCGAGGCCGGCCGCTACCGAGAGGCCCTGACCCAGCGAGCCCGTCGCCGCGTCAAAGAAGGGGAAACCGATGGCCGGATTCGGGTGGCCGTCGATCGGCGACTTGATATCACGCAGCGTCATCAGGTCTTCGCTGGTCATCATGTGGCTCTTGCCGCCGGGATAGAACGTCACGCCGATGTCGGCGCAGGCGGCGTAAATGATCGGTACGGCGTGGCCTTCGGAGAGCACGAGGCGGTCGCTGCCGTGGTGTGAGGGGTTTTGCGGGTCCCAGCGCATCATGTGGTACATGAGGACGGTGGTGATGTGGGCCAGCGAGAGGGCCGTGGTGGGATGGCCGGAGCCGGCAGCGGTGGTGGCCTTCACGGCCAGCTTGCCGATCTGAATGGCTTTGGCATGTACGACCTGGTCGAACTGTGGCATGGGTCACGATCTCCGCTAGGGTATTGGTTTAGCCTGCACTGCCCGAATCACTCGGGGGGACGAGTATAAGGGACGCCGTACGCCGTTGAAAGCGCCACACAAGCCGACGAACTATTCACTATGGCCGCTCGCATGTGTCAGCACGGAGCCCTGCCCCTTACCTGAATTGCAGGTTGATTGCGATAAACGTACGCTTCTGCGCATGGACCGGCTCGTCGTCACACTCGTCTCTTCTGGCATGGCTGCACACCAGTCCGGCGACTTGCTCACGGCAGAGCGCGATCTCCGGCGCGCGCTGGAACTGCAACCAGATGAGCCCAACGCGATGCATTTTCTCGGTATCACGATCTTTGCCCAGAATCGCCCTGATGAAGCTTGGCCGTTGCTGGACCGCTCGATCCGCGCCGCTCCCGGCGCGGTGCATTTTCGTATGAATTATGCGCGTGTCCTGCGGGCGGCTCGAGCCTACGACAAGGCACTGATCCAGGTGCAGCATGCTGTACAACTGGCGCCACGGGATGCGGGCTGCTACCGTCTTATGGGGAGCATTCTTCACCACTTGGAACGCACCGACGAGGCGGTCGCCGCTTACCAGAGCGCGATTGCCCTGGCCCCCAACAGTCTGGATATCCGCGAGGATCTCGCTGCCGCCCTCACGCACCTTGGTCGCCTCGATGAAGCGCTGGCGGTGCTGCAGGAGATTCTGCAGCGCGACGCCAATCGCCATCGTGTCCGCGTTCATCTTGGCGGCGTGCTGATCGCCTTGGGGCGGATTGACGACGGCCTGCGCTCTGCGCGTGATGGTCTCGCGAAAGAGCCAGCCAACCCCATGGGCCACGCCACGGTCCTGCTGGCTTCCCATTACGTAACCGACGATCCGGCCGCGTTGTTTGCAGAACACCGCAAGATTGCGCGGATCATTGAAGAACAAGCCCGGTCTATCGCGGTAAAGCGCCCGGCCAAGCCAGCCAATGGACGCGTCCGCATCGCCTACCTGTCGCCAGACTTCCGCAACCATGCCGTCGCGCATTTCATTGAGCCGATTCTACGCCATCATGACCGCACACGCTTTGAAGTCTATGCCTATGCAGACGTCCTCCGTCCCGATGCCGTGACCGAACGGATCGCGGCCAGCGTTGATGTCTGGCGCCCTGTGTACCATCTGTCCCATCCGGCGCTCGCCCAGCAGATCGCTGATGATGCAATCGACATCCTGATTGACCTCGCGGGGCACACCGCGGGCAACCGCGCCGTGGTGCTTGCCGCCAAGCCCGCCCGCCTGCAGGCGACATACCTCGGTTATCCCAATACGACGGCTCTTTCTGCCGTGGATCTTCGCATCACGGATGCCCTCACAGATCCCCCCGGCACGGCTGAAGCCTACAACACCGAACGCCTCATTCGCCCGTCGCCTTGTTTTGTCGCCTACCAACCAGCGCCCGAAGCCCAATCTCTGCCGGTTTCCGAAGGTCCCGCATCGCGCGGCGAGCCCTTCACGTTCGGGAGTTTCAACAACATCGCCAAGCTGTCGCCGCTCACGCTGAACCTGTGGGCGGACATCCTCGCCGCGGCGCCGCAAACGCGGTTGGTGCTCAAGTCTTCGGGCGCCGCCGGGCCGTCGGCGCGACAGCATGTGCTCCAGGCATTTGGGGACCGCAGCATCGCCGCCGACCGCATCACATTCCTGGAGCGGATGGCCTCGCACGCTGATCATCTGCAGGCATACCGGCTGATGGACCTAGCGCTGGATACTTACCCCTATAACGGCACCACCACGACGCTGGAGGCGCTGTGGATGGGCGTTCCGGTGCTCACGCTCGCGGGCTCGACCCATGCATCGCGGGTTGGAAAATCGCTGCTGACCAACCTCGGCCTTGAGTCCTTCGTTGCGCCGAACCGCGCGGCCTATGTCGCCCGGGCAATCAGCGTTGCCACCGGCGGCGCGGCCGAACTGAATGTGCTCCGGTCCGGCCTGCGTTCCCGGCTTCGGCACAGCACGATCATGGATCACCGCGGCTTTGTACGAAGGCTCGAGAGCGCTTTGCTGGACAACCTTCAGGCCACGGCGGCGGGCAACAAATGAGGTCCTGAGCACGTAATGCAGGCATCCGCCTGCCGCGTCTGGGCGAAGCGACGGAGCGACGAAGGAGAAAACTGCGTTTTCATTGGAAGATTGTCACGATTTTTTGCGGAAAGTGCGGTTTTATTGGGGTTTTTGGGGAAGATTGTCAAGATTGTCAAGATTTTTACGACCCCCACCCCCCCCACCCCTCTTTTTTGGCGCAATGGACAAGAAATCGCGGCGGGTTTCAGCAATGTGAACCACCAAGGGCACCAAGGTCACCAAGGGGGTTGGGCAGTGCTGAGTGCTGAGGACTGAGTGCTGAGGACGGAGTGGCGGGGCACAGAGGCACAGAGCACAAAGGCACAGAGGCACAGAGGCACAAAGGCACAAAGGCACAGAGGCAAAGGCACAGAGGCACAAAGGCACAAAGGCACAGAGGCACAAAGGTACAGAGGCACCGAGGGGGAAATCACGCAATTCTGAATTTTGAAGTCTGAATTGCCCTTTCTGAGAAATCCCATTTAACCACCAAGGCCACCAAGTTCACCAAGGTTTTTTCGTACGCGAAAACCTATTCGCATACGACTTGCCTTGGTGGTCTTGGTGTACTTGGTGGTTTTTCAGAGGTCTCAATTCAGAATTTGGTTCCGCTTTCGTCTTTCTGCTTTCTGCTTTCCTCCGTTCTGACCCCTGTCGTGTGATCCAGAGGTTTTGCAGATGACGCAGGTGGGTCTGAGACCGGTGACGAACGGGAGTAACCCGGAACATGGCTTGAACTCGATGTGATCCGAATTTTCATGTAACATGCATTGGTCGGTCGGGCAAAAAGTCGCCTCGTATCTCGCAACGAACATGTAACTTCACATTTTGCCATGCCGATCGATGGCGCGATTCCCGCCGGTCTTTCAACGAACTTCCTTTGTTGTCACTAGGGTGGAGGCTTGCCAATGTCACCAATTAAGGGCTTCTTTGCTTATCCCTCCAAGCCGCCTGCATGTGGCGACGCCATAGGGAATGCGGTAGAGGAGATCAATAACGCAGGCGAGGTCTGCATTAAGACTTGGGAGGAATGCAAAGTTACGGGGCGGGTTATAATTGACGAGATCTGTCGCGAGATAGACGCAGCGCAGTTTTTTTGTGCAGATCTGACAGGAATAAATCCGAACGTTATGTTCGAATTGGGCTACGCAATCGCAAAGAACAAACAGATATGGTTGGTTCTAGACCCTTCGCTACACTTGGCAAAACAGAATTTCAATCGACTGAAAATGCTCACCACCATAGGCTACCATGCCTATCACAACTCTAAACAAATTGTGGACGGCTTTTACAGAGATAGGCCTTACGAGAACCTGAACGAAACGATCTTCCAGCAAAGTATCTTGCCCAGCCTATCTACTTCAAACAATGATCTACTCCTTTACGTGAAGAGCCGCCATGACAGCGAAGCGTCCGTCAAGATTAGTCTCAGGGTGGGAGAATCGAAGCTTTCAGTAAAGATTGACGATCCGTCTGAGACGCTGGTTCAGCCACTTGTCTGGTACGCACAACAAGCGCATGGAGCTGCGGGTGTAGTGTGTCATCTCACGGGACACGACCGCGAAGATCACCAAGTCCTCAATGCCAAGGCCAGCTTTGTTGCGGGTCTCGCCCATGGTTTTGGCCGCCCGCTTATCATGCTTTCTGAATCGGACTATCTTCAACCGACTGATTACCGAGATTTGGTGAGGGACTATAAGAGTTCTGCGGTCGCGTATAACCTACTAGATCAATGGCTAGCACCAATTGAGAAAGCCAACGCCCAACTTTCGCTAAAGCGTAGCGAATATCTGAAGACGCTGCTTTTGGCAAATGAGCTGCAGAAGCTGGATGTCGGCGAGTACATTGCCGAGAATGAGTCCTCGTCCGTCGATAGCTACTTCATAGAGACTTCCGCTTACGCCGAAGCACTCGGCGGAACAACATCTGTTTTTGTTGGTCGAAAGGGGGTTGGGAAGACCTCTACTCTGTTTAAACTGGAATCGAGTCTTAAGGAAGATAGGCGCAATCTTGTCGTCGTCATCAAGCCAGTAGCCTACGAAGTGCAGGGGGTTATACGCCTACTGGCATCCTACAAGGAGCGCGATTCAAAAGGCTTTGCTGTGGAAAGCCTCTGGAAGTTTCTCGTTTTGAGCGAGATCGCCAATGCTGCGATTCTGGACTATGAGGCACGACCTTGGGGGGATCTCAATGATGTATTTGCAGATTTACTATACTTTGTTACAAAAAAGCATCCGTTCCTTCGCGAGCCATTTTCAATCCGCCTGAATAGGTGTGTTGAGTCATTGTTTGCTTCACAGGACAAGATGCCCGACGGGGCGGGTCTCTCCGAGGTGCGGTTGGCGATCTCTGAATCTCTACATAAGTCGATCCTAAATGAGCTCAGATCTCTCTTAGTCAGATTCCTGGCAGCAAGAAAACGAGTTGCGGTACTGATAGATAACCTCGACAAAGGGTGGGACAAAGAGCATGATTTGGCGGTCTTGGCAGAAGTGGTGTTGGGCTTGCTTAGTAGCGCCCAGCGGCTTGGCGACGATTTCTTGCCGCGAGGAACGCATCAATCGGGTGTGAATGTCACGCTCAGCCTTTTTGTACGTTCTGACATATTCTTTCGTGTTCTCTCAATAGCGAGAGAACCTGACAAGATCCGGTATTCACGAATGACTTGGAGTGATCCGGAACTATTGATTCGAGTAGTCGAGGATCGCATTGCCGCCGCACAAGGAGGAGCGATCGAACCTCGCGATATCTGGGAGAAGTTTGTTGTTCCTGAAGTCTGTGGAATTCCTGCTAGGCAGTATTTCCTGAGCAAAGTGATGCCGCGTCCCCGCGACTTGCTGTTTTTCTTCAAGGAGGCAGTCAATACCGCAATCAACCGCAAGCACATACGAGTCGAAGAGGCCGATATTCGGGATGCAGAACGGCGCTACTCGCAATTTGTGCTCAACAGCCTCACCGTGGAAAGTTGGTTCGAAGTCTCCGATTTTGAGAAGCTGATGTATCCGTTCCTGGGCGGCAAGCAATTGATGACGCAAAGCGAGTTGGAGAACGCGTTTGCTGCCGCCGATATCGCTACTGGTGCCCATTCCATGTACATCGATCTGCTTTGTAGCTTGGGCTTTCTGGGGCTGGAGGTAAAGAACGACGAATTCCGCTTTAGCAGTGACGCGCCGGAGCAAAGGAAGAATTCGGCTCTCGCAGTGAAGTATTCCGCAAACGTCGGCATGAAGCGCTACCTAGTCCACCCGTCTGTCTGCTCGGAACTCGAGATCCAAATAGAACCTAGATTCGTTGGCACCATTTTCCATTAGCGGGATTGTCCAAAGGGCGACGTAACCGGTTGCCAGAAGTCAGAAGCCAGAAGATGACGGAACTGGGAACCTGCCTGCTTGTCGCAAATGGTGGTGGGGGTGAAAACTGCGCCAAAACGAGGGAGGGCCGGAAAAAGTTGGCAATCTTGGCAATGTTACCCGGCCGGGGGGCCGAGGGAGCAGGGACTAGGAACGAGGAATCAGGAACCAGGCGGAGCGCTTCCTCGTCGCGGCGCGACTCGCACGGCAGGCGAGACGCCTGCGTTACGTACTCAGCACTCAGTCTTCAGCACTCAGCACTGGCGGCTGCGCCGGCGCTGTTGCATTTGAGGGGGGAAACGGGGAATCTGGGGGGCTGGTGATTGCTGGTTGAAGGTGATGAGACGTGATTGATCCGCGAACGATGGACCCGGTGCCGCTGGAGATTGGGCGGGCGTTTTCGGTGGCTGGGCAACGCGTGCTGGTCACCGGCGCGGCTGGTTGGCTGGGCTACAAGATCGTTGAGGTCTACCTGACCAACGGGGCCCGCGTGGTGATGAGCGATCGCCAAGGGCCGGAACTGGAAGAGGCGGCCGCGCGGCTGAAGGCGAAGGGGGAGCTGCACGTGGTGCCGGCGGATCTGACGGATACCGCGGCGCTGAAGACGCTGGCGACCTCGGCCGTGGAGAAGCTGGGCGGGCTGGATGTGCTGGTGAACAACGGGGGCATTGCGTATTCGGGGCCGTTGGACCGGCTGGCGGATGAGGAGTTTGACCGGATCTACCAGACCAACGTGCGGTCGGTGTGGCTGCTGACGCGGCACTGCCTGGAGGCGCTGAAGGCGAGCGGCGGCTGTGTGATCAACATGGCGAGCGTGAACGGCCATCGGCCGTGCTTTGCGGGGAGTTTGTATACGTCGAGCAAGGCGGCGGTGCTGAACATGACGCGTGAGCTGGCGGTGGAGCTGGCGCCGGCGCGGGTGCGGGTGAACTCGATTTCGCCGGGGCCGATCAACAATGTGCACGGGCGGCTGGGGCGGTTGCGCGAGCTGGTGAGGTCGGAGCATTTGGACCCGATCCTGGTGCGGCTGCAGGATCTGCTGAGCGTGTATGGCTCGACGTTTCAGCCGTGGCCGGAGGCGGGGCGTCCGGTCGATGTGGCGATGGGGTGCGTGTATTTGAGTTCGCCGGCGGGGCGGTTTCTGACGGGGGCGGATTTGCTGATTGATGGGGGGCATTTGCATGGATTTCCGCGGCCGCACACGGGTGAGCCGGACTTTTGGAGTGCGTTGCACGAGGCGTTGGCGGCGTTGCCGATGGAGGCGTGGGTGGGTGAGCGGCCGAGTTGGGTGGGCGAGGGGCGGACGAAGTTCCCCATGGAAGGTGGTAGCAAGCGATGACGGACGTACGGGGCAAGAAGGTATTGGTGCAGGGGCTGGGGCACTTTGGCGGCGGCGTGGGGGTGGCGCGGTGGTTGTGCGCGCAGGGGGCGGTGGTGACGGTGACGGACAAGGAGCCGGCGGAGAAGTTGAAGGACTCGACGGCGGCGTTGGCGGGGTTGCCGGTGACGTTTGTGCTGGGGGAGCACCGGGTGAGCGATTTTGAGGGGTGCGAGTTGCTGGTGGTGAACCCGGCGGTGGACAAGGCGAAGAACGAGTATGTGCAGGCGGCGGTGCGGGCGGGTGTGCCGCTGACGACGGAGATGAATTTGTTTGTGGAGCGGCTGCGGGAGAAGGGGGCGTTTTCGATTGGGATCACGGGGAGTGTGGGGAAGAGCACGACGACGACGTTGATTTTTGAGGCGTTGACGGCGGCGGTTGGTGGGAGTGGGCGGAAGGTTTTTCTCGGTGGGAACATTGGGAAGAGTTTGCTGCTGGAGCTGGAGAACATTTCATCGCGCGATGTGGTGGTGTTGGAGTTGAGCAGTTTTATGTTGGAGGACACGCCGCGGGTCGAGTGGAGTCCGGATGTGGCGGTGGCGACGAATTTGTTTGCGAACCATTTGGATAGACATCACACGATGGAAGAATACGGGGCGGTGAAGCGGAATATTTTTAAGTTTCAGGGCCGGGGGGGTACGGCCATATTGAATGGGGATCATGAGGTGGTGCGTGGGTGGGAGAAGGATGCGCGGGGGCGCGTCGTGTTCTATACGACGAAGGGTGTGGAGCCGTTGCCGTTGGTGATACCGGGCGAGCACAACCAGAGTAATGCGCGGGCGGCGTTGGCGGTGTTGGGGGCGTTGCCGTTTGAGGTGGATCAAAGCGCGGGGCGGCGTGCGGTGGAGAACTTTGCGGGGCTGAGTCATCGGCTGCAGCTGGTGCATACGCAGGAGGTGGGCGGGAAGAAGTTGCGGTGGTTTAACGATTCGAAGGCAACGAGTCCGGATGCGTCGATCACGGCGTTGAAGGCGTTTGCGCCGGGGACGGCGGTGTTTATTGTAGGGGGTTATGACAAACATATTGATATGAGTGAATTTGAAAAACTGCTGGCGGAGCGCGCGGCGGGGGTGATTGGGATTGGGCAGACGGGGCAGGCGTTTGTGGATCATGTGGCGGGGCATGGGAAAATCGGCGCGGGGCGCGTGGCGTATGCGGGGACGCTGGATGCGGCGGTGGGGCAGGCGTTTGCGTGGGCCAGGGAGGGGGGTATTGAAGCGATTGTGTTGTCGCCGGCGTCGGCGAGTTGGGGGCAGTTCACGAATTATGAGGAGCGTGGGGAGCGGTTTATCGCGTTGGCGCGGGCGTGTGGCCGGCCATGAGCGAGGGCGAGGCGAAAACGAACCCGCTGTGGGTGGGGCTGCACGCAGCGCGGGCGAATGTGTTGCCGGGGCTGGTGGTGCAGGCGCTGATGGTGGCGTTGGTGGCGGGGTACTATTTTTACAGGCCGTCGGCGGCGTTGTTGGAGGGGTTGTCGAAATTGCGCGCGGAGATTGGGTTGCCGTTCGCGGTGATGTCGACGGTGGTGGCGGGGTCGGTGTTGCCGGAGTTGTTTAAGGTGGTGTTTTTCCAGGGTGGGAAGGCGACGCGGGGGAACTTGCGGACGCTGGGGCTGACGGCAATTTTGTGGGGCTGCCAGGGGATTGTGGTGGATGTGTTGTACCGGCTGCAGTCGTATTGGTTTGGCGATGCGATGAATTTTCAGACGGTGGCGACGAAGGTGGCGTTGGACCAGTTTGTGTTCAATCCGTTGTTTGCGGGGATTGTGAACACGCTGTGGTATCACCTGCTGGTGGTGGGTTTTACGTGGGAGAATGTGCGGCGGGGATTGACGTGGGATTTTTATCGCCGGAATGTGATACCGGTGTTAATCGCAACGTGGGGCGTGTGGGTGCCGATCGTGACGGCGGTTTATTTGTTGCCACAGCCATTGCAGTTTCCGTTGTTTACGCTGGCGTTGACGTTCTGGGCGATTTTGTTGGCATGGATAGGGCATGCGCAGGTGAAGCGAGCGGGCGGGGCGGTTAAGCAATCGTGAGAGGATTGCGGCAATTTCTTGCGTCCTGTGAATGTTGGGGTATGGTAGAGGGTTCAGGGCAGTGCTTTGTATCGAGAGGGAGGCAACCCATGCGTAAATTTTCCATTTTTGCAGCGTTGGCGGTGATGGCGGCGACGTCATCAGTTTTTGCGGTGACGATTCGTGATGATCGTGCGGATACGTCGTATCGCAATTTGGGCGCTTCGTATGGCAGCGTGGGGCAGTTTGTGGGATCGGGCGTGGAGAATGGCTCGACGATCAACTATTCAGCATCGGGCGTGCTGATTGCGCCGGAGTGGGTGCTGACGGCCGGTCACGTGGCGGACAGCACGACGACGAGTTTGACGTTCAAGATCAATGGCACGAACGTGTCAGCGAGCGCGTGGTACGCGAACTCGAACTGGACGGGAAACCTGGGGACGGGCTATGACATTTCGCTGGTGAAGCTGAGCACGACGATCAGCGGGCCGGTGGCGACGCTGTACTCGGGCACGGGGGAAATCGGGAAGGTGGGGACGTACGTGGGGTACGGGATGACGGGGACGGGGTCGACGGGTTATACGGTGTTCGACCAGCAGAAGCGCGGCGCGCAGAACATGGTGGATGCGTTTTTGAGTGGGTCCGGCAGCCGGATTTTGATGTCCGATTTTGACAACATCAACAAGAAGCATCAGAAGCGCGACAATGCCATGGGCGGGGCGAGTCCGTTGGATCTGGAGGGTTTGATTGCGCCGGGCGATTCGGGCGGCGGGATGTTCATCACGGAGAATGGCCGAACGTATCTGGCGGGGATCAACTCGTGGGGTTCATCGCGTGATGGGAACACGAACTCGGATTATGGTGACTACTCGGGCGTGACGCGGGTGTCGTCGCACATTGGGTGGATCAATGGCATTCTGGATGGGTACGCCAGCAGCGCGGCGAACGGGACGTTTTATGCGGGGAGCGGGGGGAACTTCACAGCGCTGCGGGTGCCGATCATACCTGAGCCGGCGACGCTGGGCGTGTTGGGTCTGGGGGGCCTGGTGTTGTTGGCGCGGCGTCGTCGTTAAGACGCCCTTTATGGGGGAGACGGGGACACAGGAGTCGCACATCTGCAGGCGCGGCGGGTAACGCCGCGCCTGCCCTATTTTGGCCAATGCCGTATCGCAAGCGGTCTGTCGGTTTATCCGACATGACGAAGAGACCGCTTGAGAGGGGCAATGCAGATGCACGACGAGACGACACGCGAGCAAGATGGTACGAACGGCGAACGGCCGGGCAGTCCGATGCGGACATTCATCCGGGCGGTGGGGAGTTTGTCACGGCAGAAGCGTGATGCGCTGGCCCGGCTGCGCGAGAGTGAAGAGCGCTACCGCACGGTGATCGAGAGCGTGCAGGAAATCATTTTTCATACCACGGTGCAGGGGTTGTGGCTGTATTTGAATCCCTCGTGGGCGGACATCACGGGCTATTCGGTGGAGGAGACGATCGGGCAGCCGCTGGTGCGGTTTGTGCATCGCGATGATTGCGAGACGCTGGTAGCGCGGTTTCACCAGTTGACGAGCCGGCAGGAGGAGACGGCGCGCTTTCAGATGCGGGTGATGACGCGCGACGGGCGCGAGGTGTGGCTGGATGGGTTTGCCCGAGCGCTGCTGGATGCGCGCGGTCGGGTGCAGGGCGTGACGGGCACGCTGCGGGATGTGACTGAGCAGCGGCGCGCCCATGAGGAACTGCAGTACCGCGATGAGCTGTTGCAGGCGGTGGCGGCGGCGGGCAACGTGCTACTCAATGAGGCCGACCTCGCGACAGCGCTCAGCGAAGCCGTGCGGCTGATCGGCATGGCGACGCGTGCGGACCGTGCGTATCTGTTCGAGAACCATCGTGATGCCCTGACGGGGGCGCCGCTTATGAGCCAGCGCTATGAATGGTGTGCGGGCCGCGTAAGCGCCGAGATCAACAACCCGCAGTGCCAGGATCAGCCTTGGGCCCTGTGGGATGATTGGCACGCCCAGCTGAGTGTTGGGAAGAACGTCAGCGGCGTGGTGCGGAGTTTTGGCGAGTATGCGCAGGGCGTGCTGCGCGCCCAGGGGGTGCAGAGCCTGCTGCTGGTGCCGGTGATCTTGCGCCAGGGCACATCGGGCGTGCCGGAATTCTGGGGCTTCATCGGCTTTGACGACTGCCTGCGTGGCCGGGCGTGGTCGGATGCGGAGAGCTCGATCATCGGGGCGCTGGCGAGTTCGATCGGGGGGGCGATCATGCGGCAGCGGGCCGCGGCGGAACTGCGCGGCGCGAAAGAATCGGCCGAGGCCGCGAGCAGCGCGAAGAGCATTTTCCTGGCCAACATGAGCCATGAGATTCGCACGCCGCTGAACGGCATCATCGGAATAAACCAATTGCTGATCGAGTCGGGCCTGAGTGATGCGCAGCGCAAATACGCGGAATTGGCCAAGACGTCTGCCGACACGCTGCTGGCGATCATCAACGACATTCTGGATTTTTCGAAGATCGAGGCCGGCAAGCTGGAGGTGGACGCCATCAACGTGGACCTGCACGAAACGCTGCGGCAGACGATCGCGATGCTGGCGATGCGCGCCGACGCCAAGGCGCTGGCCCTGACGCTGCGCATCGACCCCGACGTGCCGGCGTACGTGCATGTCGATCCGGTGCGCCTGCGGCAGGTGGTGATGAACCTTGTGAACAATGCGGTGAAGTTCACCGAGCGCGGCGGCGTGACGGTGCGCGTGGGCGTGGAGCATCGCGGACCCGCTCCGCGGTGCGTGCTGCGGTTCGCGGTGACGGACACGGGCATCGGCATCTCACACGACCGGCTGGGCAAGCTGTTTCAGCCGTTCAGCCAGGTCGATGCCTCGACGACGCGCAAGTACGGCGGCACAGGCCTGGGCCTCGCGATCTGCCGACAGCTGGTGCAGATGATGGGCGGCACGATTGGCGTGCAGAGCCTGGAGGGACAGGGCACGACGTTTCACTTCACGCTGGTGGTGGAGGAGCGCGAGCGGCCGGTGGAGGCCGGCGACGCTGGGCCGCGCCACGCCAAGCGCCCGCGCCGCAGCCGGATCTTGCTGGCGGAGGACAACGCGGTGAATCAGCTGCTGGCGCGCGAGCTGCTTGTGCGGGCCGGGCACGAGGTGCATGTGGTGGACAACGGCCGGGCCGCGTTGGAGGCGTTTCGCCAGGGCGGTTTTGATCTTGTGCTGATGGACGTGCAGATGCCGGTGATGGACGGCTATGAGGCCGCCCGCGCGATACGGGCGCAGGAGAGCAAGTACCGTGCGGCGATGCAGCTGCGCCGGCCGATTGCGATCGTGGCGCTCACGGCAAATGCGATCAAGGGAGACCGCGAGCGCTGCCTGGACGCGGGAATGAATGATTACCTGAGCAAGCCGATTGTGCCGGAGCTGCTGGTGGAGATGCTCGCCAGGTATCTGCCGGAGGCCACGCATGTGGAGGAGCGCGCTGCAACCTCGCCCGCGCCTGCGGCCACCGGCGCCGGCGGCGATCCCGCGACGCTGAATCGCAGCGAGCTTGTCGCCCGGTGCATGGGCAGCGAAGTGGTCGCGGAGAAGATGCTGGCGCTCTTTGTGCGGCAGGCAGAAGGCTATGCCAAGGAACTTGACGCGCTGGCGGCGGCGCAGGATGCGGCGGGATTGGCGTCGCTGGCGCACTCGGTAAAGGGCGCGGCGGCGAACATTGGCGCCGCCACGCTGAAGAAAGCCGCGTACACGCTGGAGCAGCGCGCCCGTGCCGCCGACCTGAAGACGGTGCACGATGATGTGTCGGCCGTCAAAAGCGCCTTGCGCAGCGTTCTCGAGGCGGTCGACCACGGGTGAGTTTTTGGCCGCGATAACCTACAATGGCCCTCCATATTTGAGACCGTGGAGGCAAAGCAATGGGAACGCAGTATCTGGCCGTGGACCTGGGCGCCGAGTCGGGGCGCGTCATGCTCGGCACGCTGGCCGGCGGCAAAATCACACTGGCTGAGGCCCATCGCTTCCCCAATGTTTCGGTACGCATCAACGCCTGTCGCGGCGGCGGCACGCTGCACTGGGATGTGCTGCGGTTGTGGCATGAAATTCAGAGCGGCATCGCGAAGGCGACGGCCAATCAGGGCATCTCCGGCATCGGCATCGATACGTGGGGCGTGGACTTTGGCCTGCTGGATGAACGCGGCGATCTGCTGGGCAACCCGGTGTGCTACCGCGACAACCGCACCGACGGCATGGTGCAGAAAGTTTTTGCGAAGCTGTCGCAGGCGGAGATCTACGGCATCACCGGCATTCAAACGATGCAGCTCAACACGCTGTTTCAGTTGGCGAGTTTGTCGCTGAACAACTCGCCGCAGTTGAAGGCCGCCAAGACGCTGCTGTTCATGCCCGACTTGATTGCCTATTGGCTGTGCGGCGCCGCGACGAATGAATACACGATCGCGTCCACCTCGCAGATGCTGGATGCGAGAAGCCGCACGTGGTCGAAGCAGGTGCTGGATGCGATCGGCGTCTCGCCATCAATTTTCCCGCCGCTGGTGCAGCCGGGGACGAAGGATTCGATTCGCGGCATGGTGCAGGAAGAGGTCGGCCGGCAGATTCATGCGACGGGCATTCCGGTGATCGCGGTGGGCTCGCACGACACGGCGTCGGCCGTGGCGGCGGTGCCCGCAACGGGGGATGACTGGTTGTATCTGAGCAGCGGCACGTGGAGCCTGCTGGGGGCGGAGCTCGATCAACCGGCGCTGAGCGGCAAGGCCGCCGGCTATAACGTGACGAACGAGGGCGGCGTGGGCGGGAAGATTCGGTTGCTCAAGAACATTGCGGGCCTGTGGCTGCTGCAGGAATGCAAGCGCGAATGGGAACGCCAGGGGACGGTGTATGACTACGCCACGCTGGCGAAGCTGGCCGAGGAATCGCCGGCGAGCAAGACGATTCTGGATGTGGACGATGCGACGTTCGGCACGCCGGGCAACATGCCCAACAAGATCGTGGAGCACTGCACGCGCACCGGGCAGCAACCGCCGAGCGGTGTGGGCCAGACGGTTCGCGTGATTTTGCAGAGCCTCGCCGCGACCTATGCGAAGGTCGTCAAGCAACTCGAGGACATCACCGGCAAGAAGTACAAACGCCTGCACATTGTGGGCGGCGGTTCGCAGAACAATCTGCTGAACCAGTTGGCGGCGAACGCGACGGGGCTAACGGTACTGGCGGGTCCGGTGGAAGCGACAGCGCTGGGCAATATCATGGCCCAGGCGATCGCGACGGGCGAGATTAAGTCGCTGGCAGAGGGGCGCGCGATCATCGCAAACAGCACGACGCCGAAGGTGTTTGAGCCGAAGTGATGGTGCGGCTTGTCGCACCCAGTACCTACGAGGTGATCATGCCTACATCCGTCCTTCACCAGGCGTGCAGACGCGGTGATGAGGAACTTGTACGTTCCCTGCTGGCCCAGAACCCATCGGCGGTCAACGTGGCTGATGAGTATGGTTGGTGGCCCATTTTTCATGCGGCGTTGGGGCGACACGAAGGGATTGTGAAGCAATTGCTGGATGCGGGGGCGGATCTTTCCGTGGGTAAGGGCTATGTCATGCATTTCGCAGGCGAAGTGCCAAACAATAAGCAAATCGTGGCGATGCTCCTTCAATATGGAGGGCTTGACCCGCACGTACACCCGACAAGCGACTTGCAGCGGCAGTTTCTCGCGGCTGTTTTTCTGGCCGATGTGCCGCGTGTGCGTGCGCTGCTGGCGGCGGACCCCCGTCTGGCGCACGAGACCGACGGCCGAGGCGACTATGCGATTCATCATGCGGCCCGAAATGGCGACACGGACATCGTGCGTGTCCTGCTTGATGCGGGTGCTGACGTAAACGCGCGCGGCAAAGCCAATAATCACACCGTGTTGTATTGTGCCGGCGGCCATGGGCATGTTGACACCGTTCGCCTGCTGCTTGAGGCAGGGGCGGATGCATCTGCCCGCTTCACAAGCGATGGCAAGACGCTCGAGGAGTGGTTGGCTGATTTTCCTGAGGATCCGCGACTGATGCGGGTTGCGGAGTTGCTGCGGAGCTTTCAACGCGGTGTTTAGCGCGTTCGCTTCATCCGCGGGCTCGGTGAGGACGCGGCGACAGCGCTGGGCAACACCCTGGCGCAAGTGATTGCGACGGGTGAACGGAGGGAAGATGGCGAGTGAGTTGCTGACGGCCGCGAGGACGGAACTGGGCGCTGGCGAGTTTGTTGCGCGTTGCGGGCGGGTGTTCGCGACGTTTGGCCCGCCGGAGCAGGATTCGGGAAATGTGTCGTGGGGCGTGGCAGTTGATGGTGAACGCTTTTTTGTGAAGTCAGCGCCGCGGGATGGGCAGGCATTTTTTTCGCACGAGGCGCGGGTGGCGCTGCTGCGGAATGCGGTGGATGTGGCGCGGTCTTGTGCGTCGCCCACGCTGGGGCGGTTGCGACATGTCGTGGAAAGTGCCGATGGGCCCGTGCTCGTCTATGAATGGTGTAAGGGCGAGTTGTTGGCCGGCGGTGGTGTGCGGCGGGATGATCCGGCGTCTGCGCATCGGAGGTTCCGGCGGTTGCCGGTGGGGGAGATCTGTGCGGCGCTTGGTGAATTGATTGCGTTGCATGCGGCGCTGGAGCGGGCGGGCTGGGTGGCGGTAGATCTTTATGATGGCTGTTTGATGTATGACTTTGCGGAGCACATGTTGCGGGTGATCGACTTGGATATGTATCGCCGTGGGGCGTTTGTGAATGAGATGGGGCGAATGTTTGGATCAAGACGGTTTATGTCGCCGGAAGAGTTCGAACGCGGGGCGACGATTGATTGCCGGAGCACGGTGTTTACGCTGGGGCGGTTTGTCGAGGTGTTTTTGGGGGATGCGGTGGAGGCGTCTGTGTTGCTGGAGGGGGCGCGGGGTATCGCTCAGAAGGCGACGCGGCCGGTGAAGGAAGAGCGGTACGCAAGCGTGGCGGCGCTGCATGGGGCGTGGGTGACGCTGGGAGAGTGACGTCAAGTGCGTTGTCAGGAATCGCTTGGCGAAGGCAGGTTGGGCAAATCGCGCGCGCCATGGACAATGTGGTCGATGCGTACGTCGTTACCGATAGCTTCGTAAATGATGAGATAGTCTTTATAGGGCAACACCCGCGCATTTGGTGCGATGTCGTTGCGAAGGACGCCGATGCGCGGTGAGTCGGCAAGTTTTTCGATGACGGCGAGAAACTGCGCGATGAAATCATCGGCATTCAGCGGGTTATTCTCAGCAATGTAGGCGTGAATTTCTTCGAGATCATTGACGGCGCGCCTGGTGAACCGTGGCTTGCTCATGCGTGGCTCTTGTTGTCGTTCGAACGACGGCGCTCTGAGCCGGCCCGAATTGATTCGACGGTTACTTCGGAGAACTCGAGCAGGTCGCCGGCTTGAGCCTGACGGCGGGATTCCGCCACGGCGGCGCGGATGCTTCTCATCTGTTCGTCGTGGCCTTTGAGCAATCGCACCGCCGCGCTGATCGCGGCGTCGGCAGACGCGAAACGTCCCGCATCAATCTGCTGCTGCAGGTAGCGAACTTCTTCTGGTCCAAGTGTGATCTGCATGGCCATTCTCCAAGGTCGCTCGATTATATCGCCGGCAACCCCATTCGCGCAAGACATTTTGGGTGGGTTACGGTACCTGTCGCAGGCTGGCTGCGATCGCGCGGGCCAGGTCATTGCCGAACGCGCGGGCACTGGCGGCGTCGACGATCGCGCCATCTGCGGAAGCATACGGCAATTCGAACGTGGCCACGGTGGGGGTGCCGGGGGCGTTGGCGATCATCCAGCGGCCGAAGGGTGTGGCCGTCGTGCCGGGCTTGCGGATGTTCCAATCTTTGCCGTAAGACAGCGTGCCAGCCGCGCGGTAGGGCAGCGGGCCGGTGCACACAGATTCCAGCGTGGCGGCGAGGCGCAGTTGGCGTGCGGCGTTGGCGGGGTCTTCGCTGCCGACGATGTAGATGTGTTCGTTGTTGTCGCCGCGGACCCACGGGCAATGCATGTCCAGCGCGAAACGCAGGCGATGATCGCAACGCTCCTGGGTAAGTTTGCGAATGGCCACGGTCTCGGGGTAGATCGGCTGGTCGATGTAGTCGCCGTTGTGATCGTGCGGATGCCGGCGCTTGCCCTGGTCGCCGGCCTCCACGCCGTCGAGGTCCACCATCGGCACAACCAGAAAGCGGCACGTCTCACGCAGACAACGGCCCGTTTCGTCATCAGCCAGCACGGCATCGAGCAGGCCCTCAAGTGCGTAGCTCGCCATCATCTCGCAGCAGTGGTGCCGTGCGGCGATGAGCACCTGGTGCGTCTCGCGGCCATCGTGCCGGCCGATCTGCAACAGCGGCACCGGCCGCCCCTGGCGCGTGCGGCACAATTCGTGAACGGTGAGGTCGGCCTTGCCGGCGTGCCGCGCCAGCCAGCGCTCGAAATTGCGTTGGGTGTACGGCATCCCGAGGCTGAACTGCAGCACATCGGCATCACCACAGTCGTAGGTGAAGGCCCACTGCGCTGGGTCATAGGTTGGAATCCAACGCCAGGTCCAGCCGTCGTCAGCACTCACGGCTGCGCCGCGGATGGTGGTGGACCAGGGCACGGTCAGTTCAAAACGGAGTTGGCGGCCGGCACAGCCGCGGACGCGCAGATGCCAATAGAACCAAGGCTCGGCGATGGTATCGCGACAATCAGGACGGAAGCGGATGAGGTCGCCGTCGACGCTTTCGACGATGGCGTTGCCGGCAGAAATGTGGGTGTCGACGATCAGGGCCATCGTAAGCACTCCAGGCGTTCAGACGGTGATTGGTGCCGCGCGGCGAAATGTTCAGGCCACGCCGACGGCATCAGCGCCGAGTTTGCGCAGACGCTCATAACGCTGGTCGACGAGTTTTTCGATCGGCACGCGCTTCAACTCGCGCAGCGTCTTGTCGATGTACTTCTGCACGTTGTCGGCGGCGGCGTGGGCGTTGCGGTGCGCGCCGCCCAACGGCTCTTCTATAATCTCGTCGATGATGCCCAGCGATTTAAGGTGCTTGCTGGTGAGCTTCAGGGCCTCGGCCGCCACGGGTGCGTTGGAGGCGTCTTTCCAGAGGATGCCGCTGCAGCCTTCGGGCGAGATCACGCTGTACCAGGCGAACTGCATCATGGCGAGGCGATCGCCCACGCCGATGCCCAGGGCGCCGCCGCTGCCGCCTTCGCCAATCACCAGGCAAAGCACGGGCACGCGCAGGCGGGACATTTCGCGCAGGTTGACGGCGATGGCCTCGGCCACGCCGCGTTCTTCGGAGCCCACGCCGGGATACGCGCCGGGCGTATCGATGAACGTCACGATCGGCAGGCCGAACTTCTCGGCAAACTGCATCTTCAGCATGGCCTTGCGATAACCTTCAGGATGGGCGCAGCCGAAGTTGCAGGCGATTTTTTCCTTGGTGTCGCGGCCCTTGTGATGGCCAACGAGCATGACCTTGTGCCCGCCGATGCGGCCCATGCCCGTGACGATGGTTTTGTCGTCCGCGAAGTGGCGGTCGCCGTGGAGTTCGTCGAAGTCTTTCACGATCATTTCGATGTAGTCGCGCGTCTGCGGGCGGTTGGGGTGGCGCGCCACCTGCACCGTCTCCCAGGCGGAGAGGTTCTGGTAGGTTTTCCGCATGAGCGCGGTGAGATTCTGGCGCAGGGAGGAGATCTCCGCGGCGTAGTCGACGCCCTTTTGTTCCTGCGTGGCGACGAGCTCGGCAATTTGCTTTTCGAGCTGCAGGATGGGCTTTTCGAATTCGAGCGCCATGGCGACAGATGATCCGCCGGTCTTGGCCATTGTGAGAATCTCCGCATCTAGAAACGGGGGGATTGTAGCATAAAACCCATTGCCAATTGATAATTCTCAATTGACAATTATCAATTGAAAATGGCCGGCCGCGCGCGAGGTTGTTGATGGAAACGTACATTCAAACGTTCACGGGGAAAAAATTCTGGCCGCTCGCGCCGCGTGGGGAGGATGTGGATATTCGCGATATCGCGCATGCGTTGGCGTTCAAATGCCGTTTCAACGGGCATTGCCGGTATTTTTATAGCGTGGCCGAGCACAGCGTGCGGGTTAGCCGGGCGGTGGAGGAGAAGTTTGCCCTGTGGGGCCTGATGCACGATGCCGGCGAGGCGTACCTGACGGATGTGGGGGCGCCGATCAAGCCGTTTTTCAGAATCGAAGATGGCGGCAAGGTGAAGACCTTTGGTGCGGCGGAGGATGCGCTGCTCGATGTGATTGCCGATGCACTGAAGTTTCCGCGCGTGGATTATGCACAGGTGCGCGCGGCAGATCTGCAACTGCTGGCCACGGAGGCGCGCGATCTGATGGGCGTGGTGGGGGATGCGTGGGGCTTGGGTGTTGCGCCGCTGGATGAGAAGATCGTGCCGGTGGGCCCGCAGGAAGCGGAGGGGATGTTTCTGGCGCGTTGGGAAGAACTGCGCGCTAAATGACGCAATGAAACCCCTGTAAAACCACCAAGTACACCAAGTTCACGAAGGCGGGGTTTGCGCGACAGGGCCTTGCGCCTACGAAAGACCCTTGGTGCTCTTGGTGCCCTTGGTGGTGAAATAGTTTTTAGGCGGTGCACTTCGCGCAGGTGCCGTGCAGCACGATTTCGGCGTGGCTGAGTTTGTACTTCGGCGACAACTGCATTTTGTCCAGTAGGGTGGCCGGGAAGTGCGTATCGCGCAGGCACTCGACCTTGCCGCAGGATTCGCAGACAAAGTGCGGATGCAGGTGCTGGGCGGACTGGTGGTCATCGCCCAGGGCGTAACGCCACACGCGGTCTTCGCCACGGATGCGGTGGATCATCTTCTTGGTGGTGAAGGTGTTCAGCGTGCGATAAACCGTGACGGCATCGGTGTACGGCGGCAGTTTCTCCAGCACCTCCACCGCCCCCAGCGGCCGCGACGACTTCGACAAAACATCCAGCACCCCGGCCCGCACCGGCGTGCGGCGAAGCTTGGCGGTTTTGAGCAGTTTTTCAACGATATCAGGCTTATCCATAGACAAATTGTAGCATGCAGATGCAACTATGCGAAGTTGCAGATGAAAGTGAGACCGGGCTCCGCGCTGCGGGACTAGTTCGATTTCCAGTGTTTGTCGAGAAGGTTGAGCATGCGCTGCGTGTCCTTAGAGGTGCCGCCGTTGTCGTCGGGTGTGTCTTGAATAATGAGGATGAACGATGCCTTGCCGGCGGAAAGTCCGACGAGTTCCTGCACCAGCTTTTGGCCGGAGATGTTCGCAGTGACTTTTCGCGATGCATACTTTTTGCCGCCGATGGAGACTTCGCTGTTCACGACTTTGGTTTTGTCGCGGCCGTAGGCGGTACGAAGTTCGCCTTCCATGGTCTTGAGCAGTTCTGCCGGCGCACCTTCCGTGAAGCGGGAAACGATCACGACATTGTCATTGCCGGAGAGGGTCCATTGGAGGACGCCCTCGGTGGAGTCGTCGACGGCATAGGTGTATTCGCGTGGGTATTTGATCGTCGCTTCGCCGAGATTGAGCGTGCGCTCCGGCATGGCGGTGATCTTCATGGTGACGTCCGCGCCGTTCACCTTAACCGTGAAGGGCTTGTCCAGCGCGACCGGGACTTGCTTGCCCTCTAAGTCGAGGAGCAGTTCCATCGGCGGCTCTTTGAGGTTCAGGCCCGCCTTGGCGCCGGCGCCAGCGAGGCCGGCCGCTGCGACGAGGAGGGCGATGGTGAACAGTTTCTTCTGCATGGTTTTGCTCCGTAAAAAGGCTCAGGGCCGAGCGAGAAAGATGTTGGTGATGGCGATTTTGCCGCGTGCATGGTTGGTGTAGGGATCGCCGGGCGCATCGCTGCGCTCGGTGTTGAAGTAGATGAGGCAGGTGCCGCCGGCGGGGATCTCGCCGGTGTCTTCGAGGGCGGCGACCTGGGGTTTCTGCGAGTAGCCGTTGGGGTTGGCGTCGAGCTCGGGGGCGTGCTTGTACACGCGGAGGAGGACGCGCATCTTCACGGGCTTGTTGGCGGGATGGTCTTTGGGCGAGGTGCGGGTGAACGTGGCATCATAGTGCAGCATGCCCGAGCCGTAGTCGATGGTGTTGCCGTGCTGCCAGTGCGGGCCGGAGATGAACAGGTCGCGCGGCGTGCCATTGCCGGACTTCTGGCCGAATTGCCCGAGGCCGAGGCGAAGGCCCTCGGGGTCGCCGATGGTGAGGCCGAAGCCAAACGCCTGAGGCCGGTCTTCGAGGAGCTGCATGTCGAAGGTGACGCGGAGCGTGTCGCCGGGCTGGGCGAAAGTCGCGGGGTCTTTGATCTGCAGGAGGGCGAGCTTCGGGCGGCCGTCAAATTCATCGCCAACCGCAGGCGAATCCAGGACGGCCAAACCGGGCTCAAACTGGATGTAGGCCCCGCCCGACACCCACTTTTTCCAGCGAAGCTGCGATGCCTCCATGTTGGCGAAGTTGTCGTAAAGGACCAGCGGCGCACGCCCGCTGGGTGCGGCTGTGTATGCGTTGCTCGGCGGGGTGGTGGGATTTGGGCCAACGGGTATGGAGCGCGTGCACGACGCGCCGAAAAACAGAACCGATGTCAGAACAAGCAGCGTACGCATCAGCATCTCCGAAGTTGCATTGGGGCAGCGGCGGTGAGGTGACAGGGGCGACGCTGCGCAGGCATTATAACGAACCCATGCGAACCGCGTGTGGCCCAACCCGTTTCTACAAAAGCCCCCCGCACATTTGACGCAAACACCCCGTTTCGGCTAGATTGCTTGGCTCGTTTGAAAACGAGAAAAGTCAGGCAAAGTTCCGAGGTTACTCAAATGCCCAAGCCACGTCGTCGTCGCAAGATCGGCTCGAAGAAGCGCCACCAGAAGTGGAAGGCTCGCCACCACGTGCAGTAAGAATTCCCACGCGTAACGACCCGCGCCCAAAGTGCGCGCCAAACATGCGTCCACAAGCCCAGGTACTGCGGTGCCTGGGCTTTCTTTTTCACCACACCGGCGAACCCTCATACCGCACCTTGCCGCTCCCCTTCTCCACGCGGCCCACCAGATACGCGTCGTGCCCGTGCTTCTTCACGTGCGAAATAATCCCCTCCGCCGCGCTCGCCGCGCACACGATCGTCATCCCCACACCGCAATTAAACGTCCGCAGCATGTCCGCCTCTGGCACATTCCCCCGCTGCTTGATCAGCTTAAACAACGGCAAAATCCGCATCTTCGGCGCCTCAATCACCGCATCTAAACCCGTCGGCATGATGCGCTCCAAATTCCCCACGATCCCCGCACCCGTGATGTGCGCAATCCCATGCAACGCCCCGCCAACATTGTCCTCAAACAACCCCTTAAACGCCTGCCAATAGCACGTGTGCGGCCGCAGGATCGCATCAATAAACGTTTCCTCTTTCCCGTCAGGCCCCGCCAGTTTGTGCCCCGGCAAGTCCGGCTGCTGCGCCATCAACGCCCGCACCAGCGAATAACCATTCGTGTGCAAACCGTTCGACGCCACCGCTACCACCGCGTCACCCGCGGCAATCGTGCGGCCATCAATGATCTTCGACTTCTCCACCATCCCCACGATCGAGCTGCTCAAAATATATACGCCCGCATCCACCACGCCGGGCTGCTCACTCGTCTCGCCACCCAGCAGCAGGCAGTCGTTCGATTTGCACGCATCTGCCACCGCCGCCACCAGCGCCACGACGACGTCCTTCTCCAGCTTGCCGCACACAATGCAATCCTGCACCAGCAGCGGCCGCGCGCCGGTCACAATGATGTCATCAATCAAATGGTGAATCATGTCGTACGCCACGCCCGCCGGCCGGCCGTGCTGCACCGCCAGCTTCTGCTTCGAGCCCGGCTCCTCGGTCTTCATCACCAGCACCGGCTCGCGATAGCCCATCCCCGTGATCTCATACAGCGCCGCGAACGCATCCTTCTTATGCAAAACGCGCGGGTCGCGCGTCTCCATCTTCTCGGCCATCTGCTCCTTGGCCGCATCCGCATTATCAATATTGACGCCGGCCTTCTCGTAGCTCAGTGACATACGCAACCTCGGTTAAAAAGCGAGGCGAGAGTTTAGGGCGAAACCCCCAAAACGCAAAATGCGGTAACAACAACCAATAGCCACCAAGTTCACCAAGAACACCAAGGCAAGCCTTGTGCGATGAACTTCGCACCAACGAAGAACCCTTGGTGTGCTTAGTGCCCTTGGTGGTAGAGGTTCTTAATTGCCCTTCTTGCGCCGCTTCGTCGGCGCAGCGCCCGGTTGCTGTGGCTTCTGGCCAAACGTCCCCAACCCGTTCGTCACCAGCGCCGCCAACTGGTCGCGCAGCACCGCCGCCTCTTCGTACTTCTCCGAGGCGATCGCCGCCGCCAGACGCTTCTTCAGCACCTGCCGCGGGTCCGGCGGCAACTGGGCCTTGATCTGCTTGGTCATGTCCAGCAGCACATGCGCCTCGCCGCTCTGCTTGAGAAATTCCTTGCGATGCTCGCGCGGCACGAGGCGGGCGATGCGCTTCACGCCGCCCCGCAGATACGCCAGCGCCGTCTGCACATACCCCGTCCGCAGCGCCTCGCAGGCCTTCGCCCGTGTGTTCATCATCAAGATGTACGGACGATACTGCTCCAGCACGCCGCGGTCATAGTCCGTCCGGCCAAACTTGTGGCACAAATCCAGCACATCAATGTTGTGCTGCGTGTCGCGGATCACCGCTTCATATTGTTCCAGCACGAAAAAGCTGAGATAGCGGTGGTAAAACATCGCCGACTCTTCGCGCAGGGCCTGGCAATCGGCCGCGCTGAGGGCAAAACCTTCGTCGCCGCCGTGGGCTTTCGCATGCGTAGCGAGACGTCGTTTGTGAAATTCGAGTTCGCTGGCGGCGCGGTGCGGGCGCTTGCCATCGGGCCGGCCGTTCACTTCCATCTGCAGGAGACCCAGGTCAAGCCGAAGCTGTATCTTCGGACGGCCGTCATTACCACGGATGAGCCGCACATTCACCCGCCCCGGCTCATAGGCCCAGCCCTTCATGGCGGGACCAATATCAAACTTATTCATGAAGAAGTTTTGATCGTCCGGCTGCTTTCTGGCTCTTGCCATGTTCATCCTCTGCTAACACACAGGCCCAAACCCCGAGGGCATTATAGCCTCGGGAAGCAAAAAGGCTGCCACAAAAACGTGGTCGCCGACGCCACCCGAGCAGGGCCGCGTCGCAATTGATAATTGTCAATTTTCAATTGTCAATTGACAATTTCCTACAGCAGCGCCCCCAGCGCCAGCTTAAACGCATACGCGCCCACCGTATCCACCAGCGCCTGCAGTTGCGCCCGCGCCGCCGCAGCGCGCTTCGCCGTATCGGCCATTTCGTCCTGCGTCGCCTGCAGCAACCGCACAAGCTGTTCCTGCGAAAGCGAATCGGCGATCCGCCGCCACGCCGCATCCGCATCGCCCGCCGCCAGCGCCTGTGTGAACGCGCGGGTCGCCTCGGCGCCGAGCGTCTCGAACAGTTCGCGATTGCTGACGAAAATATCGATCAGCGCGTAGCGCTTGTCGGCGTCGAGTTGGTCGGACGATTGCAGCGCCAGAACAATATGATCAACCACAGTCATAGAACACCCTCCAGAAAATCAGACCAAACACAGAGACATATCTGAAAGTTCTTCGTGAACCTTCGCGTCTTCGTGACTTCGTGTTTCATTCGATATGTCGAAGTTCACTGCCCAAGCACAACCGCCGCCTCGCGCCACAAGCGGCGCATCGCCTCCAGCGCCTGCCGGTTTAGCGCCGGGTCATCCGTCTGCTCCTCGACCATCCGCTGCTGCCGCGCCGCCAGGGCCGACACCCGCGCCACCTCATCCTCAAACTGCGGCGGCACCAGCGCGATGCCACCCAGCTCCTTGCGCCGCAGCATCCCCCGCAACTCGCCCCAGCGCACCGCTTCGTGCTGCAGCTCCAGCCGCACCTGCTCATCACTCAGCGCGGCCACCGGCACGCTGCGCAGCGCTTCGGCCTTCGCCAAATAGCCCGCCTCCCGCGGCACCCCGCACGCCGCCAGCGCCGCACAACACACCATCAACGTGATCACTTTGCGTTTCATCCAACACCTCGTTTCGTAAGCCAAACTGTTCTCGATCCAGACCGGCGGCGGAGCCGCTCGGCTCTCTGGCAATCGCCCACGCTCTTGCCTAAACTTCCGGACTTATGAATCGTGCTTTGTTGCTGACCCCGCTCTTCTTTCTGCTCGCGGCCTGCCCGCCCGCAGAACCGCCACGCCTCACCGGCTCCGGCCACGACATGTTCGCGCCCGTAAAGATGCGCCTCCATCCGCTCACCCGCTGGGTGGCGCCCACCACCAACGGCTCCGCCACCGCGCCCAGCGCCGCCACCGTCGAAGCCCGCCTCGAGTTCACCGACCAGTTCGGTGATGTCGCCAAGGGCGTGGGCAAGGTGTATTTCGAGCTGTACGCCTACGAGCCCATCGCCATCGGCAACCGCGGCGACCGCATCGACCTCTGGCACTCCGATATCGCCACGCCCGAACTCAACAAACAGCACTTCGACCCGATCACCCGCACCTACTTGTTCAAGCTCGGCGTGAACGAGTCCAAGCTGCCCCGCGGTCAAACCCGCTTCGTACTCGTCGCCACCTTCACGCTGCCCAACGAATCGCGCCTGAGCGATTCGATGCAGATCGCGGTGCGTTAAGCGACGCGCTCGCGCGTGAGTCATCCACTCGCCTCTCGCCCCTTCATCAACCGCAGAATCTCATTCTGCACCGCCGTAAACTCCGCGATCGCCTTCGTGTTGCCGTTGAGCGCATCGAGCAGCACGTCGATGCGTTCATGCTGCTGGCGAATCTGTTCGTGGGCCTGGGTCAGCTGCTCCTCGCGCGTGCGCGAGTACCGCCGCTCAAACCACCACAGCCCGCCCATCAACCCCGCCACGCCCAGCTGCGCCGCATTCGTTATGTCCATCAGTTCGTTCATGAAAAACCCCCTGATCAAAAATAGGTATTAGGTATTGCGTGATCTTTTGAACCTAATACCTAATACCCAATACCCCCCGAAGCGGGAGCGCCGGTCCCTACTGCGCGCCGGCGCCCCCGCGAGAGAGACATCCTCACACCGCCAGGCCCCGCAGCAGGCCGTGCGCTGCCTCGTTGCGCATCTCCAGCGTGTACTCGCCCACGATCTCGCCGCTCTCGTAATCACCCGTCGTCGCCAGCGGCTTAAACGCAAAGCTCCGCCCGATCAGCGGCAACACGCTGATGCGGCTCGAATCCAGGAACAGCACCGTGTCCGCCGGCACATAGCGGCTCAGCACGATCCGGCAAACGCCGTAGTCGCTCTCGTACGCGCTCACCAACCGCTTGATGCGCTCCGCATCGCCCGGGTAACGCTGCATCGTCATCAAAAAGTTGTTGATCCGCCGCTTCAACCCGCCGTTCACCACGATCGTGTCGATGCGGCTCGACGTGGTCTGCCAGATCGTCCGCAGCGCGGCATTCAGGTGGTCCTCGGTCAGATCCGTGCCGCTCGGAATCAAGCCCGTGCCCGGCGTCATCGCGTTGGTCTGAATGCTCGCCATGATGCCGCGCATCGTCCGCCGCACCGTGGCCGAGCCTTGCGGATCCGTCGTCGGCGCGATGCCGTTGATCACCGTGTTCTCCAGGTCGCGGAGCAACTCGCGCAGCCGCAGCGTCTTCTGATAGTTCATCTCGTCGTCGACGGCGATCTGGCGCACCGCGGCCTCGGTGCCGCTCACCTCCACGCTCGCCGTGAAGATCTGCGTGAAGTTGCTCTTGCGGATGCGGTTGGTGAAGCGCGCCGCCGGCGCGTCCTGCCCTTCCAGCGCGGCATTGCCCAGGATCGCCAGCCCCATGTTGTGCTCCAACGCCGACTTGGTCGACCCGCCATAGCCGCGGGTCACCGTCACGCTGTTGCCCGTCACGCCCGTGACCAGCATCACTTCGCGGCTGCCCGCCGGCTGCAGCAAATCGCCGACGCGAAAACGCCCGCCGTTGGCCACCGTGAACGTCGTCGTGTTCAGGCCCGCATCGTTCAGGCCGGCCTGGTTGATGCTGTCCGTGTTCGGCAGCAGCGCATCCGAGAAGCTTCCCCGTCTGGAACGCGTTACCTTCACCTGGCGCGAAGACGATGTTCGCGCTCTTCCGTGATGCAAACGCGGGCTTTACCCGTCAGAAGGCGGTGCGGTTCGCTTGAGGGCGGGGCGGGGTCGTCGAGGCGGCGTGAGGACCATACCTTGGTCCCTCGTTCGATTCCGGGTATCGTAGCGGTTTGGCAGCGGCTTCGCATCGGCCGGCGGATTGTGCGACGGAGACCCATGAAGGTGATTTCAGCGACGTTGTTTGAACAGCAGAAACCTCGGCGGCGCAAGCCCGCACCGAGCATCACGGCGACCGAAGCGCCGCAGATCATCAAGTACATGGGCTCGAAGGCCCAGATTCTGGCTTTCGTGATTGACGGGATCAACCGGGTCTACGAGGGGAATGGTGTCTGTGACCTGTTCGCGGGTTCTGCCATCCTTAGCGGCGCGATCGGGCGTAGCGCCCGCGTGTTCTCCAACGACATCCAGGCGTACTCCCGTGCCTTGTCAGGGTTCTATCTGACCGCATGGCGCGACCCAAAGCGATTCGTGACCGCCGCCGACATCCTGCTTGAGGCCGAGCACCTGGTCGCACAACGTCTTCGCGCTTTGCCGGCGGGCGTGGACTATGACACAGTGACGACGCTACGAGAGTTCAATGAGATCGAGGAGCGGAACCGCGAGATGATCTCTCGCACCTTCGACTATAAATTCCACCTCTTCGTGAAGTTCTACTCCGGCACTTGGTGGTCGGCCAGGCAATGTGTCTGGATCGACGCGCTGCGCGAGGTCGCCGAGCGGTATGTTGGCCAGCCTCATCACGACCTCGCGATGGTAGCGCTGCTTCACGCGATGGCCTACTGCGGGTCGGGCACGGGGCACTATGCGCAGTATCGCGACGCAAAAACGATGTCGTCGATGAAAGACATCGCCACGTACCGACGCCGAAGCTTGAAGGACTACTTTGCTCGGAAATATTCATCCCTGGCGGACTACCTGCCAACCAAAGCGCCCGCTTTCAAGCACGAGATCACGTCGCTCGACTACCGAGAACGCCTTACGACGCTGCCACGGTGTACGGTATATGCCGATCCACCTTATGCATTCGTGCACTACAGCCGTTTCTACCATGCCATCGAGACCGTCTACCTGTACGATTTCCCTGATCTGCAAGTGAAGTGCGGTCAGATCGTCAAGGGGCGATATCGGGAGGGGCGGCACCAGTCGCCGTTCTGTATTCGTACCCAGGTGCCACAAGCCTTCGCCGACCTGTTTGCCGGCGTGGCGAGCTCGGGCAGCAACCTTGTGCTCAGCTACAGCAATACCGGGATGATCGGGCGAGACGATCTCTTTGATTTGGCGAAGAACCGCCTGCCAGGGTACGCGATCTCGACGCTATCAGCTGACCATCAGCACATGACGATGGGACGCCGAGCAGACCGCCATCGCGATGTTGAGGAAGTTTTGGTGTTGGCCAAAGCCCGTTAGCCTTCATCGTCCTCTTCGTCTGCCGCATCCTCCGCAGCAACCGGCGGCGCAGGGGCTTGTCGAGCGATCTCAATTGCCGCCTGAGCGTCCCTGATTATCTGGGCAGCAGGGGCACCATCGGCTAGCAACTGTGTGACCACGCGCCGAGGCGCGGCCCTCTTCGCCTTCGGTAGTCGCTTGATCGCCTTCACCACTTCATTCACATCTCGCAGATCGGCGTCGGTGATGTCATCCACATAGTTGTCGGGCGTGATTCCGAAGACCACGACGGGGCAGCCACCGCCACCACCACCCTCAATTCGTGGCAACAGTTTGCTCATCCATGTGGTTGTCATGCCGTACTTCGAGAAAATGCCAAGCGCCCGAAGCGTTTGGATGAGCCGGTTCGACTTTGTGATGATGACACCGACGGAGACCGCCCGCAGCTCGAACAGCAGGCGGAAGTTGTTCAGGTCGCGGTCGAAGAAGGGATCCTTGTTGCTCCATTCGATTTCAAGCGCGACACGGTTCTTGAAGCAGTCCACGAGATGGGTCGGCGAAACCAACTCGTGTGCATCGACCACAATTTTCGTGTCGAAAGACTTCTCTCGCCATCCAACCGCAGCAAACGACCGGTTGAAGAACTGTGAGATCGGCGTGATGTTCCCTCCTGGGATTCCGACGTGGCTCTTCCGCAGTTGGAACTGCCGCAGGACTCCAATGATCTCGTCAAACTCCTGAGGAAAGTCGCCTTTCAGCACCGCCAAAGCGTGCTTCCACTCGTGGATTTCATATTTATTGCGGATGTCTTCGGGTAGAAGATCGAGTCCCATGTAATCACCTTTCAGCCGACAGAGCGAGCATCTTATCTGCTGTCGAGGATGGCCACAATTACGCCAGAGGAATCGATCACACCGTGCCCAGGATCGAGAAGAAGCTGTTGGCCAGGGCGGAGGCCGCCGTGGCGACGACGCGATCCTCGATGCTGGCGGGCGTGATGAGAAACGTCGCATAGACCGGGCGCTTGCCGTGCTGCAGCAGTTCGTGCCATCGGTACAGCGGGATCGGCAGCGGCTTTGAGGCCAGCGCCATCTCCACGGCGATGGCCTCCTCCTTCGGATCGACGCCGTTGAGGTAGACCGTGACCGCCTCGATGACCTTGTCGTGCCGCCAGGCGGCGACGCCTGCCGTTTGCGCGCACCCCATCCAGTGGCAGGCCATCGGCGGGTACTGCAGCACCCGAATCTGCATCTCGAACTGGCGCTGGCTCTCCAGCAGCGCCTTGCGGAACGTCTGGCACAGCGCCCCGTCGTCGTCGAGCATCAGGTTCTGCCCTGGGCGAATGGGCCGCCCGGTGTCCGGCCCGACGTAGTAGATGATGCCTTCGACCATGCCCATGGGCGCGTAGTTTATGCCCCGCCGCTGTCGCCCACCAGTGTGCCGCAGCGGGCGAGGAAGATGATGGACAAGAAAACTTTCAGGATTCTCCGCCAGTTCGCCCCTGCGCCGGGTAATTGTTTAATAGGCGGGACGCTCGGT
>Ga0209172_10001297_pt1 | contig 54684 bp, 51 predicted proteins | sample LarsenN4metaG_FD_184113 | JGI IMG/M metagenome (GOLD analysis project Ga0209172, IMG submission 184113) | Hot spring sediment bacterial and archeal communities from British Columbia, Canada, to study Microbial Dark Matter (Phase II) - Larsen... ...
TCACAAAAATATTCATTTTGAACAGCTATCAATGGCTGGAATACCCATTCTGCCGTTCATAAAATTGAGCGCACAAGCCTTTAGAGGCTCTGACTTCAGTACAAATGTTTCAAAATGAGAATTGCTGAAACGAATGCCGGGGTAAAGTCGGGCGAGTTGCTGAGCTAGAGCTGCACCAATGCCACTTGATGCCCCTGTGATGAGAATTACCTGGTTTGCCAATGTCATTGTGAGGTCTGCCAGTAGTCTACGGCGTAAATTTGTCTATCCTTACGGCTTCAATCATTCGCCATTCGCGAATGGCGAATGACCAAGGATTCAGGAACAGTAACGAACAGGAAAGGTATGCGAATGGCGCTTTAGTGTACTGGTGCAATTGCGGGATGGTCTAACAGAAAAGATACCGCCCTCGCGAACAACTGACAAACGACTCACGCAGGCAAAGGTGTCGGCTTTAAAGAAGGCGATCGCCAGTGAACCTTTATTCAATCAAAACAGTCTGATAGGTAGAAGGAAAAGGATGATAATGGAGTAGATGTCTTTGTCTGTGGCTGTGCCAATTGCTCCTCATCAGCAACGGGAAGAAGACTCCGACCGCACCTTAGTGCAACAGTGCATTCAAGGAGATAGTCAGAGTTTTCGCCTGCTTTATCGTCGTCACCAACAACGGGTGCGTGCGATTCTTTACCAACTATGCGATGCGGATGCCCTTGACGACTTAGTGCAAGATGTCTTTATGCGAGCGTGGCGAGGCTTACCCAAGTTTCGTCAAACAGCTCAATTTTCGACATGGCTCTACCGGATTGCCTGGAACGTTGCTTCTGACCATCGTCAGGCCGGTGCTAAGTCGCGCGATCGCTTAAACGTGCTCAAACAACATGTCCCTAAGCAGCAGGATGCCGCTGATGTGATGCACTTGCACTACCAAGATCTGGTGCAGCGTGGGTTAAAGCATCTAAGCTTCGACCATCGTACCGTTCTTGTTTTGCATGATTTAGAAGAAGTTCCGCAAAAAGAAATTGCTGAGATTTTAGAAATCCCAGTCGGAACGGTCAAATCACGTCTGTTTCACGCGCGGGCTGCTATGCGGCAATTTTTGCAGAAAGAAGGAGTACAGCTATGAAGTTTCCTGAAGATGATCCACTCGCTGAGTTTTTACGTCAACACCGTATGCCAACACCGCCTGCAGCTGCGGGGCTTGAAGACCAGATTATGGCTGCCATTGACCTGTCTGATGCGAGCAACGTCATTCCCCTGCGGCGATCGCGGCGTAACCCCTGGCTGTTTTCAGTTGGAGCCGTTGCAGCGGGTTTAGTGGCGGGGTTAATTAGCTACCGCACCCTATCGCCTGCCCCAGTTAGTCAGGCAGAGTTGAGTCGGCTTGCCTCCTTTATGGAAAATAACTGGCAAAACACCATGGGAGACACAAGCGATGAAGAATTTATCTCCACAGCTAATTAAGGCTCGTAAAACTTTGAATGCCTTTTATTGATTTACCTGTTTTTACGTCCTATGACTGTTCGTCGTGTTTCACTTATTGCTGTTGCATTGGTTGCTTTTGGTGGTGCGATCGCCCTGACCGTGCCTTCTTCGCTCCTGCCTCAACCGTCTCTCTCATTTGGGCAAAATAATCGGCGTGAGACTCGCTCTGACGAGGGTATGGCGTGGCTGCAAGAGCTTGACCTCAGTTCTGACCAGGTACAACGCATTCAAACGGTGCGTCGGCGCTACCAGCCGCAAATGATGGAATATCGAGAGACAGTGCAGCAGGCCCGCCAAGAGTTTGTGGCTGTGATGGCAAGTGAGGCGTCGAGCGACGAAGTGCGCCAAAAGCATCGACAGTATCGCGCACTCAAAACAAAGCTCGATGAAGCTCGGTTTGAAAGCTTATTAGAAATTCGCGAAGTGTTGACCCCAGCTCAACGGGTCAAATTGGCTGAGAAAATGCAGTCGCGCCGCGCTCGTTGGCGGGAAGGCGATCGCCCCAGCAAACCCCCTACACCCTAGCCAGCAAATGCACTCATTGGCTGCTCAACCAGGCTAGGCTACCGCTTGGGACTGTCGTTAAGCACGGCATTGAGGGATGTCACTTCTGAGGAAAATATTAAGAATCCAGGTGGGCGATCGCGGTATTCCCCCGAACGAATAGGCGGCTAAGGACTTCTGAGGGGGTGAGGCACACTGGGGCTAATTTCCAGAATGGGCTAAAACGATTTTGTATCCTTCAGAAGACCCTCACCAAGGAAACAAACCATGCCCCAGAAGCACTACCTGGTCTTTATTCATGGGATGGGAGAGCCTCAGCTTCCTAACCAGATCTACGATCCCAGCTTTGACGAATTGTGGAAGCGCACTGCCCAAGCTCTACGCCAGCAAACTCAGTCTGACGCGATTAAAATTAATCCAACAAACGGCATGATTCAAATGCCAGAGGTAGAATACTTCCCCATTCATACCAACTGGCACATGAAGCTTGATGAAACAATCCCTTCTGTAACTGACGCTGAAAAAGTTTTATTTGATAAGTCTTATAGGGACGCTCAAACTAATCAATTTCAAGGCAATTTTATTCAACGTAAAGCCCACGAGTTTGCCACCTTCTTTTTAGGCGACGTGACTGCGTATGTATCCCCCGACGTGAACTTGATTCGCCGAACGGTTTGGGAGCAAATCTGGCGCGGCTACGACTGTCTTGGCTTTGAAGAAATGCTGCAAGAAGAAGGAGCAACTTACAGCATCATTGCGCATTCGCTTGGCTCAGTGATTGCTTTTGACTACTTGCATCACATCTTTCAAGATCAAGACCCGTTTATGCAGGGTAAACCAATCAAGCCGTTCTTGCCCCGACAGAACTTGCAAGAACGGCCTGAAGATCGGCGAGTAGATGAAACACAACGAGAAAAAGGTGTTTTACCCGATCCGACTTCTGATCTAATTCGCCCATTGTTGCAAGAGCGGTTTCGCTACTTCTTTACCCTTGGTTCACCGATTGGGCTGTTTATGCTGCGTAACGGCACCTTGTGGATGGATAGCACGCCGTTTAGCCATATTTTCAACCCGGTGCAGGGGTGCGATCGCGGCTGGTACAACTTCTATGACCGCATGGATCTGGTCGCCTACCCGCTCAAAAATCTGTTTGACTGCAATAACCAAGCTAATGGCGCTTGCGTTTTGGAAGACGTACGCGTACGAAATTGGGGGATTCCTCTCAAAGATAGCCACGTCGGCTACTGGAAGAAGCAAGCGGTTGCTCAAAAAATTGCCGAGCAACTCCTGCTTTTAGGGCAAAAACCATCAACGAGTCCCGCTGTCCCGGCGTTGATGTATCGTTAAGCTGCTAGTTTCAACGGTTAGTTAACGTGCAATACATTTACTTGCATGGGTTTGCGTCGAGTCCCCAGTCTAAAAAAGCCCAAGACCTGCGCGATCGCTTTGCCCAAATTGGCATTTCATTGACGATTCCCGATTTGAACCAGGGAAACTTTGCAGGTCTAACGCTGAGTCGCCAAATCCGGCAAGTTGAGGCGTTGTTGCCCCCCCAACTAGAACTCGTAACCCTAATTGGCTCTAGCTTTGGGGGGCTAACAGCAGCCTGGTTGGGGCAACGCCATGCCCAAATCGAGCGGTTGGTGTTGCTGGCTCCCGCTTTTGAGTTTTTGGCCCACTGGACTGCCCGGATGGGGCCTGATCAGCTGCACCAGTGGCAAGAAGCAGGCGTATTACCCGTATTTCACTATGGTGAGAATGCGCTGAAACCGTTGGAGTATGGCTTTTTGGAAGATGCGGCTCAGTTTAATGAAAGGGATTTGACGCGATCGCTCCCAACGCTGATTTTGCATGGGCGCGATGATGATGTGATTCCATTGCAAGCCAGCTTAGAGTTTGCGCGGCAGCGCCCCTGGGTTCGTTTGATTCCCTTACAGAGTGACCACGCGCTCGTTGATGTCAGTGACCTGATTTGGCAAGCCATTAATGACTTTTGTGACCTCGGCAAGTAACCAAATCCACCTCTGGCGAGGCTCAGGTCGAGTGCAACCAGGTAAATTGCGATTGCAGTTGCCGGAGTACCTGGGGCACTTGCTGACTCACCGTAATTGGATCGACGCCTAGCTGGGAGTAGCGTTGGGCACTGGCAATACCCGCCTGAGCGTGTAGCCAACTCGCGATCGCAGCCGCATGTAGCGGTGCGTGAGTTGGCTCTGACTGAACGAGTTGCGCCAGCAGCCCCCCTATTAGTCCCGTCAAAACGTCCCCACTACCGCCTCTTGCCAGACCAGGGCTACTCTCGGTGCTGATCAGGGTTGTGCCATCAGGAGCCGAGATCGCCGTGCGTGCCCCCTTCAGCAACACCACCGCCCCACAGGCTTGCGCAGCAGCTTGCACGGTTGTTATGCGACAGTTCATCGCCTCTGCCAGCGTCGGAAACAGGCGACGAAATTCGCCCAAGTGGGGCGTCAAAATCGTGGCTGCTGGGCGATCGCGCAAGGTTTCAGTGCCCAGTTGAGCTAAAGCATTCAGCCCATCCGCATCGAGAATCAACGGGCGATCGCTCGCCATCACCTGCTCCACAATCGGTTGCGCTGCCAAAGTCAGACCGGGGCCACAGGCGATCGCTTGAAATTTGGCAAAATCCAAGGCGGCAGGCAATTCTGCGATCGCCCCATCTGCCGTTTCAGGACAACCAATTACCAGTGCTTCTGGAATCTGAGCCGTCAAAATCGGTTTTAAGGATGAGGGAATGGCGATCGTCAACATGCCAACTCCACTGGCGCGTGCCCCCAATGCTGTGAGAATGGCTCCCCCGGCATATTGCTCGGAGCCGCAAATGAGTAAAAGATGCCCAACTGCGTATTTGTGCGTTGTGATCGGGCGCGGCAGAGGCAAATGTTCCGCAATCCACTGAGTAGTGAGGCGTTGCACTTGAGGCGTGTCGCCCAAAATGGTCGTGATGTCTGCTAAGGGTAAACCAATATCCAGCAGTTCTGTCTGCCAGTGCGCCTTTGTTGTCGGTTCTTGCACCAAACCTTGTTTCCATAAGCCCAAACAAAGAACCTGCGAGGCTTGTACGACTGTTCCCAATACTTCCCCAGTGTCGGTATGTAAACCCGATGGTAGGTCAATGCTGATGATGCAGCGATTGGTGGATGCCTGCCACTGATTGATTTGCGCGATCGCCGCAGCCACTTCCCCTGTCAACGCTCGCTCTAGACCAAAGCCAAACAGGCCATCGATCAGCACATCGCAACGCTCTAGCTCTGTCACGCGATCGACAAAGGGAATTCCCAAATGGCGACAGTAACGAGCATGTTGGTCAGTCAGCTCCTTTAATTGGGTGAACGGGCAAAAAACCTGGACACTCTGCCCCCGTAGATGTAGCTCGCGCGCAACGACTAGCGCATCACCGCCATTGTGACCGGGGCCAACCAGAATGCCCCATTGGTAATGGTCGTTTGCTCGATGGGAGTAGTATGCCTGAGCGATCGCAAGAACTCGCTGCGTAATTTGTGCGCCGACCTTCTCCATCAGGGCAGCAACAGGCATACCCGCCGCAAAGGATCGCTCCTCAATCTGGCGCATCTGGGCAGCGGTCACAACAAACTTTTGAATTGTGGTGCGATCGCACCTTTGTCGCATTAAAGACATGCCAACTTCACATCTCACTTAAAACAACGGATTGCCATCAACAGTGCAACAATAGTTGAAGATTTGCCTATTTCAATCTGCACTGTTATGGAGTCTTGTTCCCTGGGTCACAAATATTTTCGCCAACTGCAATCGCTCATTACCGACAGCTTTACGATTTTTTGGGGCGATTGGCTCGACCTGCGGGTGCGAGTAGTGCAGGTGATTGCGTCGGGTCTGGTGTCACCGTTGATTTACATTCTTGGGTTTGGTTTGGGCTTGGGTAGTGCCCTCGATCAAGCAATGAAACCCGCTGCTGGTGACAACTATTTGCAGTTCATTCTGCCGGGGATGGTTGCTTTATCGTCAATGGTGATCAGTTTTGGCGGCACAACCTTCTCAATTTGCGGCGATCGCCTGTTTACCAAAACCTTTGAAGAGGTGATTCTGACGCCGATTCATCCCCTTGCGTTACACCTGGGCAAAATGCTGGCAGGCGTTGTGCGGGGCATGTTGACCGCAGGTTCAGTCATTTTAGTTGCGGTCTTGTTTACCGGCAAACTTTGGAGCTTCCTCAATCCACTGTTTTTGCTGGTCCTCATTCTGAACTGTGCTGTGTTTGCGGGTCTGGGTGTAATTGTGGGTCTAAATGTCAAATCCCTAGAGAGCGTGGGAATCTACAACAATTTTTTGATTGTGCCCATGTCTTTTCTAGGTGCGACCTTTTTCGATCCAGCGACTCTGCCTGCGGTGTTGAAAGGAGTTGTGTACTTGCTGCCCCTGACTTACACCAGCATTGGTTTGCGATCGGCGGCTTATTTACCAATTGAGCAATTTCCCTGGTATGTGATTGTGGTGTTACTGGCGATCGCCATTCTGCTAGCAGCCCGGGGAGCTTACCAGTTCTCTCATCTCCAAGACTAAGACTAGAGAACCCTTCTCCCTTTAAACCCCATCCTGGCTACGGGCGCCAGAAGTTGCCCAACCAAAGCCCTAGCTCTGCAAACGCCAACCCCAACCCTGCACTCCCCAGCCAGTAAATCAACGCTTTGCGTCGCTGCTCGGCTCGGAACAGGTTGATCGTGTCGAGCATGTACGTCGAAAAGGTTGTATAAGCCCCCAAAAAGCCAATCACCAGTAAGTCAGCCAGAGGCGGAAAGCGGGTCTGGACCAGGGGCACAATCACCCCAATCAAAAACGCGCCTGACAGGTTAACCACAAACGTGCCGTAAGGAAATCGACCACCCCAACGATCGGTGCAGTAGAGCGTGATGCCATAACGACTCCAGGCACCCGCTACGGCACCGATCGCAATCAGTAGCGGCGATAAGGCTGCCCCAGCGTTAGCGATCAGTCCTAAATTGGGCAGCCCGCTAAGGAAATACGCCATGAGCTAGCTCTGCTTCCTCCGTTCAACGAGAACAAGGCCCAACTGCAAACCCAGTAGCCCCAAAACGAGACTACCCGCCCAATAGAGCAGGGCAATCGCGACCTGGCCACGAGTGAGTAAACCTGTGGTATCTAACGCATACGTGGAGAAAGTCGTGTAAGAGCCAAGCCCCCCTGTTGTCAGCATGAGCCGCAGATCAGGATGCACCTGGCTACTAGAGTAGACAAAAAACGCTGTCAGCAAGCCCATCGCAAAACTGCCTGTGCCATTAATCAACAGCGTCCCATAGGGAAACGTTGAACCAAAGTGATGCATACACCACAAACCCAGGTAGTAACGCCCCAAAGCACCCGCGATCGCCCCCAGCGCAACAGCCAGGAGCGGACGAAACCAGCGTTTGAAATGCAGGGTTGTCATCGCTTGGGTGAGGCAGATTCAAACACCGCGCTTTGTGCCAGCATCAACTCTTTAATCCCTTTCTCGGCCAGATCCAACATTTGGTTCAGGCGATCGCGAGAAAAACTCCCCGATTCTGCTGTTCCCTGAATCTCAATCAGCTCTAATTTTTCATTCATGACCACGTTGAAATCGGTTTCAGCAGCGACATCTTCGGGATAGTTGAGGTCGAGTAATAGTGTCTCATCGAGCAAACCAATTGAAACCGCCGCGACCTGGTGAACCAGGGGAGATCGCTCCAGTTCTGACTTTTCGACCAGGCGATCGAGCGCCGCTCGCAAGGCCACATATCCCCCTGTAATTGCAGTTGTGCGGGTGCCAGCGTCGGCTTGCAGCACGTCAGCATCAACGACAATCGTGCGTTCTCCAAGCAGCGTCATGTCCAACGCTGAACGCAAACTCCGCCCAATCAAGCGTTGAATTTCTTGCGTCCGCCCTGACAACCGCATAAATTCTCGTTCTTGGCGGTCTGGGGTCGCGCCTGGCAGCATCCGATACTCAGCAGTAAGCCAACCTTGCCCTTTGCCTTCTAGAAAACGCGGAACTTTCGGCTGAATCGAAACGGTAATCAATACTTTGGTGTCGCCCGACTTTGCCAATACAGACGCGGCTGCAAAGCGAGTAAAGTCGCGCTCAAAACTAATGGGACGGAGTTGATCCGCCTGTCGCCCATCTGGACGTTGCCCTGTCATAGCGTGCCTCGTGCAATTCTCTGAAGAGAATACCAGGAGGAACGAGAAATACCTAAGCCCTGGCGGTCAGTTTCTCTAAAATTTCCTGACGCACTTGCTCAATCGGTAGCTCGGCATTGATGTAAAGCAGTCGTTGTTTCATTTCGTAATATTCCAGCAGGGGCACCGTTCGCGCTTGAAAAGCTTCTAAGCGGCGTTGAATCGCTTCGGGGGTGTCGTCTTCACGGGCACGTGCCAGCGATCGTGCCAGCAAAGTCTCGACCGGCACCTCCAGGAAAAGGGCATAATCGAGGTGTTGATTTAATTTTTCCAACAAAAAATCTAACTCCTCTGCTTGAAAGGCGGTGCGGGGGTAACCGTCTAACACCCAGCCTGCTTTTAAGTCGCTGCCCGACAACCGCCGCTGAATAAACTGAATCATGATGTCATCAGGCACTAACTCACCCCGCTCAACGTAGCTGCGGGCTTGCCGACCTAGCTCGGTCTGACAGTCGCCATCTGAATCTTTGGCCGCGATCGCCGCCCGTAGAATATCCCCAGTCGAAACCCAGCTAATCCCTAAATGCTGGCATAACCATTCCCCTTGTGTTCCCTTCCCAGCCCCAGGTCCGCCTAAAATTACCAGTCTCACAAGCCCAACTCCTCGTCGATGGCAGTGCTTCAATCTTGACAAAAACTTTGCCTTTCATCTCGGAGTTATTCTGCCATCATATTGAGCAGTCGTCACGGGAGGAAAATGTACTGGTTGACGGTTATGGATATATGGTGTTTCATGTGGTAGAAATTTCCAAAAATACACTAGATTTATATCAGACCCGTTGCTCTCCACCCATTTGTACTAGACCCCGTTAAAGCTTATGGTTTCACAAGTCGAAGCACCCTCCCTTCACTCCTCACGACCTTTAACCCATCAAGTTGAGGGTTTAGTGCAGGTTTTCACCTCTGTCCATCGCAACTTTTTTACGGGGGTGATGGCGCAAGCTCTACGGATCGCTGGACAAGGTACACCAGTGCTGGTGGTGCAGTTTCTTAAGGGGGGCATCAACCAGGGGTTTGATAACCCGATTTGTCTGGGTCAAAATCTGGATTGGGTGCGTTGCAATCTGCCCCGTTGCATTGACACAGCCCAAATTGATGACCTAGAAGCTTACTCTTTGAAAGAGCTGTGGAGAAGAACGCAAGAGGTGGTGCTGCAAAGTAAGTACGACATGGTAGTGCTTGATGAATTAAGCTTGGCAATTAACTTTGGACTGATTGCTGAAGCAGATGTCTTGAACTTCATCAGCCAACGTCCACAGCACGTTGATATTATCTTGACGGGACCTGAAATGCCCCAGGCAATTCTTGATATTGCCGATCAAATCACCGAATTGCGGCGGAGCCACCAACCCTAGTCGGGCGATCGCTCAATTCAGTTACATCGGCTTTGTTTGATATTCCACCCTCTTTATATAGGCACACCATGATTAAAAACGACACATGGATTGTTGAGATGGCAAAAGCGGGGATGATTACTCCGTTTGAACCTCATTTGGTGCGTCACACTGGTGAGTTGCCTGTTATTTCCTATGGGTTGAGTAGCTATGGCTATGACCTGCGGCTTTCGCCCAGAGAGTTTCGCATCTTCAAACACATCCCAGGTACGGTCGTTGACCCCAAGAATTTTAGTCAGGCGAACTTAGAGTCGGTGGAACTGCATGAAGACGAGTTTGGTAGCTACTTCATCCTGCCAGCCCACTCCTACGGCTTAGGTGTTGCGCTCGAACGGCTCGAAGTGCCCGAAAATATCACCGTTATTTGTATTGGCAAAAGCACCTACGCCCGTTGCGGTATCATCGCGAACTTGACTCCTGCTGAGGCGGGTTGGCGCGGCTACTTAACACTTGAGTTCTCCAACGCGTCGAGTGCCGACTGCCGCATCTATGCCAACGAAGGGATTGTGCAACTTCTCTTCCTCGAAGGGTCGCCGTGCGCTGTAAGCTACGAAACTCGACGCGGCAAGTACCAAGATCAACCCGAACAGGTGACCTTGGCGCGCGTCTAAGCCCATTCATGATATTGGATCCGTTTAAATGCTGATATTTGTACGGGCGGGTTTAGAAGACAGAACCCAGCGAATCGAGATGTGTAGAGGCAAAAACCGCCCCTACGCAACCTGAATGAATTGATTGATGAACCGGATTTGATATTACTCCGCGATATGTGTCGGCATTTAGCCCCGTTGCTTAACTTTGAGCTGTGGTCAGGTGCCGATTTTTCGTAGTCTTGAGGTGCAGTAGCAGATATTGGCGCGATCGCAGGGCTGGTTGAAACCCAGGCTCTAGTTTTAGCGTTTGGTTAAAGCAGTGAATGGCTTCAGCATACTGCTTCAATTCACACAGCACACGTCCTTGCCAATACCAGGCTTGATGGTGAGCCGGATTATGGTGAGTGGCCTGCTCAAAAGCACTAATGCCTTCTGGGTAACGCTTTAGCCGAGTTAAGCAAACCCCAACCCAAAACCACAAATCGTCGTCTGTTGGGTTTAGCTCAGTCGCTCGCAAATAAGCTGCATGTGCCCGCCGATAACGCCCTAAATTGAACAATGCGCTGCCCCGCGATCGCCATAGCTCAGCATCGTCATCACGAATTTGAGCCGCGCGATCAAAAGCTGCTAAAGCCTCTAAATAACGTTGCAACCGCTCTAAACTGCGGCCATAGCGAAGCCAATAGTTATAATCTTTAGTCGGTTCAGGCCGAGCGGTTACAGTTGGAGTTGACGCAACCGACTCTACAGACGAGCTAAGCTCAGGCGTTGAGTGAATGTTCGTTTCTGCGTCACTGCCACCTGGTTCATTCGAGTCTGACAGAGGCAGACATTCCACTGTTGTTGTAGGGGTTTCTGCTAGCTCGATCGGCTGCGTTGGCTGCGTTGGCTGCATCACTTGAGTGCCGTCAGCTTTTGCATCCAGGGGTGTCTGGGTTGGCAGTTGGTGTTTGAGTTGATGCAAAACCCGTTTTCGCCCCTCGATCGCAGGTTGAAAGTCAGGCCGAATCTGATGGGCGCGGTCGTAAGCTGCCATTGCTTCTTCAAAACGGGTCATTTGCTCAAGCAAGCGACCGCGATCATTCCAGGCCCAGTGGTTGTCAGGCTGAATTTGCACCACCCGGTAATAGGAAGCGATCGCATCTTCATAGCGCTGCAACTTTTCTAATGTATTGCCCCGCTTAAACCAGGCCACGTGGTCATCCGGCTGAATCGCAACAACTCGGTCATAGGCTGTAATTGCGTCTTCATATCGTTGCAAATTGTCGAGGGCCATCCCCCGCATTAACCAGGCCAGCGAGTCATCAGGATTTTGTTGAATCACGCGATCACACGATGCCAGTGCCTCATCGTAGTGTTGCAAGTGAAACAGGTCATCCACTCGCCGTAGCTGACTCAAAACTCGTTTGCGGCTATCAATTGCCAGAGAAAAATCGGGTTTGAGTTGCACCGCGCGATCGTAAGCCGTCAACGCGTCATCGAGCTGATGCAAGTTTTCTAACACTTTGCCCTTGTCGTGCCAGGCCCAATAATTATCAGGCTGAATCTGGATTACCTGATCGTAAGCCGCGATCGCTTCGTTAAATTGCTGCAACCGTTCTAAAACGTTGCCCTGCCGATACCAGGCCAGATAGTCCTGCGGCTGAAGTTGCACTACCTGCGCATACGAAGCAGCCGCTTCATCAAATCGGCTCAAATTTTCTAGGCAAATCCCTCGCTTAAAGAAAGCTGCATACTCATCCGGCTTAACTTGAATCACCTTGTCATAGGCCGCGATTGCCTCCCGGTGGCGTTGCTGTTGAAACAACTCATCCCCCCGTTCTAACCAGGCCACATAACTGTCATTTGTCACCAATTTGCCGCGCGGTGGAGGTGGGGGTGGAGTAACACTCGCTTGGGTTAGTGCGAGCAAAGCCACCAACGCTTCTTTAGCTGAAGCAAATCGTTGGCGAAAGTCATAGCGCACCATCGTATCGATGAAATCAGCTAAGTCCGGACTAACCTGCACCTGGTCGCGCCAGACAATCTCGCTGCTAACTGGGTCTTCCTTTAAACGTTTAGGGTAAACCCCCGTTAAGCATTGAATCGCCAACATCCCGACTGCGTAAATATCGCTGCTAAAGCGTGGTTTACCTGCCAGTTGCTCATTTGGCATGTAGCCCGAAGAGCCGATCGCGATCGTCACCGTTGCGTGGTGGTCTTCTAATTGCTCAAGCGGAACGCCAATTTGTTTGACTGCGCCAAAATCGATCAAAACGAGGCGGCGATCTCGCTTCCGGCGGATTAAATTCGACGGTTTGATGTCACGATGCACGACGTTTTGTTCATGCACAAATTCCAACACCGTCAACAAATCACGCAATAAGCTCAACACCTCGGCTTCGCCTAAGCGCTTTTTGGCTTGGAGTTCTTGGCTGAGTACAACCCCTTCAATTAATTCTTGAACTAAAAAGAACTCCTGCCCTTCACCTTCTTCAAAGTGGGCAAACAACTGAGGGATCTGATCATGACTACCCAGCGCATACAATGCTTGCGCTTCAACATCAAACAGACGCCGAGCTGCCTGTAATGCTTTAAGGTCAGCAATACGAGGCTTGAGTTGCTTCACAACACAGGCTGGTTTACCTGGCAAATGCAAGTCTTCTGCTAGATACGTTTGACCAAACCCACCACCACCTAAATGACGGGTAATTTGGTAACGCCCTCCAAGGATTTTGCCCAACATAAAAAACTCGCGAGGTAGATGAAACCGGGTAGATGGCGGTCTTGATTCCGGCTCACTCCTATGATCGCAGCAACTTACTCAAGAAAGCTCCGGGAAAATACACAGGAAAGTTAAGGCTTTGGCAAACTTTCAAGCAAGATACTGAGAAGGATTCGTAAACTACTGCCGCAGATTCTAGCAATGCTCTCAACCAGGTGGGTAGCAAAATCCACCTTTAGGTATAAATTATTGCGAGGCATTGAGCATACAAAAGGGGATGGCACAATAACCCTGGTGATCCACACAGTGCAATGACAACAAGAGAATGGGTTAAATGCGCTGAACAGATTTATTTTTACACTTCCGTTTAGAGCTTTTCTCTTTTGTTTTAGTCGTGCGATCGCGCGAGCAAGATAAAGCTCACGATGCAGAAAACTGAGCTAGATTCACATTCGGATCAGCTCATTTGCTCAAATCAGCAAGCTGCAAAGATCAACAACCAGAAACCTATAACAGTCATACAGGTCTTCAATCACTGCCATAAAAGGCTTCCGAGAAAATTAAATCCTTACGAAGAAGAGAAATATTATCTATCTTTAACCCTTTTTTAATCCAATTAATACGTTTTTGAATATCAAATTTTTAGCGTCTAGACAACATTCAAATACAACCAGTTTAATACTTATCTTAAATTCCTCATATATTGTCAAATTATGAATAGGACTCATCTTTCTTACAAGCTTCAATATACAAGTCCTTTTTCAATAATTAATTTGCTCTGAGACTGAGCATTCTTTTTCAACCTTAAGTGCTTCAAAAATTTCCAAGAAAATTTAAAAACAATCTTTCATATATGCATCCATCACTTAATTCATTATCAGATCGATATTTACAAGACATATTCTCTATAGTTTACAAGGTCGCATGCGACCTCTCAGCAATCTTACGTAGCACGTTAGTCCTGCTAAAAAATTAAAGTAAACTTTAAGGAAAGCGATTTTACTTCTTTCAGTGTAAATATTTATCTGGAAGGTTCATTCTTAAATTGTTTATAGTAAGAAAAACTTAAATACCTGAGACGCAAACGTTGAAATTTTGATTAGTTCCTGAAAACCAGTGGAGATGCTAGTTTTTGCTGGCATTGGCTCTCTATCTTTCGACACAATTTTGAGTGTGGGGTATCTAAAGCGTTTCATTGGGTTAGTGGTTTGGTCGTGGCTGCCAAGAGTTCCGCAATATGGAAGAAACATCGTCGGGTCAGCACACTCAAGCAAATTTAGAGAATGCCTACGCTCTTTTACAGGCAGAAGTGCTGCAATTGCGGCGACAAGTGCGAGACTTGCAAACCAGTGCAGCGATCGCCCATGAACGCGAGAGAGCAGCACAAGAACGAGCCGCAGAGTTGGCGAAGGCAAACACGGCGCTCAAGCGATCAACGGCACACCTGGCCCATGCGGATAGCCTGAAAACGTTTTTGCACCAAGTTTTGATCGAAGCCACGCAAGCAATTTCGGCTGTCACAGGTGCCGTTTTTGTCTATGACGTGGCAGCTCACACCCTGCAAAATGCAGCTTGCGTGTTACACGGTGAAGTTGTGGATGTTGCGACTGACCCTCGCATGGAGATTTGGCGATCGCCAATTCCCGCTAACATCACAGCCGCATGGCAGGTCTTAAGCCAGAAACCACAAATTATCTGGTTTGATAACGATGAGCCACACCCCGACCACTGGCCCTTTGCAATGTCCTGGCATGAACAGATGGGGCACCGAACTATCGCCTGCGTTCCCCTGATCATAGGAAGCACTGTATTAGGCTTTTTGGGTTTTGGGTTTACAGAACGTCGGGCGCTGAGTGATGCCAGCGTAGAGCAATGCTGGGTATTAGCTCAACACACGGCTCTGGCGATTCAACTGGCTCGTTTAGCCGAAGCGTCGAAGCAAACCGCGATTATGCGTGAACGTGAGCAGGCAACTCAAGCACGAGCAGCGGAGCTAGTTAGAGCCAATCGAGTCTTGCAAAGAAGTATGGATTGCCTGATTCGGACGGCTCAACTAGAGGAATTTGCCGGGTTAATCTTACTTGAAATTGCTCAACTGGTTGATGGTGTGAATTGTGCCCTGTTTCTCTATGACCAGCCTGCTGACGTGATGCGACTGTATATGGTTGTAGACGAAGGGTGCATCATTCACCCAACAGAAAGCGCTCAAATCCAAGGGTTTGAGATTTTTCAGCAACCGATTCGAGTTGCAAAAACAATGTTCGCGCACGATCAAAAACCATTGATATTTGTCATTGATCAAACGCCTAAAACAGTCTGTAGCGGAACGATCCTTGATTGGCATCGGGAGCAAGGGCATCAAGCCGCACTCTGTTTTCCACTTCAGTTAGCCCATCAGCCTTGGGGCTTTTTAGGGTTAGCCTTTCAAACAGTTCCAACCCTGTCTGATGAGACTTTAGAGTTGATGCAAACATTAGTACATCAACTGACATTGGCGCTTTACCTCGATCAGATCTCCGAAGAGAAAGAAAAAACAGCGATCGCAGAAGAACGAAACCGATTAGCGCGAGAAATTCACGATACCTTAGCGCAGTCGTTTACCAGTATTTTAGTGCGTCTGCAAATTGCTAGTTTGAGTCTCACATCAGATGAGTTAGCAGAAACTCAAGCACATATTGATTATGCCAGTGAATTAGCGCGGACTGGCTTAATTGAAGCCCGTCGCTCTGTTTATGCCCTGCGACCTAGCCCCCTTGAAGCCGGAAATCTGGCAACGGCTGTCGCTGAATATTTGCAATGTGCAACTGAGCAAGTTCACATCACATCGCACTTTGATCAGGTAGGTGAATTACCAGCCTTACCTGCTTACTTAGAAGTTGAGTTGTTTCGGATTGCTCAAGAAGCAATTACCAATGCGTGCAAACATGCCAATGCAAAGACCCTTCATGTGCAAATTGCGATCGCCTCTTCCCAATTGCAACTATCGATTCAAGACGATGGTTGTGGCTTTCTTTTGCCTGAACCCTATCAGTCGAGTGGGTTTGGGCTGATCAACATGGAAGAGCGGGCAAACCGTATCGATGCCAAACTCAAAATCACAAGCCAACTTAGACATGGCACACTCGTCTTTGTGATGGTTGATCTGGCGACTCTACCAAGCGCACCCAAATTTTGAGGTCACACTCCACTATGACGTTTAATCGCCCCATCCAAATACTCATTGCAGATGACCACCCACCCATGCGAGAAGGGCTGACCGCATTACTCGACAAACAAGCTGACTTTCAAGTTATTGGGATGGCAGGAAATGGTAAAGATGCGATCGCCCAGTTTAGGCAACATCAACCCGATGTCTTGTTGCTTGACTTGCGAATGCCCGAAATGGAAGGCGTAGAAGTTGTTAGCACGTTATGTGCCGAGTTTGCCAACGTGCGTATCCTCATTCTCACAACTTACGATGGCGACGAAGACATTTACCGGGCGCTCAGAGCAGGTGCAGCGGGTTACGTACTCAAAGATGTACCCTGCGAAGAACTGTTTGATGCCATTCGGCGTATCTCTGTCGGGCAAAAGTACCTCGCCTCACAAGTCATGCTGAAGCTCACAGAACGCATGGTTGGGTCAGAGCTAACTGAACGTGAACAAGACGTGCTGCAACTCATGGTGCAGGGCAAGGGCAATCGCGAAATCGCCGATACCCTGCATATTGTTGAAGGCACAGTCAAATTTCACGTGCGCAATATTCTCGAAAAGCTGGGAGCGAGCGATCGCACTCAAGCTGTTACAGCCGCCCTGAGACGAGGACTGGCACGGCTGTAACTCTAAACACAAGACAAAACGTAACTGCCTAGCCCAAAAGAGCAGGTTACTGTCACCAACAGACCAGAATAACAAGGAGCGCTTTAAACGCAACGACGCACCCTGACTTCTTAGAAAACCTGCTCTCAGACTACAAACTTGTCTGGTAAAAGCATCAACCAGATTCATCTCTCACACTGATCAGGCATCAGGTGGAAACAATGCGCTGTGCGGAGTGAGCGATCACGAAAACTAACCGGAAACCTTGGGTAGCAGTGGCTCAATCCAGGGTTGAAACTGGTCTCGACGAAACACTTGAACTCGGTGCCGATAATCAAATCGCATCAAGCTAGGAATACCATGCTTACGGACGCAATCTCGCAACCAGGAAGCAACACCTTGCCCATGATCTGGATGCATTTCAGCCTGAAACGGACCATACATTAGCACCAAACCCGTGTGGTTTCTTAAAGGTGCATCTTGCTCGATCAAGCTGGTTAAATCAGCACACGAAACAAAGTCGTTCTCTGAGCTAAAGTCGCGTAGCTCTCGCCATTGTCGGTTAGGGTTCCCTCTTGGGATTCTGGAGGTTCCACCACCAGGATTAGAAGGTTTGGCTGAGCGTTCTACGGAAGCCTTACGACGCGGTCGCCTTTGAGTCATACAACTCCTAATAAATATAGAGTACACATAGACTAAACCTGACGCATCGTCTACGTACAGCAAGCTGTCAAAAACCAGCAAGGGTAGAGAAGAATGTGAAAAACCTACAATGACCCGTACATTGCCTGCGGAGGTCTGTCACCTGTCAAATCTTCGAAACCCAGACGTAGCGAAGGTTAAAGTTAAGTCTGGACAAGCTCTCGGACTATCAAGCCTACTCCCTTTTTTCTGAATAGCAGGCTTTGCCTTAAGATTACATCAATACTAACCATTTTTAGAAGCGATCGCCAAATTCTTTTGGACAAAACAATATCATTCATGCTACGCATAGGTCTGGCGATCAGGCTATAGCCTCTTCTAGAGCAGATTTTTGGAGTTTTTTCCACTGGTCTAGAAGATACAAATTCTCAAGCAGCAGTAAGCTAGCCTGAGAAAACCAAACAAACTTAGTCGTATTGGCGGTGGAAAAATGACGGCTGTCTGCGAATATCGTGCAGGTTTAGAAGGAATTCCAGTAACTCAGTCAAGTATCAGCTTTGTGGATGGGCATCGCGGCATCTTAGAGTATCGAGGTATTCCCATTGATAAGCTAGCTGAAAGCAGTACTTTTCTTGAGGTTGCCTACCTGCTGATCTGGGGTGAGTTGCCCAATAAAGACGAACTTGAAGCCTTTGAGCATGAGGTAAACCACCATCGGCGCTTGAAGTACCGAATTCGTGACATGATGAAGTGCTTTCCTGAAAGCGGACACCCAATGGATGCACTTCAGGCGTCAGCCGCTGCTTTGGGCCTGTTTTATTCGCGTCGTGCCTTAGCCGACCCTGCCTACATTCGGGCTGCTGTTGTGCGGTTGCTGGCAAAAATTCCAACGATGGTGGCCGCCTTCCAACTGATTCGGAAGGGGAATGACCCCGTCCAGCCACGGGATGATTTGGGTTACTCTGCTAACTTTCTCTACATGCTGAGTGAAAAAGAGCCTGACCCGCTCTCTGCCATGATTTTTGATGTGTGTCTGATTCTGCACGCTGAACACACCATCAATGCTTCAACCTTTTCGGCAATGGTAACCGCTTCGACGTTGACTGACCCTTACGCGGTGGTGGCTTCGGCTGTAGGAACGCTAGCAGGGCCTTTGCATGGGGGTGCGAATGAAGAAGTAATTGATATGCTCGAAGAAATTGGCTCAGTCGAAAATGTTGAGGCTTGGCTGGATGCGCGGCTTGCCTCGAAAGGCAAAATCATGGGCTTTGGGCACCGAGTTTATAAGGTAAAAGACCCTCGTGCCACAACTTTACAAAGCTTGGCAGAGCGGCTTTTTGAGAAATACGGCGAAGATGAGTACTATGAGATCGCCGTTGCCCTCGAAAAAGCGGTTGAAGAGCGACTGGGGCATAAAGGAATTTACCCCAACGTTGATTTTTACTCGGGGCTGGTTTATCGCAAGCTCGGCATTCCGACAGATTTGTTTACGCCTGTGTTTGCCATCTCTCGCACAGCTGGTTGGTTAGCGCACTGGAAAGAGCAACTCGCTGAAAACCGCATTTTCCGGCCTACCCAAATTTATACAGGTACACATGAAGTTGACTACGTGCCGATTCATGGACGGTAAATTTAGGCGCGATCGCTCAAAGTCCTCATCTTTCACCGTTGTGCAACCTGATGATGGGTGTCACCCCTCTTGCGATACAAGGAATCCCTTGTCACATTTAGAACAGTGACGATTTTCAGGAACTCCAGCCCTCCGACTTTCGAGTTTGGGGGCTTCTTTTTTTTGGTGTACTCAGGCTCCTAATCAATAGAGGGCTGACGCTTGCCCCGTTTATAAAAAAAATCTTTCGCAGCACCACTGCCTAGAAGAATAGATTAGGCTCTCTGTCAAACAGTTTTCTATCGGAGTTTCCCTATCGAACAGTTTCCAATATATTGATAGCGGCTGCCTATCGTGTGCGGTTAATCCAGGTTTATACTAAGGACGCATAGGAACGTAACGAGATGTTGCCACTGCGTCACTTACTTACGCCTGCTGGTCCACCTCTGAGAGCCGCCTATCTGTTTGTTAGGAAGACACATGAATTCTGGAATCGACCTCCAAGGTACTTTTATCGAATCGTTGATGGATCTGGGGCTACCCCTCGGTGCCGCCAAAGCAATTTGGATGCCATTACCGATGCTGTTGATGATTATTGGGGCAACAGTCGGAGTCTTAGTAACAGTCTGGCTAGAACGGAAAATTTCAGCCGCAGCCCAGCAGCGAATTGGGCCTGAGTTTATCGGGCCGTTGGGGGTATTAGCACCCGTTGCTGACGGTTTGAAGTTGATTTTCAAAGAAGATGTCATCCCAGCCAAATCTGACCCCTGGTTGTTTACCCTGGGGCCTGTGATTGTCGTGATTCCAGTCTTTTTGTCTTACTTGATTGTGCCCTTTGGTCAAAATCTGATTGTTTCAAACGTAGGGATGGGCGTTTTTCTGTGGATTGCCCTCTCTAGCGTTACCCCAATCGGGTTATTGATGTCGGGCTACGCCTCAAACAATAAGTACTCGCTACTCGGTGGTTTGCGGGCTGCGGCTCAGTCGATTAGCTATGAAATTCCTCTGGCGTTAGCGGTTTTGGCGATCGCCATGATGAGCAATTCACTCAGCACCGTCGATATTGTGGATCAACAGTCGGGTTACGGTATTCTCGGTTGGAATATTTGGCGGCAACCCATTGGTTTTCTGATTTTTTGGATTGCGGCTCTAGCAGAGTGCGAACGCCTGCCGTTTGACTTACCTGAAGCGGAAGAGGAGCTGGTTGCGGGTTATCAAACCGAGTACTCCGGTATGAAGTTTGCCCTGTTCTACCTCGGTTCTTATATCAACCTGGTGCTGTCTGCTCTCCTCGTTGCGATCTTGTACCTCGGTGGTTGGGAGTTTCCGATTCCTTTAGACGCGATCGCGGGTTGGTTGAATGTCAGCCCTACGAATCCTGTCTTTCAGGTAGTAACCGCCTCGCTAGGCATTACGATGACCCTGCTCAAAGCCTATTTTCTGGTATTCACTGCAATCTTATTGCGCTGGACAGTGCCCCGCGTACGGATTGACCAGTTGTTAGACTTAGGCTGGAAGTTTTTGCTTCCCATTTCCTTAGTGAATCTGCTGCTGACGGCTGCCCTCAAAATTTCATTTCCTGCCTTCTTCGGTGGTTAAACGTCGTATCCATTTCTATCTTCTCAACGGCTATGATGAACTTTCTCAAGCAAGTTGGTGACTACGTTAAAGAGGCGGGCCAAGCCGCCAAGTTTATTGGTCAAGGGCTTTCGGTCACCTTCGATCATATGAAGCGTCGCCCTGTGACAGTCCAGTATCCTTATGAAAAGCTGATTCCTTCTGAGCGCTTTCGGGGTCGGATCCACTTTGAGTTTGATAAGTGTATCGCCTGCGAAGTCTGTGTGCGGGTTTGTCCTATCAACTTGCCTGTTGTCGATTGGGAGTTTAACTCTGCAACCAAGAAGAAGAAGCTCAAGCATTACAGCATCGACTTCGGAGTTTGTATTTTCTGTGGCAACTGTGTTGAGTACTGCCCGACTAACTGCTTGTCGATGACGGAAGAGTACGAGCTTTCGACCTACGATCGCCACGAACTTAACTACGACAACGTCGCTTTAGGTCGCTTACCCTACAAGGTGACTGACGACCCAATGGTGACGCCTCTACGAGAATTGGCCTACTTACCGAAAGGCGTTTTAGACCCTCATGATTTACCGGCAGGCGCTCAGCGAGCAGGCTTACGCCCTGAACAAATTGTTGCAGCGACCCCGGCCAAAACTGATAGCACAAAGGAGAGCAACGCATCGTGACGCTGGCAGAAGGTGTTCAACTGGTTTCGACAATTATCTTGTCGGTAATGATGATTGGTGCCGCAATCGGTGTGGTGCTGCTCTCAAATATTGTTTACTCTGCCTTTTTACTTGGCGGAGTGTTTATTAGCATGGCGGGGCTTTACCTGCTGCTCAATGCTGACTTTGTGGCGACTGCTCAAGTTCTGATCTACGTGGGTGCCGTCAACGTCTTGATTCTTTTTGCGATCATGCTGGTTAACAAGCGGCAAGACTTTGCGCCAATGCCAAAAGCATGGGTGCGTCGAGGCGCGACAGCGATGGTTTGTGCCGGTTTGTTTGCGCTGTTAAGCACAATGGTACTGGCAACCCCCTGGTCTTTTTCAACGACGGTGCCTTCGAGTGCAGGTGCGATTAAAGCGATTGGGCGTCACTTCTTCACTGATTTTCTGTTGCCATTTGAGTTGGCATCGGTGCTGTTGCTGATGGCTCTAGTGGGTGCGGTCATTCTGGCTCGTCGCGAATTTATTCCTGAAAGTGCCGTGACAGATTTGCAGGCAACCCCTTTAACTTTGCCAGAGCGTCCGCGTGAGTTAGTGCCTGTAGGTGGCACCCCTAGCCAGGAAGAGTCGAAGTAAGCAGCGGCTCCGTTTCCACTAGATTATTCGTTGAGATTTTTGGATAGAAACGATGCAACTTCAGTACTTCTTAATTTTGGCGGCGGCTCTGTTCTGTATCGGTATTTTTGGCTTAATTACTAGCCGTAATGCGGTACGAGTTCTCATGTCGATTGAACTGATGCTGAATGCCGTTAACTTAAACCTGATGGCATTTTCAAATTTCCTCGACTCTTTAGAGGTGAAGGGCCAGGTGTTTACAACTTTCGTGATTGCGATCGCGGCGGCAGAAGCGGCGGTAGGTCTGGCGATCGTTCTGGCGATTTACCGTAACCGTGACACCGTAGACATGGAGCAATTTAATTTGCTGAAGTGGTAATCCGCTGCTTCGGTTCATAAGTTTTAGGCGTTCTGGGGCAGTTCTTAGTACACTGTTGTCTGACGAACGTTTCCTACACGGCTTTTAACTGTGCAACTGAAGCAAGTGATTATTGCCCACAAAGCGGGCGATCGCGTGGCTCAACGGCGGGCTGAAGCATGCGCCCAAGAGCTTGAAAAATTAGGCTGTAAGGTCTTAGTTGGACCCAGTGGCCCCAAAGACAACCCCTACCCTGTCTTTTTAGCCTCGATTTCACAGCCAATTGACTTGGCAGTTGTGTTAGGCGGAGACGGAACGGCATTATCGGCAGCGCGAAATCTAGCGGCTGATAATATCCCGATTTTGGCGGTCAATGTTGGCGGGCACCTGGGTTTTTTAACGGAAGCCGCAGAAGATTTTGAGGACTCTGAGAAGGTCTGGGAGCGGTTGCTGGGCGATCGCTACGCCGTTCAGAGCCGGATGATGCTGCAAGCCACGATCTATGAAGGCAATCGCACCAATTTGGAACCGATGAGCGATCGCTTTTTGGCGCTCAATGAAATGTGTGTCAAACCTGCCTCAGCAGATCGCATGATTACCTCCATTCTTGAAATGGAAATTGACGGTTCGGTGGTTGACCAATATCAGGGCGACGGCCTCCTGGTCGCAACTCCAACCGGGTCTACCTGCTACACAGTCGCTGCGAATGGCCCCATCGTGCATCCCGGTATGGATGCGATCGTAGTGACCCCCATTTGTCCGTTGAGTCTTTCGAGTCGCCCAATCATCATTCCGCCGGGTTCAGTCGTCAGCATTTGGCCCCTGGCTGATCTTGATTTAACGACTAAACTCTGGACTGATGGCATCTTAGCCACTTCAATTTGGCCGGGGCAGCGCGTCGATATTCGGATGGCCGACTGTCAGGCAAACTTTATCGTGCTGCGTGAAAATTACTCCTACTTTCAGACCTTACGCGAGAAGTTGCATTGGGCTGGTGCGCGAATTCGCTACGACAATAACCACCGCAACTAGCTACGCTGTCGGGCTGTTATGGCTCAGGCGTTACCGTTCGACGAAATTGGTAAGCTTCACTCTGAGCACCCCAAACTTGTTTGCCCTTGGCGTCGAAACCCCGATCCCAGGTATCCATCTCATCTTTTCGCAAGGTGATTTGGTTGGTGATGCGCACAGCTCCCCGCACATTTGCCGGGCAACCAGTTACAGGGGTCACGCCCACGTAGTCTTCACCAACCCGCTTCAGAAAAACACTACAGACCGCTTCACCCAAATCTTGCGGAGAGAAGACGCGTTGTACGAGTGGCCGGTCGCAGAAGTTGACAAAAGCAGTTGGATTGGTCGGCTTAAACGCTCGCGATCGCACCGTTTGGCTAAAGGGCTGAGGTGAAATTTCGAGAAAACGTTGGCGATACGGCTTGCTTAAGTCTTCTAACAAAGCTTGCTCTTGATAGAGTAAAAAGCGGCTCTGGTTGGCCTCTGGTTGTTGCAGTAAGCAGGTTGTCATCTGCACTTTAGCAACCTTGGGATTTGAGGCAGCTTGGCGGGTTGTGTCCATTTTGCCCGTTAATCGCTGCACCACTTCTTGTGCCTGTTGGTCTAGAGGTAATTCAGCTAAAGCGGGTACGTGGCTAAAAAAGAGCGCGATCGCCGGTATGCCTACCTGGCCAATTTGATAAAGAGATACAGTCTGTTTCACCATTTCGCTGCTTCAAAGTAAAGCTCAAAACAAACTAAATAAACCGAAAAAGGCTTGTCTTTCTCAAACTCTAAGCGTGAATTGAAAAATGTTTAATTAGGAAACCAGGCAAGAAAATGGGGAAGCACTCACTTTGCAAAAATCATCTGTAAATATTCTTCTATAATCTGCCAGCAAAATTATTAAAAGTTGAGTTTCTCTATTTATAGCGCTACGCATAGAAGTTGGTACAAGAGGATGTGGGAGCTGCGCTCCCAGCCAGGGGTGAAACCCCTGCACCCCGTCCTAACATTTTCCAGTATTGCTATAACTTGCTCCTCATCTTTCACTTGTGGAATTTGTTGAACCCGCTTTACCCCTCTGGCAAAGCCCAGCTTCAATCTCTCTGCCTACAAGAAAATAGAAAAGTCAACCATCTTTTGAAATAAATTTCATAGATAAATAGAAATTGTTGCTTGTATTGCAAGTAATCAGGCGGACTCAATGGATTCAGAACAATTACTAAAAGTCTGTAATTTTTTAAGCTTTAAAAGCTCCAGACTACAACCTACTTTGGTAGTAAATCGCAACTTATAAAAGGTGTGACCAGCAATATATTTCTCGACTAAAGAGAACTGTTATTATTCAGCGAAATCCTTTAGGAGAATCTTTATGACAACCCGTGCTGATTATACTGATGCGGAATGGAAAACCTTACTGATGGCTCCTCTTTCTTGCGGTTTTGCCGTTGCAATCAGTGATTTTGGTATTGTTTCAACCGCGATTGAGGGTGCCGCAATGAGTAAAGAGCTTGCTGCGGCAACTGAAACCTATGCCGGCAACGAACTGATTCAAAGCTTATTTAAAAAGGCAGACGGCACTGAGCCAGTAAAACTCGACCCCGCAGAACTGGGTAACAGTGCTGAAAATGCCACTGAAAAAGCCGCTGCCTTTGTGGCTGAAGCGATCAAAATCTTGAGTGAAAAGGCTCCCTCTGAGTTGGCCGATTACAAAGCTCTGTGCTACTCAGTCAGCGATCGCGTTGCAAATGCCGCTGGTTCAGGTTTGTTTGGCTCTGGTGTCAAAGTCAGCGCCAAAGAAGCGGCTGTGCTAACCAAGCTTAAGACCCTGCTGGCCTAGGGTTTGCCGTTCATCCGATGCCCCTCTTTGGGTCAAAGAGGGGTAAGCGATCGCCCCTAAAAGTGATGTATTTTTAGGACTTAACTATTTTTGGCTTCGATCTCCCCCAGTAGTCGAACTGCTTCTTTGCAGAGAAACTCATGACATGGCCCATTGCTGGCCAGCAAGCCGCCCCACTGCAAGACATCGGCCTGGTTGTACTGTAATAGCGAGCCATCAAACCGCGTCAACTTTCCCCCTGCTTCGGTGAGAATCAACTCTGGTGCGGCTAAATCCCAATCTTTGGGGGCTGATTTCCCAGACAGAGAGATGTAGACATCGGCTTCTTGCTCAATCATTACGCCAATTTTGCCGCCAATACTGCCGACCTGTTTTTGCTTTTGGCAGGGAAATTGCTGCATTAGTTGCTCAAAGCGGGCATCGCGATGGCTGCGACTTGCCACCACAATCAGCTCAGAAACCTGATTGCGGCTTGAGACATGCATTTGTTGCTGGCTGCCATCGTGCCGTTCGGCGATCGTGCCTTGCCCTAAAGCAGCGGAGTATACGGTTTTGGCAACCGGACAAGCCACGATCGCCAAAATCGGGCGATGGTGATGCACTAACGCAATATGAACGGCATATTCACCATTGGCTTTGATGTAGTCTTTCGTGCCATCGAGCGGATCAATCACCCACACTAAGGATTTATTGAGGCGTTCTGCGGGTGGCTGAGTCTTAAATGTTTCCTCGCTGAGATAGCCAAACTGCTGACCAAAAGCCGCTTGCAGATTACTCAGGATGTAGTCATTTGCGGCAACATCAGCAGTGGTCACAGGTCCATCTTCACTGCTCTGGAGTTGATACGTGGTCTGCATCTCAATCAAAATGTCAGCCGCGCCCCAACCAATTTGACGGGCGATCGCGCCCCATTCTTGTAAATCTGCCGCTGTATAGTCAGTCAAACCCTATCCTCATTTTGGCCCAACTCATTATAGGACTTGCCAAATCGTGTTTTTGAATTGGAAGGGTTGACTAGATGACCGGAGATTCCTATGAAAAGAAAACTAACCACAGCCAAAGTTTGTCAAGATTTGTAAAATCAAAGCAGCAATTCTCGATATGAGAATGATTCTCATAAAAACGTCCGGTTTTAACGTTTATGAATGGCTGAAACCCGCATTCTGCCGTTTATAACATTGAGTGCACAAGTCTTTAGACACTCTGGCTACAGTACAAATGTTTCAAAATGAGAATTGCTGAAATCAAAGAGTAATTCCCGGCGTTGCTGAATGTATATATGATTTTTGGATAAGCATCCCTATGCTAGGGGCGTTTCGCGAAACGCCCTTACAGAATTCATACGCCCAATCAGCAACGCCTAATTCCCAAAAAATCCACATGGCTGCTACAACTTCGGTGCAAGCTGAGACACAAATTTGGCAGTGGCGGGGTTATCCCATCACCTACCAAACCCAGGGGGAGCAAGGCCCCCCCGTGATTTTGGTGCATGGGTTTGGGGCGTCTTTGGGCCACTGGCGCAAAAACATGCCTGAGTTGGCAAAAACCAATCGCGTCTATGCGATCGATCTGCTGGGTTTTGGTGGTTCGGCTAAGCCTGCGCCAACCCAAGAGCTGGGCTATACCTTTGAAACGTGGTCGCAACAACTGACTGATTTTTGCCGTGAGGTTGTAGGCGAGCCTGCTTTTCTGATTGGCAACTCAATTGGCTGTATTGCGGTAATGCAGACAGCCGTTGATAACCCTGAATGGGTGCGGGCGATCGCGATGATTAACTGTTCGCTACGCCTGCTGCACGATCGCCGCCGTGACACTCAACCTTTTTATAAGCGCATAGGTGCCCCCATTTTGCAGAAAGTGCTGCAAACCTCGTGGATTGGGAAAGCCTTTTTTAGCCAGATTGCCAAACCTAAAACAGTTCGCAAGATTTTGCTGCAAGCCTACAAAAATCCGGCGGCTGTAACAGACGAATTGGTTGAGATGCTACTAACACCCGCCAGCGATCCGGGGGCGGTTGGCGTTTTCTTAGCTTTTACCGCTTATTCTCAGGGGCCACTGCCAGAAGACCTGCTCGCAAAACTGCCCTGTCCGGCATTGATGGTATGGGGCGCTGATGACCCCTGGGAACCCGTCGCTTTGGGACGCAAATTTGCCGATTACCCAGCCGTGGAAAAATTTATTGAATTGCCAGGTGTGGGGCACTGCCCGCAAGATGAGGCACCAGAGCAAGTCAACCCAATTTTGCAAGAGTGGCTTGCCGAGAAGCTGGCAGCCGCCTAAAGCTGCGACTTATCACCCAAGCAAAGTAAGGAGCCGACCCATCCTATAATGGAGCGTTGGTGACTGTAGAGATAAACACCGAGAGGCTTTCATGACATCCATCCGCGCGTTGCATCAACAACTGGTCAAAAAAGAACGCTCTGCCGTTGAGATTGCCCAGGAAGCACTGGAGCGGATTCAAAGCGTTGAACCCAAAGTTCACAGTTTTTTGCACGTTACGGCTGAGAAGGCTTTAGAGCAAGCAAAACAGATCGATGCCAAAATTGCGGCGGGCGAAGCGATTGGCTTGCTGGCAGGCATTCCAGTCGGCATCAAAGACAATATGTGTACGCAGGGAATTCCGACTACCTGTGCTTCGCGCATCTTGCAAAATTTTGTGCCTCCCTATGAATCAACGGTGACACAAAAATTGCTGGATGCGGGCGCTGTTACGGTTGGTAAGACCAACCTGGATGAGTTTGCGATGGGCGGCTCCACTGAGACATCGGCTTATCAACTTACTTACAATCCCTGGGATGTATCGCGTGTACCGGGTGGTTCGTCTGGCGGTTCGGCGGCGGCTGTGGCAGCCGGAGAATGTACCGTTTCGTTGGGTTCAGATACAGGTGGCTCGATTCGTCAGCCTGCGTCGTTTTGCGGCATCGTCGGAATGAAACCGACTTATGGACTGGTTTCGCGTTACGGCCTGGTCGCTTTCGCTTCCTCCCTGGACCAAATTGGCCCTTTCTCTCGCAGCGTCGAGGATACAGCAATTTTGTTAGGGGCGATCGCGGGTCATGACCCTAAAGATTCCACCAGCCTCAACGTCGAAATTCCCGATTACACCCAGTTTCTCAAGCCTGACTTAAAAGGCAAGAAAATCGGTGTGATTAAAGAAACGTTTGGCGAAGGTTTAGATGTCGAAGTGGGCGCTGCCGTCGAAACTGCCATTCAACAACTGCAAAGTCTGGGAGCTGAGGTCGTCGAAATCTCCTGCCCCCGTTTCCGGTATGGCATTGCGGCTTACTACATCATTGCTCCATCAGAGGCATCAGCCAACCTGGCTCGCTATGACGGGGTGAAGTATGGCGCTCGCATTCCCGATGCCGACAACTTGATGGAAATGTACACCCGCACTCGCGCTGAAGGGTTTGGCGCAGAAGTCAAACGCCGAATCATGATTGGCACCTATACGCTCTCGGCTGGCTATTATGATGCCTATTACCTCAAAGCTCAAAAAGTGCGGACACTGATTAAGCAAGACTTTGAAGCAGCCTTTAAACAGGTGGATGCCCTGGTCTGCCCAACGGTTCCCACAACGGCGTTTAAAGCAGGCGATAAATCGGCTGACCCACTCAGCATGTATCTGGTCGATTTGATGACCATTCCTGTCAATTTGGCAGGGTTACCGGGCATGAGTGTGCCGTGTGGGTTTGACGCTGCTGGGATGCCAATTGGCTTACAAATCATTGGCGGTGTGTTACGCGAAGATAACGTGTTGCAAGTGGGTTATGCCTACGAACAAGCGACAGACTGGCACACGCGATCGCCCAAGCTTTAGGCTGTGAAGCCGCGTTTTTGATCGCAGCCAAACCAGTTGAAACCTGCTTGTTTGGCTGCACTTAACCTCCACCTATTAAAAAACCACGCAAAAATTTAAAATACTTATGACGAGTTTGTACCAAAGCACGCTAATCTAGTAATTCGCTGGCGGTGTGGCTCTATCGAGTGTGACCGCAGCTAACACGCGCGGGGGTGTGGCGGAATGGCAGACGCTACGGACTTAAAATCCGTTGACCGCAAGGTCGTGTGGGTTCAAGTCCCACCACCCCCATCTCAGTCTTCTAGTTTCCGATCGCGACTTAAGCTGCGATGAGTGGATTGATTGGCTTTTTGCGATCGCGATTCGCTATCGTCGCACCGCAATTTTTTTGTGCCCGTTAAGATCAAGGGGCTCCTCGCCACTTCCATCCTGTCTTCTCCCTCTTTCCAAATCATCATGGTCATTCTCGTCATGGGCGTTGCAGGCTCAGGCAAATCGACGATCGCCCACAAACTAGCCGACACTTTAAGCTGGCAATACATTGATGCCGATGACTTTCACCCGCTAGAGAACATTGAAAAAATGCGACAGGGCGTGCCACTTACCGATTGTGATCGGCTCCCTTGGCTATCATTGCTGCAACACATGATCGAAACCTGGCTCAAATCTCAGCAAAACGTCGTGCTTGCTTGCTCAGCTTTAAAGGCGAGCTATCGACAGATGCTCCACGTTGGGCAGGCTGGCGTTCAGCTTGTCTACCTGAAAGGCTCTAATGAACTGTTGGCCGAGCGCATTCAACAGCGCCACAACCACTTTATGAAGCTAGAGCTGCTCAAGAGCCAGTTAGACGTTTTAGAAGAACCAACCACAGGCATCGCGATCGAAATTTCTCAAACGCCAGAGGCCATTGTGCAACAGGTTCGGCAAGCCTTGAGGGTCTAACACCTGGTGGAATAACCGAATCAAATGCGATCGCTAGTCCCCATGTCTGCCATACTCATAAATGCCCATATAGTTGCCTATCACGCGATCACCCATGCTGGATCTGACTGGAAAAAATGCACTTGTCACTGGAATTGCAAATAACCGCTCCATTGCCTGGGGCATCGCCCAACAGCTTCACAAAGCCGGAGCCAACATTGGGGTAACTTATCTGCCTGATGACAAGGGCAAACTTGAAAAAAAAGTAGCAGAACTGGTAGAGCCGCTCTCGCCCAGCTTGTTTGCCCCCTGCAACGTGCAAGACGATAGCCAGGTAGAAGCGCTATTTAACACCGTCAAAGAACAGTGGGGCAAGCTTGACATTCTGATTCACTGCCTCGCCTTCGCCAACAAAGATGATTTGTCGGGTGGTTTTGTCGAAACGTCACGCGACGGGTTTCAACTGGCTCTCGATATCAGTGCTTATTCGTTGATTAAGTTGTGCGCTGGAGCTAAGCCCTTGATGACCGATGGTGGCAGTGTTGTGACGCTGACCTATTTGGGAGGAGTCAAAGTTATCCCCAATTACAACGTCATGGGGATTGCCAAAGCCGCCCTAGAGATGAATGTGCGTTATCTTGCTTCTGACTTAGGCCCATCTAATATTCGGGTGAATGCCATCTCCGCAGGACCGATTCGCACGCTAGCTTCTTCTGCAGTCGGCGGCATTTTAGACATGATTCACCACGTTGAGAAAGTTGCACCACTGCGACGGACTGTAACTCAACTTGAAGTGGGTAACACCGCCGCCTTTTTATGCAGCGACCTGGCCAGTGGAATCACTGGGCAAGTCGTATATGTCGATGCCGGTTATGAAATCATGGGGATGTCGTAGCTGCGGCAAAAGGTAAAACTGAGCAGGTAAATGGTGGCTAAAACGTTCCGTTTTCTCAGGATTTACCCGTTTGCGATCGCCGACTAAGGGAGTATGGATTCCACATTCGACATTACGCTGCAAATCATTCTGACTGTCATCGCAGGAGTCAGCGCTCAGGTGATTGCAGAATTTTTGCGGCTACCCGGCATCGTGTTTTTGCTGTTGTTTGGGATCTTGTTGGGGCCAAGCGCACTGGGCTGGTTGCGTCCTTCCTTGTTGGGCAATGGCCTCGAAGTCATGGTGTCCCTCCTGGTTGCGATCATTCTGTTTGAAGGGGGGTTTAGCCTCGAACTCAAAGATTTGGGACGAGTCTCCACGAGTCTGCGTAATTTAGTCACCATCGGCACACTGGTCACGCTCCTGGGTGGTGGCATGGCAGCTCACTGGTTGAGTGAGTTTCCCTGGGGCATTGCCTTCTTGTATGCCTCGCTGGTGGTTGTCACGGGTCCCACTGTGATTACGCCGTTACTGCGCCAGGTCAAGGTCGATCGCCAGGTTGCAACTCTGCTGGAAGGCGAAGGTGTTCTGATCGATCCGGTTGGGGCAATCTTGGCAGTGGTTGTGCTTGATACCTTGCTCAATAGTGGCGCTGAACCCCTGAGTGTGGTGACTGGTTTGTTATTGCGGTTGGGCGTTGGGGCCGCGATCGGCATTATCGGTGGCCTCGTGCTGAGTGTTTTTCTCAAGTGGGAAGTTTTTTTGTCAGAAGACGTGAAAGCGCTCACCGTTTTAGCAGGACTTTGGGGCTTGTATGGGTTAGCACAGACCATCCGCAGCGAATCAGGATTAATGGCAGCCGTTGCTGCTGGCATCGTTTTGCGGGCATCTGACATCCCAGAGGAGCGGCTGCTCAAACGTTTTAAAGGACAACTCACAATCCTCGCGGTATCAGTACTCTTTATTCTTTTGTCAGCCGACTTATCCTTGCCGGGGGTGATTGCGCTAGGTTGGGGCGGCGTGTTGACCGTGCTTTGTCTGATGTTTATTGTGCGACCCATCAATATTGGACTTTGCACCTGGCAGAGCGATTTAAACTGGCGTCAAAAAGCCTTCCTCGCCTGGATTGCGCCACGCGGCATTGTGTCGGCATCAGTGGCCTCGCTGTTTAGCATTTTGTTGACGCAACGCGGGGTGAGTGGGGGAGATGCGATTAAGGCGCTGGTGTTTCTCACCATTATTCTGACAATTGTGGTGCAAGGGCTAACGGCTGGCCCGATCGCCAATTTCTTACAGATCACTTCCAAGCAAGCGACAGGCGTTGTGATTGTCGGGTGCAATCCGCTGAGTTTACTGATTGGTCGGCTTTATAGCGAACAGGGTGAAGCCGTAGCCCTGATCGATACCAACCCAGAGTTTGCGCAACAAGCCGAAGCTGAAAACCTCCGTCTATTTGTCAGTAGTGCCCTTGAAACCGATGTTTTAGAAGAAGCAGGTTTGTTTTACACGGGCAGTTTTTTGGCCATTACAGCGAATGGTGAGGTGAATCGTGTTGTTGCTCAAAAAGCAACAGAAGAGTTTCGCCCGCCCCGCGTGGTGGCTGTGTTTCCGCGCGAGAAGCAAGTCACCACAGACAAAAAACCACTGAACATTGAGCAGGCTTTTCATTCCCAAGTGTCGCTCAAAAGCTGGAACCAGTATCTAATGGACGGTGCCGTTAAACTAGGTGAAACAGTAATTCAAGCTGAAAAGCTAGAGCTGCAAAAAGCGCACATTCAGAGTTTAGTTGATGCAGGTAGCTTGTTGCCGTTAGTCGTGAATCGCAACTCAATGCTGCAAGTGGTTTCAGCAGAAAGTTCGCTACAAGTCGGCGATCGCCTGATTTATTTGCTCCACGACCCCAAACCCAAATTGCTTAAAGCATTATCAGGTTCTGGTAAACCTCGGTTGGTCGTCGAAAAACTTTCTGAAGTTGAAAATTTACCAGCCGAAATGTCATCAAACTCTGACGATAGCTCTGAATCTGCTTCTGAAACTGTGTTGAACCGTTAACGCTGAATGGGAAACACTAGCAAAGTAAGTTAGAGCCGCTTAATTCTTAAAGTTCTGCTGGATGAAAGCATGTAGGACAGCCGCATATCTTTATGATGATTAACTAATTAAACTTTGGTTAATGCAAAAAATTGATTTATTTACTAACTCAGGGATATTACTGCTCTTCTCTATTACGACAACTATCGGAAGTAATAGAAGTCGGTACTAATACCCTGGAAGCGATGTTGTTCTACGTAGAAAATTTTTGCTTACATGCATCATTTCATGTTAAGCCTGAGCGCTTGAAGCTTAAGGTCTGCTCGTTATCGATTCATTCTCTTGTTATTACTTGCTTCTATGGATTTGAAATCTCTTCCCAAGCAATATAAAGACGTTTTTCTCATCCTCGCGATCGCAATTGTTTACTACAGCACCGCAAAGCTAGGTCAATATCTTGCTATCCCACCGGGGTTTATTACGCCTGTCTATCCGCCCTCTGGCATTGCGCTGGCAACCATTTTGCTTTTGGGTAGTCGCGTCTGGTGGGGCGTTTGGCTAGGAGCTTTGGTCGCAGCGACTTGGGCGCTTTGGGCTAACACCAATATTCTGCCAATGTCGATTGTGTCTGGCTTGGGAATTGCGACCGGGTCAGTGCTACAAGCGGTAGTTGGCGCGTTCTTGATCCGCCGCTTAATTGGCCCCCGGCATATTTTCAGCAAAGCATCTAATGTTAGCCGCTTTACTGGCATCGAGCTTTTGAGTTGCATGGTGAGTCCGACGTTTGGCTCGACGACCATGTACCTGTGTGGCTTTATCGAAGGCAAGAACTATGTTATTAGTTGGCTCACTTTCTGGTTAGGCGATGCGATCGGAGTTCTCGTTGTTGCACCACTGCTGCTGTTTTGGATTGAGCATTGGTTTAAACGGCAGCGCAAATCGACTTCGCAGGCTGATAGCAGACTTCCTCGCAGTACACGACTGTCAACTCGTTCACTGTTAGAAGTGGGAATTTGGGCAAGCATTTTGCTGTGTGTAGGGATGGTTGCCTTTGGGTATGGCTACCCGGTGGAGTATTTGCTGATTCCCCTCCTGGTCTGGGCGGCATTTCGCTCTGAGCAGCGCTTTGCCATGATTGCAATTGTTTTAGTGGCTGCCCTAGCAATTACAGGAGCCATTCGCGGCACCAGTTCTTTTAACCGCAGCACACTCAACGAAACGCTGCTGTTATTACAAGCCTTTATCGGCACGGTTACGGTGACAACGCTGATTTTGTCAGCTGTGATTTTGGAGCGTGAGCAAGTCAAAGCACACCTAGAAAAAGCAAACGAAGAATTAGAGTTCAAAGTAGAAGAACGAACTGCTGCACTTAAGCAATCCAAGGAGGCGGCAGAAGTTGCCAGTCGGGCTAAGAGCGAGTTTCTCGCCAACATGAGTCATGAGCTTCGGACTCCTTTAAACGGCATTCTCGGTTATGCCCAAATTCTCAGCCGTTCTCAAACCTGGGATGAAAAAGAGCGGAAGGGTGTCAATATCATCTATCAATGCGGCTCGCACTTACTCACTCTGATCAATGACGTTTTAGATATTTCTAAAATCGAAGCTTGCAAACTTGAACTCATCCCCCATCCTGTCCATCTGCCTGCGCTGCTACAGGGCATTGCCGAGATGATTGATATTCGGGCGCAACAAAAAGGGATTGAGTTTGTCTATCTCCCTGATGCCAATCTGCCAGAGGGGGTAGAGATCGATGAAAAACGGCTACGGCAGGTGTTGATCAATCTACTTGGCAATGCGGTGAAGTTCACCGACCAGGGTAAGGTGACGTTTAAGATTGAGCGGCTTGACCAACCTGGTCAGTCGGGCGATCGCCCAGCAGAAGCAGCCACGGTTCACCTCCGGTTTCAGATCAGCGACACGGGCATTGGTATGAGTTCTGAGGTGCTAGAAAAAATCTTTCAGCCGTTTGAGCAGGTCAGCAACCACAAACGCAACTCTGAAGGGACGGGGCTAGGGTTAGCAATCAGCCAAACGATCGCCCAACTAATGGACAGCCAGATCCAGGTTCAGAGTGAGCTAGGTGTTGGTAGCACCTTCCTATTTGAGGTTCGACTGCCGATTGCGACAGAGTGGCAATACTTGTTGTCTCAACATTCAGAAGCGCAAATCGTTAGCTACAAGGGCGATCGCCATACCATCCTGATTGTTGATGACAAATGGGAAAACCGCTCTGTCATTGTGAACCTGCTGGAACCGCTCGGCTTTACCGTTGTTGAGGCCGAAGATGGGCAGGTCGGGCTAACCCAAGCGATGCTCCTTAAGCCTAATCTGATCATCACCGATCTTTTAATGCCCGTCATGGATGGCTACCAGTTTCTCCAATCCATTCGCGAGGCTGATTCGCTCAAGCATTTGCCCGTGATTGTTTCTTCGGCTTCCGTCTCCACTATGGATCAACAGCAAAGCTTAGATGCAGGCGGCGATGATTTCTTGAGCAAACCCGTACAAGCAGACGAGCTATTTAGCCTGTTACAAAAGCATCTGCAAATCACCTGGAATTATCAAGCGGCGATCGCGAGTACCTTCCAGGAGCCACTTTTAGGCATAGCCCATAAGTCAGCCGCTGCTTCTGAACAGCTCGTGTCTCCCCCCACAGAAAACTTAAATCAGTTGCTTCAACTGGCTCAACAGGGTCGCTTGCAAAAGCTAGCTGAGAAGGTTCTTGAGCTAGAGCAACAAAACCCTGATTACACCCCCTTTGTTCAACGCGTGCTGCAACTGAGTAAAGGGTTTCAAGTTGAGAAGTTAGAAGCCTTTATTCAAAATTTGCTCGACAAAGTCACCTGTGTTTGAAGAGGTTAGCGATGAAAGGTTCCCAGTTGATCTTAGTTGTAGATGATACGCTAGCAAACTTAGAAGTCGTGGCGGCAGCATTAAGTGATGCCAATTTTGAAGTGGCGATCGCAACTGATGGCGAGCGGGCACTTAAGCAAGCCATGCTCTGCCAGCCTGATCTAATTCTGCTAGACATCATGATGCCGGGAATTGATGGCTTTGAAACTTGCCGTCGGCTCAAGGCTTCACCCGTCACCCAAAATATTCCTGTGATTTTTATGACGGCGCTTTCCGATGCCACCGATAAGGTGTCAGGGTTTAACCTGGGTGCTGTCGATTACATCACCAAACCGTTTCAAGAAGCCGAATTGCTTGCCCGTGTAACGACGCACTTAAAGCTACATTACTTAAACCAGACGTTAGAGTACCAAGTTGAGCAGCGCACCGCTGAATTAAATGAGGCCCTCCAGCAGCTCCAGCGGTCTCAGCTACAACTCGTGCAATCAGAAAAAATGGCTGTTTTGGGTCAACTGGTAGCGGGTGTTGCTCATGAAATCAACAATCCCGTTAACTTCATTCATGGCAACCTGACGCATGTCCAAGACTACGCGGAGGATTTGCTGTCGTTTGTAGAAGTCTATCAACAGCACAGCGATAAATCGATCCCGGAACTTCGAGCCGCCGCTGTTACGTTTGACCTTGAGTTTATTCGGCATGATTTGCCGAAAACGCTGGCATCCATGCAGATCGGTACTCAACGTATTTGCGATATTGTGCGATCGCTACGGAGTTTTTCTCGCTTAGACGAGGCTGAGTGTAAAGCAGTCGATATTCACGAAGGCATTGACAGCACTCTGCTGATTTTGCATCATCGCCTCAAGAATAAACCGGAGCATCCAGAAATTCAGGTAATTCGTGAGTATGGTGAGTTGCCCCTGGTCGAATGCTGTGCAGGATTGCTCAACCAGGTATTTATGAATTTGCTTGCAAATGCGATCGACGCGATCGACGAAGTGAATAGCAAACGTCCGTTTGAGGAAAATCAGGCGAACCCTGGTCAGATTACGATTCGCACATCGGTAGTTGATAACCAGTGGGTACAAATCGCGATCGCCGACAACGGTGCAGGCATTGATCCTAAAATTCAACAACGGATTTTCGACCCCTTTTTCACCACAAAACCTGCTGGCAAAGGTACAGGCATGGGAATGTCAATCAGTCATCAAATCATTACTGAAAAGCATCAAGGCAAACTTAGTTGCACCGCAACCCCCGGTCAAGGTGCCGAATTTACCGTTCAAATTCCGATTCGGCAACACGTCGGAGTTCTCCGTTAACACAGGTGGCGGAATTAGCCCCTGAAAATTATTGAAAAAGTTAACAGGCCAACGATGCTCAGGTGCCTTACGCAACAATTAGCCGACTAACCCTGTTCGTAAGGCACGCACCGCAGCTTGAGTGCGGTCATCGGCGCAGAGCTTGTTGAGAATATTGCGAACGTGGGTTTTGACGGTGCCGATCGTGATGAACAATTTGTCGGCAATTTCAGCATTGCTGTGACCATCCACAATCAATTGCAACACCTCCAACTCGCGCTCAGTCAGCGGATAAGTCTCTAACATCTGCTGATACTCTGGCGCAGTCGCCTGAATCGCAACGACTTTTTCTAACTCTTCGACTGGGCTTGACTTGCGTGCTTGTTGCAAAACAATTCGGGCGATCGCGGGGTCAATCCATGCGTTGCCTTCGTAAGTTGTACGGAGCGCCTCGGCTAGATGCTCTAAACGCACGTCTTTCATGCAGTATGAGTCAGCACCCGCCGCAAAGGCAGCCAAAACCACATCTTCATGATCTTGCAGCGTCAGAATCAGCACCTTAACCGCTCCCAGTGCCGGATCATTTTCTTCCGCTTGTATCTGTCGGAAACGGCGAGTCAGCTCTACACCATCGGTTTTAGGGAGGCCAATATCAACGATCGCAACATCAGGCTTCGTTGTCGTCAGGACTTCTAACCCTCTTTGCGCTTCTGCAGCCTCACCAACGACCTCAAACCCGCCATATTGCTGTAGAGCAGTTCGCATGCCAACACGCGTTAGGTCATGGTCTTCAATTAAGACGATGCGTACATCTGCCATTAGCAAGTTACCTTCGATACCTCAGAGAAAAAGATAGAACATCAATCCATCATGATGACCTGCTAGAGAGTGCCAATTGATTAGGCGACTTGTCCTGGCAGAATCACATTACAAATATCTATTCCCAAGAATTACAGGTGGCATCAGTAAATTCATCTACCTTTAGCGAGACGAATAAATCAACAATCCTCTAGCTATTGAGGGTTTTCAGAAGAGGTAGATGAGTTTTGTGGTCGTTGGATTATAAGTTGAATTGCCAGACCGAATAGCCCTAATGTCGCAATTCCAAAGACCCACACCCCTAAAGCGGTCATCCCAATCACGAGGGTACGCACCGCTGTCGAGATGCGGTAAACCACAAAGCTGTCGGTTTGAATGGGGGTTGCGGCAAACGTAGAAGCAACCGCTTTTGTCAGCAAATACATTAAAAAGGTAAGCCCCGCTGAGATAGCTGACCCACCTAAGCACCGAATGGGAGTTGGATTAACCGATGATGACTTTGGAGTGCTTAAACTCGTTGATGGGGTTGTTGCTTCAGTTTGTGATGAGTCTGCCATAAATCCCTCACGGTATGTTGGTCTCTACCATCCTTTAACTGTATACCTTAAGGCTAAGGGCGTGTAGCATTCTAAGTTGCCACTTGGATCCCCTTACTGATAAATTTAGCGACCCAAAGTTCTAAATCAGGATCAGCGATCGCCTGACGAACCTGTTGCCGTGCGGCTTCTGCTTGTTCCTGTGTTTCTGCTAACCCAAACACTGTTGGCCCCGATCCTGACATCATTGCGGCCAAGCAGTCTGTCTGCTGGAATGCCTCACGGAGCGCTTTTACAGCAGGGTACGCAGGTAGTACAACTTTTTCTAAATCATTGTGAAGGTGTTGAGCAATTTGCAGGGCATCATGGTGTGCGATCGCCCCCATCATCGGCCCTGAATGAATATGTTTGCGTCGCTCTTCTAAATCATTGGGGTGCCGCAAGTAAGTCTCATGAAACTGCTGCCGATAGGTTTTGTACGCCCAAGGGGTTGAAACTGACAAGCTCCGGTATTTTGCTAGCACAACATACAGCTGATCAAGTGTGTTCAAGGTTGCTAGATTTTCGCCACGTCCTGTTGCCAATGCTGTGCCACCCGCCACACTAAAAGGCACATCAGACCCTAGTTGCGCCCCTAGATCTTGAATTTCTGATTGAGTCAGGCCGAGTTTCCAAAGGAGGTCAATCCCAACTAATGTAGCAGCGGCGTTTCCGGAGCCACCCGCCAGACCTGCGCCAATTGGGATATTTTTTTCAAGATAAATATCGACGCCTCCATAGCGTTCAAACGCATCAGGAAATTGCTCGCACATCAACGTTGCGGCCCGATAAGCGAGATTACTCTGGTCTAACGGCACCTCGGGATGGTCACAAAACAAGCGAATATCATTCGTACCATTTGCCCGCACTTCTAGGCGATCGCACAGATCAACGCTTTGCATCACCATGATCAATTCATGATAACCATCGGGGCGATCGCCCACAATTTCAAGATAGAGGTTAATTTTTGCGGGGGCTAAAAGTGTATAAGCTCGCATGATTTTTAAGGAGTTGCGGTTAGCGAAGGAGACTTTATTTCTACTAAAAAATCGCTGAGTGCAACCCACTGGGGAATACTCAGTTGCTCTGCTCGAAAATTATCTGGAATGTCTAATTCTTGCATGATCTCTGTTAAGCGATCGCGCTCAATCAGGTCTTGCAAATTATTCCGCAACATTTTGCGTTTGCTGGCAAACCCACGCTTCAACAAATTATCTAAAAAGCGAGGATCTTTTGCGGGTTGAGCGATCGGGCGGGGTCGCAATCGCACCACTGCCGAATCAACTTTTGGAGGTGGGTGAAAGGCTTGAGCAGGGACATCACAAATAAATTCGCAATCTGCCAAATACTGAACTTTGACTGACAGAGCGCCCATGTGCTTAGAGCCAGCCTTGGCACACAGGCGCAGGGCAACTTCTTTTTGCACCAGTAACACAATTAAGTCAAACGGGTTTGGGTTTGGATTCGCGATCGACCCTAACAACTTTTCAATGATCGGCCCGGTGATGTTGTAGGGAATATTGGCTACTACTTTATTTGGATTTTGGAAGGCTGGAAGTGGCTGTAAAAGTTGAGCTAAATCGAGTGACAAAAAATCACCTTGCAAGAGCAAAAACCGCTCATTTTTGCCAAACTTTTTAGCCAGGTTTTCACACAAATCGCGATCGATTTCAACCGCAACTACGGCATCCGAAGCAGTCAGTAATTGTCGGGTTAAGATGCCAGTGCCGGGACCAATTTCAAGCACGCGATCGCCCGGTTCTGTTGCCAAACCAGCTTGCTTTAACTCAGCAGCAGCAACAATTCGGCTTAAGGCTTTTTCGCTTTTGAGCCAGTGCTGCCCAAATTGTTTTCGCGGGTGTGGCACCTTTTTACTCCTCAATCCCAATCAGCTCGCCGTTACCAGGCACCACTTTGCCGATCGCCCAGGCAACGATTCCCTGCTGCTCAAACCACTGAATCGTCTGCTCAGCCTGCGCAGGTGGCACAAGTGTCACAAACCCAACACCCATATTGAAAGTATGAAACATATCGCGGGGCTTCACATCTCCCGCCTGTTGCAGCCACTCAAACACTGGGGGAATTTGCCAGCTGGTTGGCTCAACAGCAATGGCTTGGTTTTTACCCAGACAGCGGGGCAGGTTTTCGGGCAAACCACCGCCAGTAATATGCGCCATGCCATGAATCTCTAGCCCCGCTTTGAGTGCAGCTAGTACAGGTTTAACGTAAATGCGCGTGGGGGTAAGCAATTCATCACCTAAAGTCTTACCTTGCAGAAGGTCGGGCATGTCGTGCCAAGCAAAACCGCGATCGCTCACAATTTTTCGCACCAGGCTAAACCCGTTACTATGCACCCCTGCACTGGCTAGCGCGATCGCTACATCGCCAATTTGCACTTGCGAGCCATTTAGTAACCGGGCTTTCTCAACAACCCCCACACAGAAGCCAGCCAGGTCATATTCCCCTTGGGGATAAAAACCGGGCATCTCAGCCGTTTCTCCGCCTAACAACGCACAGCCTGCCTGCTGACACCCAGCCACAACACCCTCAACCACTTGAGCCAGTTGCTCAGGTTCCAGGCTCCCCGTTGCCAGGTAGTCGAGAAAAAAGAGGGGTTCTGCGCCTGAAGTCAGCACATCGTTGACACACATAGCAACCAGGTCAATCCCCACGCTGTTATGCCGATTAAGAACCTGTGCCAATTTCAGCTTTGTCCCTACTCCATCCGTGCCGGACACCAACACAGGCGACTGCAACCCTTCTGGGAGTTGAAAAAAGCCACTAAAACCACCGACCCCACCCAACACTTCTGGGCGAGTTGTGCTGTCAACCATCGAGCGGATCCGACTAACAAACGCGCGACCTGCTTCGACATCAACCCCGGCCTGACGATAATCCATGATGAGCTGGCACTTACGATAAACGCAGCTTTCCATTGTAGCGAATGTTCACCAACCCTCTGCAACGTAAAGCACTGAGGGGAGAAAATGTAAAAAAGTTATAAATTTTTGATGAAGTGTCAACGGATACAAAAGCAGAAAAATTCCCGCCACATAAGGCTTTGAGTTAAAGATCTTTTGCTAAGGAAAGATAAAGTTTTCAGGGCATCGTATCGATCCCTGATCCCCAGAAGGAAAACTTCGTGATAATCTGTTGCAGTTCTTCGTCCCGGGAGTAAACGCGTAACGAGTTCGACTTGGTGGGTAGGTTGATTTGAACCAGGCACTGTCTTGCAAGGTTTGCGCCTATCTCTGTTGATTTCAATGAGAAATATGAGTCATAAAACCTTAGGTAGTTTCACTATCACCCTGTTGGCTTCGACTTTGCTATCGATTCCCTCTGGTGAAGCTCAGCAAGTTGATTCCACTACTCCAGTAGAGCCAGCTTCTGTGACTGGTGAGGCCACCAAAACCAGTTCCTCCACATCGTCTGATAAAGATCCTGTTTCAACAAAACCGTTTGTATCAGATTCCATACCGTCACACGTCTCACCTGAAAGGCAAGAACCTTCTAAAATCTCGTTTGAACAAAAACAGCCGACAGTTACGGCAGAGCCAGTAAAAGTTGGAAGCCAAGCTTCCCAAGTTGCGCAAAACAGCGATAGAGAGTCTGATCAAAGCGTTACGAAAATCCATTCTCACGCCGTTAAAGGGCGGCAGGCAGCAACTCTCTATGTGCGTGACATTCCCGTCTTGACGTTCCTTGGTGAACCTACATCTACAAATCAGGAGGTAAAACTCGGTTCCCAAGCGTCAGATGCTCCTGTTTCGGCAGAAAAGGAGCTTGAACACGATTCAATGCAACCGGCTGTTGATACGTTGCTAGATGTCTCTCAAGGTTTAAATCAACTTACTTCTGAAACGGTTAAAAGTGACCCTGCCTGGAAAGCGGCTCTTTTAGCTGCCAAGTTGAATCAACTAAATCGCGAAGGCGTTGATGCTAGCCAAATCACCGTGCGCTGGAAACCACCAGCCAAAGGTAAGAAATCTCCCCAATACGTCATCAAGCTAGGGGATTCGACCCTGGCAGTTCTCGATGGCAAAATATTATCTGCTGACGCAAAATCAAACTCTGAAGCAGGTGCGCTGACTGCAACCAACCGCCTTCGTCGCCTGTTAGGTGATGCGGAGCCTCTATCTGAAGTCGCTGGTAAACCCAAGCCTGCAGCACCCAAAATTGCCCGGGTGTTGCCCTCTGTGATGTATCAGATTAGTGGTTGGGCATCTTGGTATGGCCCTGGTTTTCACGGAAACCGGAGTGCTAGTGGCGAGGTCTTTAACCAACATGCCATGACAGCAGCACATCCTAGTCTGCCGTTTGGTACGCGTGTACGAGTAACCAACCTCAACAATGGCTCCTCAGTCATTGTTCGGATCAACGATCGCGGCCCTTATCATGGTGGTCGCATTATTGACCTTTCGATGGGTGCAGCTCGGGTTCTGGGTCTGACAAGCAGTGGTGTTGCGCGGGTTCGCGTCGATGTTTTAGGTCGCTAATCTGGGTCTTCACAAGTGGCTTTAAGACTTTAGAACTGGATCCAGTAGTCAAATCTCTGGACGAAGATAGCCCCTTCTGGATCCAACTTCTAAATTTGCGCCAGCCCGACCTTTCCACTTCTTAAATTGTGAAGTTGCAGTGTCTAGCACGACGCGATTTAAGGATTCTGGGAAAACCAATCAACTTTGCATTTGCAACCTCTCTCCTTTCTAGAAGGGAGAGATTTTTTTAGCTTCCAGATCTTAATTGGACTTTAGACTAAACACGATTTTCCACTATATGTAAGGGCGAACAGCCGTATAGCCTTGCGGCAATAGCCTTTGGGATGGCTTCGCTAGGGCTGCGCTAGCGCCCTTCCTAAATAGGGTGTATGTTTTGAATTAATCCAAACTCCAGACCTTAAGTAACTCAGCCTTACAAGAGGAGTAGCCACACTCAAAATAGGGGCGGTTGATTTAAGCCCTGAAGTGTGGGCATGTCACCTGGTAAGTTTTTACCTTGAAGCAGCACTAAAAAATTACCCATGCCCATCGGGTTGACCAAGCTGTGGAGTGCTTCACGCCGCCGCAAAAGGGATTGAATTTCTTGCCGATCGCGACTTTCTGATTGGCCCAGAGCCGTGATGCGATCGCCCAAACCCAGCGACATCAGGAATAGAGCTTGAGGAACTAAGCCCAGCACTTGTAACCCATACTGTTCACCCTGCGTTTGAAGTGCGGTGAAATCGACATGGGCCGTAATGTCTTGTTCTCCGATGTAGATGTAGGGGTTAGAGTGAAACTGATGCTGGTAGTAACACTGTAGAGTGCCCTCGGTGCGACTGGGGATGTAGTAGCGATCGGCTGGGTAACCGTAATCAATCGTCAACACAAATCCTTGATGCAGACATCGGGCGACCTGCTGCATCCAGTCAAGCGCCGCTAAATTGACTTCGGTGGTATATCCCTCTGGGTAAGCACTAGAGCAAAGGTCAAGCCCAATGAGAGAAAAGTAATCCTTCAATGCTGGAGTTGAAAGCTCGTCTACCAACTCCTCAAAAGAGACAGGCTCACCGTTAGGGGGCGCAGCTGTGACGTACACTTCTTGCAACTCTTGGTTGGTGACTCGCACGCGGTGGACTGAGAAGGCATCCACCAACTCGTTTGAAAAAAAACATCCGGTGATCGAGTCAGGCGCGAGCGATCGCACATCACACCACTGGATCGAGCCGCCTCTCTCAATCAAGGGTTGCAAGGTTTCTTGTTGAACGGCAATTAAGGTTTCGCTCCGTTCGACAATCTTGTATTCCAAACAGTCCCACAAGTCTGTATGGTGTGTATGCAAAAAATTGAGAATTTGACTCGCGAGTAGACCTTGCCCTGCGCCCATTTCAATGATCGTGAATGGTTTAGGTTGACCCAAAATCTCCCACATCTGCGCAAACTGGGTCGCAATCATTTCGCCAAAGTCGGCTGCCAGGTGGGGCGCGGTCAAAAAATCACCTGCACGCCCAATTGTTTTTGCCTTTGTAAAGTAATACCCCAGCTTTGGATGGTACAGTGCAACTTCCATGAAGTCTGCAAAGGTAATCCGCTGCTGGGGATGATTCACAATTTGTTGCTCAATTAGAAAAGCGAGGTCTCGCCTTTCTCCTGCGTTTGTCTCGTTTACAGAAGCCGCCATGCCACCGTTACCGTTTTGCTTTGCCAAAGAACCAGGGTACTATCCACACTTCTTGACAGCAATACTGCCTCACACCCAAACAAGCGGCTTTAATTATTAGGCAAATCTAAAATTTATGTGACAGGTTCCTGTCTGTTGTCTACAATACTCGAGCGCTTCAACCTTTTGCCTAAGAAGGTGCTGAGTTGTATCAGGTCGGTAGACCTATGATTCTGCTCGTTGAAGCTCTCGACCGATGTCAAAGATAATCTCAAATTTTGCATTCGGTTGAGTCTGTTGTAAAACCCGCAAATAGGCTTCGGCTTCTGTCCGTTTGCGAAAACGCGAAACACTCATTTGATTCAAGTTCGGCAGCAGTTTGTGAATGACCCAAGGCGTCAACTGATTCTGGTAATTCATAGATTTTAGTAGTGGCTAATGGTTGATCGGGCAACGAAGGGATAGGGCAGCTAAAGGTTCAACTGTAGGGATTGACACCTGTTAAACACTACATCTAGCGCTTCGCCTGTAACTCACATACTATAGATAGCGTTACCTTGGTCAAAGCGCAATGCTTGTAACAAAAATAAATACTCCATTCCCAAAACAGTCAGTATCCTGTTACCTTGACCTGGGAAAAGCAGATTCAATGCCTTTATCTTGCTGACTTGAATTTGGTATCTGCTAGGCGATCGCAAAAAAAACTGTACTGACCAAGCTTGAGCTTTAGGCGCTGCAAAACATCTCGCACTAGCAACATTTGCGCGATCGGACGCTCTGACCGAACCACTCTGATGCTCGATTTTTTAGATAAGTCATTGCGCCGTTTGTAGTAATCAACTGTTTTGCTGAAGCGATCGTCAGCTGATTTGTCAGAGCGATAAACGGATGTCCTACTTATTCCGCAAGCCAGCTAATCTGGCCAAACCAGCAATAGACTACCCATTGAAGCAAGAAGAATTTGAAGATCTATCAAGATTCTTCGCAGTACTCCAACCATAGCTGAAAGCTTGGTTGGGGTGAAGCGGAGCGCGACCGTTAGGGAGCAAATCTAGTCCAGTTGGTTTGTACTCGGTGACGACCCTTGCAGGATATCCTTGACCGGACTCCGAGAGCAGAAACGTGGCAAATAGGGACGTAGTACCCCCTTTTTTGAACCTTGAAAACAAAGTGTTACCCAGGCTTAAATCGCAGCCTGGGTAACACTTTGTGCGAAATAGGTTGAACATACAGAATGTGTTGTACATGTTCATCGTCTGCGGTGGGGCGCATCGTGAACGTTCAATTAAAATGCTTGCAGAGACGGTCTGGCGGGGGTTGGGGCAACCCAATCTAGTTAAGAGTCGATGAGTCAAGAATCTCACTGTATATCCGTCAGGGTTGCTGGAAGAGCGTCAACGACGCAAGCTAGGGGTAGTGTACTGCCTTAGCACTTCGCGGCCCCAACTCACAATTGTCGCAGGTCCCTCGATGAGTAATAAGTAGCGCCCCTTAGACAAGTGATAGTGATAAAGACTGGCAATTCCGCCTTCTCCCCAGGCTCCCAACACAATACCCGTTAAAACACCGACTAAACTACAAAAGAAACCAGTCAAGCCAACCAACAGATACGGATTAATTGCTAAATCCCAAATCAGCAACGCACCACCTGAAAGAATAGCGCCAATGATGAGAGAGTGAAGCCCTAAACTTACTGCCCGCCGCCGAATTAGCTCAGCCGGACGGAGTAAGCCGACTTGCTCAGCACTGTTATAACCTTTGCCAACGATCGCTAAGTTTTCGGGCGAGATACCATGCTGCTGCAGCAGGCGGTAAAGTTGAAAGGCTGTAGACTCGTCAGGTAAAACAACAGCTGCTAGCTGAGAAGAACGCCGCTTTGCCGACCGGTAGCGAGGAGGGTGAGGGAGAGTCACAACAAGAAAGGAAACAGGTTTATGTTCGCATTGTAGCCCTGTATTTAAGGGGTTGGGGTCGATCGATTGAAAGGTTTGCTGACCTTTTTGCTGGCTCCGGTGCGATCGCGCAATTCAACTTAAAGCCTGAGCATCAGGTATTTGAGCGAAGGATCATGGATTAATTGAAATAGCTGCACGGTATCTGCACCAGGATTTGTTTTCTGAAGCAAGGACTCAGAAGTTTAGACTGCAGCACGGTTTACAAGTCTATAGTTAAGCCACCTGCAGAGGCGAGAAGTTTCTGGCAAAATTGGGTTAGAGTATCGTCAAGAGTCCGGTACACAAATACCTGTTCTAGGCGATCGTTCCTTTGTGTCCCTGTTGATAAATTGTCGGTTCGACTACCTTGAGTATCTGGAAATTTCATTCCAAAAGCTTTACGAGTCAGGTTAGCTAATTTCTCATAAGCCCTTAATGATACTCTTTGTCGAGTAAGTCACTGTGTTTATCACGTTGTTCCTGAGCATTTTAAGCTTGAAACTTAGCGCAGGCACTGTTCTTTAAGAATGTGCTTGCTGCTTGATTTGTCATTAAATTAGCTGAAAAATACCATTGAGGCAGAAGGAATACGCGGTAGATTTTTAATCTATATCAAACAGGTGGATCTAAATTTTAGTAACGTTTGTGAATGATCCGGCTGATAGACAAATCGTTGAGGAACTTTAAACTAGTCTCCTCTTTTAATGAAATGGTGCTCTACCTCTCGATTTGCTCTAACTTTGGCTTCAGTATTTTGGTTGCATGATTTTTGTTTTACCTACCGCTTTTGAAAAATCAACTCGTAAGGGTTGTCGCTTTGCAATGCAAGTGATCAAGCACCCGGTATTCATATCAAGCTTAGTGGCTGCCAGTTTGGTTTTGGGTATAAGGCAGATGGGTGGCTGGCAATCGCTGGAGCTTTCAACCTATGATCAAATGCTGCGTCTACGCCCTGATGAACCCAACGACCCACGGGTGTTAATTGTTGAGATTACAGAAGCTGACATCCGGGCGCAAAAACAGTGGCCGATTTCAGATGCAGTGCTCGCTCGGTTACTCGGTCAACTTCAGCGCTATCAACCCCGTGTAATTGGGCTAGATTTGTTTCGCGATATTCCCGTTGGGAAAGGCCAGCAAGCGTTATTAAAACAGTTGCAGGCAAACAACGTTGTTGCTGTTATGCGCTTATTAGGCGAAGGTAGTGACTCTGGCATCCCAGCCCCCCCCGGCATGCCAGAATCAAGGGTCGGGTTCAGTGATGTTGTGATTGATGCGGACTCGGTTGCTCGGCGTAATTTCTTATACGCTTATGCCGGTGATACGCGTTACTACTCATTTAGCTTACAGCTTAGTCTCAAGTACTTAGAAAAGACCCACCCAGAATTTCAAGTAAAAGATCGGGGGTTGTTGATCGGGGGTGCTTTCTTGCCTTCGATCACAAGTAGTTCCGGTGGCTATGTCGGGGTTGATGATTTAGGCTACCAGGTCTTTTTAAACTACCGTTCTGCGAAGCCTCCGGCTCAGACGGTAACTTTAACTCAGGTAATGAGCGGCCAACTTCCACCTGAAATGTTTAATGACAAGATGGTCATCATTGGCACAACGGCTCCCAGTGCAAAAGACCTCTTTCAGACTCCTTACAACATGTCTTCTAAAAGCAGCCCTACAACTCCGGGGGTTGTGGTGCATGCGCACATGGCTAGCCAAATCTTGAGTACTGTATTGGATGGCCGATCGCCCATTTGGTATTGGTCTGACTGGCTTGAGTCTCTTTGGGTTGCAGGTTGGGCTGTTACAGGCGGGTTGATTGCTTGGCGTTTGCGACAACCCTTGCTGTTGGCAAGCGGAATGCTGGTGGCGATCGCGGTGGTGGCTGGGGTCAGTTATGGGTTGTTTTTACAATCTGGCTGGGTTCCACTCATTCCAGCTGCGATGACCTTAATTGGGTCGGCTGTCGGCGTAATTTTGCATCGACAGTTGCACGACACGTTTCACGATGCTTTGACCGACTTACCCAATCGGATCCTGTTTACACGCCAACTCCAGCAGGCGATCGCTCAACGCAACCGGATTTTTCCCAATCAAGAAGACCTATCAGAGGCGCATTCCATCGCTGTTTTGTTCCTGGGCTTAGACAACTTTAAAACCATTAATGATAGTTTTGGTCATCGTCTGGGAGATCAACTTCTGGTCTCCACAACCAAACGGTTAAAATCTTGTCTGCACCCCAAAGACCAACTCGCCAGAGTAGGAGGCGATGAATTTGCAATTTTGCGGCAACGGGTAATTGACCCTGACGAAGTGACGCATCTGGCTGATCGATTGCAACAGCAGATGAGCCTGCCCTTTAAGTTGGTTAGCCAAGAGGTCTTTACCACAGCAAGTGTTGGTATTGTGCTAGACCGACCAGACTCTGGTTGCGTTCCCGAAGAAATTTTGCGCGATGCCCATACGGCAATGAATCGGGCTAAAGCTTCGGGTAAAGCCCGTCATGAAGTGTTCGTCACTGGTATGCGGTTACAAGTCATGAGCCGTATGCAACTCGAAACTGACTTGCGGCGAGCCGTTGCAGATCAGCAATTTTGCTTGTATTACCAACCCATCATTGCGCTGCAAACTGGTAAGATTGCTGGGTTTGAAGCTCTGATTCGCTGGCAACACCCCGATCGCGGATTTGTTCCACCAATTGAGTTTATTCCGATCGCGGAAGAGACAAACTTGATCATTCCTCTCGGTCAGTGGATTATTGGTGAAGCCTGTCGCCAACTGCGGGTATGGCAAGATAAGTTTCCCAAAGATCCTCCTTTGATGATTAGCGTAAACTTATCAGGCCGACAGTTTGCCCAGCCCGATCTCGTTGAGCAGATCGAAGCCTACTTGAGTGAAAGTGGGTTAGATGGGCGCAGTCTTAAGTTAGAAATCACTGAAAGCATTGCGATGACTGATGTTGAGGCAACAATCGCACTCTTGCAAAGGCTCAAAGCGCTCGATCTGAAACTGAGTATTGATGACTTTGGGACGGGGTATTCATCGCTCAGTTATTTACACCGATTTCCAACCAATACGATTAAAGTTGATCGCTCTTTTGTGAGCCGGATGGGCTATGAAAGCGAAGATGCCCACATTGTGCAGACTATCATTATGCTGGGGCACAATCTGGGTATGGATATTGTGGCCGAAGGGGTTGAAACACAAGAACAATTAGAACGCCTACGGATTCTCGGTTGTGAGTATGGGCAGGGCTACTTTTTCTCAAAACCGATGTCAGTTGATGTCATTGAGGGAATGCTAGCGACTGATCCTGTCTGGTAAACCCCTCCTAGACTAGGCATGTCTTGCCCTAGTTGCTACGGAACAATACTTCCCCATTGCGTTCGGCAACAAACTCGATCTTTAGGGGGCCAGCCGCATAGATCGGTGCAGCCGCGATCGCACGAATTTGTAGCGGCTCATCGGTTTGTTGCAGTTGCTCTAGGAAGCGACTCAAATTTTGAATTGAGCCAATATCCACTGATTCATTCAGCACGCCAAGCAGTTGCGCCCGAAATCCCGCCGCTAGCAAAAGTTGATCAAAGCGTTGGCGAATGCTATCCATCGTTTGAGATTTGGGATCAACCGTGATCGAAGCGAGTACGTCCCCTGCTTTAAAGACTTGCCGATTTTGTACGGCTTCAATTCGCACAATTACGGGAACAGTCTCACCTTCTAAATAATTGGCGATCGAGGTGACCCGCAAGACATACTCTCGCCCATCACCAATTTGTTGAATAAGTTGATTCACCTCACTGCGCGTCGGCAAGATGCGCTGCGTTTGATCAATTTTGGTGTCATTACTCAAGCGTAGTAAGCGCGAGGCTTGCTGATTAGCTTCCTGTAAGAGACGATCAATGGCTTGCTTAGCTGCCGATGGTTGTAAAACTCTGACAACCGCCGAACCCAAAACCTGTCCCCGCTGAATTGCAAAACTCTTACTCCGCAGATCAATATTCTTCTGCGCTAAGGATTCAGCATCTTTTTGCAGCGCTTGTACGAGATTCTCTAACTTGCTTTGTTCTTCTTCTAGCCCACCCAGACGAGCTTGCAACTCCTTCAAGCGTGCTTCCCGCTCTTGAATTGCAATTTCGCGATTATTGATTTCGTCTTGCTTCTGGGCAATTAATTGCTCTTTTTCTTGCTCTAATGTGTTGATCTCTGTTCGTAAAGAGGTTGCTTGCTTAGAAACATTAGCCAGCTGACTCCGAGTTTGGTTTAGTTCACTCACGACTCGGTTGGCAGCTGCCCTGGCTCGTGCTTGTTCGGCTAAGGATTGACGGAGGGAGCGATCGCTCGCCAACAAACGATTTTCTTTTTCTGCAAGTTGTTTCTCATTCTCTGAGAGCTGGGCTTGCGTTTTTTTCAAGTTACTGGTGGTTTGAGTCAGTTGCTTTTTAGCCAGCGCACCATCCTGACGGGTTTTAGCCAGTTCTGTTTCAATTTGAGTTTTCTGGCGCTGAGCATTTTGCAGTTGCAGGCTTGTTTCTTCTAACTCACGCCGAGCCTGCCGAAACCGCTTTTGCGTTTTCTCATATTCAAAAACCCCTCGGCGGAGTTCTTCGCTTAAAGAGAACAACAAACCGAAGGTAACAGCTGAAATAATAGTGCCGGTCAGAATCGTGACAAGTGTTGCTGTTTTGCGGGGGCGTAAATTGAAAAGACTCATACGAGCCTTGCCAATTTTGGTACCAAGGCGATCGCCAATTGTCGCAATCACCCCCCCTAGCAGCAAAATTGCCAACACTAGAATGGCGGTTGCTGTTGTCATCTGCTCCCCACGGTTTCCCCGCGATTCATAATCCTAGGAAAACTAACTCCAGACTAATCTATTAAAGGCTTTTTAAGCGAAACAACGGCTAAATCGTCTACATATTCGGCCTCAAGCCCTCAGAAGGTAGCACTTTGCATCACGCAGACGCTACCTGATTGACTGCTGAAGTTATCACTTAATGCCGCTCTGGAAACTGGTTTCGCAACGCCTCTAGAGAAGCCCAACGCTTGTCGATCGCAGGTTGGGTTAAGGTGTCAGTTAGTTGAATGCCCTGACAGTTGCGATCGCACAACTGTTGCTGAGGCAACTCCAGACATAACTGCTCATAGATCCAGGTGGTTACATCAAAATAGCCATTGGGGGGCAAAGTCTCGACTAGCTCATCCACACTCGAAATTTCTTGATCAAGCATCAGCGGATCGATGTCGTCCTTATCTTCTAGCCAGATCAGCTCGGTCGGATGAATTGATAAGCGATAGTTGTATTGCTGCAAGCACCGATGACAGGTCAGCGTCACGATTGTATCGGCTGTCGCCTCAACCTCCAAATAGGTGTTGCAGTGCTTCACCTGAACCTGACCTCGAACCGGCGTCAAGGTCTGCAAATCAGGAATCGCCTCCTCAAACTCAACAACTTCGGTGCGTTGAGGTGCCCTAGTTAACTGAGGGATATAAATTGCTTCCATGTCTCATACTCACTCAGAGTCAACCAAAGGACGCACGACTAAACGACGATTTGGCTCTTGTCCTCGACTCGTTGTTTCCAGATCAGAATATTCTTTCAACAAGGTATGAACTTGTCGGCGTTCTGCTGAAGAAAGCGATTCTAGCTCAACCTCTTCACCACTAGCTCGGACGCGCTCAACTGCTTTTTCAGCAATTTGCTTCAACTCTTCGTAGCGCTCAGCTCGATAGCCAGCCAAATCAACGGTATAAGCACCTTGATGATCAGCTTCTAAGCCAATATTGAGGGTCGTGTTCGCTAAATACTGAATAGAGTCTAATACCTCACCACGATCACCCAGCAAGATTTGGATCTGTTCACTCGATAAATCAGAATCCGCGATCGTCAACCAGTCACTATCTTCTGCAAACGAGGGATCAGGATTGACTGAAACGCTAGACTGAAACCCAGCTAAATGAAGCAGCTCGGTTAACCACTGTTGCCCTCGCTCTGCATGCGTTTCATTCATTGTTGGCCCTGCGCTTTCTTCTTAGAACGTTTTGGCTCAAACGGTAGTGAATCATCCTTGTCAAGCTTCGCTTCAGCAGCTTTTGTCTCGGCTTCCACAATCTTCTGAATCTCTTCAGGCAGAGGCTCACGCGACAGAATAAAGGTCTGCAAAGTCTGGAAGATGTTAGCAATCACCATGTACATCAAAACACCGGCTGGCAGTGGGAAGAAGAGAAACATGCCAGAAAACAGAATCGGTGTGAGCTTATTGACCGTGTCTTGACTGGGATTGCTAGAACTAGCACCTTGACCGGAGAGCATCTGGTTAATGTAGATGCTGACCCCAAAGAAAAGAATCATACCGATAATATCCCAATGGATTGAACCATCAGAATCGATCGCCCCAACCCGACCTAACTTATCGATGAAGAGAAATCCTTTATTGGCAGCAAGACCAGGGATCAACGCTTTAACCGTCACATCCCCAGGCTGAAGCGCTTCGATCGTGCCATCTTCACTAATTCTGACGCGATCAGCACCATTAGTCACCTCGTACCGAGGAGTCAAATCCGAGTCGGGATACTGCGCAACCAGACTTTCAAAAGGCGTACCTGTCTGAGTCTGAAACTCAAGCTTCGTCTTCTCACCCACTGCAAGCTTCGTACCCGCAGGGGCAACCGCAGTAATCACCGAGTGGACACCATCCGCCACATAAACATTACTGGGCTTGGTAGAGAACGCTTGAGGCTGAATCTGCTCAACCTGCTCTTTGGGAAGAACCTGAAAATTAATACTGTAAGGCACGTCTGAGAATGGCGACCCCCGCAGGGTAGCAAACAGCGCAAATAGAATTGGCATCTGCAACAGGAGTGGCAAACATCCAGCCAGCGGATTGCCAAACTCCTGCATCAGCTTTGCCATTTCTTCCTGCTGCTTGGTCGGATCGTTTTTGTAGCGATCGCGAATCTCTTGCTGACGCTTTTGCATCATTGGCTGAACAACTTTCATTCGGCGCATGTTGCGAATCGAGCCAGCACTCAGCGGATACAGTGCGAACCGAATGACGAGTGTGAGAGCCACAATTGCCAAGCCGTAGCTAGGCACAACCCCGTAAAAAAAATCCAGGATTGGCAGCATCACATTTGTAGAAAGGAAGCCAACACCAAAGTCCATGCGCCAAACGTGCCTCAAAAATAGTCAAATCACAAAAAATGCACAGGTGTATTGCTCTTCTCACAAGCACGTTAACAGTCTTAGAAAAAAAACTAAGTCTGCCGAAGTTAGAGCCGCAAATACACCATGCTCAGTCTAGCGGTTTATTTGAACAATTGCGTGTTCTACTTACCAATTCCACCGCTAGCGGCTTTCGCCTGAGCTGAGAGCCGCTCATTAATATAGTTAAATGTCTCACGAAACTTCGGCACAGAGCGCAGCTCTAAACGGCTGCCATCTTTAAGCGTGACGACCATATCACCCCAAAGCCCCAAGCCGCGTGGAATCGTGACCACTTTTGCAATTTCGCTGTAGATAATGTCAGAGCGATCGCGCCCACGCCAGCCACCCGTCACGGAGATCCGCCGACTGGTGATGCGATAGCGTAACCACAACGCCCGCACAACGGCACCTATTGTCAGGGGTAGACATACGACTGTAAAGCCCAATAGCACGTTGAGGATTAAATCACCAATGTGGGGACCACCCTCATAGTAAACGTCTTCACGAACGCCCATTGATCACCTCTGCCTTCGTCAACAACTGCTCTAATTCTCTCAGAAATTGCTCATAATCGCACCGAACCGCTTGGGGGTGGACAACCACCACAACATCCCAACCGGGAGCCAGCCTTGGCAGAAACTGGCGTAAAATCGCCCGAATTTGCCGCTTAATGCGATTCCGAGTGGTCGCTTTCTTGCTAACTTTAAGACCAATTGCAATACCAAATCGACTTGGGCACAGAGGTTTTGCCCCCTCACACAAGTCTTTGATGCTTTGAATAGACGAACGTTTAAGCACACGCAGTGTTAGATGCGCTGACTTGTGGCGATCGCCTTTCTGGTAAACAAGGCTAAAGTCACTTCTACTACGTAAACGATGACTTTTCGACAGCGCCACATTGTACCGCCTCTACTCACTACGCAACAGCAAGCCGATGCCTGCCCTTGCTGCGACGCGCCTTAATCACTCGGCGACCCGTATGGCTCCGCATCCGAGCGCGAAATCCTGAAGTCCGGCGGCGCTTACGATTTGTTCCGCCTAACGTACGTTGAGTCATACGGCCCTCTCAAAACAGATTCTCTAAAAGTCACAGTCTCTAATAATAGCATCAGTGCTCGTTCTTCTAAAGGAACTCAGCCTAACCTCAGCAATTCTCATTTTGAAACATTTGTACTGTAGCCAGAGTGTCTAAAGACTTGTGCACTCAATGTTATAAACGGCAGAATGCGGGTTTCAGCCATTCATAAACGTTAAAACCGGACGTTTTTATGA
>Ga0209172_10001301_pt1 | contig 54551 bp, 53 predicted proteins | sample LarsenN4metaG_FD_184113 | JGI IMG/M metagenome (GOLD analysis project Ga0209172, IMG submission 184113) | Hot spring sediment bacterial and archeal communities from British Columbia, Canada, to study Microbial Dark Matter (Phase II) - Larsen... ...
CCGTGCGCGTGATGCGTGCTCGCGTCGATGCCCATCTGGCGCAACGCCGTCGTGAATACTGCGTCGCTGATCGGCTTGCCCTTGCGCAAGCCGGGGCACACCAGCTCGCCGTCCGCGTCACGCAGCACGTGCAGGTCGCGCAGCAACGCGACCGCTTGCTTCGACAGCGGCACGACGTGGTCCGCGCGGTCCTTGTCGCTGCGCATCTTCATACGCGCGACCGGGATCGTCCACGTCGGTTCGGCGCCGTCGAGATCGAACTCCGACCAGCGCGCGTTGCGAAGCTCGCCAGGGCGGACGAAGAGCAGCGCGAGCAGCTGCAACGCGATGCGCGTGACGGGATGTCCGGTGTACGCGTCGATTGTCCGCAGCAACACACCGAACGGCTTCGGCTCCGTGATCGCCGAGAACTCGCCCTTCTGGTCTTCACCGAGCACGAACTTGGTGTTGATACCGCTGCGTGGATTGTGCGGCACGATCCGCTCGTGCATCGCGAACTGCCACAGCTGATTGGCGAGCTGTAGCGCACGCTTCGCCATCTCGCGTTTGTGTGCGGTCTTGATCTTGGTGATTGCGGTGCTGAGCGCGTGCACGTCGACTGACGCCATCGACGTGCTCGGCCCGAGCGCGTTCACGAGGTAGCCCAGGCAGCGGTCGTTGCGCTTCGCCGTCGCGGATGCACGCTCGTTCTCGTTTACCGCGCGCCATTCGTTCCACCGCTTCACGACGCCCTCGACCGAGTCGCCGGCCGGCTCGGGCGCCTTCTTCTTGGTGGTGCTGGGATGTGGTGCGGCAGCACCCCTGAACGGCGCCGCGACGAGCGCCGGGTCCTCGCCGTCCTTCGCCGCCTTCTTGACCGTGGCCGCACGGATACGCGCCTCATCGAGCGACGTATCGGGCCAGGTGCCGAGAGATAGGTGCTGCTCGCGTTTGCCGGCGATCAGCCGGATGCGCCACCACCAGTTGTCGCCGTTCTTGGAGCGCAGCGCGTAGAGACCGTTCGCGTCGAAGAGCTTGCGCTTCTCTCGGTCGGTCTTGAGCTTGGAGTCGGTGAGCTTTGCCATGACCACGGGTCCTCGTTGGACCCGTATCCGCGTGCGCAGTACGCGCACGCAGCCGTGGCGAGGAGAATTCTAGCAGATGGGTACACCCCGAGCACCTGGGTGCACTTCACACCTTTGGTGTACCCGGTTTTGTGGGATTCAGCTGGGAAACGGCAGGTTATGGCAACGGACGGTTGCGCACGGGAGTAGACGCCAGTCGACGAAAACGTGAGCCTGCGTCAGGGGTTTGCGTGGATCAGAGTCGATGAGCGTCGATGCGAGTAGAAAGGAGGTGGTGCCCAGGAGAGGACTTGAACCTCCACGAGTTTTACCTCACTGGCACCTGAAACCAGCGCGTCTACCAGTTCCGCCACCTGGGCTTAGGGAGCGAAAGGCCGAGCAATGTACTAACCGCCTTGAGGGGCTGTCAAACGACGCGCCCGAGCCGCCGAGCGGCGGCCGGGCGCGTCGCGTAAGATGCCGTCGATGATCCATCGACAACCTTTAGGCGCCCTGCGAGGCGCACGCTGATGCCTCGCCCGCCGCACCGCCAGCACGGCGCCGAGCAGCGCCCCTACAAGCACGAGATCCCGAGCCGCGATGAGATCCTCGCGGCGATGGAGAAGGCCGGGCAGCCGCTGAAGCTCGAGGCATTGGCGCCGCGCTTCGGCATCCGCACGGAGCAGCACCGCCGCGCGCTCGAAAACCGTCTGCGGGCGATGGTCCGCGACGGCCAGCTGCTGCGTAACCGCGCCGACGAGTTCTGCCTCACGCGTCATCTCGACGTCGTGACGGGCACCGTCATCGCGCATCGCGACGGCTTCGGCTTCCTGCGTCCCGACGACGGTTCCGATGACCTCTATCTCTCGGCTCGCTCGATGCAGATGCTTTGGGAGGGCGACCGCGTCGCCGTGCGCGCGCAAGACACGCCACGGGGGCGCGAGGGGCACGTCGTCGAGATCCTGGCGCGCGGCAAGACGCGCATCGTCGGCCAGTTTCGCCGCGAGCGCGGCATCGACTCCGTGCTCGAAAGCGGCGACACGCGGACCGAGGTGCTGATCGGCCGCGGCGACGCGGGCGGCGCGAGGCCCGGCGATATCGTCGCCGTCGAGGTGCTCGAGTACCCGACGAAGACGAGCCACGCGATCGGCCGAGTCGTCGAAGTCCTCGGGCGTGAAGATCGGCCCGGCATCGACACGGACGTCGCGATCCTCGCGCACGGTATTCCAAACGAATGGCCGGCCGAAGCGCTCGCCGAAGCGCGCAGCTGGTCGAGCGAAGTTCCCGAGAAGGCGAAGGAGGGCCGCGAAGACTTGCGCGGCGTTCCGCTCGTCACGATCGACGGCGCCGACGCGAAGGACTTCGACGACGCCGTCTACTGCGAGCCGCACGGCGACGGCTGGCGCCTCGTCGTCGCGATCGCGGACGTGAGCCATTACGTTCGCGCGGACTCGCCGCTCGACCGCGAGGCGCGCTCGCGCGGCACGTCGGTGTACTTCCCGGACCGAGTCGTGCCGATGCTGCCCGAAGAGCTATCGAACGGCCTGTGCTCGCTGAACCCCCACGTCGACCGGCTGTGCCTCGTCTGCGAGATGCAGGTGTCGCGGCGCGGCGAGGTGACGCGCTCGCGCTTCTACGACGCCGTGATGCGCTCGGCGGCGCGGCTTACGTACACGGAAGCCGCCGGCATGCTCGTCGCGGCGCGGCCGCGCGGACCGCACGCGGACTTGAAGCAAGCGCTGCAGCACCTGAACGCCGTCTACGAGGCGTTCGCGGCCGTTCGCAAACGGCGCGGCGCCATCGACTTCGATCTTGCGGAAAGCAAGATCGAGCTCGACGAGCGCGGTCAGGTCAAGAGCGTGCGCGCCGTCGAGCGGCTCGTGACGCACAAGATCATCGAGGAGTGCATGATCGCCGCGAACGTCGAGGCGGCGAAGCGCATCCAGAAGGGCCGCATTCCGGGCCTGTATCGCGTGCACGAAGGCCCCGACGAGGAGCGGCTCGAGGAGCTCGTGCTGTTCCTCCGCACGTTCGGCCACAAGGTGAATCCCGCGCGGCTCACGCCGAAGGAGATCAACCGCGTGCTCGAGAGCGTCGTCGGCAAGCCCGAGGAGGAGCTCGTCGAAACCGTCGTGCTGCGTTCGATGAAGCAAGCGCGTTACCAGCCGGAGAACGTAGGCCATTTCGGCCTCGCGCTCGGCGCGTACGCGCACTTCACGTCGCCGATCCGCCGCTATCCCGACCTGCTCGTGCACCGCGCGATAAAGCACCTCAACGAGAAGCGCTCCCCGAAGGGCTTCCGCTACGGGCTCGAGGAAATGGAGCGGCTCGGCGAGCACACGTCGCGCACGGAGCGGCGCGCGGACGAGGCGACGCGAGAGGTCGCGGAGCGGCTGAAGTGCATCTACCTCAAGAAGCACGTCGGCGATACGTTCGACGTCGTCATCAGCAGCGTCGTGCCGTTCGGGTTGTTCGTGCGCCTGCCCGAGATTCAGGCCGACGGCCTCGTGCACGTGACGGCGCTGCCGCGCGACTACTACCACCGGGACGAGACGGGCACGGCGCTCAGAGGGGAGCGCACGGGCCGCGAGTATCGCCTCACCGAGATGCTGAAGGTGCGGCTCGCCGCCGTGAACGTCGAGGAGCGCAAGGTCGACTTCGTCCCGCTCGAGAGCGGCGAGCCGGCGCAAAAACCCCGTCGCGCGCGGCGCGGACGTGGCTAATCGCCAGCAGTTATACGGATTGCACGCCGTGCGCGCCGTGCTCGAGCGCCGCCCGCAGACGGTGCTCTCGGCGAAGGTGCTGCGCGACGCCGGCGGCAAGCTGGCCGAGCTCGAGCGTGCGCTCGCGGCGCGCGGCATCCCGCTCGAGCGCGTGTCGCGCAGCGAGCTCGATCGGCTCGCAAGCGGCGGCGTGCATCAGGGCATCGTCGTCGAGGTCGCCGGCACGCCCGAGTTCACGATCGGAGACTTCGAGTCGCTCGTGATGGCGCGCGGCCGCGCGCTGCGGCTGCTCGTGCTCGACCAGGTCGAGGATCCGCGCAACCTCGGTGCCTGCCTGAGGACGGCCGACGCGGCCGGCGTCGACGCCGTCGTCGTGCCGCGCGACCGCTCGGCCAAGCTGACGGCCGCGGCCGTGAAGACGTCGACGGGCGCGGCCGAGACGGTGCCCGTGTTCCGCGCGCCGAACCTGGCTCGCACGCTGGCCTGGCTCAAGGAAGCCGGCGTGTGGGTCGTCGGCGCCGACGGCGGAGCCCCTCGGTCGCTGTACGCGACGAAGCTCGCGCCGCCGGTCGCCATCGTGCTCGGCGGCGAAGGGCGGGGCGTCCGGAGGCTCACGCGCGACCTTTGCGACGAGCTCGTGCACATCCCGATGCACGGCACGGTCGAGAGCCTCAACGTGTCCGTCGCGACGGGCATTTTGCTGTACGAGTTGCTGCGCCAGGCCCCGAAATAGGCGCCTCCCGCGGCTTGAGCCGCCTCGGCCGACCGGGTACGATGTCGGCCCCCCGAGCGAGACAGTCGGGGTAACTCCTTGCCTCACCGCGATGACGGGAGGCTGTTCAATCCATAGGGAGATTTCATTGAGGCACTACGAAGTCGTGTTTCTGGTCCACCCTGACCAGAGCGAGCAAGTTCCCGCGATGATGGAGCGTTATCGCAACATGATCGAGGGAGCGGGCGGCAAGATCCATCGCCAGGAAGACTGGGGCCGCCGGCAGCTCGCGCACTCGATCGCCAAGGTCCATAAGGCGCATTACCTGCTGCTGAACATCGAGTGCGACAAGCCGACGCTCGATGAGCTCGTCGGCGCGTTTCGCTTCAGCGACGCCGTGCTGCGCTATCTCGTCATCAGCCGCGACGAGGCCGTCACGGAACCGTCGTTCATGGCGAAGGCGCGCGAAGAGGAAGAGGAGCGCGAGGCGCAGTCCGCGACTCGTTCGGCGCCGCCGCGCGAGCGGCCGCGGCCGGCCCCGGAGTTCAACAGCCCCGAGCCGTCGTTCTCCGATGAGAGCGCCGAAGCCGAGCGCGAGTAGGAAAGAGGGACATTCACATGGCTCGTTATTTTCGACGCAAGAAGTTTTGCCGCTTCACGGCCGAGGGCGTGAAGGAGATCGATTACAAGGATCTCGCGACGTTGAAGCAATACATCACGGAGACCGGCAAGATCGTGCCGAGCCGCATCACGGGCACCAGCGCGCCGTATCAGCGGCAACTGGCCACGGCGATCAAGCGGGCGCGCTATCTCGCGCTCCTGCCGTACACGGATCAGCATTGAGCGAGCGCTCGCGGGCGCGGCCCGCGTCCGTCGACGAGAGTTGAGAACATGGAAATCATTTTGCTCGAGAAAGTGGACAACGTGGGCAGTATCGGCGATCGCGTCCGCGTGCGATCCGGATATGCTCGAAACTATTTGATACCTCAGGGCAAGGCGACGCTTGCAACGCCGGAGAACATTGCGAAGTTCGAGTCGCGACGCGCCGAGCTCGAAGCCAAGGCTGCCGCCGAGCTCGCCGAGGCGCAGGCACGTGCCAAGAAGCTCGAGGGCGTGGTGCTCAAGATCGAGATGCAGGCCGGCGCCGAGGGCAAGCTGTTCGGCTCCGTCGGCACCGTGGACATCGCGGAAGAGATCCGCAAGCTCGGCGTCGAGATCGAGCGCAGCGAGATTCGGCTGCCCGAGGGCCCGCTGCGCGTCGTCGGCGAGCACCGGATCGAGCTGCACCTGCACGCGGACGTGAACGCGGAGCTCACGGTCGTCATCGAGGCCGCTGAAGCCGGCAACGATTGAGAGGAGCTTTCGGAGCCTGAGAGATCGGAATGGCCGAACCCGCTGCAACCGAGCTCGCTCGCCGGGCTACCGAGCGCCTTCGGTTGCCGCCGCACTCGGTCGAAGCCGAGCAGTCGCTGCTCGGCGGGCTCATGCTCGACCAGCGGGCCTGGGACCAGATCGCCGACGTCGTCACCGCGGACGATCTATACCGCGCGGATCATCGCCTCATCTTCTCGGCCGTTGCCGCGCTCGTCGAGCGTAATCAACCGCCCGACGCCGTCACGGTCAGCGAGCACCTCCAGCGGCTCGGCCAGCTCGAGGCGGCCGGCGGTCTGCCGTACCTCGCGCGCCTCGTCGAGGACACGCCGAGTGCCGCGAACATCCGCGCGTACGCGCGCATCGTTCGCGACCACGCGATGTTGCGCCAGCTCATCGAGATCGGCGGCGACATCGCCGCGAGCGCGCACTCGACGGAGGGTCTATCCGCGGCCGACATCGTCGACCGCGCCGAGCAGCGCGTGTTCGAGATCGCCGAGCGCGGTCAGCGGCGCGGCTCGGGATTTCAATCGTTGAAGCAGATCCTGCCGAAGACGATCGACCGGCTCGATTTCCTGAGTCATTCGACCAGCGAGATCACCGGCGTGTCGACCGGGTTCGTCGAGATGGACCGGATGACGGCGGGGTTGCAGCGCGGGGAGCTCATCGTCATCGCCGGGCGTCCGTCGATGGGCAAAAGCACGCTGGCGATCAACATCGCCGAGAACGCGGCTCTCGGTCACAAGATTCCGGCCGCGATTTTCAGTCTCGAGATGTCGGCGGAGCAGTTGGCATTTCGCATGCTGAGTTCGATCGGCCGCATTGCCGCGGGCCGACTGCGCAACGGCAAGTTGCTCGAGGAGGATTGGCCGCGCGTCGATTCTGCGGTGACGATGATGTCCGATGCGCCGATTTTCATCGACGACAGCGGCGCATTGACTCCGACGGAGGTCCGCGCGCGTGCGCGCCGTCTGAAACGCGAGCACGGCCTCGGGCTGATCGTCGTCGACTACCTGCAGCTCATGCAGGTACCGGGCACTGTCGAGAATCGCGCGACGGAAATCTCCGAGATCTCGCGTTCGTTGAAGGCGTTGGCGAAGGAACTCGACGTGCCCGTAATTGCGCTGTCGCAGCTCAACCGCAGCGTCGAACAGCGTCATGACAAGCGACCCGTGATGTCCGACCTTCGCGAGTGCGTAACCGGCGACACGCTCGTGTGTCTGACCGACGGCAGACGCGTGCCGATCCGCGATCTCGTCGGATCCACGCCAGAAGTGTGGGCCGTAAACGAGCGCCGTCAAATAACGCGCGCGCTCGCGGACAAGGTCTGGTGTGTTGGTCGGCGGCCTGTCTCCCTCATTAAACTTGCTAGCGGCCGTTCCATACGAGCCACGGCGGAGCACCGGTTGTTGGCCGGGGAAGGGTGGATGACGGTCTCCGAGCTCAAGGTTGGCGATCGCCTCGCGCTCTCGCGGCGCGTGCCAGAGCCGCCTCAGCCGCAGCACTGGCCGGAGCATTGGCTGGTGCTTCTCGGCCACTTGGTCGGCGACGGCAGCTACATCAAGCATCAGCCCTTGCGCTACACGACCGCCTCGGAGGAGAACAGCACGGCGGTGAGAGAAGCTGCCGAGAAATTCGGCTCTCGCGTCACCCGCCACGTGGGACGAGGCGCCTGGCATCAACTAGTCATCAGCGGCAATGGCGATCGTTGGACGCCGGCGGGCGTGGGCGCTTGGCTCAAAGAACTGGGGATCTTCGGCCAGCGATCACATGAGAAGCGTCTGCCGTCGGCTGTGTTCACTTTGGCGGACGAGCAGATTGCGCTGCTGTTACGGCATCTCTGGGCAACGGACGGCTCCGTCACCTTGCGCAAGCCGAAAGCGAAGGGTGCGCCTCGCGTGTACTTCTCGACGGTCAGCCCGGTTCTCGCGCACGATGTAGCGGCTCTTTTGCTGCGCTTAGGCGTCGTGGCGCGGATTAGGACGGTGCATAGCGGCACGGGGCGTCCGACGTATACGGTGGACGTTAGCGGATCGGACTCACAGAAGCGCTTTGCCGACGTGGTGGGCGGATTCGGTCCGCGAGCCCGTGCCGTGCAGCAGCTTCGTGAGTACCTACCTCGTATCGTTCACAACACCAATGTCGATACGCTGCCCGAGCAGGTCATGCAAAGAGTTTGTGCCTTAATGCGTGAACAAGGCATCGCGCGTACACCGATGGCTGCGCGCAGGGGCTACAAGAACATCAACATCGATCACGCCCCTTCGAGAAAGCTCATCGCTGAGTATGCAGCAATACTCAAAGATAGGGATCTGCAGCAAGCTTGCGAAAGCGATTTGTTTTGGGACCGTGTCGTCGCGATCGAGGAGGCCGGCGAGGACGATGTGTACGACTTGACCGTTCCGGCCGAGGGTTCGTGGCTTGCGGACGGAATCGTGAGTCACAACAGTGGGGCGATTGAACAGGATGCAGATTTGATCATGTTCATATATCGGGAAGAGGTTTACGAGCGCGATACGCCGCGCAAGGGTATCGCCGACATCATCATTGCGAAGCAACGCAACGGCCCGGTTGGCGACTTCCGCCTCACGTTCTTGGGCGAGTTCACGAAGTTCGAGAACCTCGTCGCCGAGGCCTACGGCGAGGGCGTTTTCTAGCGCCAGCCATTCTGCCGGTGGATGCCGTCGGCGCGTCTCCGAGAATTGGCAAGCAGGCGACCGTCCTCCGCGGTCGTCGCTCGTGGCGACAGCGCGAAAAGGAAAAACTTCGTCGCAGCCCGACCGTAACGCGCGTCGGCGGCTCCTACTCGGTCTTGTCGAGCTGCAGGCGCTGATACTGGTCGTCGGGCGCGTACCGGTTGTCCTCGCAGACGTACTCCTGAATCTTGTAGCCCGGCCAGCGCTTGTACATCCACGTCCACGTCCACGGCCCCGTGAGGTACTCGGGATCCGTGACCGTGACGACGTTCTCGAGGTAGTCCCCCTCGTTGACGAGCCGCATGCGCTCGACGATGCGCATCTGCATGGAGTGCGGCGTGTTCTGAAAGCGCGCGTAGTCCTTGACGCCGACGGTCTCGACGACGAGCGTGTCGCCCTCCCAGCGGCCGACCGAGTGACCCGAGAACCGCGGCTCCGCGTCCTCGGGTGCGACGAGCTCTTCGTCGAGATACACGCGCCGCACCTGGTTGAAGGCCTCCTGGATGAAGGTGACCTGGCCCGGCGTCTCGAGGATCTCCATCGGGAACGTCGCCATCATCATGCCCGGCATGCCTTGGGGGAGGCACGCCGAGCCGCTGCTGACGGGCGGCACGCCTTGCGCCGTGAGCTCGCGATCGCGATCGCGGGCTTCGCGCCAGGCCGCGAGGTATTCGGGCTTCAGCGGCGGCTCGGGGATCGGGTCCGGCGGCCGCGGCGGCAGATGCTCGGTCTCCGAGCCGAGCCCCGCGGAGATGCTGGGGTAGCGCTCCCACGAGCCGTTGATGCCCATGATCTTCACGGACTGCTGGGCTGCGAGAGGCGGCGCGAGCGTGAGGCACGCGGTCACGAGCGCGACGAGCCGAGCCCGGCGCCGGGCCGGCGATGCGACGAGCAAGCGGCTCACGGCGTGGCTTCCTTCGGCTGATCCCACGGGATTCGCGCGGGCCCTGCCGGCCCGCCGTTGCTGAAGATGCGGCCGTCCTCGAGGCGCAGCGCCTTCAGAAGTGCGCCGGGCTCGCCGTTGCGCAGCGGCGAGACAATGACGCTGATGCGGTCGCCTTCCGCGAGCATGTTCCACTTCCAGCCCACGCGATTCAGGATCCCCGGGTTGGCGCCTTCGATGAGCCAATGCTTCGTTTCGCCATGCTCGTCCGTCACGTCCATCTCGATGTAAACGTGCGGATTCAGCCATTGATACTTCGTGACGACGCCGTCGAGCTGGAACTGCACGTCCGGCTCGTAGGGCGCGAAGGAATGGTGGGCGGCCGCCGGCTCAGCGACCCATAGCGCGAGCGCGACACTCGCCGCTGCCGAAATGCGATGCCGTAACTTCATGTAGTCCGTCTCCCCCGCGGTCCTCGCTTGTCCCATTCTAACCGCACGAATTTGCGATGCGGGAGGCCGGAGGAAAGCGGCCCCGTAAACGGCAGGCCGTCAGGCGAGCGAGAGCCGAACGAGGGCGGGCCGGCCGCGCGCGCCCAAAAGTGTCGACGAGCAGCCGAAGCAACGAGGGGCCCCGAGCTCCCCGAAGAGGGACCGAAGACCTACGGCCTCGAAGGCGTCGTGGTCGAAGGACTACGGTGCAGAACGGCGTCGCGAAGAAAACCGGGACACTCCGCCGCCGCGCGCCTCAGTTCAGGAAGAACCCCATCTTCACGCCGGCGAGCTGAATGACGTCGTTGTCCTGCAGCTTGCGCGCCTGGGCGCCGATCGCCATGCCGTTCACGAGCGGGTAGCCCTCGCTCTTGCCGCTTTCGACGTGCACGATGTAGTAACCCTCGGCGCGCCGCGTGATCGCCGCGACTTGCACGCCGGGCCGGCCGAGCGTGGTCAGCGTCTTCTTGAGCTCGAGCTCGCGCCCCGCGAACGTGCCCGAGAGCACTTGCAGCTTCGCGAGCGGCAACGTCGGTGCGGCGCTTTCGTCGACTTCCTGCGTCGACGTCGGAGAGAACGCTCGCTTCGGTTTCACAGGTTCCGCCGGTGCGGGCCGCGGCGCTGCGGCGGCCGCCGCGCTGGCGGCGGCCGCGTTCGCAGCGGCCTCGGCGACGCGCGCCGCTTGCGCGACTTGGCGCTCCATCTGGCCGCTCGGCTGGATGACCATCGTCTTCTCGAACTCGTCCTCGGGCGCCTGTTGCGCCTGATCGTCGACGTAGCGTAGCTGGTGATGCCCTACGGTGATCACGTCGCCGTGCTGCAACGCGTGCTTCTTGATGAGCTTGCCGTTGACGTACGTTCCGTTCGTGCTGTTCAAGTCCTCGAGAAACGAGTCGTTCAGGATGTTGATCAGCAGCGAGTGGTGCCCGCTCACGGCCGCATTGTCGATGCGAATGTCGTTGTCCGGCAGACGGCCGACCGTATAGCGTTCCTTGGTCATGTTGTATTCAGCCAAGGTCTGGCCGTCCAAGCTGAGAATCAAGCGTGCCATGGTAGTCGTCCCAATTGCCGAGAGTTATTCGACCAAGAATCTACGACCCGAATAGACCGCGGACTTTGCTCATGAAACCGGCCTGGGCCGGAAAGGAATCCGTGACGCGGACGAGGATGACCGAGACGTTGTCTCGCCCGCCATTGTCGTTCGTGAGCTTGATGAGCTGCTCGCCGACCGTCTTCACGTCGTTGCTGAACGTGCTGATCGTCAGATGAATGTCCTCGTCCTCCACCATGTCGGGCAAGCCGTCGGAGCACATCAAGAAGTAGTCGCCCTTCTGCACGTCGATCTCTTGCACTTCGACCTCGACGTTCGCCTCGACGCCGAGCGCGCGCGTGACGTAGTTGCGATTCGTCGACCGCTGAGCTTCCTCTTGAGAGTAGAAGCCGCGATCGACGAGCTCCTGCAGCAGCGAGTGGTCCATCGTGATCTGCTCGAACCGGTTGCCGCGAAGCCGATACATCCGCGAGTCGCCGACGTGCGCGATCGAAACGCGGTTGTCGTAGAACAGGCTGGCGACGAGCGTCGTGCCCATGCCTTCGCACTGGAGTTGCGATTGCGCCGTCTGATTGATGACCTTGTTCGCGCGGTGAATGGCATCGCGGAGCACGATCGTTTGCCGCATGTAGCCCGTGCCGGCCTCGATGTCGCCGCGCTTCTCGCGTTTGCACGCCTCCGTGACGAGATCGATGATCGTCTTGACGGCAATACCGCTCGCGACCTCGCCGGCGTTGTAGCCGCCCATGCCGTCCGCGAGCACCCATAAGCCGATGTCCGGCTGCGCGCCGATCGCGTCTTCGTTGTGATCGCGAACCTTGCCGACGTCCGTGACCTCGACATGCGCTAGTTTCCCTTTGAGACTCATGCGTGCTGCGCGGCCTTTCGATCTTCGTCGTCAAGCTGCGCGCCGCAGCGCTGCCGCCATGGCGGCAGCGGACTCGAAGCGATCGGCCGGGTCCTTGGCCAATGCCCGATCCATGAGCTCGTCGAGCCATGCCGGCAGATCCGGACGGATCGACGTGACGGACGGATGCGGTTCGTTTGCGATCACGAACATGAGGCTGGTCATCGAGGCTCCGCGGAAGGGCAACTGGCCGGTCAAAAGCTGATAAAGGCTAACACCGAGCGCGAATAAGTCAGTGTGGCCGTTCACGTTTTTCCCTTCGAGCTGCTCAGGTGACATGAACGCCGGGGTACCTAGCACGATTCCGGTCCGGGTCCGATTGGCGTCGATCAACTTGGCGATACCGAAGTCCGTGATCTTCAGATTGTTCGAAAGAGAATCATACATAATATTGGCCGGCTTGATATCCCTGTGGACGACGCTGCGCCGGTGAGCGTAGTCGAGCGCTTCGGCGGCGCGGGCGATCAAGTCGAGCACCGTGTCGACGGGCAGCAGCCGATCGGGGCTCGAAAACTCGGACAGGTGATGCCCGCGCACGTACTCCATCGCGATATAGGCGAGACCGTCCGCCTCGCCGACGTCGAAGATCGTCACGATGTTCGGATGGCTCAAGCTGCCCGCGATCGTCGCCTCGCGAAGAAAACTTTCCGCCGTGCTTTCCATTCCGGCTCCGTCGTAGCCGACGGCGAGATCGATGGCTTTCAGAGCCAGAATGCGATTGATGAGCGGGTCGCGGCCGAGATACACGTTGCCCGTCGCGCCGCGGCCGATCGGCTCGAGCAGCTCGTAACGTCCGATCGTCGGCGGCATGCGCACGTCGTCCGTCGTCGGAACGTGATCGGCGCGGACGAGCCGGCGCGCGACGTCGCGGAAGCCGCCGTCGACTTGCGCGATGCGATGGAACAGATCGGCTGCCTCGTCGGGCCCGCCGTGCGCCGCGAGCGCGCAGGCGAGGTCGTACATTTCGGGGAACAGCGGCGGGCTCGCCGGCAATTGGCGATAGAGGGCCCAGGCCTCCTTGAGGCGCCCGCCGTCGGCGGCGCGCCGCGCGGCCGCGAGCGCGTCGTCGTTCGAGAACGATGCTTTGGACGGCGGCTTCGTGCGTCGTACGACGAGCAGCGCGCCGCTCAAGAGCAACCAAGCGGCCGGACCCGCGATCGGCAGCCACAGCGCGAAACCGTAGAACAGAACCGCGGACAGCGCGGGCAAAGCGAGGGTCGCCGCGCTCAAGAGCCCAAAAGCCGGAATGCGTGCGAGCGACGAAGCGAGCGCGAAGGGCGCGGCCAGCAGCAACGCGGCAACCCAGCCCGCGACGACGGCCGCGCGGCTCTCGGCGACGTAAAGCCCGCGCAAGTGGCTCGTCGCCATCTGCGCGACGAGCTCGGGCGTCGTCGCGAATCCCAACGGCGTCGCATGCGCGGGGCGCAGCGGCCCGGCAATGACGATGCGGCCCGCGAGCTCGGCCGAGGTCGGGTCTGCCGACAATTGCGGCAGCGACGCAAAGCGCGGCCAGCGCAGCAGCGGCGCCGCTGCGTCGACGTCGAGGTCGGGCTCGACGGCGAGCGCCGCGGCAAGCGCCAATGACGGCAGCTCCCGTCCCGCGATGCGCAGCGGCACGTCGCGCCGCACGACGCCGTCCCGCTCCGGCTGAAACCACAGGTGTCCGCCGCGCGTCCAGCCTGTGCGCGACGAACGAGCGCCGTCGATCGGTGCTTCGACGGGGCCCAGCAGCCCGTCGCGTCTCATGGCAGGCGCTTCGCGCAGCGTGCCCACGACGAGCCGTGCACCGGCGGCGTGCGCGATCTCGTCGATGCGTGCGAGGTCGGCTGCTGTTTCGGCTTCGGCGATGACGATTTCCTCGGCGGGCGGCGGCGCGTCCATTTGCGACCACACGTCGAAGATCCAACCGTCGAGCCGCGCGGCGATCGAGGCGGGAGGCAGATAGAGGACGGCGACGGCCAGCAAGCCTAGACCTGCGGCTTCGGCAAGCTTGCGAGCCAGACTCGTGAACCGGTCCATGGTAGTGCGCGCCTCGGCGGCGCGAAGTATCGCATGCGCCTGTCGCGATCCCGTGTGATGTGCTCCCCGTTTCGCGGGCCCACGCGGCGCGTTCCCGGCGCTCGAGTTCGGCTATTCTCGCGTTCATGGCGAAGGCGCGGCCGATCTACACGTGCGGAAATTGCGGCGGGCAACAGCCGAAGTGGCAGGGCCAGTGCCCTGACTGCGGAGCCTGGAACACGTTGACGGAATCGGCGGCGCTACCGCGCGGCGCCGAGCGCTCGGCGCATACGGCACGGGCCGAGCTCACGCGGCTCGACCGCGTCAACGTCGGCAAGGTCGAGCGGCTGACGACGCAGTTGAGCGAGCTCGATCGCGTTTTGGGCGGCGGGCTCGTGCCGGGCGGCGTCGTGCTGATCGGCGGCGATCCCGGCATCGGCAAATCGACGCTCTTGCTGCGGGCGCTCACGAACCTCGCGCCGCGAGTCGGAACCTGCTACGTGACGGGCGAGGAGTCGCTGGAGCAAATCGGCCTGCGCGCGCAGCGGCTCGGCGTGGGAGCAGTGGCGCTCGACATGCTCGCGGAGACGTGCGTGGAATCGGTGCTCGCGAGCGTAGCCTCCCGTGCCGGGCTCGGCGTGCTCGCGATCGATTCGATCCAGACGCTCTACAGCGAAGCGCTCGAGTCGGCGCCGGGATCCGTCAGCCAGGTGCGCGAGTGCGCCGCCCAGCTCACGCGGTTCGCAAAGGCGCGCAACGTCGCGACGCTCCTGATCGGTCACGTGACGAAGGAAGGCACACTCGCCGGGCCGCGCGTGCTCGAGCACATGGTCGACACGGTGCTGTACTTCGAGAGCGACCTGGGCAGCCGCTTCCGCATCGTGCGCGCCGTCAAGAACCGATTCGGCGCGGCGAACGAGATGGGCTTCTTCGTCATGGGCGAGGACGGGTTTCGCGAAGTCAAGAATCCGTCGGCGATCTTCCTCGCGCGGCATGCGGCGCCCGTCGCCGGCAGCGTTACCCTCGTCACGCGTGAAGGCACGCGGCCGGTGCTCGTCGAAGTTCAGGCACTCGTCGATCGCGCGCAAGGCCAGTCGCCGCGCCGGCTCGCCCAAGGCGTCGACGCGCAGCGGCTGAGCCTGCTGCTCGCGGTGCTGCACCGGCATTGCGGTTTCGCTTCCGGAGACAGCGACGTGTTCGCCAACGTCGTCGGCGGATTGCGCGTCCAGGAAACGGCCGCCGATCTCGCCGTCGCGCTAGCCGTCGTGTCGAGTCTCACGGAGCGACCGGTCTCGCGCGATCTCGTCGTGTTCGGCGAGCTCGGGCTCACGGGCGAGATCCGGCCCGTGCCGTTCGGCGAGGAACGGCTCGCCGAGGCCGCGAAGCACGGCTTCGAGCGCGCGCTCGTGCCGCGCGCGAACGTGCCGCGGCGCGCGCTCGGCATCGAGGCCATAGCCGTCGACCGATTGAGCGAGGCGCTCGCGGCCGTGCACGCGCCGAACGGCGCCTAGGCCGCTTTCGGGGGCGGGCTCGACCCCGGGGCGAACACGCGCACGCGCTTGATGCCGTGCTCGCTCGCGTCGAGGATCTCGATCGGGTAGTCGGCGACGGTGACCCCGGTGCCCTTCTCGGGGATCGTCTCGAGCTGCTCGACGATCAGTCCGTTCAACGTCTTCGGACCGTCCGTCGGGAGATTCCAGTTCATGACGCGATTCAACTGGCGCACGTTCGCGCTGGCATCCACGACGTAGCTCGCATCGCTTTCCTTCGTGACGCCGATGTCGAGCGCCGTCGAGTCGTGGTCGAGCTCGCCGACGAGCTCGTTGACGATGTCTTGCGTCGTGATCAGGCCCTGCACGTCGCCGTACTCGTCGACGACGAAAGCCGAGCGGCGCTTGTGCTGCTGGAAGTTCAGCAGCTGCTTGGTCAGCGGCGTACCCTCGGGAACGAAGTACGGCTCGCGGATCCGTTCGAGCAGCAGCGCCTGAGTCAGCTCGCCGCGCGCCAGCTCCGGCAACAAATCGCGGATGCGCGTGACGCCGATGATGTTGTCGATGTACTCGCGGTAGACGGGCAGCCGGTTGTGCTCGCTCGTCTGAATGATCGCAAGATTCTCTTCCCAGCTGCGGTCGAGGTCGAGGCCGACGATCTCCTGCCGCGGCACCATGATGTCGTCGACGGTGACGGCGTCGAGGTCGAGAATGCTGAGCAGCATGCGCTGGTGGCGGCGCGGCACCATGACCCCGGCCTCGGCCACGACGGTGCGCAGCTCCTCGGCGCTCAGCGAGTGCGACGCAATCTGATCGGGCCGAACGCCGAGCAGCCGCAGGATGCCGCCGACGATCACGTTGAGCGCCCAGACGACGGGATAGACGAGCTTGAGGAGCGGGTAGTAGACGAGCGCGGCGGGCAGCGCGATGCGCGCGGGATTCAGCGCGGCGAGCGTCTTCGGCGCCACCTCGCAGAAGATGAGCACGACGAGCGTAAGGGCGAACGTCGCGACGAGCACGGCGCCTTGGCCGCCCAACCGTTGTGCCAGAATCGTCACCAGCGCGGCGGCCGCGATGTTGACGGCGTTGTTGCCGAGCAGGATGAGCCCGATGAGCCGGTCCGGCCGCTGCAGTAGCCACTCCGCGATGCGCGCGCCGCGGTGACCCGAGCGCGCTTGATGCCGCAGGCGGTAGCGATTCAGGCTCATGAGCGCGGTCTCGGTGGCCGAGAAGAACGCGGACAACGCGAGCAGCACGACGATCAGAACGACCAATAGGCCTATCGGTGCTTCGTCACTCAAGGGTTGCGGGGGCTCCTCGGGGCTTCGGCCCGATTTTAGATTGGCGGAACCGGAAAGCGGGTGTCAAGGAAGCAAAACGGCCCTCGATGGCGGGAGTGCCGCAAGTGCAGGAGCGACTCCCGGGCCGGGCGGGGCGCGGCCCCGTGGCGCGCGAGCCCGCCGCGGCCCCGTGGCGCGCGAGCCCGCCGCGGCCGGCGGGCGCGCGAGCCCGCCGCGGCCGGCGGCCGGCTCGGCGCGCATGCTAGGCTTGCGCCGATCCGACACTCCCTTACCGAGACTTCTTTCACATGTTCGATCAGCTAACGGCGCGCCTCACGGAGGCGGTCCAACGCGTGACGGGCCGCGGCCGCATCACCGAAGAAAACGTCCGCGACACCGTGCGCACGATCCGTATGGCGCTGCTCGAGGCCGACGTCGCGCTGCCCGTCGCGAAGGCGCTCGTCGGGCGTGTCCGCGATCGCGCGCTCGGCGAGGAGGTCGCGCGCAGCCTCAACCCCGGTCAAGCGTTCGTGAAGATCGTGCACGACGAGATCGTCGCCGTCTTGGGCGGCGATGCGAGCGCGTTCGAGCCGAAGGGCCATCCAGCCGTCGTGATGCTCGTCGGCCTGCAAGGCGCCGGTAAGACGACGACAGCCGCGAAGCTCGCGCGCCACCTCACTACGACGCGTGGCGGCGCCGTGCTGCTCGCGAGCACGGACGTGTATCGGCCGGCGGCCCGCGAGCAGCTCGCGACCTTGGCCGGCGAGCTCGGCGTCGGCTTCCACAAGACGGCGAGCAGCTCGCCGGCCGAGATTGGTCGGGAGGCGCTAGAGGCCGCCCGGCGCGGCGGGCAGCGCTGGCTGATCGTAGACACGGCCGGCCGCTTGCACGTGGACGCGCAGATGATGAACGAGGCGCGCGAGGTGAACGCACTCATCGACCCCAGCGAGACGCTGTTCGTCGTCGACTCGATGGCGGGCCAGGACGCCGTGAACTCGGCGCGCGCGTTCCACGAGGCGCTGCCGCTGACGGGCGTGATCCTCACGAAGGCCGACGGCGACGCGCGCGGCGGCGTAGCGCTGTCCGTCCGCGAGGTCACGGGGCTCCCCATCAAGCTCGTGGGCACGGGCGAGAAGGTCGACGCGCTCGAGCCGTTCGTGCCGTCGCGGTTCGCGTCGCGAATCCTCGGCATGGGCGACGTCGTTGGGCTCGTCGAGCAGGTGCACAAGACCGTCGATCGCGAGGAAATGGAGCGGCTCGCGGGCAAAGTGAAGCAGGGCCGCGGCCTCACGCTCGAGGACTACCGCGAGCAGCTCCGCCAGCTCGCGAACATGGGCGGCGTCGAGCAGCTGCTCGAGAAGCTGCCCGGGATGCGGCCCGAGCAGCTCGCGGCCGCCCGCTTCGACCCGAAGGTCTTCAGGCGGCAGATCGGCATCATCGACTCCATGACCCCGAAGGAGCGGCGCCACCCGGACGTCATCGACGGCTCCCGCAAACGCCGCATCGCCGCCGGTGCCGGCCTCCCAATCCAAGAAGTCAGCCGTCTCCTAAAGCAACACAAGCAACTCTCGAAGACGATGAAGCAGCTCTCGAAGGGCGGCGGCATGCAACGCCTCCTCGGCGCCATGCGAAGGGGCGGCGGCCCCCCCATGCTCCGCGGCCGCCGCTGACCCTGCGTAGACCCGCACCGCCAAAAGGCGGCGGCCTCCACCGGGCGTACCGGCGGCGGCTCTGGGCGCGTAATGGCGGCGGCCGTACCGCAAGGGCGGGCCCTCACGGTGCGGCCGCCGCCTGGCACCCCTGCAAAAGGCCGCCGCCTGGCGCTACCCGAAACCCGCCGCCTGGCGCCCGTCCACATGCCGCCGCCGTTGCGCGGCCGAGGGCTTACGCTCCGGCCGGCTAGTGGTTAGAATTGCGCGCTCAATTCGGGGCGGTCCATCGGGCCGCCTCGGCGTTTATGGAAACTGAAGGTTCCTCGCTATGGTGATCATTCGGCTGGCGCGTGCCGGCACGGTCAAGCGTCCTTTCTACCATGTCGTCGTCGCCGATCGGCGCAGCCCCCGCGGCGGGCGCTACATCGAGCGCATCGGGTTCTTCAATCCGATCGCCACGGGCGGCGAGGAACGCCTGCGCGTCGACTTGGCCCGCGTCGACCACTGGCTCGCGCGCGGAGCGCAGCCTTCGGAGCGCGTGGCGCACCTGCTCAAAGAGGTTCGGGCCACGCCGGCCGCGGCCTAGGCAGCGGCGCGCGCAGCGGTATGCGCCGTGGGCGCCGGGCGCGCGAAGTGGGTCACCTTGGGCCGCGTTCGCGGCGTGTTCGGCGTGAAGGGGTGGCTCAGAGTGCAGTCGTTCACGGAGCCGCGCGACAACATCACACGATTCGAGGGCTGGACGCTGCGCGCGGCCGGCGCGGAGCGTGTGTTCGAGCTGGAGGATGGACATAGCCACGCGGGCGGCGTGGTCGTAAAACTGAAAGGCCTCGACGATCGCGAGCTCGCTCGCGAGTGGATCGGCGCGGAAGTCGTCGTGCCGCGCGAGCAGCTGCCGCGCTTGAGCGAAGGCGAGCTGTACTGGGCCGATCTCGAAGGGCTGGACGTGCGCACGACGAGCGGCGTCACGCTCGGCAAGGTCGACCACCTGCTCGCAACCGGAGGCCACGACGTGCTGGTGCTCGACAGCGAGCGCTTGATTCCGTTCGTCGTCGGCCAGGTCGTGAAAGAGGTCGACCTTCGCAACGGAGCGATCGTCGTCGATTGGTCGCCCGATTACTGAGCGCGCGATGTTCACGATCGGCGTGGTCTCGCTGTTCCCCGAGCTCGTGGAACCGGTCATGGAGGTGGGTGTCGTGGGACGCGCCGCCGAGCGCGGGCTCGTGAGTCTCGTGCAGATCTCGCCGCGGGAGCTCACGACGGATCGGCACCGCACGGTCGACGATAGGCCGTACGGCGGCGGCCCGGGCATGGTGCTGAAGTACGAGCCGTTGCGCGACGCCGTGCACGAGCTGCGGCGGCGGTTACCGGCCGGCAGCCGCGAGTTCGTGCTGACGGCGCAGGGCAGGCCGTTCGACCAGGCGCTCGCGCGGGAGCTTGCGCAAGCGCCGGGGCTGCTGCTCGTGTGCGGGCGGTACGAGGGAATCGACGAGCGGTTCGTCGAAGCGGTCGTGCCCGCGGAGTTGTCGCTCGGCGATTACGTGCTGTCGGGCGGCGAGCCGGCGGCTGCCGTCGTGATCGACGCGGTGACGCGATTGCTGCCCGGCGTGCTGGGCGACGCATGCTCGCACGTCGAGGATTCGTTCACGGCGGGCTTGCTCGACTGCCCGCAGTACACGCGGCCCGAGGTGGCCGACGGACGGCGCGTCCCGGACGTGCTGCTCCGCGGCGATCACGAGGCGATCAAGCGGTGGCGCTTGAAGCAGGCGCTCGGGCGCACGTGGCTCAGGCGGCCGGAGCTGCTGCAACGGCGAGCGCTGAGCGAGGACGAGCGAAGGTTGTTGGACGAGTTCAAGGCAGAGCGGCCGGGCTGAACTCGCCAGAGTAGATGCGTAGAATACTGTGAGTTCGCGCAACGGCCGCGGAACGGGAATGGCAGAGGATGCAAGTATGTCCAGGGTTATCGACCAAATCGAACAAGAGCAACTGAAGCAAGACGTTCCCGACTTTGCGCCGGGGGACACCGTGGTGGTCCAGGTGCGCGTGACGGAGGGCGATCGCGAGCGGCTGCAGGCCTACGAAGGCATCGTGATCGCCAAGCGCAACCGGGGGCTCAACTCTTCGTTTACGGTCAGAAAGGTTTCCCACGGCGAGGGTGTCGAGCGCGTGTTTCAGACGCACAGCCCCGCGGTCGCTGAAATCAAGGTGAAACGACGTGGCGATGTCCGCCGGGCCAAGCTCTACTACCTGCGCGATCTCAGCGGCAAGGCTGCACGCATCAAAGAAGATCTCAGCGGCAAGGCTGCACGCATCAAAGAAAAAGTGTAACGCGCTCGGAGCCGGCCGCGCGTTCTTGCGCTCGATCGCGCGCGCTCTCGCGATCGCCGGCTTCGTTCCCTTGCTCGCGGCGAGCTGCTCGAGCCTGATCGGCGGGAAAGCGGCGGACACTCTGTCGGCCGCGATCCTGAACCAGGACGACCCCGCGCTCGTCGAGAGCGGTGTGCCTGCCTATCTATTGCTCGTCGATGGCCTCATCTCGCAGAGCCGCGACAACGTCGCGCTGCTCTCGGCGGGCGCGCAGCTATTCGCGCTCTACGGCTCGCGTTTTGCGCCGCCGGAGCGCGCGACCGCTTTGACCGCGAAAGCGCGCCGCTACGGCGAGCGGGCCATCTGCGCCGCGCACGAGCCGGCATGCAGCTGGGACGGCCTCGACCACACGCGGTTCGTCGCCGAGCTCGAAGGCGTCGACCGCAAGGATCTCGACGCGCTGTATTCGTATGCCGTGAGTTGGCTCGCGCATCTCGACGCGACGAGCGAGGACTGGACGGCCGTGGCCGAGCTGCCCTGGGTCGAGGCCGCGCTCAACCGTGCGCTCGCGCTCGACGAGACCTACGAGCGCGGGGCGCTGCACGGGTATCTCGGCATCCTGAACGCTTTGCGCCCGCCGGCGCTCGGCGGCAAGCCCGACGTGGCTCGCATGCACTTCGAGAGGGCTATCGAGCTGTCCGAGGGCCGGGACCTTTCGATCAAGGTAGAATATGCCCGGCGGTATGCGCGGCTCGTCTTCGACCGGGAGCTGCACGACCGGCTGCTCGAGGAGGTGCTCGCTGCGCCGGTCGATGCGCCGCTCATGACGCTGTTCAACGTGTTGGCGAGACAGGAAGCAGAGATTTTGCTCGCGTCCGGAAAGGAGTACTTCTGATGGGCGACTGCAGAGCAGCCAAGACGATCCGCTATTCGGCCGGCGTCCTACTCGGCGCATGGCTCGCGACGGCGGCCGCGACGGCGGGTGCCGTCGACATCAAGATTGCGACCGTGGCGCCGGACGGCTCGCGCTGGATGCAGCAGATGCGCGCGGGAGCCGAGGAAGTCAATTCTCGGACCGCGGGGCGCGTTTCCCTCAAGTTCTATCCAGGCGGCGTCATGGGGAACGATGCGCAGGTGCTGCGCAAGATCCGCGTCGGACAACTCCAGGGCGGCGCCTTCACGGCCGGCGGGCTCGGCGAGCGCTACGGCGCGTTGAACCTCTACGGCATTCCGCTCCTGTTCCGCTCGCTCGACGAGATCGATGCCGTGCGCGCGGAGCTCGACCCGGAGCTCGCGGCGGGCCTCGAACGCACCGGCTTCGTCACCTTCGGCTTCATCGAAGGAGGGTTCGCGAATTTGCTCGCGAATGAGCCGATCCGCAGTGTCGAAGACATGCAACGCAAGAAGGTCTGGGTGCCGGAGGGCGACCAGATCAGCTTCATGGTCATGGAAGCGATGAATCTGTCGCCGGCCGTGCTGCCGGTCACCGACGTCTTGACCGGGCTTCAAACGGGCCTCATCGACATCGCCTTCGCGTCGCCCGTCGCGGCGCTCGTGATGCAATGGCACACGAAGGTCAAATACATCACGGAGCTGCCGGTCTCGTATTCCATGGGCGTCTTCGCGATCGAAAAGAACACTTTCGAGGCGCTGAGCGCAGGGGATCAGCAGATCGTTCGTGAAGTGATGGGGAGCTACATCGAAACCCTCGATCGCGAGGCTCGCGACGACAACCGCCGCGCGGCCGAGGTTCTCGCGAGCTCCGGGCTTCAAACCGTGACCGTCGACGAGGCCGACGTCGAAGGTTGGCGCAAGACGATCGAAAACCTGTATCCGAAGCTGCGCGAGCGCTCCGACATCGACACCGCGATGTTCGACCGATTGCTGGCCGTGCTGGCCGAGTATCGGCGCACGCACCCGTGAGCCCTCCCTCGGCGTTCGATTGAGCGACGCTGCTCCGAATCGCTGGTGGGCGCGGATCGATCGAGCGGCGCGTAGTCTCGAGACGGGGCTCATCGTCGTCATCCTTTCGGGATTGATCCTGCTCGGAGCTGCGCAGATCGTGCTGCGCAACGTGTTTTCGATGGGCTTTGCATGGGGCGACGGGCTGGGGCGGCTCGCCGTGCTGTGGCTCGCGCTGCTCGGGGCGCTCGCCGCGAGCCGCGACGGCCGCCACATTGCGCTCGGCGTGCTGACTCGTTGGTTGCCGCCCAAATGGCGCACCGCGGCGCAAGTCGTCGCCGCCACGTTCGCAGCGGCGGTGAGCGCGGCGCTCGCCTGGGTGTCATGGGCCTTCGTCGGCGACTCGCGCGAGTTCGGCGACACTCTACTCGGCGACGTTCCGGCGTGGTGGTTTCAGTCGCTCATGCCCGTCGCGTTCGCGTTGATGGCGTGGCGCTTTCTCGTCCAGGCCGCGAAGCGGCTGCGCGGCGACACGGCCGTGGAGGTGCCGTGAGCCCGGTCGTCGCTCTCGCGCTGCTCGTCCTGACGGTGCTCGGCGCGCCGTTGTTCGCCGTCATCGCCGCCGGTGCGTTGGCCGGGTTCGAGCGCGAGGGCGTCGACCTGTCCGTCGTCGCGATCGAGTTCTTCGGGCTGTCCGAAACGCCCGTGCTCGTTGCGATTCCGCTGTTCACGTTCGCCGGCTTTCTCTTGAGCGCGGGCAAGGCGCCGGCGCGGCTCGTGCGCCTCTCGCAAGCGCTGCTCGGCTGGCTGCCGGGCGGCCTCGCGATGATCTCGCTCGTCGCGTGCGCGCTGTTCACCGCGTTCACGGGCGCGTCGGGCGTCACGATCATCGCGCTCGGAGCGCTTCTGTATCCGGCCCTGACCGAAGTCGGGTACGACGAGCGGTTCAATCTCGGGCTCATCACCGCGTCCGGGAGCCTCGGGCTCCTGTTCGCGCCGTCGTTGCCCTTGATCTTGTACGGGATCGTCGCCGAGGCGCCGATCGACGATCTGTTCGTCGCCGGGCTCTTGCCCGGCATTCTCTTGATCGTCGTGCTCGCGGCGTACTGCTATTGGCGCAACCGCAAGTTGCGCCACGCAGTCACGGCAGGCTCGTGGGCGGCGGCGCGCGACGCGATCTGGGCGGCGCGGTGGGACCTGCCGCTGCCGATCATCGTGCTCGGCGGCATCTACGGCGGCTTCTTCGCCGTGTCCGAGGCGGCGGCCGCGACGGCGCTTTACGTGATGCTCGTCGAGCTCGTCGTCTTGCGCGAGGTGCCGTGGCGCGACTTGCCGCGCATCATGCGCGAGTCCACGGTGCTCGTCGGCGCGATTCTCGCGATACTCGGCGTGTCGCTGGCGTCGACGAATCTCATGATCGACACGGGCGTGCCGCAGCGCCTGTTCGAGTACGTGAGCGCCTACATCACGGGACCGACGACGTTCATCCTCACGCTGCTCGTGTTCCTGTTGGTCCTCGGCGCGATCCTCGATATCTTTTCCGCCACCGTGCTCATCGTGCCTCTATTGCTTCCGATCGCCGCACAATACGGCATCGACCCGATTCACTTGGGAATCGTGTTCCTGGCGGCCATGGAGCTCGGTTACCTCACGCCGCCCGTGGGGCTGAATTTGTTCATCGCAAGCCATCGATTCGAAAAGGACATCACGGAAATCTACTGGGCCACGCAGCCCTTCCTGATCGCGTCGTTGCTTGCTGTGATTATCATTGCGTTCTGGCCCGATTTGTCGTTAATGCTGTTGAATCGGTAGTCGTCTTCCCAAGGTAGCGAGACATGGATAGGGATACCCGTAGCTGGCCGCTCAGAATCGTTGCCGGCGTTTGGCGAGGCCTCGATCGGCTGCGCCGCCTGCTGCACCTGATTTTCTTGCTCTTCATTTTCTCGTTGCTGATCGTCGGTGCCGTCGGCGAGCGCGTGCTCATTCCGCCGTCGGCCGCGCTGGTCATTGCGCCGCGCGGCGTGCTCGTCGACCAGCTCTCCGGAGACGCGCTCGAGCGCGCGATCGCGAAAGCGCAAGGCGTGCCGCTGCAAGAGACGCTCGTGCGAGACATCATCGACGCGCTGCGTTCCGCGCGCGACGACTCGCGCATCAAAGCCGTCGTGCTCGACCTCGACGCGATGACGGGCGGCGGCTTGAGCAAGCTGCAGGAGATCGCCGCCGAGATTCGCCGGTTCAAGCAGAGCGGCAAGCCCGTCATCGCGGCCGGCGATGCGTATACGCGCGATCAGTACTATCTCGCGGCACAAGCCGACGAGGTCTTCATGCATCCGATGGGCCTCGTACTCGTCGACGGATACAGCCGTTACCTGCCGTACTACAAGTCGCTGCTCGACAAGCTCTACGTCGATTACCACGTGTGGACGGTGGGCGAGTACAAATCGTTCGTGGAGCCCGTCACGCGCGACGACATGTCGCCGGAGGACGAGGAGGCGAGCAGGGTGTTTCTCGATGCGTTGTGGGACGCCTATCAGGCGGACGTGACGGCCGCGCGGGGCTTGGCGGCCCCGTCCCTGCAGCAATACGCAGACGAAATCGTCGCGCTGCTCGAGGAATCCGGCGGCGATACGGCGGGGCTTGCCCTCGACTACGGCCTCGTCGACGGGCTCCTGACGCGCGGCGCGGTGCGCGAGCGCATTCGCGCCGCCGTCGAGCCTTCCGGGGCTTCGCGCGGGCAGACCGACGATTACGCCGAGGTGCCGCTCGACGCCTACGTGGCCTGGCTGCGGACCGAAGCCGTGCCGGACGTGAGGCCGAACAAAGTCGCAGTCGTCGTCGCCTCCGGCGAGATCTTGGACGGCAACCAGCCGCCTGGCTCGGTCGGCGGCGATTCGACGGCGGAGCTGATCCGCAGGGCGCGCGCCGACGACGCCGTGAAGGCGCTCGTGCTGCGCGTGGATTCGCCCGGCGGCAGCGCGTTCGCTTCGGACATCATCTTGAACGAGGTCGAGCGCTTCCAAGAGACGGATCGGCCGGTCGTCGTGTCGATGGGTAGCGTCGCCGCATCGGGCGGCTATTGGATCTCGATGTCGGCCGACGAAATCTGGGCGAGCCCGACGACGCTGACGGGCTCGATCGGCGTAGGCGCGTTGATCCCGACGATCCCGCGCACGCTCGACCGGATCGGAGTGCACTTCGACGGCATCGGCACCACGGAGCTCGCCGGCGCGCTCGACATCACGCGCCCGCTCGGCGACAACGTTCGCGGGTTCGTCGATCTGTCGATCCGCCACACCTACGACGAGTTCGTCGGCAAGATCGCGGAGCACCGCGAGCGCACGGTCGAGGAGATCGATGCGGCCGCGCACGGACGCGTCTGGGTCGGCACCCACGCGCTCGACCGCGGCCTCGTCGACCGGCTCGGCACGCTCGAAGAGGCCGTCGAGTCCGCCGCGGAGCTCGCGGGCCTCGAGAGCGGCACGTACAACCTCGACTACGTCGAGCTCGAACTCGGTCTTGCCGAGCGCTTGGTGCTGTCGATGACGGCCAAAGCCGTGGTCGCGCTCGAGCGCTTCGTCGACCTGCCGCGCTGGCCGGCGTCCGTCACGCGGGCGCTCGAGTCGACGTTCGAGCCGTTGGCGTTCATCGAGCGCCTCAACGATCCGCGCGGCATCTACGCATACTGCTTCTGCGACACGAAGTAGTGGCCGGCGACCCGGAGCGCGCCGCCGATCGCCTGCGCATCGACCGCTGGCTGTGGTGCGCCCGATTCTTCAAGAGCCGCAGCGCGGCCGCCGAGGCGGTTCGCGGCGGTCACGTGCGCGTCAACGGCCAGCGAGTGAAGCCGGCGCACGCCGTCAAGATCGGTGATGCGCTGCGGTGCACGTATGCGCACGGGAACGAGCGCGACGTCGCGATCGTGGGCCTCCCGAAGCGGCGCGGGCCGCCGGCGGAAGCCGCCGCGTGCTACGTCGAGAGCGCGGAGTCGATCGAGCGGCGCCGCCGAGCGGCCGAGGAGCGCTCGGCCCGTACGTCGTTCGCGCCGCCGACGAGCGGCCGGCCCGACAAGCGCACGCGCCGGCTGCTTCTGAAGGCGCGGCAACGGGGCCCGCTCAGCGAGCCGTGACGGGGGGCGCCAAGTTCTTCGGGAAGTCGTAGTACGCGAGCCGCGCCGTCGCGGCACCGACCTCTGCCCAAGCGGCTGCGTCCGGGTAGTCGAGCCCGACGACGGCGGCCGTCGGCAGGTCGCCGATCTCGAAGCTCGGCAAGAGCTCGAGCACGAGGTCGCTCAAGCCGGGGTTGTGGCCGACGACGAGAAGCGATTCGACTCTCGCATCTTGCGCGGCGACGATGTCGAGGATCGCATCGGGCTCCGCGAGGTACAGCGGATGCAGCGTGCCGATGTGCTCGCGCGGATAGCCAAGGACCGACGCGACGATTTCGGCCGAACGCAACGCGCGCGCCGCGGGGCTCACGATGATGCGATCGGGTTTCAGGCCGTGGCGGGACAATCGCTCGCCGATCCAGGCCGCATCGCGCTCGCCGCGCGCCGCGAGCGGCCGCGCGACATCGGCCAGGGGCTCCTCGGCGGGCACGGCCTTCGCGTGACGCAGCAGCAACAAGCGTCTCATCGCCGCCTGTTCGCGCTTCTGGGCTTCACAGGAGGCCCGCTTCGAGGCGCGCTTCCTCGGACATCATCGACTGATTCCACGGCGGGTCGAACACGAGCTCGACGTCGGCGCGCTCGACGGTCGGGATCGTCTCGACCTTCTCGCGCACGTCTTGCGCGAGGATGTCGCCCATGCCGCAGCCCGGCGCCGTCAACGTCATCTTGATCTTGACGACGCGCTGGCCTGCCGCGGCGCGCTCGATCTTGCATTCGTAGACGAGGCCGAGCTCCACGATGTTGATCGGTATCTCGGGGTCGTAGCACGTGCGCAGTTGCTGCCAGACGGCGGACTCGATGTCGGCTTCGGTCGCGTCCTCGGGCACGTCGGGCGCCGCCAGCGCCGGTTTGCCGATCGCGTCGCCGTCACGGCCCGCGATCCGAAACAAGTTGCCCTCGATGTAGAGCGTGAAGCTGCCGCCCAAGGCTTGAGTCACGAATCCCGTGCTGCCCTGGGGCAGAACGACGCGCTCGCCGGCCGGGATCAGCACGGCCGGGCAATCGCGCAACAGGGTGACGGGCTCGTTCTGGGAGTGATACATCGGCTACTCGGTCGTGACGTTGCTGTCGCCCTCGGGGGTAAGCGCGGATTTCAGCGCGTGCCAGCCGAGGCTCGCGCATTTGACGCGCGACGGGTACTCGCGCACGCCGCCGAGCGCGGCGAGCTTGTCGAGATCGTCCGGTGGCTCGTGGCGGTGCGCGGCCGTCAACAGCTCGTGGATTTGGTCGAACAGGCGGAGCGCCGCGGCAACGGGCTCGCCCTTGACGCGCTCGGTCATCAACGACGAAGAGGCCACGGAGATCGCGCAGCCCGTGCCCTTGAAGCGGATGTCGCCGATCTTGTCGCCGTCGAGCTTCACGTACAGCGTCATCTTGTCGCCGCAAAGCGGATTCACTCCGGCGACGATGCGTGTCGCGTCGGCGAGCTCGCCGAAGTTGCGCGGATTGCGGTTGTGATCGAGGATCACCTGCCTGTACAGCTCCTGCAGCTCATCCACGGAAAATCTCCACTGCCTTCTTGAGTCCCTCGACGAGGCGGTCCACGTCCTCGCGGTTGTTGTAGAGCGCGAACGACGCGCGCGCCGTGGCCGCCACGCCGAATCGCTCCATGACCGGCATCGCGCAGTGATGCCCCGTGCGAATCGCAACCCCTTCGCTGTCGACGATCGTGCCGAGGTCGTGCGCGTGGATCCCGTCGACGACGAACGACAGCACGCCGGCTTTGTGCTTCGCGGTGCCGACGAGGCGCGCGCCGGGCACCTCGGCGAGCACACGCTCGGAGGCGTGATCGAGCAGCGCGCGCTCGTGCGCGGCGAGCGCGGCAAAGTCGATGCGCTCGAGATAGGCGACGGCCGCGCCGAGACCGACGACGCCCGTGATGTTCGGGGTGCCGGCCTCGAACTTGTAGGGCAGGGCGTTGTAGGTCGTGCCCTCGAAGCTGACCGTGAGGATCATGTCGCCGCCGCCCTGGTACGGCGGCATGGCGTCGAGCAGCGCGCGCTTGCCGTAGAGCACGCCGGTGCCCGTCGGGCCGAACATCTTGTGGCCCGAGAACGCGTAGAAGTCGCAGTCGAGCGCCGCGACGTCGACGCGCAAGTGCGGCACGGCCTGCGCCCCGTCGACGAGCACGACGGCACCGGCCGCATGTGCTTTGGCGACGAGCTCGGCTACGGGATTCACCGTGCCGAGCGCGTTCGATACGTGCGCCACGGCGACGATCTTGGTGCGCTCGTTGAGCAGCCGGTCGAACGCCGCCACGTCGAGCGAGCCGTCGTCGAGAATCGGCGCCACGACGAGCCGTGCGCCCGTGCGCTCGCAGACCAACTGCCACGGCACGATGTTCGAATGGTGCTCGAGCCACGTGATCAGCACCTCGTCGCCGGCCGAGAGCCGTTGGCCGAAGCTAGCGGCGACGAGGTTGATCGACTCGGTCGTCCCGCGCGTGAAGACGATCTCGGCCGTCGAAGCCGCGTTGACGAATCGCCGCACTTTCTCTCGCGCGCCCTCGTAGGCCGCCGTCGACCGCTCGCTCAGCTGGTGCACGCCGCGATGGACGTTGGCGTGGTTCAGGCGTTGCTGAGCGGCCATCGCCTCGTGAACCTGCACGGGCGACTGGCTCGACGCCGCATTGTCGAGATACGCGAGCGGTTTGCCGTGAACGAGCTGGTGCAGGGCGGGGAAGTCCGTGCGCAATGCTGCGAAATCCCGCTCGCGCTGCGGAATGGCGCGTTCTGCCGTGGCCATGCTCATGGCTCCGTCAGCGCTCCGAGCCGGGCTCTTACCGCGGAGAGTGCACGGGCCCGCACGCCCGAGTCGGCGATCCGCTCGACGACGGTCGCGGCGAAGGCCTCGGTCAGGATGCGGCGCGCGCCGGCTGGGTCGAGGCCGCGTGCGCGAAGGTAGAAGAGCTGCTCCGGATCGAGCTCGCCGACCGTCGAGCCGTGGCTGCACTTGACGTCGTCGGCGTAGATCTCGAGCTCCGGCTTCGTGTCGATCTCGGCGTGCTCGCCGAGGAGCAGGTTGTCGTTGCTCTGGCTCGCGTCGATGCGCTGGCAGCCGTGCTCGACGACGACCTTGCCGTTGAAGACGCCCCGGCCGCGCTCGCCGATGATGCCGCGAAAGACTTCGCGGCTCACGGTGGAGCCGGCGGCATGCCGAATGATCGTGTGATCGTCGACGTGCTGCCCCGCTCCGGCCAGCAGCAAGCCGAAGAGCTCGGTGCGCGCACCGGGACCGCCGAGCACGATCGAGACGTCGTTGCGTACGAGGCGACCGCCGAGATCGATGTACCCGGCCGTGAGCTCGGCGCCGTCGGCGAGATCGGCGGCGAGAACGGACGTGTGCGCGACTCCGCGCGCGTGCCGTTGCAGCCGATAGAGCTCGACGCGCGATCCAGCCGCCTGCTTGATCTGTGTGACGGCGTTCGTCCAGCTCTCGGCTTCGGCGCCGCACTCGATGAAGTGCTGCACGAACGTGACGCGCGCATCGCGCTCCACGTCGATGACGATGCGCGGTTGCGCGGCGACGCGCGCGCGTGCGGAGCCGATCATGACGAGATGCACGGGCGACGCGACGTCCGTGCCGGCCGGCACGCGGATCCACAAGCCGCGGCGCCCGAACGCCGTGTTCAACGTGGCCAGCGGATAATCGGCGGCGGGCAGCGCGCTCGCGAACGATGCGGCGTACTCGGGCCAGCGCGCTTCGATGTCCGAGATCTCGAGGCCGGCCGCGGCGCTCGATCCGAGCTCCGCGGCGTGCGCACCGTCGACGAACCCGAGCCGGCTCGCCGCATCGCCCAAATCCAGGTCCTCGAGCAGGTTCGACGCCGACCGCATCGTCGCTGCATCCGCCGGCGGCGGCGTGAGGTCGAAGCCCGCTGCGGCGAGCGGCTCCAAGTCCGTGTACCGCCAGCGCTCACGGCGGCGCGTCGGCCAGCCGGCGGCCGCGAGGTCGGCGAGGGCGCCCGCCCGCGCGGCGCGCGTCGCTTCCGGCCCCGGGATCGCGACGCCCGCCGTCAAAGGCAGCGCGGCGCTCACGCGGAACCTCCGGCCTGGATCCAATCGTAGCCGTGCTCGTCGAGCTCGCGCGCGAGCTCCCTGGGGCCCGATTTGACGATGCGGCCGCCCGCGAGCACGTGCACGCGGTCCGGCACGATGAGCTCGAGGAGCCGCTCGTAATGCGTCACGAGCAGCATCGACCGTTCGGGAGAGCGCAAGCTGTTCACTCCTTGCGCGACGATCTTCAGTGCGTCGACGTCGAGTCCCGAGTCCGTCTCGTCGAGGATCGCGAGGCGAGGCTCGAGGAGCAGCATCTGCAGCACCTCGTTGCGCTTCTTCTCGCCGCCCGAGAAACCTTGATTCATGCTCCGGTTCAGGAAATCTTTAGGGACGTTAATGAGTTCCATCTTGCTCTTGATGAGTTTCATGAACTCGAATGCGTCGACGGGCGGCTCGCCGCGCGCCTGCCGCTGAGCATTCAACGCCGCCTTCAAGAGGTACGCGTTGTTCACGCCCGGGATCTCGATCGGATACTGAAACGCCAAGAACACGCCGGCGCGCGCGCGCTCCTCGGGAGCGAGCGCGAGGAGGTCCTGGCCCTGGTAGACGATGCGGCCTTCGGTGACCTCGTAGTCCTCGCGGCCGGCCAGGACCTGCGCGAGCGTGCTCTTGCCCGAGCCGTTCGGGCCCATCAGCGCGTGCACCTCGCCGGCCGGCACGTGCAAATTCAAGCCCTTCAAGATCTCGCGCTGGCCGATTCGCGCGTGCAAATTCTCGATCGTCAACATTCGCGTCGTCCTGTCATCCCACCGCGCCTTCGAGGCTCACGTTCAGCAAATTCTGCGCCTCGACGGCGAACTCCATCGGCAGCTCCTTGAACACCTCGCGGCAGAAGCCGTTCACGATCATGCTGACGGCGTCCTCTTGGGAGAGGCCGCGCTGGCGGCAATAGAAGAGCTGCTCCTCGCTGATCTTCGACGTCGTCGCCTCGTGCTCGACGCGCGCCGAGCGGTTTCGCGACTCGATGTACGGAAACGTGTGCGCGCCGCAGTCGCTGCCGAGCAGCAGCGAGTCGCACTGCGTGTAGTTGCGCGCGCCGTGCGCCGTCGGCATGACTTTGACGAGGCCGCGATACGAGTTCTGGCCGTGCCCGGCCGAGATGCCCTTCGAGACGATCGTGCTGCGCGTGTTTGGTCCGATATGGATCATCTTCGTGCCGGTGTCGGCCTGCTGGTAGTTGTTGGCAACGGCCACGGAATAGAACTCGCCGACCGAGTTTTCCCCGCGCAAGACGCAGCTCGGGTACTTCCACGTGATCGCGGAGCCCGTCTCGACCTGCGTCCACGAGATCTTCGAGTTCGCGCCGCGGCAGTCGCCGCGCTTCGTGACGAAGTTGTAGATGCCGCCGCGGCCCTCTTCGTCGCCGGGATACCAGTTCTGCACCGTCGAGTACTTGATCTGCGCGTTGTCGAGCGCCACGAGCTCGACGACGGCGGCGTGGAGCTGGTTCTCGTCGCGCATTGGGGCAGTGCAGTTGTGCACCGCAAAGCCTTTTACGAGATACGAGTGGGGTTCCGAGCGCGTCTCGAAGTTATAGACGTAACCCTCATAGGGTTGCCGAGAAATCTTGCGGATCGGCAACAGGAAGTAGCCGTAGCGGCGAATCGCACGCCGGCTCCTCGCGTTCTTCGCGTAGAACAGCACGTACTTCTTGCTGTGGTGAATCGTCCGGCCGTCCTTCATGCGCTCATCGAACGCTTCGCGGACGTTCATGTACGCGAAGACGCCCTGACGAGCCAAAAGCTCCTGCAGTTGAAAAGCGAGCTGACGGGACACCGTTGCCGCTCGAACCCTCGTAAGCGCGCCTTCCTGGCAAACACTACCGTCACCCAGATAATACGTATCGATAGCGAGCTTCTGACGCGCGGGCGGCAGATCCATGAATGCCTTGCTGAACCGCTTGCCGGCGGCCAGCTTGCCGCCGTGCTCGACGAGCCGGTCCCAAAGCTCGTTCGAATAGACGACGAGATAGACGCCGTGGCGCTTCGGATCGTGCGTGCGCGATGGCCGTTTGCCCGTCAACCGCTCGAGCAGTGCAGCAGCGTCGTCGATGACGGCGGGCTCGTGGTCGCCGAACGAAAGCTCGACGGCCTTGCAGCCGTTGAACATCGTCGCGCAGCCAACTGCTCCCTGCGTTGCTCTACCGCGGGCATCCATGCCCGCGTCGGCGACGTAGTACCCGAGCAGCCGCAGAAAATCGTCGCTCAAACTCGGATCGTCGCGTTCGACCTTGTTGATCGGATAGACGAGGAGGTCGCCAGCCTTGAGCTCGCCGGCCGGCACGAACTCTGGCTCGGCGGCAGCCAAAAGCTTGGGGTTCAAGTCGGCCCAACGGCCCTCGGGCCTCGGCGAGCTGCATACGCGCGAGCGGCGAATCGCGAGCACCGGATGCTCAGGCGTGAGCTGGAAACGGTTCCCAGTGCTTCGCGGCGTGATGTCGACGAGGTCGCCGCGGTAGCCGCGTCGCATGATCTTGCCGACTCGCGTTTCCTCGCCCCGGTCGTTCAGCACGACGTCGTCGAGTGCGATGTCGCGGATGTTGCGCAGCTCATCGCCGCAAAGTACGTCTTCATCTGGCGGTAAGCAGCCCTCGAGATAGCTCACGTACGCGCCTTCGTCGGCGATGATCAGCGTGCGCTCGAACTGTCCCGTGTTTGCGGCGTTGATGCGGAAGTAGGTCGAGAGCTCCATCGGGCAGCGCACGCCCTTCGGCACGTAGACGAACGAGCCGTCCGTGAACACGGCCGAGTTCAGCGTCGCGAAGAAGTTGTCGCGGTACGGCACGACAGTGCCGAGATACCTTTGCACGAGCTCGGGGTACTTCTGCACGGCCTCCGAGAAGGAGCAGAAGATCACGCCGGCCGCGGCGAGCTTGTCCTTGAACGTCGTCGCGACGGAGACGCTGTCGAACACGGCGTCGACGGCGACGCCGGCGAGCCGCGCGCGCTCGTGTAGCGGAATGCCGAGCTTGTCGTACGTCTCGAGCAGCTTCGGGTCGACCTCGTCCAGGCTCTTCGGCGCGTCGGCCGCGCGCTTCGGTGCCGCATAGTACGAGATGGCCTGGTAGTCGATCGGCGTATAACGCACGTGCGCCCAATCGGGCTCCTTCATGGTGAGCCAGTGCCGGTAGGCCTTGAGGCGCCATTCCGTCATGAAATCGGGCTCACCCTTCTTCGCAGAGATCAAGCGGATGACGTCCTCGCTCAGGCCCGGCGGGACCGTGTCCTGCTCGATGTCGGTGACGAACCCGTGGCGGTACTTGCGCTTGACGAGCTCGTTCAGTGTTTCGGATTCGGTTGCCATGATTCTTCCGTTCGTTATCGCGCCGCGGTCGCCTCGCGCAGATCGGCGCGCAAGTTCGGCAGCGGCTCGCGCCGCGCCTGAAGGTCCTCGAGGCTGATGCCTTCGAGTGCTTTGCGAATGCTCGTGTTGATGCGTTGCCATGCCGAGCCTACGCGGCAGTACGACTCGAAATCGCACCCGCCGCCCAAGCTGCACTCCGTGATCGCAACTGGCCCTTCGAGCGCGTCCAAGATCTCCGCCGCGCTGATGGCCGCAGGGGGCCGGGCCAGCGCATAGCCGCCTTGGACGCCGCGGCTCGACACCACGAGGCCGGCACGGACGAGCGCCTTCAAGAGCTTGCTGACGGTCGGCTGGCCCAGATGCGTGGCGCCAGCGATCTGGTGAGCCGTCGTCCAGCCGGGGTCGCTGGCGGCCAGCTGCGCCAGCACCATCGTTCCGTAATCGGTCAACTTGCTCATGCGCAGCATCGGCGCGATCCCCGTGCGGTTGATAGTGGACTATTTTAGTCCTATTTAGAGTTACCGCAAATCGACGGCGAATCGAGCGTTATTGCCGGCCGGTCGCCGCGAGCTCGCGCTGCTCGTCGGGCAGGTATTCGATGAGCTGGTCGAGGCGCGACCGGAACCGGGCGCGATCGACCTCGTTGGCGTCCGGCGTCTCGAGCGCCATTCTCACTTGGCCGATCGCGAGCGGCAGATTGCCGATCGCGGCGTAGTAGTACGACATGTAGAAGTACGCGTTGCCGACGTCGCCCTCGGCGTTCGCCGCGCGCGCGATCAGGCGCAACTGCGGTGCCGTGGCCGGCACGTTGTTCAAGAGGTCGAGCAGGACTTCGTGCGCTTCGGCCGGTTTCCCCGCCGCGATCAACGTCTCGGCGTAGCTGATGGTCAAAGGGACATTGCGAGGGAACAGCCGGATCGCGTCCGCGTAAAGCGCGAGCGCCGCGGCCGTCGAGCCGCCCGCGGCCATGGCCTCGGCTTGGCCCACGCGAAACGCCATCGTGTTCGGATAGTCCCGGACCAAGTCGCGGAACAGCCCTTCGGCGTTGTCGTGCAGCGACATGCGCATCGATGCGAGCGCGAGGCCGTAGCGGTCCTCCGGCGCATCGCTGTCGCTCTTGTCGCGGAACGCCGCGAAGGCGGCCTCCGGTGTTGCGGCGTTCGCCACGATCAGGCGTGACTTCGTCAGTGCGTAGGTAAGACTGCTCGTGTGCGACGTCGACGGCAGCTGCCGCGCGCGGTCGCGGGCTTCCGCCACGCGCTCCGAGGTGACGGGGTGCGTCTGCAGCAGCTCCGGCACGGCTTGCGACGAGCCGCCGTAGCGGCGGCCGAGCTTCTCGAAGAAGCTCGACATGCCGTGCGGATCGAACCCCGCCCCGGACAGGAGCTCGATGCCGACGCGGTCCGCTTCGTGCTCGTTCGATCGCGTGTAGTTGATCTGCCGCTGCGCGGCGAGCGCTTGCGACGCCGTGACGACGCCCGTCATGGCGTCGCTCGGCATGTCGGACGCCGCGCCGAGCACGAGCGCGGCGAGCATCGCAGCCATCGACATGATGCTGTTGCGTTGGTTGTCGTACGCCGCGCGCGCGATGTGCCGCTGCGTTACGTGCGAGATTTCGTGCGCGAGCACGCCCGCCAGCTCGCTTTCCGTGTCGCTCGCGAGAATCAGCCCGGAGTTCACGCCGATGTAGCCGCCCGGCAGCGCGAACGCGTTGATGCGGTCGTCCTTGACGACGAAGAAATTGAAGTTGAACTCGCCTTCGTTGGCGTGCGTGGCGAGACGCGATCCGAGCGTGCTCAAGTACTCCGTCAGGATCGGATCGTCGATGACGACGCCGGCGTTGCGCAGCTGAAGCATGACGCTGCGGCCGATCTGGGCTTCTCGGCTCTTACTGAGCGCCGCGTCGGCCGGGCTACCGAAGTCCGGCAGCTCGGCGGCATTGACGCCGACCGTCAGCATGGCGATCGCAAGCAGTGCCACCCAGCGTTTCACGGCATCGTGCCCTCGTCGCGGTTTCCCATCGACCCTATCGACCCTTGGCGCGCCCGGTCCGTTCCGTCCGTAGCTCGGCGGCCGCCTTCAGAACTTCGGCCGCGTGACCGTTCACCTTGACCTTACGCCATTCGCGGCGCAGAACGCCATCCGCATCGACGAGGAAGGTGCTCCGTTCGATACCGCGTACCTTCCGGCCGTACATGTTTTTGTCCTTGATCACGTCGAATTGGCCACACAGCTTCTCGTCGGCATCCGACACGAGCTCGAACGGCAGCTCGTACTTTCCCTTGAACTTGGCGTGCGACGCCAGCGAATCGCGCGATACACCGAGCACGCGGACCTTCAGCTTCGCGAAATCCGCATGCAGGTCGCGGAAATCCTTGCCTTCGAGCGTGCAGCCTGGCGTATCGTCTTTCGGGTAGAAATACAAGACATAAGGCCGGCCCTTCAGGTCTTGGCTCGTGAGCTTCGGGGTTGCCGTCGTGGCGACGGTGAAGGCAGGTACTTTCTTGCCGACGGGCGGAGCGGGCATGCCGGGGTCCTCAACTCGGATCAAGACTGCTTGACCGGCTCCATGATCGCGTCGACGTTGAGCTGGTCGCAAAAATCCATGAACTCTTCGCGCAGCCCCGAGATGTGCACGCTCGCCGGAATATTGATGGCCATCTGCACGGAGAACATCGGAGCGCCCGTATGGGTTGCCGAGTAGCTGCGCGTTGCGACTTCCGCTATCTCGACCTTTCTTGCAGCGAAGAAGCCGCTCAGGCTGTGTACGACGCCGGGTTGATCGAGGCCAACGACGTCGACGGCGTAGGGCAGCAGCTCCTTGCCGAACCGGCGCGGCTCCGTGCGCTTGAATTGCATGGTAACGCCGTTGTTGTTCGCGAACCGCGTGAGCTCCCGCTCCATCCGGCTGACCGTGTGCCAGTTACCGGAGACGAGCAACAGCATCGCCACGTCGGAGCCGAACGACGCGATCCTGCTCTCTTTGATGTTGCCGCCACAGTCCATGATGACCCGCGTCAGCTCCTGCACGACAGCGGTGGGATCGCCGCCGACGGCGGAGATGACCATGAGTTGTTCCATCGAAAAAGGTCTCGCGGCGTAGCCGGTCCGCCAGTGTAACCCGAACCGTTGGGTGCGCAACGCTCGGGTTGCGGACCCCGCGGGGCGCCGGTAGTATCGTCCGCTTTTTGGCTCGGTGCGCGAAGGTTTCGACGATGTTGTCCGGCAGCATGGTGGCGGTTGTCACGCCGATGGACGCAGACGGCTCCGTCAACTACCGGCAATTCGCCAAGGTCATCGACTTTCACGTCGAATCGGGAACGAACGTGCTCGTCGTGGCGGGAACCACGGGTGAGTCTGCGACTCTCGACCACGAAGAGCACATCGACGTCATCGCCAAGGCTTGCGAGCTCGCGGCCGGGCGTATTCCCGTCATCGCCGGCACGGGCTCGAATTCCACGGCGCAGACGTTGAGATTGTCGCGCGCCGTCGATCGCTTGCCCGTCGCCGGGTTCCTCGTCGTCACACCGTACTACAACAAGCCCACGCAGGAGGGCATGCGGCGCCATTTCTCGGCCGTTGCCGACGCCGTGAGCCGGCCCGTCATCCTGTACAACGTTCCCGGCCGCACCGGCGTGGACCTGAAGCCCGATACCGTCATCAAGCTGGCCGCGCATCCGAACGTCGCCGGTATCAAGGAAGCCACCGGGGAACTCGATCGCGTTCGCGTGCTCAGAGACGCATGCGGACCGGACTTCAAGCTGTTGAGTGGCGATGATGCGACAGCATGCGAGTTCATGCTGCAGGGCGGTGACGGGGTGATTTCGGTGACGGCAAACGTCGCGGCGAGCGGAATGCGACGGCTTTGCGACGCCGCGGTCATGCGCAGACGCGCCGAAGCCGAGCGCATCGACGCAACGCTGCAGCCGCTTCACCGCACGCTGTTCTGCGAGAGCAATCCGATTCCCGTGAAATGGGCCGTGCAGCAGATGGGCCTGATCGGCCCGGGTATTCGGTTGCCGCTGACGCCGCTCTCGCCGCAGTACCATGCCGCCGTGCTCGACGCCATGACGGCGGCGAACGTGCGCGTTGCCGCCGCCTAGCATGCGTTTCCTTCGGACGTGGTGCTTGCTCGGCGGGCTCGCAGCGGTCACGGGGTGCTCGCGCATGGAGACTTCGCCTTGCGAGCCCGACGCCCGCTACGCCACGGCGCGTTCCGCGCCGCCCGTGCAAATCCCCGACGACCTCTCGCCGCCCGACGAAAGCAACGCGCTGCGGTTGCCGCCCGACCTCGGTGCCAGCGGGACCGTCACGGCCGGCGACTGTCTCGAGGCGCCGCCGTCGTTCTTCGGCGAGTCGCGCCCGTTCGACGTCAGCGCCGAGGAAGACGAAGACCGCGGCGAGAGCCGCCGTGAGCGCCGCGAGCGACGCCGCGCCGAGCGCCGGGAGGCCGATGCGCCGGCGGAGCCCGAACCGCCTGCTTCCCCTTCCGACGAGGATCGCGTCATCGACAATTGATCGAGTCCCGCGTCTGCTACGCTGCTCTTCGCGCCGAGGCGGCTCCGCCGCGTTCCGGCTGCGTGTCGAGGGCACGGTTCATGCTCGCTGAAATTCTCGTCATCCTCGTCCTTGTATGCCTGAATGGCGTGCTCGCGATGTCCGAGCTCGCCGTGATCTCGTCGCGGCGCAGCCGGCTGCAAGAGCTCGTCAAGCGCCGCCACCGCGGCGCCCGCGTCGCGGTGCAGCTGCTCGAGAATCCAACGGACTTCTTGTCGACGGTTCAGGTCGGCATCACGCTGATCGGCGTTCTCGCCGGCGCATTCAGCGGCGCCACGCTGGCCGAGGAGCTCGGCGGCAGGCTCGATGCGTGGCCGTGGCTTGCACCCTATGGCCGGCCCGTAGCCTTCGCGCTCGTCGTCGTCACGATCACCTACGCGTCGCTCGTCATAGGCGAGCTCGTGCCGAAGCGAATTGCGCTCCACGACCCCGAGCGCATCGCCGCCAGGCTGGCGCCGTTCATGCGCGGCGTCGCGAAGGTCGCTGCGCCAGCCGTGTGGCTGCTCCGCATCTCCACGGAAGGACTGCTCGGCCTCGCCGGCTTGGCGGGCCATCGCAAGATGACGGTCACGGAGGACGAGGTGCGCAGCCTCCTCGCCGAGGGCACACGCGCCGGCGTGTTCATGCCGAAGGAACGCGAGATGATCGAGGGCGTGCTGCGTCTCGCCGACCGCACGGCGCGCGCGATCATGACGCCGCGCCACGAGGTCGTGTGGCTCGACGTGACGGCGACGCCGGCCGACATAGTCGCTCAGCTCGACGAGCGGAGCCTGTCGCGGTTCCCCGTGTGCCGCGAGACGATCGACAACCCGATCGGCATCGTGCACATGAAGGACCTCGCGCGCGCCGCGCTTGCGGGTCAGCCGATCTCGCTGGCCGACATCATGATCCAACCGCTCGTCGTGCTCGACGGCACGCCCGTCTTCAAGGTGCTCGAAGGATTTCGCCGCGAAGGGCTGCACATGGCGATCGTCGTCGACGAGTATGGCGCGACGCAGGGTATCGTGACGATCGCGGACATCATCGAGGCCGTCGCGGGCGCGCTGCCCGAGCCGGGCGACGTGGAGATCGCTTCGATGGTGCAGCGTGAGGACGGTTCCTGGCTGATCGACGGCGGCTTCCGTATCGACGAGTTCGAGGACAGGCTCGGCATCTCGGGTCTCCGAGGCCTCGGAAGCTTCGATACGGTTGCCGGCTACGCGCTATTTAGGCTCGGCCGGCTGCCGTCGGTCGGCGATACGTTCAGCGATCGCGCGGGTCACTACGAGATCGTCGACATGGACGGCCGGCGAATCGACAAGCTCGCTTACCGGCCGCGCGGCGAAGAAGAAGGCTAGCCGCTCGGCGGAGCGAGGCCCGCGTCCGCGAGCTTCCGCAGGATGCGGTCCTGCACCCACTGTGCGCTCCACCAATCGATCGGCGTAATCGCGTTGCCGCCGAGCAGCATCGTGAAGTGGAGATGATCGCCGCCCGCGAGCCCCGTCGCGCCGCTGCGCCCGAGCTCCGTGTCGCTTTCGACCATCTGTCCCACGCTCACGGCGATCGACGACAAATGGGCGTACAAAGACTGCAGGCCCATGCCGTGATCGACGACGACGCAGTTGCCGTAGATGCCGAGCCAGCCGGCGTGCACGACGCGGCCGCGGTTCGCGGCGCGCACGGGCGCCATCGCCGTCGACGCGAGGTCGAAGCCCAAGTGAACCTGATGATCGACGTCGGCGCCGTCATAGACGTAGGTGCGTTGGTCGGCGAAGCCGGCCTCTACCGCCGTGTTGATGAGCTGCTTGAACGGCCCTCGCCAGAGAATTTCCGGTGACGTATCGCGGGCGAGGCTCGCGATCGTCTCGTTGTTCATGCGCCTCAGGTCTCGGTTGATCGCGAGATACGACGCCAGCAGGTTGGCGGGGTCGTCGACGGAGAGCTCGGGCGAGTTTTGCAGGATCGCCGGCACGACGCGCGCGAGAAAACGATCGTCGAGGTTGATCCTGCTCGAGCGGAACTGCTTGGGGAACACGCGGAAATCGAAGCTGCCACTCCCTTCGTTGCCGACGCTATCGCGCGCGAACACCGTGATCGGCGTGTCGAGATCCTGGTCCCACAGGAGCGCGAAGAACGCCACGCGCAGCGCCGGGTCGGCGCCGCCCGCGGGAAAGCCGCGGTATTCCTTGTCGCCGACGCGCACGCCGGACTCCGCGTCGGGCGGGTTCACGCGATAGACGACCATCTCCGAGCCGCCGTGATTGACGTAGTGGAACTGCGACAGCACCGCGACTTGCGGGGGCGTGAGCCGCACGTCGATCGTCCGCGTCGCGGTCGCCGCCGCCTGGCGGAAGCCGAACAGCACGGGCCGAACCGCCGTGACGTCGATGCGTGCTTCGCCGGCCTCGAGATCCGGCAGCACGCGCTTGCCGGCCGGGCGCGTCAAGCGCACTTCGTCGCCCGACGTCGTGAGGCCCGTGCCCGCATCCGCCGCCAGATCGAAGATCGGCGTGGTGTCGTCGCCTTGCACGAGGCTCACGGTGAGCCCGCTCAGCTCGCCGCGCGGCGCCGTGACGGTGACGGCGATCTCTCCGGTTTGGCCGATGACGCCGGGGCCGCCGATGTCGATCGCGGGGCCTTCCGCTCGTCCGGCGTTGACCCAGAGCGCCGCGGCGCCGGCTCCGAGAATCAAGACGGTGACGAGTATCTTCCACATCGGCGCGATTGTACCGGCAGCTCGCGTGATTCACACTCGTCGTCGTAACGAAACGCGGAGGCCGTCATGTCGCGACTCGATCGAGCTCGAATCCGGGCGCTGCTCGCCGTCGGCGCTCTCGCCGCGGGCGCAGCCGGCGCGCAAGACGACGTTGCGCCGCGGTCCGATGCGACGGCGGCCGAAGTGCTGTGGCAACCGTCGATGAACGTTTTCCGGCGCTTCGAGGTTCCGGCGGAGCGCATGTACGAGTTCTACGGCGGCGTGCTCGGCTTCGAGCAGCTGTCGACGCTCAACGTCGGCAACGGCAGCGGCGTCGCGCGCTTTCAGGCCGGCGCGCAAGAGCTGAAGCTCACGCGCCGAGTCGGCGGCCGGGCGTACGAGAGCGGCGGCGTGCGCGGCGCGACGGGCCTGCGGCTGCTGACGTTCTTCTTTCCGAACGAAGCGGCGCTCGTGGAGCGCTTCGCCGCGCACGGCTTGCCGCCGCCGAGGTTTTCGAGCTTCGCGGGCCGCAGGACGGCGCTCGTTCGAGATCCGGACGGCCAGGACGTCGAGCTCGTGATCGTCCCGGGCGCAACGCCGGAGCTGCTCGCGAGCATCGAGGTGGGGCTCACCGTGGCCGACCTCGAAAGGAGCCGCAGGTTCTATCGCGAGTTCGTCGGGCTCGAGGAGCTTCCTCCCGTCGACGACGAGCGCTTCGGCACGCGAAAGTATTCCTACCGGCACGGGACGACGACGATCAGCTTACGCAAGTTTGCCGAGGAGCTACCTGCGGATACGGGCAGCGGCGGCATTCAGTACGTCGTGTCGAACGTCGATTTCGTCGACGCGCTCGCGAAGGAGCGGCACGTGCCGATCGATCAGCCGCTGCGGGGCTTGCCCGGTTTCGGCTTGAGGACCATCTGGCTCGACGATCCCGACGGCGTGACGAACTATTTCGCCGAGACCGGCGCGAGCCGCGCTGGCCGAGCGGCGCCCCGCGATCGCTGAAAAGGCGAGCGGCGAGCTCTCCCGAGCTCGCCGCCACGTTCCCTTCGATCTTCGAGCGCGGACGTCAGACGCCCATCGCGCCCCTGATTGCGTCTTTCTGCTTCGCGACGAACTGCTCGAAGGTTTGCAGCGCGGGATTGAGCTTGCGGGCCGCGTCGACGCTGCGGTTCGCCAGCATCTGCTTGTCGAAGTCGCGATAGGCCTGGAACATGTTGCCCATCTCGTCGGCTCCGGGGAATCCGAAGCTGCGATAGACGTCCGCCTCGACGGCGTTGTACTTGATCGGGCCGACGCCGAGCACCTTGCTCAAGGTCTTACCCATCTCCTCGATCGTCAGGGCCTCGCCCATGATGCCGACGGTCTTGCCGACGTACTGATCGCCGGCCTTGAAGATGCCGTACGCGACCTTGCCGATGTCCTCGGCCGCGATCCCGGCCATCTTGGCGTTGCCCATCGGGAACGTCCAAGCGAGGTTGCCGTCGTCGCCCTTCTTCGGGGCGAGGCCGAACATGTAGAGGTTGTCCCAATAGAACGATGTGACGAGGAAAGTCGTCGGCACGCCGCTGAAGAACGCGTTCGCCTCGGCCTTCGCGTCGAAGTGCGGCACGCGATACTTCTCTTGCAGCATCGGCATGCGCTTGTCGTCGGGCTTCATGAGCTGACGGATGTCTTCGAGCGTGGACCAGATGACGTGCTTGACGCCCGCCGCTTTCGCCGCCTCGGCGACGTTCTTCGCTTGCGCCTTCTCTTTTTCGCCCGAGAAGTGCTCCCAGAAGTTCGTCACGGCATAGACGCCGTGCGCGCCGGCGAACGCCTTCTTCAAGCTTTCGACGTCATCGAGATCCGCCTTGACGACTTCGGCGCCGGCAGAAGCCAGCGCTTTTGCCTTGTCCTTGCTCGTGTCGCGCGTCACGGCGCGGCAAGCGAACCCCCCGGCCGGATCGGCGAGAATGGCGCGACAAAGACCGCCGCCTTGCGAACCCGTCGAACCCAGCACTGCAATGATTTTTCTGTCGGCCATGTCAATTCCTCGATGAGAGAAGTCTGAAAGGACGCTCAAAGCATAAACGGCTTTGCGCGCATTAAGTAGATCGTGGCGGAGAGGGAGGGATTCGAACCCTCGATACGCCTTTTGGACGTATACACACTTTCCAGGCGTGCGCCTTCAACCACTCGGCCACCTCTCCTTCAGCTGGACGGCCGTGCCGCGGGCACGGGGCGGGCAGCGTAGCCTAGAATTCCACGCCGTTTCAAACCGCGCGGCGGCCGTCGCGACTCGCTGCTTGCGTTTCGCCGGCGCGCGATTGGCGCGCGCGGAGATCGATCCGGCATTTCCGGCGCGCAGACCATCGCTGGGCGTCGGCGACGGCCTCGGCCGGACAGGGCGCGAGCGGGAGCACTGCGTCGGCCGTGGGCCGCACGGCGGAAAGCTCAAGCTGCTAAAGTAGCGCTGGTCCGCGTCGGTTCCCCCGCGACAACCAGTTGTAAACCCCGTCAGGCCCGGAAGGGAGCAGCGGTAGCAGCTGAGTTGGGTGCCGGGGTCGGGCTGGCGCGGACCACTCGTTTTCGCGGAGACCAGGCTCAAGTGAGTTATACGGTATTGGCGCGCAAGTGGCGGCCGCGGCGGTTCGAGGAGCTCGTCGGCCAGCCGCACGTGGTCCAGGCGCTGGCGAACTCGCTGAAGGACCAACGCCTGCACCACGCGTATCTCTTCACGGGCACGCGCGGCATCGGCAAGACGACCGTCGCGCGATTGCTCGCGAAGGCGCTGAATTGCGAGACCGGCATCGTTGCCGAGCCCTGCGGTCAGTGCCCGGCGTGCGTCGCGATCGATGCCGGCCGCTTCGTGGACCTGATCGAGGTCGACGCGGCCTCGCGCACGAAGGTCGACGACACGCGCGAGCTGCTCGACAACGTGCAGTACGCGCCGACGCGCGGCCGGTTCAAGGTGTATCTCATCGACGAGGTGCACATGCTGTCGAGCCATTCGTTCAACGCGCTCCTGAAGACGCTCGAGGAGCCGCCGCCGCACGTGAAGTTCCTGCTGGCGACGACGGATCCGCAGAAATTGCCCGTCACGGTGCTGTCGCGTTGCCTCCAGTTCAATCTGAAGCGCTTCACCGTTGCGCAGATCGAAGCGCAGCTCGAGAAGATCTGCCGCGCCGAAGGCATTCCCTTCGACGCGGCGGGGCTCAAGGCCATCGCCCGCGCCGCGGCGGGCAGCATGCGCGATTCGTTGAGCTTGCTCGACCAGAGCATCGCGTTCGGTGCCGGCAAGATCGAAGAGCCGCTCGTCGCGGCCATGCTCGGCACCGTCGACCGCGACCACGTCGTGCGGCTGCTCGCCGCGCTCGCGAAGCGGGATGGCGCGGCTTTGCTCGCGGAGGTCGAGCGGCTCGACGAGCGTGCCCCCGACTACGGTGCCGTGCTCGACGAGCTGCTCGAAGCGCTGCAGCGCGTCGCCGTGCTGCAGCTCGTCGGCGGCCGGACCGACGACGACGAATACGCGGCCGCGGCGCCGTTCGTCGAGCAGTTTTCGCCGGAGGACGTGCAGCTCTACTATCAGATCGCGCTGCACGGGCGCAGGGATCTGCCGATTTGCCGCGAGCCGCGCATGGGCTTCGAGATGACCTTGTTGCGCATGCTCGCGTTCCGGCCGGCCGAGACGGGCACCGAGCCGAGCGCCGGCAGGCGCGCCGCTGGCGCACCCGCGCAGCCCGCTCCGCGGTGCGCGTCGGCCGCGGCGGGCGCGACTCAGCCGGCGCAACCGGCGCGACCCGAGCCGCCCGCCGCCGAGCCGCGCGCGACCACCAATGGCAGCGCGAGCGCAACGGCGGACTGGGCGAGCGTCGTGCAATCCCTCGATCTGCGCGGGCCGGCGCGGCAGCTCGCCGATAGCTGCGACCTCAAATCGAGCGCAGGCGGCGTGTGGCAGCTCGTCGTGCCGGCGGACAAGGAGCACTTGAACACGCAACAGCTGCGCTCTCGCCTCGAGAGTGCGTTGCGCGAGCAGTACGGCCGCGACGTCAAGTTGTCCGTGGCCGTCGGTCGGCCGTCGCGGCCGACGCCCGCCGAAGCTCGGCGAGCCAACGAAAGCGCGCGGATGCGCGAAGCGCGCGAGGCGATCGAAGCGGATCCGAACGTCAAAGCGCTGCAGGCAGCGTTCGATGCAACGCTCGAGCCGGACAGCATCCGTTCGAGCAAATGACCGAAGGCCATGGGTAAAGTGAGAGGTGAGCGATGAAAGGCCTGAGCCAATTGATGCGGCAAGCACAAGAGATGCAGGCCAACGTGCAGAAGGCCCAAGACGAGCTGGCGGCCACCGAGGTCGAGGGCGTTGCGGGAGGGGGCATGGTGAAGGTGGTCGTCACGTGCAAGCACGAGGTGCGCCGCGTGACGATCGAAGACGCGCTGCTCGGAGACGACAAGGAAATGCTCGAAGATCTCGTGGCGGCCGCGTTCAACGACGCGAACCGCAAAGTCGAGCAAACCGTGCAGCAAAAGCTGTCGTCGGTCACGGGCGGACTGGGTTTGCCGGCCGGATTGAAGCTTCCTTTCTAGCGACGTGGCCGACGTTTACTCGCCGCTTCTGAACCAGCTCATCGAGGCGTTTCAGTGCCTCCCGGGCGTCGGCTCGAAGACGGCCCAGCGCATGGCGTTTCACTTGCTCGACAAGGATCGCGACGCGGGCGGGCGGCTCGCTGCCGCGCTGGAGCGCGCGGTGCGCTCGATCCACCACTGCGAGCGTTGCCGGATGTTGACCGAGGAGACCGTCTGCCGGTTCTGCTCGAGCGACAAACGTGACCGCACGCAGCTCTGTATCGTCGAGACGCCGGCGGACTTGCTCGCGATCGAGCAGTCCGGCGCGTACCGCGGCTCGTATTTCGTCCTGATGGGACATCTGTCGCCGATCGACGGCATTGGGCCGGCGGAGCTCGGCCTCGAGCTGCTCGAACGCCGCTTCGGAAGCGAGCGGTTCGCGGAGGTCGTGCTCGCGACGAGCGTCACGGTCGAAGGCGACGCGACGGCGCATCTAGTCGCCGCGCTGGCGCACAAGCATGGTTTGCGAGCGAGCCGCATCGCTTACGGCGTTCCCGTCGGCGGCGAGCTCGAATACATCGACGGCGGCACGTTGGCGCGGGCGCTCAGCGGCCGGCGCGAAGTCGAGACCGCGGGCGGCGAAGGAGGGCGATGATGGCCGCAACCGAAGAGAAGTGCTTGTTCTGCAGAATCGTGGCCGGCGAGCTGCCCGCGGAACGGGTCTACGAGGACGGCGAGATACTCGCGTTCAAGGACATCCATCCCCAAGCGCCTCTGCACTGCCTCGTCGTTCCGAAGGCGCACGTGTCGACCCTCGACGATTTCACGCCGGAGGACGACGCGCTGATCGGCCGATTGCTCCTGACCGCGAAGCGCATCGCAGCGGAGCACGGGCTCAAAGGCTACCGTGTGGCGATGAACGTCAACCGCGAGGGCGGACAAGTCGTGTTCCACGTGCACCTGCACGTTCTCGGCGGCCGCCCGCTCAAGGGTGCGCTCGGCTGATGCCGCGCCGCGGCGCAACGAACGTTCGGGAGCTCGCGTGAGCCGCAAGGACAATTTGATTTGGATCGATCTCGAGATGACGGGGCTCGATCCCGATCGACACCGCATCATGGAGATCGCCACCGTGGTCACCGACAAGGAGCTGACGGTGCTCGCGGAAGGGCCGATGCTGGCGATCCACCAGGCCGACGAAGCACTCGCCGCGATGGACGAGTGGAACACTCGCCAGCACGCCAACTCGGGCCTCACGGATCGCGTGCGGGCGAGCCGCACGACCGAGCACGAAGCCGAGCAGCAGACGCTCGAGTTCCTCCGGCAGCACGTCGATCAGGGCGCCTCGCCGATTTGCGGCAACAGCATCTGTCAGGATCGCCGCTTTCTGATTCGCCACATGCCCGAGCTGGCCGCGTACTTCCATTACCGCAACCTCGACGTGTCGACGCTGAAGATCCTCGCGAAGCTGTGGATGCCGGACATCGGCAACCGATTCGAGAAGAAGTCCGTGCACTTGGCGCTGGCAGATATTCACGACTCGATCCGCGAGCTCCGCTTCTACCGCGAGCACCTGTTCAGGCGTTGAACTTCCGCGAGAGTCGCAAAATCGGCTCCGAGTGGTTCACAGCGCCCCCGCCGATCGGCTAGTCTCCGGCAAGCTTCGGAAGCTTCGAGGATCTGATGCGGCTGGTCGGCTTTTGCTTCGTGCTTCTCGCGTTCGGCGCGCTGGGACAGCCGTCGACTCGTTACGTGACGGACCGCACGATTGTCGAGCTGCGCCGCGGGCCGAGCATCGAGTACTTGATTCTGCGCAATCTCGAAGCCGGCGAGCGCGTCGAGGTGCTCGAGGAAAACGAGGAGGCCGGGTACTCGCGCATCCGTGTCGCCGACGACGGCACGGAAGGCTGGATACTGACGCGTTACCTGACTCCGGAGCCGATCGCGCGCGAGCGCCTCGTCGCCGCGGAGCGCGGCTTGGCGGCCGCGCGCGAGCGTGTCGCTGCGCTCGAGGCCCAAACCGCGGACCTCTCGCGCGATCTCGCGGCGACGCGCACGGCGCTGCAAGAGTCGCAATCGAATCACGGCAGCGTGAGCCGGGAGCTGGCCGACCTCCGCACGTCGGCCGCGAACGTCGTTCAGATTCGCGACGAGAACGAGCGCTTGCAACGGCGTCTCGCGGAGCGCGACCTAGAGGTCGAACAGCTCACGGCCGACAATCGGCGGCTCGCTGCACGCGAGAAGCAGAACTGGTTCGTCGTCGGCGCCGGCGTATTGCTCGGCGGCATCGTGATCGGCCTCGTGGCACCGACCTTGCGACGCAAGCGGCGGTCCGATTGGTAGGTTGCCTGGTAACGGAGTTTAGGCCACTGTAACGCCCATGATCGTCGACAGCCTGCTCGTACCGCAGTGCGTCTATCGCCCCGGCACGTTCACGGGGTTGATGATTTTGTACGAGAGCAATTACATCAAGCTGCACCAGCTCATCGCGGAGCTCGAGTGGCCGAACGGGGCCGTCGTCTCGTCGACGCCCCGCGACAACGACCTGCACGCCGAGATCGTGCGCCGCGAGCCGTACACGACCACGCTGCGCCTCACGTACTGGTTCGACGACACGGGCGGTGCGCAGGCGCCGGACCCCGACATCGTCGTGCGAATCTACCACGATGCCAGGCTCGTCGAGGCCGTGAGCAGCGGCGAGGCGCATCGGCACGCCAAGCTGCGGGAGCTCGCGGGCACTTGCTACGCTGAGCTCGATCGCCGCTGGCGTCTCAACATGCTGCTCAACAAGTGGCTCGACTACTTGTTCGAGGCCGGCCACAGCCTCGGCAGCGTCGATCGCGCCGACTCCGCAGCCCCCGTCGCGGCCCGTTCCTTGCTTTGAGTCACGGTTTGCGGGCATGGGCGCGGTTATATTCTGCGCCATGCTTCCGTGTTACAGAATGCGAGGCCGTTGATGCTGTCGGCGCTCCTCGAGCGGCAGCCTGCTGCGCCGACCGAGCAGCTGCTGAAGCTCTATTGGAATAGGGCCGACGTCAAGCGCGAGCTCAAAGCGCTGCGCCGCGAGCGCCTCGAGCTCCTCGATAAGCTCAAGGAGCAGGAAGGCGCGATCACGCGCGCCCAAGAGCAGCTCGAGGGGCTCGAACGTCTGCTCACGAACCCGCTCGCCGCGGCGAACGCGATGGTTTACTTTCAGTTGCGCCACCTCTGGCGTATCGGTGCGCAACGGCTCGATCAGTTCGCCCGTGAGCTGCAGATGCAACGCGAGAAGCGCGAGCGGTCACAGCTGCAAGACGCCGAGATCGCGAAGCGCCAGCGCCGCCTCGAGGCCATCAAGGAAAAGATGGCCGGGCTCGCCGACAAGCGCCGGACGACGATCGACGAGCAGACGCGGCTCGAGCAGAGAGTCGCCACGATGAATCCGCTCGTGCGCCTGTTCCGGGCGGGCGCGCTCAAACGGCAGATCGCCGGATTGCAGAGCGGGCGCCGGATGCTCGAGGAGAAGCTCGAGGAGCTCAAGGAGCTGACGGAAAAGATTCAAGGCGAGCCGCTGCCGGAGCCCGAAGGGCTCTCGCTCGACAGCCGCAGGCTCATCAACACGGCCGTCATCGCGCTGGCGCAACATCTAGTCGTGCACTTCTCCGAGCACGACCTGGCCTCGCTGGCGAAGACGTCGACCGAGCGCGCAGTGGGGGACATGAAGTTCGGCGATCGCCGTGACTGCGATCGCATGGTCGAGCGGATCCGCGAAAAGATCGAAGAGCTGAAGCAGCAAAAGACGTTCGCAGATCAGGTCAAGCGCCGGACGGACGTGCTCCTGACCGAGGTCAAATACCGCAACGAGAGTGACTCGGTGCCGAGCTTCGATTGTCTCCAGGTGATCAACCGCTCGCCCGGCGCGCAATCCAGCGAGCTCGAGCTCGCGCGGCGCACGAGCGACGCGCCGCTGCGCATCAACGTCGTCGCGGATGACTACTGGGACATCATGTCCGTGATGCGCTGAGCGCGTGGCCCGTGATGCGCTGAGCGCCCGGGCCGCGCTATTGGGCCGAGCGGTTCTCGGCGATCTCCGCGACGATGAGCGCCGCCTGCCGCAGCAGAATGGCGTCCGACGTCTGTGCATTCTCGAGCTGCTCGATCTCCGTCAAGGGCTCGAGGCCAAGGGCGGCGCGCCGCGCGTTCTCACGAGCGAGGCGGCCTTGCTCGAGACGCTCGTTCTCGGCGATACGGGCCTCTAGATTCAACGACACGCTCTTCTGCGCGGCGATCTCCTTCACGGCGGCGATGTCGCTCAAGAGATAGCTCCACTCCGGGTCGCTCGAGGCGCGCGACTGCTGGTGCGCACGAAGCTGCGCGACCGTCGAGTCGAGCGAGCCCTGCGCGCGGAAGCGCGCCGGCTGGATACGGTCCCAGGGCAGCGCCGTATCGCGCGTGCTTTCGCCGACGGTCGCCGTGTCGACCATCGACGGCAGCTCGATGTCGGGGATGACGCCGCGATGTTGCGTGCTATCGCCCGTCACGCGGTAGTACTTGCCGATCGTCAGCGTGAGCTGGCCGTTGTCCGTGCCGCGCATGAGGCGGTCGAGCGGGAACAGGTTCTGGACGGAGCCCTTGCCGAACGTCTGTTGGCCGATGATCACGCCGCGGTCGTAGTCTTGAATGGCCGCGGCAAAGATCTCGGAGGCGCTCGCGCTGTAGCGGTCGACCAGGACGCCCAACGGGCCCGTGTAGACGGCCGACGGGCTCGGATCGTCGAGCTGCTGAATCGTGCCGCGGCCTTCGCGCAGCTGCACGATCGGCCCCCGTTCGATGAACAGGCCGGAAAGCTCCGTGGCCTCCGACAAGTGCCCTCCGCCGTTTGCGCGCAGATCCATGACGAGGCCGTCGATGCCGCCCTCGGCCCGGAACTCCTCGATGAGGCGCGCGACGTCGCGCGAGGTGCTCGTGTAATCCTCTTCGCCTTTGCTGCGAGCGGCGAAATCCTGATAGAAGCTCGGCACCGTGATGACGCCGATCCGGTAATTCTTGCCCCCGAACGGAATCTCGAGCAGCTCCTTCTTCGCCGCCTGCTCCTCGAGCTTCACCTTGTCGCGCACGAGCTCGATGATCTTCTCCGGCGAGCCGGGCGCGGCGCCGGCAGGCAGTACCTGCAGCCTCACGCGCGTGCCGCCCGGGCCGCGAATCTTTTGCACGACGTCGTCGAGGCGCCAGCCTATGACGTCGACGGGCTCGCCCGTGCCTTCGCCGACCGCCGTGATGCGATCCTCTTGCTTGAGCTGCCCGTCGATGGCCGCCGGGCCGCCGGGGATGATGTTGATGACCTTGACGTAGTCGTCCTCGAGCTGCAGCGACGCGCCGATACCGTCGTACGACAGGCTCATTTGAATGCGGTACTCCTCGCTTTGGCGAGGCGACAGATAGCTCGAGTGCGGATCCATGTTGTGCGCGACGGCGTTCATGTACGTCTCGAAGACGTCATCGCTCGTCAGCTGCGTGATTCGGCGGTAGGAGCGCTCGTAGCGCTCCTCGAGGATCTCGGCGGCTTCCGCCCAGGTCTTGCCCGTCAGGATCAAGCGCAAGCCGTCGCTCTTGACGGTCTTGCGCCACACTTCGTTCATTTCCTCGTCGGTAGCGGGCCACGGCAATTCGCTGCGATCCCACTCGTAGGTCTCGTCGAGCGTATAGTCCGGCTCCGTGGCGAGTAGTGCGATCGCGGTCTCGACACGCTCGCCTGCACGCTTGCGAAACAGGTTGAAGATGTCGAAGACCGGCTGCAGATCTCCGGTGCGCGTGCGGTCGTCGAGCTCGTAGCGCAGCCGATTGAAGCTCGCGACGTCGGCCGCGGTGAAGTACATGCGATTGCCGTCGAGCATGTCGAGATAGCGATCGAGGATCGCCGACGACAGCGAGTTGTCGAGGCGGGGCAGCGAGTAGTGAAGCTCTTCGATCAGCTTCGAGACGTTGCTGCTGATCGGGGCATGCTTCGGTTGAATTTGCAGCGGCGGTAGGGGCTCGACTGCGGCGAACGACGCGAGGCTGGCACTGAGCGCCAGGGCGCCCAAGCCGAGACGGCCAAACAACTCCCTCACGTTTCCTCCTTGGAGTCCGTGGCGACGCTGATCACATATTTGTTAAGTTTCCGACCCTCGGGCGGGCGAATCAAGTGCGCGCGGGCCGAAAAACCAAACTTAAGTCACGTACTTGAACCGCGGGGGGTCACGTGCGTCCAACCGTCGTAGTTCTCGGGTTCGTCTTGGGCAGCGCGGCCGCGATCAGTTTCGCGCTGGTCGGCACGACGATCGTGTTTTTCACGCTCCGCCAGGACTATCCGCGGCTCGAGGCCGAGCTCGTCCCGCTCGTGAAGAGCGCGGTTTTGTTCGTGCTCCTCACGGCCGCGGCGGCGGGCAGCTTCTATGGCGAAATCAGGGGGCGCCGCTGGCGCGGCATCGCACACGCCGCGCTGGTCGCGGCGCTGGCGGCGGTCGCAGCGTATCACGCCGGGCTGCGAGGCTGACGAAACGTCAGCGTTTGCGCTGCCGGCCGATTCGTTCCCACGAGGCGCTGCGGTTGAAGGCGCCCGTGTTGTAGGGATCGAAGCCGTCGTCGGCCGGCTTGTCGAGCGTCAACCGCGGGTTGTCGAGCACGTCGAGGGGAGTGCGTTCGGGCTTTACTCGGCGCTCGCGGCTGGCGCCCTCCGGGGTGGCGCGCAGCTGGGTCGTCGGGGGCGGCTTCGGCGGTGCTACGGTCGTGCGCGGGCGGAAGCTCAATTCCGAGAAATCGAGGAGCCCCGATTCGGTGTCCCAGCCGAGCCAACGTTTCAAGCGTTTTAGCATCGTAGAAAAGGCGCCAAGTAGAGCGTCCGGCGCAACGGCAGCCGGCCGCCGAGGATAGGGTGAAAACGATAGCAGAAGGCTTACGGCTCGCTACGGACGTCTGCGGAATCTGTGATAGGAGTCACAGCCTCCGCCGCCACACGCGCCGAACGAGACGCGCGAGCTGAACGATCAGGTACGGCGTCAGGACGAACAGCCAGGTCAGCGGCTCGAGCGCGAGCAGATCGAGCCACACGCTCTCCGCGAGTCCCATGGCGCCCGAACCTGCATACTCGCCCAACACGCGCTGCCCGACGACGTACACGGCGAACGGCAACGCGATCAGGCCGAACGCGAGCAACGCGGCGGCAATCGAAAGCTCGCGCTGCCACCGTTTGCCGTCGTCGAGATTTGCGTCGCGTTCCATCGCGGTCGTCTAGTGTGCCACCGATTCGACGAAGCGAAACTGAGTTTCGCCGATCGTCACGAGATCGCCTTGCCGCAGGTGCCGGCGATCCACGCGCACGGAATTGACGAATACACCGTTGCGGCTGCCCAAATCCTCGATGAGCGTCACGCCGTCGCGCGAGACGAGGCGGGCGTGCTCGCGGCTCACGAAGTGCGTCAGTATCTGCAGGTCGCATTGCGGACCGCGCCCCACGGTGACCGTTTGCTTCGTGAGCACGAATCGCTTGGGCGCGTCCCCCGTGAGGCACAGCAACGCCGGTCCCGTCGAGGCGTCGGCCGCTTGGTCGTGCGCGCCGCGCGGCAACGCCGAACGGTCGAACGACGGGAGCGGCAAGTCGATGCCGCGTTCTGCCGGGCCGCGCCGTTTGTTCAGCTCCTCCTGCAAGGTGGCGATTCTTGCGTCGCGCGCTTCGAGCGCCCGGTCTTTGTCGATGATGGCCCGTTCGAGGCGAGCCACCGTGCCGCGGCTTTCGTCGAGCTCGCCGCGCAGCGTGCCGAGCTCGCGGCGCAGGCGTTCGAGATCGCTCGCCGCGGTTTGCAGGCGCTGTTCGCGGTCGCGCAGCTCGACGAGCTGCGCCGCCACCTGTTGCCGCTTGTACTCGACTTCGGCCTCGAGCTGCGCGACGGCCTCGACGGCCGGCGCCGCGGCGACGGCATCGGTCAGCACGGGCGGCGATGGCTCGGTGCTCGCGTCATCGGCAGCCGCGTCGTTGGCCGCGACCTCGGACGCCGGCAGTGCGGCGTCGTCGACGGGCGCCGTTGCCGAGTCGACTTGGGCGTAACGCGGCCCTGTCCGCGGCGATGCCGGTTCGCCGTCGCGCGCGAGCCTCAGCTCGCGCTCGAGCGATTCGGCGCGCCGCGCATGGTCGACGAGCTCCGCGCGCAGCGCGACGGCACGCGCCGATTCGCGCGCGGCCAAGTCGTCGGCGGCCGCGAGACGCTTGTCGCGGCTTTCGAGCTCGCTCGCCAACGCCGCGACGCGCGCCGTGAGCTCGGCCTCCCTGGCTTTGAGCCCGTCCCACCAGCTGCGCCGCCCGGCGATGTAGGCCGCAAGGGCCGCGTTTTCCTCGCGCAGTGAGCTTAGGTCGGGCCCCGGCTCACCGGGCGCGGCTCGTGCGGCGAGCTCCGCGCGCAGCGCGTCGTTTTCGGCGCGCGCCGAGTCGGCTCGCGAATGCAGCTCCGCGAGCTCGGCGGCGCGGCCGGCGGCGTCCTCTCGCAGGTGCTCGAGGGCCGCCGTCAGCTCGGCGATTCTTCCGTCCCTGACCGCGAGCTGCGCCGCGGCGCGCCGCTCGGTTGCCGCGGCCTCGTCCGCCGAGCGGCGCAGCTCCGCTAACGCGCCCTCGAGCTCGGCGATCGACCGGTCCTTCGCCACAGCGGCCTGCTCGAGCTCGCGCGTACCGTCCGTCAATACGCGGATCTGAGCTTCGAGCGCGGGAATCTGCTCGGCACGTTCGGCAAGCTCCGCG